>JAEEGF012188796.1_pt1 | contig 10053 bp, 8 predicted proteins | sample 9134171 | NCBI WGS metagenome assembly JAEEGF01 (sample SAMN16246542, study PRJNA631951) | gut metagenome | biome: gut microbiome; feature: rumen; material: AP-attached | host: Bos | place: Iran: Karaj | collected 2018-10 | reverse complement strand
TCACAGCCAAATACAGCCTCAAGGAAGGTTATGCGCACGCTGGCACGAAGATTGGCACCCTTTGAAGGGCCGCTTCTTGCTCCGCCTCTGGCACGTCCGCCTCCGAAGAAGTCACCAAAAATATCACCAAAGATGTCGCCAAAGTCTGCACCATTAAAGTCAAATCCACCACTGAAAGGATTACCGCCGCCCTCAAAGGCTGCGTGTCCGAACTGGTCATACTGACGCTTTTTCTCAGGATCGCTGAGTACCGCATAAGCCTCGGATGCTTCCTTGAACTTATCGGCTGCAGATGCATCACCCGGATTCATGTCGGGGTGATACTTCTTGGCAAGCACTCTGTATGCTTTCTTTATTTCATCCTCTGAAGCGTTCTTACCAACGCCCAGGACTTCATAGTAGTCACGTTTTTGTTCTGCCATCTATAATCCACCGTATCTGTTTAAACTCTCCAATAGCCAGACTGTTTCCAGCCTGGCTATTATTAACATTATCCAACAAAGCGTCTGCTTATACTTCTCTGTAGTCACCGTCAACTACATTATCGTCATTTGAAGCTGTGCTTCCTGCACTCATGTCAGGACCTGCTGCTCCCATGTCAGGGCCTGCACCCTGAGCACCTGCTGCTCCCTGTACGTTCTCGTACATCTTAGCAAAGAGTGCCTGAGCATCGTTCATGAGCTTCTCTTTCTGGCTCTTAAGAGAATCGATCTCAGAATCTGAAAGCTCTTTGTCCTTGGTCTGCTCAAGTGTCTCCTTGAGAGCCTTGATGTCATCCTCAACAACCTGCTTCTGAGAAGCATCGATCTTGTCGCCTACTTCCTGGAGAGCCTTCTCTGTCTGGAATACGAATGAATCAGCGTCGTTTCTTGCATCAATGCCTTCCTTACGCTTCTTGTCCTGAGCCTCGTACTCCTGAGCTTCCTTAACTGCCTTATCGATATCCTCGTCAGACATGTTAGAGCCGGCTGTGATTGTGATGTGCTGCTCCTTGCCTGTTCCAAGGTCCTTAGCTGAAACGTTAACGATACCGTTAGCATCGATATCGAATGTAACCTCGATCTGAGGAACACCTCTCATTGCCGGAGGGATTCCGTCAAGTCTGAACTGTCCAAGTGACTTGTTATCCTTGGCGAACTGTCTCTCACCCTGAAGTACGTTGATATCTACGGCTGTCTGGTTATCAGCAGCTGTTGAGAATACCTGACTCTTCTTGGTAGGAATTGTTGTGTTACGCTCGATAAGTCTTGTAGCAACACCACCCATTGTCTCGATAGAAAGTGAAAGAGGTGTTACATCAAGAAGAAGGATATCACCTGCGCCCTCATCACCTGCAAGCTTACCACCCTGGATACCTGCACCGATAGCTACGCACTCATCAGGGTTGAGGTTCTTGGAAGGCTCCTGGCCTGTGAGCTGTTTAACCTTCTCAACTACACAAGGAACACGTGTTGATCCACCAACAAGGAGAACCTTGCCGATATCTGCATTTGTAAGTCCTGCATCCTTCATAGCGTTCTGAACAGGGATAGCTGTTCTCTCTACAAGGTCATGGATAAGCTCTTCGAATTTAGCTCTTGTAAGATCTACATCAAAGTGCTTAGGGCCATCTGCACCTGCTGAGATGAAAGGAAGGTTGATGTTGGTTGTTGTTGAAGAAGAGAGCTCCTTCTTAGCCTTCTCTGCAGCTTCCTTAAGTCTCTGCATAGCCATCTTATCGCCTGAGAGGTCAACGCCTTCTTTGTTCTTGAAATCCTGAACCATCCAGTTGATGATTGCCTGGTCAAAGTCATCACCACCGAGGTGTGTATCTCCATTTGTTGAAAGAACTTCAATAACACCGTCACCGATATCGATGATAGATACATCGAATGTACCACCACCAAGGTCGTAAACCATGATCTTCTGCTCTTTCTCGTTATCAAGACCGTAAGCCAGAGCTGCTGCTGTAGGCTCGTTTATGATTCTCTTTACCTCAAGTCCTGCGATCTTACCTGCGTCCTTAGTAGCCTGACGCTGAGCATCATTGAAGTAAGCAGGAACTGTGATAACTGCTTCTGTAACTTTTTCGCCGAGATACTGTTCTGCATCTGCCTTAAGCTTCTGCAGGATCATTGCTGAAATCTGCTGAGGTGAATACTTCTTGCCGTCGATTGTACGGCCGCGATCTGTACCCATATCTCTCTTGATTGATGCAATTGTGTTGTCAGCATTTGTAACTGCCTGACGCTTAGCAGGCTCGCCGACGATTCTCTCACCATTCTTTGTGAAAGCAACGATTGAAGGTGTTGTTCTAGCGCCCTCTGCGTTAGCGATAACAGTAGGCTTACCACCTTCCATAACTGCTACGCAGCTATTAGTTGTACCAAGGTCGATACCAATAATCTTACTCATTTCTTTGTCCTCCGTTTATATAAGATTCTGTATTTACTATGTTATTGTGCTACAGCCACCATGCTGTGTCTGAGCACACTGTCATGGAACATATATCCCTTCTGAAGCTCCTGGGCAACGATTCCGGATTCGTACTCCTGGGATTCCACCTGCATTACTGCGTTGTGGAGGTTGGGATCAAATTCTTTTCCAACCGCTTCAATGGGTGTTACACCAAGATCCTCAAGCTGCTTGATCAGCTGCTTGTAAATCTTGTTCATTCCGTCTGCAAATGCTCCCTCTTTTTCATTCTCGGGAACTGCTGCAAGACCTCTCTCAAAGTTATCTACTATAGGAAGGAGCTTCTCAAGGACATTGCTCTGACCAAGGTCAAACTGCTGTGATTTCTCCTTGTCTGTTCTCTTCCTGAAATTCTCAAACTCTGCCATCTGTCTCAGGACTTTGTCGTTAAGTTCATCGATCTTTTCCTGAAGCGGATTCTTTTTCTCTTTTTTCTTATCTTCTTTTTCTACAGTAGGATTTGCCTCAGCATCATCTTTATCCTCCTTAGTAGCGGATGTATCAGCTGTCTCTTTCTCTTTGGCTTCCTCTTCAAGTTCTTCCATGATGTTCTCAAGAACTTCTTCTTTTTTCTTTTCCTCAGCGCTCTTACCTGCCTTGGCAGATGAAGCCTTCTTCTTATCTTCGCTCAATTCAAATTGCCTCCTTAAAGCTTATGTTCCTAATCCTTTTTATATAGATCATCAAGTGCATGACGCATATTCTTAAGCGTCGTTATAACCTTGTCGTAATCCATTCTCTTGGGGCCGATGATTCCAACGGTTCCCTTCATACCATCGCCAAGCTCGTATGTCGCCGTTACAACACTGCAATCCTTCATGGACTGTATCGGTGTCTCATTGCCGATGTAAACCTGGATTCCTGTCTGCTCTCCGTCAGATGAGAGCGTGTCCTCTACGATACTGGAGAGGTCCTTGGTATCCTCAAAGGTGCTTATGAGCTCACTGGCCTTGGCTGAATCCGTAAGCTCCGGGTACTTGAAGAAATTCATTGTACCGCTGGTATATATCTGAAGGTCGTCATCAGCTGTGATTGATTCGGCAGCTGTATCAATGACGTTTCCGATGATCTCGCTATGAATTCCGGCTTCCTGCTTGACCGCTGCTATAAGTCCTAAATTGATATCCTCTACGGCAAGTCCGTCAAGTCTTGTGTTGAGAAGAATGTTAAGCTTGAGCATTGTAGCATCATCCAGCTCTTCCTCAACGGGAATGATCTTATTCTTGATGACGTTTCCTTCTATAACGATAGTTGCCAGAAGGTGCTCGGTGTCAACTTTGGATATCTGTATGAACTTCAGCTTGTTCTTGCGGATCTGAGGTGCCGAGATCATTGTGGCGTAGTTGGTATCAATTGCAAGGGTCTTAGCCACCTGCTTAAGGAGATTCTCAAGCTTCTCTTCCTTATCAAGAAGCATCTCCTTCATATTCTCAACTTCCTGTTCCTTCTCCCTTAGCATCTCGTCTACATAAACTCTGTAGCCCTGATCGGAAGGAATTCTTCCGGCTGATGTATGGGGCTGAATAATAAGTCCCATCTCCTCAAGGTCTGCCATCTCATTTCTGATGGTGGCTGAACTAAGGTTTAGATCAGTATCCTTGGAAATAGTCCTTGATCCGACAGGTTCCCCCGTCTCAAGGTAGTTCCTTACTATTGCATGTAGTATGGTTCTCTTTCTCTCATCAAGTTCCAAGTTGTTACCCCTTCCTCTGTCTCCGGATTCCATTGGAATGGCTGTTTTTTGAGTTGTTAGCACTCATCTTAATCGAGTGCTAACATCTTCTCTGTAACCTAAAATATCACTCAGCGGAACTAATGTCAACCTTCTAAATGTTAAATATGGATAAAAAAACAGCAGACACTTTTTAGGTGTCTGCTGCAAGAGTTTTTATATTTACGAAAGATTAAAGATCAATTCTGCCCTGTACCTTGTCATCAACAACGTAGTATGCTGAATTCTCTTCAGGCTTAACATAAACGCTGAGCTTCTTGATGGAATCAACGTCTCCGCCCATCTCAAACTTGAAGTTGTTCTTAGCGTTAGTAACGATTGTATCGTATGTAACATTCTTGTCGCCGTACTGAAGAACAATATTTGTCTTAACCTCAGGTGCTGCTGCCTTCTTAGCTGCAGGCTTCTTGGCTGCTGTAGCCTTCTTTGCAGGAGCTGCCTTCTTAGCTGTTGTAGCTTTCTTAGCAGGAGCTGCCTTCTTGGTTGTAGTTGCTTTCTTAGCTGCAGGCTTCTTAGCCTCTGTCTTCTCAGCTGCCTTCTTAGGCTCAGCCTTCTTTGCAGGAGCTGCTTTCTTAGCTGCAGGCTTCTTAGCTGCGGGTTTCTTAGCTGCTGCCTTCTTAACTTCAGGCTTCTTCTCTTCTGCTTTTACAGGTGCTGCCTTTACTTCAGGTGTCTTAACTTCTGCAGCTACCGGTGTCTTGATTGTTGCAACAGGCTTAACAGCTGCATCAGTCTTCTTAATCTCTGCCATTTTTACATTTCCTCCTCAAAATCATCAATGATTTATTGTAGCTCGTTAAAACAATAAAGCGATTACGAAATAGAGTTTACTCCCTTTAAAGCGCGTTGTCAACGCATTCCAAAGTAAATTAATACAACCAATCCAAGAATGATGCGGTATACACCGAATACCTTAAAGTCATGCTTACGTATATAGCCCATCAGGAAGCGTATCACCACGATAGATACAGCAAATGCGACCACTGTGCCAACAAGAAGTATCATAAACTCACTTCCTGTCATGCTTCCATCAAACTTAAGAACCTTAAGAAGGCTTGCTCCGGCCATTACAGGAATTGCAAGATAGAAAGTGTACTCAGCAGCTACAGTTCTGGCAACTCCGATCAAAAGAGCTCCGACTATCGTAGCGCCCGATCTTGAAGTACCGGGAAATACTGCAGCCAATACCTGAAAGAATCCAATATATAATGCTGTCTTATATGTGATCTCAGATATGGAGTTAATCTTAAACTCTTTTCCCTTTTTAGCTGTCTCTATGGCAATAAATGCGATACCAAATACTATAAGTGCGATAGCTACGCATGGTCCGTTGTAAAAGAGCCTGTCAAACACATCATCAAACAAAACGCCAATTACAGCTGCCGGAACGCAAGAAATAAGTATTTTTACCCAAAGGAGCCATATGTCTTTTCTATTAACTCTGTGTTCAGCTCTTGCTTCTTTTGAGAAATCAAAAGGAAATATCTTATTCCAGAAAAGGATCACAACTGCAAGAATCGCTCCCAACTGAATAACTACAAGGAACAGATTCCAGAACTCCTCGCTGACATTCATCTTCACAAATTCATCAAGAAGGATCATGTGTCCTGTCGAACTTACAGGAAGCCACTCAGTTATGCCTTCCACAATACCAAACAAAATTGCCTTTAAAATATCTAACACTTCCAAACCTCTTTTCCAAAAAATATCTTAAGTATTTTAGCACCCGTATACTTCGTTTACAAACTGTTCAAGTCTTACCATAGCACGCTGAACTTTTTCAGTATCGATGCAGTAAGCCATTCTGAAGAATCCCGGTGCGCCAAATCCATCGGTTGGCACAAAGATCAGATCGTAGTCCTTAGCTTTTTTGCAAAACTCAATTGAACTCTCCTCCAGAGCTTTAGGCATAATATAGAAGGTTCCGCCGGGTTTTACAACAGTAAATCCAAGTTTCACAAGTGTATCGTAAATGATGTTCATATTTGTTTCATATACTGAAAGATCAGCTGTCAGTGAGCAAACCTTGGCAACAGCCTGCTGAATGATGGACGGCGGGCAGTTGTGTCCTGTGCCTCTGGATATCTGGCCGCACATAGGCACAATAAACTCTGCTCCCTCGCATGCAGGATTAACCGCAACATAACCAATTCTCTCTCCGGGAAGTGACAATGACTTGGAGAAAGAATAGCAACTGAGAGTATTGTCATAAAACTTTGAAACATAAGGAGAATCAGCGCCTTTGAACACGATCTCTCTGTATGGCTCATCCGAGAGAAGGAAGATTGTGTGTCCGTACTCTTTTGACTTCTCTCTGAGGATATCGGCAAGTCTCTGAAGTGTAGCTGTTGAATATGCAATTCCCGAAGGATTGTTAGGTGTGTTTATAAGCACTGCCATAACATTCGGATTAAGCATTTCCAGGAATTTATCAAAATTGATCTGGAAAGTTTCTGTATCAGCAGGAACCACTGAAAGCTTAACTCCGGCACCTGTCACATAAGGACCGTACTCAGGGAAATATGGCGCAAAGGTAATAAGCTCATCCCCGGGTTTTGTAACAGCCCTGAGGGCATGAGAAATAGCACCTGCTGCCCCGGTTGTAGGGAAGATATGCTCCGGTCCATAGTTCATTCCAAATCTCTTGTTCAAAGATTTTGCGATTTCTTCTTTATATAGAGGATTTCCAAGGCTTGGAGTATATCCGTGAAGTGTCATGGTATCCTCTTCCTGAAGGAGTCTGATCATCTCATCGGTGAACTCCTTGGGAACCTCCACGCTTGGATTACCGAGACTAAAGTCAAAGACATTCTCGTAGCCAATCTCTTTCCCCCTTGAAGTAGCATACTCTGAAAGCTCTCTTATAACAGACTTTGCTCCCAGCATGCTCTTATATTGTTCGTTTATCATAGCCGCTCCTCCTAACTATATATTTAACTGTTTACACAGACTATGCCGTAATACCTGTATGATTATAGCATAATGTCCGTTTGATTATATCATATTGTTTAACAGTTTACATCATTAAAGTGGCTATGGTTATTCCTGCACACCTCAGCTACTTTAAGAGAAGTTCCTCTATGGCACACCTATAGTTTGCAAAGTTGAACGTATGATCATCATCTTCAAAGGTCATTATGAAGTTTTTTCCCTGGACGATTCCAGCACTTTCATAATTCCTGATTTTCCAAAAGAATTCTCTGTCACGATACTCCGGGCTGTCCATTATTCCAAAATGCTCAATGTATACAAGTTTCCTGCGTCTTACATTAAGGCATGTAAAGTCCGGATATACTAAGGATGACGGAGCTTCCACCATCGCATGGTATGCATTCCCTTCTGAAGTCGCAGGAATCTTTACCGGAGCTTCGTATTTGTAAGGAATGCCAAGCATTTTTAGATTATCTGCTATAATTACCTCAGATTTTGAACGAACCCATTCACCATTTGCTGTTTTCTGATCTCGTTTCTCCGGATGCTTAGGATTCGGTTCATACGGAATTTCCAGCCATCTACGTGCAAATTCCTCATCATCTATTATGTATGGTTTTACAAGTTGCTGCCTGATCTCAGTCTGTTTAGAATAAACCATCTCCGATCGATTAACTTCATATTCGAGGATCATGGCATCGATTAGCTCAAGCTTAGGGGTTACTGTTTTTATGAACTTTTCTGCGTAGGTCTTCTGCGCCAACGCCTGTGCAATCGACTGCCGGTCTCTGGATATATAGGTTCCGATGCGATCCTCTTTTGATTCTCTGTGATAGAATTCAGGATTCTTTCCGCCGCGTGCAACTCTAAGACATCCTTCCGGAGCATCCTTTCTGTCCTGCTCCGCAGATAGAAGTAGTTTCTCCAGGCGATGTCTCTCTTCCTGAAGACAGTTAATTATTATGTCTTTCATTCTCCTCCTTATTCACCTTATTTGCTTTTTGTTTAATTTCTTCCAGGAATTGTACGCATTGAAATCCGAGAACCGGTACGTACTTCACTAAGAAAATATTAGATATTTGAGGATTATAATGAATCCTTGTGCCTCATGTCAAGTTTCCATTTTGGCAAAAGACATTTTCCCATATCCACTACATTTCTACACTGCATTTATGTAAATCTTGTTTTTGCAGTGGAGATTTCATTCAGGTTACTCTTAAATCTTCCACTACATTTGTGCAAATGCTTGATTTGCAGTGGAACTTCCGCTTCTGTTTACCCTTCTGTCTTCCACTACATTTGCGCAAATACTTAATTTGCAGTGGGACTCTCATTCAATTTTCTCAACAACTCTCCACTGCATTCATGCAAATATCAAAATTGCAGTGGAACATGCCTCAAATTCCCACTGATATTCTCCACTACATTTCTCCAAATATCAAAAATGCAGTGGAGCATGCCACAAATTCCTTCAGCATTTCTCCACTGCATTTATTTCATTTTCACAATCGCGTAGGTAAATCTATGTGCGCGCCCTTGATAAGCAGCGTTGATAGGCAAGCGCCCAGGCTTCACACCTGCAGCCCCCTGATCTTCTCCACAAGCTTTTCCGCATCCTCCAGCAGCTGCTTCTCTGCCTTGGTGGGGTTGGAATCCTTCTTGTACTTGTAGACGAATACCGGAATGCCTGTACTGTGGAAGGCCATGTTTCCTTTGTAGGAGGCGATAAATCCCGGAATCTTGCCGGGATCGATCTTGGCACCTGGGCTGATCTTGATCTCGATGGTTCCGTCGCCGCCCTTGATCTCTATGATATACAGATCATGAGCTCTGGCGCGCAAAAGAGATATTCGAAGAAGGTTTATCGCAGTCTCCGGCACTTCGCCGAATCTGTCGATGAGCTCGTCCTTCATCTCGTCGCACTCCGCCTGATTCTCGATGCTGGCTATTCTCTTGTATATCTCAAGCTTCTGATCCTCATTGAGGATGTAGTTATCCGGAATAAAAGCACTGACATCAAGGTCGATACTTGTTCCCGGCAAATCGGAAATGGTACCGTCTTCTTCGCCTTTTCTGACTTTGACAGCCTCTCCAAGCATCTTGCAGTAGAGGTCGTATCCGACAGCCGCCATGTGTCCGCTCTGTTTTTTGCCTAGGAGGTTTCCTGCTCCTCTGATCTCAAGATCCCTCATCGCAATCTTAAAGCCGCTGCCAAGGTCAGTGAATTCCTTGATGGCCGCAAGTCTCTTTTCAGCGATCTCCTTGAGCATCTTGTCTCTCTTATACATAAGGAAGGCATAGGCTGTCTTGTTGGATCTTCCCACTCGTCCTCTTAACTGATAGAGCTGAGAAAGACCCATCTTGTCAGAGTCGTGGATGATCATGGTGTTGACGTTGGGGATATCAAGTCCCGTCTCAATGATGGTGGTTGATACCAGCACATCAATGGTTCCGTCGATGAAATCATACATGATACGCTCAAGCTCGGATTCCTTCATCTGGCCATGGGCAAAAGCAACATTTGCTTCAGGCACAAGCTTCTGGATCTTGGCTGCCGTATCGGCTATGGTATTTACTCTGTTGTAAACGTAATAAACCTGACCCTTTCTGGAGAGCTCTCTGACAATAGCTTCCCTCACAAGTTCATCATTGTACTCCATGACATAGGTCTGGATAGGAAGCCTGTCGTTGGGTGCTTCTTCGAGAACACTCATATCCCTGATTCCCACAAGCGACATATGAAGAGTCCTTGGAATAGGCGTAGCGGTCAGAGTCAGTACATCCACATTTTCCTTCATGGTCTTTATCTTTTCTTTGTGGGTTACTCCAAAGCGCTGTTCCTCATCCACGATAAGAAGTCCAAGATCCTTGTATTCACTGTCCTTGGACAGGAGTCTGTGAGTTCCGATGACAACATCTACAAGACCCTTCTTAAG
>JAEEGF011664463.1_pt1 | contig 10053 bp, 9 predicted proteins | sample 9134171 | NCBI WGS metagenome assembly JAEEGF01 (sample SAMN16246542, study PRJNA631951) | gut metagenome | biome: gut microbiome; feature: rumen; material: AP-attached | host: Bos | place: Iran: Karaj | collected 2018-10 | reverse complement strand
GACATTTCAGAACATGGAGTACTTTCTGAAGGCAGCGGAACTTGGCAGCATAACCGAAGCTGCCAGAGAACTCAACATCACACAGCAGGCTTTATCCAGCGCAATCGCCCGGATGGAAGCCGAGCTCGGGTGCGAGCTCTTCGACCGGCGTCAGCATCTTTCTCTGACCTATGCCGGTGAATGCTATCGGGATGCTGCCGTCCGGATGCTCGATATTCAAAACCAGACCAGAGAACGCATGGCTGATATCTCCGGCAATGTCCGGGGCCGGCTTCGCATCGGGATTGCCCATACCCGGGGACAGGCGCTGCTGCCTCTTATTCTTCCGGAGTTCATTCGTCTTTATCCGTTGGTCGCTCTGTCGATCGTCGAGGGAAGCACCCGCGAACTCGAGCAGCACCTCTCGCACGGTGACATCGATCTTGCGATCGGGTTTGCCCCGTTCATGCTGGAAGGAGCGGTTGTCTATCCTCTGATGAAAGAACAGTTTTATCTGGTCATTCCCAAACAGCTGCTTAAGGACAGGCTTGGCAGGGAAGGCGCTGATCAGCTGATTCAAACTTTCAAAAGTACCCGCGATATCCGTCTGTTCCGTGAGTTTCCCTTTGTCTTCCTTGGACAGGGAGACCGGGTTCGATCCATCGTGACGGAACTGTTTGATCAGGCTGGCTTCGAGCCATTCATCAAGCTGGAGACCAGCAATACACAGACTGCCCTTGCCCTGGCATCCGAAGGCATCGGGCTCACGGTCTGTCCGAAACTGTATTTGAACAGCAATTATATCGCATCCGGTTTTCCACAGTCCTATATTCGTCAGCGGGTCGAGATCTGTCCGCTTTTTGAAGAGGATACCGGTTATATCGGGATCGGTTACAACAAAGAACGTTATCTTAGCCGGATCGCAGAGGATTTTATTCGTATTGCCCGTGAAAAACTCAGTGTCAGGGAGAGATCATTATGAGTCAGTCATCCTTAAATTTTACCGAAGGCAGGATCTTCTCTCCTCTGATCCGTTTTACGCTGCCGGTCCTCGGTGCTTCTTTGCTCCAGACCATGTACGGTGCTGTTGATCTGATGGTCGTCGGACAGTTTGCGTCATCAGCAGATGTCTCCGCTGTCAATACCGGGAGCTGGATCATGATGCTGATCACCTCAGCCGTCATTGGTATCTCCATGGGATCGACCGTTATCATCGGCCGACATCTGGGTGCCGGAGAGAAAGAAGAAGCCGGCCATACCATCGGGGCCAGCATCTGGCTCTTCGGCATCATCACTGTGATCATGACCCTCATCGCCGTTCTTCTGGCACCTCTCATCGTTCGTGTAATGAAAGTGCCGGATGAATCGATCGTTCCCTGTCTGTCCTACATCCGTATCTGCGGAGTCGGATTGATCTTTATTATTGCCTTCAATATTCTGGGCAGTATCTTCCGCGGTATCGGTGATTCGAAAATTCCCTTTCTGTCTGTTGCATTTGCCTGTATCTTCAATATTGCCGGAGATCTGCTGCTGACCGGTGCACTGAAAATGGCAACGGTCGGTGCAGCGATCGCAACCGTCGCAGCGCAGGCTCTCAGCGTTCTTCTCTCGCTCCTGATCATTCGCAAAAAGACGATGCCCTTTACCTTTGGTCGGGAACAGATGGCTTTCGACCCGCATCGAATGGGTATTATTTTCAGGCTGGGTGTTCCGCTGGCATTTCAGGATGTACTGGTATCAATCTCTTTCCTGATGATTACGGCCATCGTTAATTCTCTGGGCGTGATCATCTCAGCCGGTGTTGGCGTGGCTGAAAGGCTATGCGGCTTCATCATGCTGGTACCCAGTGCTTTTTCACAGGCACTGGCTGCCTTTACAGCGCAGAATATCGGTGCTAAAAAACCTGAGCGAGCCAGAAAAGCGCTGCTCTATTCCATGGCAATCTCCTTCTCCATTGATCTGGTTATGGGCTATCTGTCCTTTTTCCACGGAGATCTTCTGTCCAAAATCTTTTCATCGGATCCCACAGTCGTCGCGGCTTCCGCTGAATATCTGAAAGCTTATGCCATCGACTGTCTGATGACAGCTTTCATGTTTTGTCTGATCGGGTATTTCAACGGTCTTGGGAAAACGCGGTTTGTTATGATCCAGGGTATCCTGAGCGCATTTCTGGTTCGCATGCCGGTAGCCTATTTCATGAGCCGTGTTCAGCCTGTTTCCCTGTTTCTGATCGGACTGGCCGCTCCCGCTGCCACCTTCGGGGCGCTTCTTCTTTGCATCATCTACCTGATCTATCTGAAAAAGCACAAACGGCATCTTTCCATGCCCAGTGTCCAGACCTGATTATACTTGTCTAACAGAGACCGTGTGTGATATACTTGTTTCATTCTAAAGGAGGAACGTACCTAAATGATTCATAAAAAAATAAAGATCCGCACCAAAGGATCTTCGGATAATGCCTATCTTGTCACCTACTTTCTGGAATCTTCAGGCGAGATTCCGGCTCCGCCCCGTCCCTGCGTCGTACTTTGCCCGGGCGGCGGCTATGCTTTCACCTCTGACCGGGAAGCCGAACCCGTTGCCATGCGTTTTCTTGCCCAGGGGATCCATGTGGTCATCCTGCGCTACAGTGTTGCGCCGGCTGTCTTCCCGACTGCGCTTCTGGAACTGGGATTGGCAGTCAAATATGTCCGTTCCGTCGCATATGAAAACTTTATTGATCCCGACCGGATCGTGACCATGGGATTCTCCGCGGGTGGTCATCTCGTTGCCAGCTACGGCAATTTCTGGAGAACGAAGCAGGTCGCTGAGCTCCTCGGCCTTTTCCCACAGGATCTGACATCTTCTTCCGTTACAGCCATGTCCCGTACCGAGCGGGAGGCTTTTTCAGAAGTACTTCGCCCGAATGCTCAGATTCTGGGTTACCCGGTCATTACCTCCGGCCGCTTTGCTCATCGCGGCTCCTTTGAGAACCTTCTCGGAGAAAACGCGACAGAAGTTCAGCTGGAACGGTTGTCACTCGAAAACACCGTCAACGAAAACACACCTACGACCTTCATCTGGCATACACAGGCAGATGATGCCGTACCGGTAGAGAACTCTCTGCTCTTTGTAAATGCGCTGCAGGAAGCTCACATCAAGACAGAGTTCCATCTGTTCCCGAATGGTCCGCATGGTCTTTCCCTTGCGGATAATACGACGAGTGTCAGTTCGCGTCTCATCGACCCGTATGTTGCCGTGTGGATCGACATGGCCATTCGGTTCGTCAAAAACCTATAAAACAATTTCCAAAGGAGGAAAACAAAATGGCTAACAAGTATGCTGGTACCAAGACCGAAAAGAACCTGTGGGAAGCTTTCGCTGGAGAGTCTCAGGCTAGAAACAAATATACCTACTTTGCTTCCGCCGCCAAGAAAGCCGGCTATGAGCAGATCGCAGCCCTGTTCCTGGCTACTGCCGAAAACGAAAAAGAGCATGCCAAACTGTGGTTTAAAGCGCTGGATGGTATCGGTGATACCCCCGCAAACCTTCTGGCCGCTGCGGAAGGCGAAAATGCAGAATGGACCGACATGTATGAAAGAATGGCTAAAGAAGCCGAGGAAGAAGGATTCTTTGATCTGGCCAAACAGTTCCGCGGTGTCGCTGCAATCGAGAAAGCTCATGAAGAGCGTTATCGCAAACTGCTTGCGAACATCAATGCCGGTGAAGTTTTCGAAAAATCCGGTGTCACGATCTGGGAATGCCGCAACTGCGGTCATATCGTTGTAGGCACCAAGGCTCCGGAGGTCTGCCCGGTCTGCAATCATCCTCAGAGCTATTTCGAAGTAAGAAAAGAAAACTATTGATATCACCTACGGAAACATGCGCCGTCCGGCGCACATAAAGAAGGGGAAGCTTCCAAAAGCTTCCCCTGTTTTTTGTCCAATCAGATTAACTTATCCTTTCAGGATGGTTTCCCATTCCTTAATGATCCGACGATCATCAAAATAGTCGATCGCCATGGCTTTGCGCACCCTGGCCAGCGTTGTGTTGGTCTTTTCGACTGCCTTCATGGTGCCGGTCTGAAGAATGTCATAGACCGCATCGATATCTGCTGCCCATTTGGCTCTCTCAGCACGAATCGGGCTAAGCGTCTCTTCCAGAACATTGATCAGGAACTTTTTGCAGGTACCGTCTCCCAGTCCTCCGCGGCGGTAATGGTCCTTGAGCTCATCCAGGCAGCTGTATTCAGGAAGATATTCCTTAAAATGATCATCCGTGCACAGCGCATCCAGATAGGTAAATACAACGTTTCCTTCCGTGTGGCCGGGATCCTCGATCCGAAGGTGGGTAGGATCAGTAAACATCTTCTTTTTGACCTGGCTGGCGACTGTTTTGGAATCATCGGAAAGATAGATACAGTTGCCCAGCGACTTGCTCATCTTGGCTTTTCCATCGACACCGGGCAGTCTGCGCTGGGTTTCATTCTCCGGAATCATCGCTTTGGGCAGAACCAATGTATCCCCATAGATCTTATTGAACTTTTCAACGATCTCTCTGGTCTGTTCGATCATAGGCAGCTGGTCTTCCCCAACGGGAACCAGCGTTGCATCAAAGGCAGTAATATCCGCAGCCTGGGAAACCGGGTAGGTAAAGAAACCAGCCGGCAGACCTTCATCCGCAAATCCACGCATCTGAATTTCAGCTTTGACGGTAGGATTACGGGAAAGGCGGGCAGTCGTCACCAGATTCATATAATAGAATGTCAGCGCATGCAGAGCCGGCAATGCTGACTGAACACAGATCGTCGTTTTGGCCGGATCAAGGCCGACGGAAAGGTAGTCCAGCACTACATTGATGATATTGTCACGGATCTTTTTGGGGTTATCCGCATTGTCCGTAAGCGCCTGGTCATCAGCGATGAGGATATAGATCTCGTCAAATTCACCGGAATTCTGCAGTTCGACACGTCGTTTCAGCGATCCGACATAGTGCCCCAGGTGAAGTCGTCCGGTAGGACGGTCGCCCGTGAGGATGATCTTTTTCTGTTTCTGTTCCATGTTGATTCTTCCTTGTCTTTCAAACTCGTAAGCAATATTCTACCATATTTCGGACACGGAAGCAACTCATCTCCAGGTGAAGTTCACATCTGACACTGCCTCGGAGCTTCCGAGCTCAAAGTGACATTTGACAATACCAAGATCCAGCTTCAGAAAAACACCGATCTTCGGTATTTCAGCCTTTACCGTATTCCCCTCCTGTCTCAGGTAGAATCTTTGCTGATTCATCGCCGTAGGTGCCAGCAGCGCTGCCTCAACCCCTTTTCGGAACCATTCCGGGCTCTCAACACTCAGGTTGCTGACTTTTTCCGCTTTTTTGCTCCGATGCGCTGATCCTTGTGTGCGGCCGTATCCCAGACTGATGATGATGACTTCTCTCTCACCCTCACCGATCATTTCTTTGCCCCGGCCTTTTCCCATCGCTGCCCAGCAGGTATTCAGGCCAAGTTCCTGCGCTTTCAGTACGGCTTTTTCTCCGTAATATCCGGCTTTTTCATCCAGATCCAGGGTGTTTTTTCCCACGACAGCAATATAATTATTGGCATTTTCAAATTTCCCGTAATGGGCGATCCGGCTGTCAAAGCATTCCGGTTCGTCATAAAGTACCTGAAGGCGGAGGCCGCTTTCCTCATTGATCGACCGGATGTATTCATTCAATTGATCACGTATTTCCTGCTCGATGGGCATCGCCTTATACTGACGGACGCTGTGCCGTTGTCTGATCAGTTCCGTATTCATTGAAAGCCTCCTCTCCTTTTACTGGCGGATAAATTTTTCGTCCGCCTCATATGCTTCTGCAGATACAAATCGTTCTGCGCGCATATGAAGATCATATTTATCTCTCAGTGCGGCAAGTTTTTCCATCATCGGAGAAGCATGATGGATATCCAGCGCCTGCTGGTCACGCCATGCATCGATCAGCAGCACGGTTTCCGGATCGGACAAGGATTGAAAGTACTGATATTTCTCATTCCCGTCCTCCGCACGGATCCGAGAAGCAATTCCGCTTTTTTCCATTTCTTCAGCAAATTTCAGCGCATTTCCATTCTCGCCTGTATAGTAGAGATTAACAACCAAACTCATAAGTCTGTCCTCCCTGGTTGGATTTCTGTTCTATTTTACACTTTTTCCGTTCCCTCTTCAAGCCGTATCCTTCTCTCATTCAGGCAGGTTTGTATCTTGCAATCATTCCGGAGGAATGCTACACTATCAGGGTATGATTTTTCAGCAGAAAAGAGGAATGTTTATGGAACTGACATTTGAAAAGGCTAAAGAGCTGATCGCCCCGCAAATTACTGAAGAACACCTGATCATTCATTCTCTGAATGTCTGCTATGCTATGGAGGCTATGGCCAGGCATTTTGGTGAAGATCCAGAACACTGGAAAGCGGTCGGTTATCTGCATGATTATGATTATGAAAAGTATCCCGATGAACATCTGAAACATACCGAAGAACCGCTTCTTAAAGCCGGAGTAGATCCGGAAGATGTTCGTGCGATCCTCAGCCATGGCTGGGAGATCTGCTCAGATGTCAAACCGGAAACACCCATGGAAAAAAGTCTTTTTACGGTAGATGAACTGACGGGCATCGTCCAGGCTTGTGCCCGGATGCGTCCCAATGGAATCACGGATCTGGAGCTGAAAAGCTTTATGAAGAAATTTAAAGATAAACGTTTTGCTGCTAAATGCAACCGTGAAACGATCCAGAAAGGCTGTGATCTTCTTGGCATGGAAGTATCGGAAGTTTCTGCCATCGTTATCGAAGGCATGAAGATGCATGCTGCTGAGATCGGGCTTCTGGGAACAGCCGCATCCGCTCCGTAATCCCGACTTACGAAAGACAAGGACCTGTGAACAATATCTTGTTCACAGGTCCGTTTTTTGTTCAGAATGAATTTAGTCATTCAGCATGTAGTAAAGCTTCTGCAGATCCAGCGGAAACAGATCCGGGATCGTCTCTTTCAGAGCATCATAAAGATCGCGGCGCACACAGGTCATTCGGATCGGCAGTCCGGACAGACGTGAAAGCTCCTTAGCATAGGTAATGGACGCCATCACCTCTTCCCGGCTGGTCTCGGGTCCAAGATTCGTATTGTTCACAATACCTGTAAACGGCAGCCGGCAGGCACCTTCGATCTCAGCGGCGACTTCCAGCGTTGCCTGAGCGCTGCGGGTCAGCGGTCTTGCCTGATTGGCGACCAGAAGCATTTCATAATTGCCCTCTTCCAGAATTTCGTCGGTATAGCGGCCAAGTGCCAGTGCACCGCGGTCATCTCCGCCGATATCCAGTACCCCGTAAGTCGTGCGATCAGCCAGCAATCCGTATGTTTCCTTGGGCATCGCCGGAGCATCGAGGTTCGTACCGGCATACTGAGAAACGATCAGCCCGATACCGGCTTTTTTTAGCCATTCCGCAGAATCCTGCGTACGAAAGTACGGGTTCACAATATCCAGATCTGCCACGGTCACAGAAGGGGCGGCTGTTCCCTCACCAGATAAAGAAGGGGCATGCTTCTTCAGCCACAGCGCATAATTCAGCGCAATGTTTGTCTTTCCGCTTCCGTAATGTCCGGCAAAGAGAGTCAGACGCCGGATCGATGAACGCTCAGGAAAACTCTTTTTCTCTTCCATCCGTTCCACCCTTACAGCTTGTTCCGGATGATCTTGCCGCTGATCGTCTTCGGCAATTCATCACGGAAGACCACGATCCTGGGATATTTATACGGTGCGGTATGCTTCTTGACGTAGTTCTGGATCTCTTTTTTCAGTTCTTCTGTACCTTCTTTGCCCTTGACGAGTACGATCGAAGCTTTAACGACCTGTCCGCGTACCTCATCGGGAGCGGCGGATACGCCGCATTCCAGGACATACGGAAGTTCCATAATAACATTTTCGATCTCGAACGGACCGATCCGGTAGCCGGAGGACTTGATGACGTCATCCGCACGGCCTACATACCAGAAGTAGCCATCCTCATCACGCCAGGCCAGATCGCCGGTATGATAATAACCGTCGTGCCAGGCGCCGGCCGTCATTTCTTCATCACCGTAGTAGCCAAGATACAGACCCGGTCTCGGATCACTGCGGTCTGCCTTGATGCAGATCTCGCCGTTTTCACCGTCCGGTACTTCCTCGCCGTCCTTCAGCAGAGTGACACCGTAATCCGGGATGGGTTTGCCCATGGAACCGGGCTTGAGCACCGTACCGGTCAGGTTGCCGATCGTCAGCGTTGTTTCTGTCTGACCAAAGCCCTCGGCAATGCGAAGGCCGGTCATCTTCTCAAACTGATAGAATACTTCCGGATTCAGTGCTTCACCGGCCGTCGTCGCATGATGGATCGAAGACAGATCATACTGAGACAGATCCTGCTTGATCAGCATACGGTACATGGTCGGCGGTGCACAGAAGGTCGTGATGTTGTATTTTGCGAACATCGGCAGGATCTTCGATGCATCAAACCGGTCGAAATCGTAGACGAAGATCGCACCTTCACACAGCCACTGGCCATAGAGCTTACCCCAGAGTGCTTTGCCCCAGCCGGTCTCGGAGATCGTGAAATGCAGGCCGTCTCTTTCGACCCAGTGCCAGTACTTGGCGGTCACATAGTGACCCAGCGCATATTTATAGCTATGGGTGACCAGCTTGGGATAACCGGTCGTACCGGAGGAGAAGAAGGCTACCATCGGATCGGATCCGGCCGGTGCATCCGCTTCGCGTACATAACGGCGTGAGAACAGTTTGTATTCACTGTTGAAATCACGCCATCCCTCCCTGAGAGTTCCCGGGACTGCTTCCACCATGATCTTCTTCAGCGAGATGCCGCAGGTCTTCTCAGCCAGTTCCACCTGCTCGGCAGTGCCGCCGTCACCGGTACAGACGATCGCACTGATGCCGCCTTTTTCAAACCGATAGGTAAAGTCATGTTCCAGCAGCTGGTTGGTCGCCGGGATGGCTACCGCGCCGATCTTGGCCAGAGCCAGGATCGAGAACCAGAACTGATAATGACGTTTGAGCACCAGCATAACACGGTCTCCCCGCTTGATGCCCAGTGAAGTAAAATAGTTCGCTGCCTGGGAAGATCCGTCTTTGATATCCTTGAAGGTAAATCTTCTCTCGGTCATATCATTCGCCACATGGATCATCGCGAGCTTCTCCGGATCTTTGCGGCCCATGGCATCCACGACATCAAATGCGAAATTGAAGCGTTCCGTGTTCTTGAACTTAAGGGACTTAAGTACGCCCTGTTCATCCTCTTCCGGATCCACAAATTCCTTGGCGATCTCACTGGTTGCCTGTTTGCGTGCAACTTCCTGCGTGACTCCCGGCGAAGCTTCCGCTTCTGTCGTCGCCATGATCATGGCAAGGAAAGTACAGTCTTTTCCGTCCACCGCGATCATGCCATGCGGTGTGGAGCTGTTGTAGTAGATGCTGTCTCCTTCGTGCAGGATCTCTTCATGCTCACCGACTTTTACCCGCAGCGTTCCCTTCAGGACAAGGTCAAATTCCTGTCCGGCATGGGTTGTCGTATGGATAGTTTCATGCTGAGCATTATCAGAGTACTGATAGGTAACCCAATACGGTGTTGCCAGCTTTCCACGGAACATCGAGGCCATGTTCTGAATCGTAATGCCTTCCTCACTGGCGGTCAGAGAACCTGTGCCGCGCCTGGTGAGCGTATAGCTGGACAGCTTGGCCGAATGACCTTCGACCAGCTGAGTGACATCCACACCAAAAGCCAGAGCACACTTGTGAAGAAATGTAAACGGAAGGTCAGCAAGGCCTTCTTCATAAGAAGAATATTCTTCAGGAGAAACCCCGGTCAGATGGGCCATTTCATCCTTCGAATGTCCGGAGATCCAACGCATCTCACGGATACGGCTGGCGATCTCCAAAAGCTGGTTATTGGTTGTTGTTTCCGCTTGAACTACCATGTCTTTTTCCTTTCAACTGCATAAAAAAACGCCTCAAGTCTCCTTGAGGCGATATTTAACCGCGGTACCACTCAAATTGCAGCAAATGCTGCCTCTTCAGGCT
>JAEEGF011159079.1_pt1 | contig 10053 bp, 7 predicted proteins | sample 9134171 | NCBI WGS metagenome assembly JAEEGF01 (sample SAMN16246542, study PRJNA631951) | gut metagenome | biome: gut microbiome; feature: rumen; material: AP-attached | host: Bos | place: Iran: Karaj | collected 2018-10 | reverse complement strand
CGGAATATTCCTCTACGCCTACAAAGGCCGGTTCCAGACCTTCGGCAAGTATTTCTTCGGCTTTGTGGTGATTGTGTATGCCGCGCTCATTGTCACCGTCTATGCCGGCAAGGCAATCGGCAGCGAGCGCGAATGGAAAGACCTTGAGGTCGAATCGTACTATATTCATAGCACCGGCGGAATCAGGCCAAAGAGCCCGTCATACCTCGTCGTCACCATCAACGGCCAAAGCGCGCGTATCTACAACTACGACCAGTCGCTGGAAACGATGGCTCGCCGCTACGGCACCGACTTCAACGACTCCGTAACCGTCGACTTGACGGCTCGACAGATTGTGCCACACTTCTACGTGAAGCCCCATGCCAAAATCAAACCGAAAGCCGCCAATGCTTCCGCGCCACAGCCAAAGAAAAGGATACAATTGACTGACGGACTATATCTGAATTCGTTAATTTGATTGCTTGATTGTCTGATTGCTTTAGGGTTTTAGGGTTTTAATGTTTGATGGTTTTAGGGGAGAAAGGTTTTAAGGTTTTAGTGTGTCAATCCCTCAAACCCTTAATCCCTCAATCCCTCAGTCCCTCAAACCCTTAATCCCTCAAACCCTCAAACCCTCAGTCCCTCAAACCTTCAAGCATTCACTCAAGCAATCAACAGATTTACAAATTAACGAATTCTTTCTTGTTGTTTGCGGAAATCGCTTGGTGCCATCCCAGTCTCGCGACGGAAATAGCGGCCGAAGGTGGCCTGTTCGTCAAAGCCCAGCATATCTGCGATGGCCTGCACCGAAAGGTCATGCCGCACGTGCAGCAGCAATTTGGCTTCCTTCACAATGTGGTGACGTATCCAATAAGCGGCCGTGTGTCCCGTTTCCTGCTTAACAACAGCACTGAAGTGTTTGGTCGACAGGCAGGCCTTCTCGGCATAGAAGCCTACGTCGCGGTGCTCGCGGAAATGCTGCGTCAGGTCGTTATGGAATCTTGCGCTGACCTGCTTGTCGACATGGGGTTCGTTCAGCCTGCTCATGCGGTAATGGCTCAATAGCCGAAGGAGGAATTCCAACAGGCGTGTCATCAGCATTCGCAGGTCGGGAAGTTTGAGGCGTGTGATTTCGCGCATACCTTCCACCACGTTCATAATCATGCGGTATTCGTGCCCCGAGAGCTTCACGTTGGGGTGTGGCTCGTAGCGGTAGCGCATCTGGTTGATGATTTGTAGCATGGGGTCGTTGAGCACCGATGCCTCAACAATAATCAATGTGGCCAGATAGTCGTCGGTTACGCTCACCTTGCGGAGACTATGGTTAGGGAATATCACTGCCACGGTGTGCTGCTCCGAGTAGTCGGAGTTATCGTCGTACATCAGTTCGATGTGCCCCCTATGGCCGATACAGATGACATAGTCGGACGAGGCGAAGGGCTCGTCGCCCGAAGGCAGTTCCCTAACATCGTCAAAGACTACGATGCCTTCTTCCTTGATTCTCTGAGGGTAGAGGTTCATCGGGTGGGTGTATGGTTGTGCAGATTTCATAATGCAAAAGTACGGATTTTTTTAGATATAAAGAGCATAATCCGACTTTTTGCAAAGCAATGCTGTTGATATGTTATTGCACAGGTGGCTGATTCTTTGTATTTTTGCAACATCAAATTTAATACTTTTTTTTATGAAAAACACCGCCATCTTATTCATTTTGTTTGCATTCGCGACTTGTGGCATTGTGCAGGCACAAGACGATAATATCGTTGAAGTGACCTATAACGGCACTACTGCGACGGTGAGCGTGGCGGGCAACATCAGCCAGTATCTGACCATTTCGCAGCAGGGGGCGCACGTCTCGATTGCTCAAAGCGACTCCCTCGCCAGCGAAATTACCTACCGACTCACAGGCTCGTCGACCGATGGCGAGTTCTACATGTCGGGTTCCTATAAGGCCACCGTGGAACTGGACGGACTCACATTGACCAATACCACCCCGGTATATAGCGGTGCCGCCATACACATTCAGAACGGCAAGCGCATCAACATGAAGGTCATTACCGGCACCACCAACACCCTTGTCGACGCTGCTACAGGCTCACAAAAGGGTTGCCTTTATGTGAAAGGACACGCCGAGTTCAAGCAGAAAGGCACACTCAACGTGGTGGGCAATGTGAAGCACGCCATCAAGGCTGGCGAATATGTCAGCCTGAAGAATGCCACCCTCAACATCACCTCCGCCGTGGGCGACGGCATTTCGTGCAACCAATACTTCCTCATGGAGAGCGGCACCATCAACATCAGCGGCATAGAGGGTGACGGCATACAGTGCGACCTTGAAGGCGACACCGCCACCGCCATCACCGAGGACCACGAGGATGAGGATAGTGGCAATATCTACATCAGCGGCGGCACCATCAACATCACCTGCACGGCCATTGCCGCCAAGGGCATCAAATGTGCTGGCGATATGTTTGTCACCGACGACCCCGTCATCAGTGTGACCACTACGGGCAAAGGTGCCTGGGACGAGGATGACCTAGAGACCAAAGCTGCCTGCGGCCTGAGTGCCGACGGCAACATCGACATCAGTGGCGGCACTCTCACGCTCACTGCCACCGGATCGGGCGGCAAAGGGATGAAGTGCGATGGCGTTCTTACTATCAACGGCGGCGACATCACAGTGTCTACCTCTGGCGGCCTTTACTACAACAACGGCACCACTGAGAACACTAACTTCACCGGCAATACCGACCGCATCAGCAGCGACTACTACTCCTCGCCCAAAGGCATCAAGGCTGGTGTGAAAACGCAGGTGGCGGGCAGCTACACCTATGCCGGCGGAATGGTCATCATCGGTGGCAAGGTGAAGGTGACCACCAGTGGCTATAACGGCGAGGGCATCGAGTGCAAGAACTACCTCAATATCACCGGAGGCGAGATTTATGTCAACGCCTACGACGACGGCATCAACTCGGCGCAAGATATGACCATCACGGGCGGCTATGTTTATTCCCACTCCAACAACAACGACGGCATCGACGCCAACGGAAATATATACCTTAACGGAGGTCTGGTGTATGCCATCGGCTCGGGCGGTGCAGAGAATGCCATCGATGCCAACAGCGAGGAAGGAAAGAAAGTATTCATCAACGGCGGTGTCATCATCGCCGTGGGCGGCATTGAGAACGGAGCCGCCTACAACCAACCCAAGATTCAGCAATCCTCCGTCAGCAGCAATACCTGGTACACCGTCACCTACGGCGACAACACTGTAGCTTTCAAAACTCCCACCATCAGCACTGGTGGTGGCCCCGGCGGTGGCGGCCCCGGCGGTGGCAATTCAAGCGGACTTGTCATTTCCGCCCCCAGCACTCCCTCTCTTGCCACTGGCAACAACGTCACCGGAGGCACCTCTCATTTCGAAGGCAATTGCTATGTAGGAGGCGGCAGTGTTGGCATCGATGATGTGGAGACCGAGCAGCAGAGTGTCAACGACCCGCGCGTCTTCACCCTCGACGGCCGCTACCTTGGCACTGAAGTCCCCGCCAACTTCCGCGGTGTCTACATCCAAAACGGCAAGAAGCATATCAGAATGTAAGTTGAAAATCAAAAATAGTGACCAGTGAAACAAATGTGCTCGTTTCACTGGTCACTAAAGAATTAATCACTATTCACTTATCACTAAAATTATTTCTTTACAAATTCCACGCGGCGGTTCTTTGCGCGGCCCTCGTCGGTGGTGTTGGGTGCGATGGGGGAGTGCGAACCCTTGCCCACAGCCGTGGTTTGAGGGACTGAGGGTTTGAGGGATTAAGGGTCTGAGGGATTGACACACTAAAACCTTAAAACCTTTCTCCCCTAAAACCATCAAACATTAAAACCTTAAACCCCTAAAACCTTTCTCCCCTAAAACCATCAAACCTCGTCGGTTGTACTCATCGGAGCCACGTAGAGGTCAAACTCCACCGTGAACACCTCCGGCAGCCAATCCCATTTTTCTTTCATCAGCGGCATCACCTGTCCCAGTCCGTTGTCCGTGAACGCAACCACATTGCGGCCATTCTGCTGTGCCGTCTCCGCATAGCCGTCCAGCAAATCCCACCTCAGCGGGAACTCGCCTAATTTCTCGCGTTCAAAGTTGTCGTCGAAGATAATTTCGTCGCCTGGGACGAAATCTGTCTTTGCGTAGTTGCTCTCTTGAGCCTTCAAGGGCATACCAGCCAGCAATAGCAATGCCACTGCAAACAATGATTTCTTCATAATGATAGGTTTTTAATGGTGGTGTTTTTTCGATTATTTCAATTTGCAAAGATACATATAATTATTGAAATACAGATGAAAATACAACTGAGCGGCTATTTTTAACATTACGAACACAGCGATTAATTTTTCAAAAGGTTGATCTTTTTAGGAATGTTCGCCGTGCGCACTTGCATTTGACAATCTCGTACGAATTATAGTGGAATAGGTCGTCGGGGGCGATGATTATTATAAATCAAGAACTATTATGCAAAAGGCAATAATAATTGAGTTTCTTCGTTATCAAAAGTAATAATAATAACAAGATGAGGAAGATAATGATACTATGCGTTGCGTTGCTTACACTCGTTGCCTTAACCGCCTGCAAGAGCAATAGTGAGGAGCCGTCTGTTTCCGACTCTACTGTGGCCGACAGCAGCAACCTATATACTTGGATTAACACTAGAGATACAATGATACAAATACCAACAACTGACATAATTAAATCTAATTTTTCAGGTCTCTTCCAAGTCAAGTTAGGAGGCAAACATGGCTTCGTTGACTCAACCATGATGGTGGTAATACCATGCGTGTATGACGATATGCTGGACTTTTGCGACACGCTGTGCGGAGTGCTTGTAGGCGATAAATGGGGCTTTATCGACACAGAAGGCAAGATGGTCATTGAGCCAAAGTACGACTGGGTGTCAAGCTTCAATGAGGACAAAGCGGCTGTGGTGTACAATGGGGACACCTTGTATATATGGGAGAACGGAGAATATTTAGACACCAATTACTATTTTAGTTTCTTCGAAAATTGAAAATTATCCCGGTGCGGCAGCTAATTTTAGTTTTTACTTTTTACTTTTTACTTTAAAACCCCCTTAAACCCTTTTAATCATATCAACATATCAACAATACAAATGGACAGAAGAGAATTTATCAAAAAATCAGCCATGGCAACTGCCGCAGGGGTGGTGATGGCATCGCCGTTCGGCTCCGTCATGGCCAAAGACTCAAACAATCAGACATTCAAACATTCACACAATATGAAAGTACTTCTTATCAACGGCAGTCCCCGTCAGAACGGCAATACCAACCTCGCCCTCACCGAGGCTGCCCGCCAACTGGAGAAAAACGGCATCACCACGGAACTGTTGCAGATTGGCCGACAAGCGATGCATGGCTGCGTGGCCTGTGGCCACTGTAGCCAGACCAACCGCTGCGTGTTCGACGACGACCTCTGCAATCGCGCTATCGACCTGATGGCACAATGCGACGGCCTGATAGTCGGCTCGCCCACCTACTACGGCCAGCCCAACGGCACGGTGCTCAGCCTCATACAGCGCATGAGCTATGCCGCCTCCAACGTGATGCAGAACAAGCCGGCCGCTGCCGTAGCCGTGTGCCGCCGTGGCGGTGCCTCAGCGGTGTATCAGACACTGCTCATGCCCTTCCAGATGCAGAATATGCCCATCGTCACCTCGCAGTATTGGAACATCGTCTATGGGCGCACCGAAGGAGAGGCAGCACTCGATGACGAAGGTCTGCAAACCATGCGCACCATGGCCGACAACATGGCATTCCTGCTGCGGCAAATCCACGCCGAAGGCACTCCGCAATATCCCGAGCGCGAGCCCCATCAGGCCACATCGTTCATCAAATAAACCATCGTCACCATGCCGCCGCAGCGCACCATAGCCCTCACACTAGCCGCTGCCACATGGGCTGCCGCCATACTCCTCTTGCTGGGCGACAGCGAGGTGGGCAGGGTAGGGGTGTGGCTGTTCCTCTCAGCCAAAGGCATTTCCATCCTGCTCACCCTGTTGGCACTGATGAGGAACAGAAAGCTCGCATGGCAGGTGTTTTGCAGCCGCTACCGCTTCGACACCCACCGCCGCCACGGCATCGCCCAGGCCGTCACCCGCTTCATCTGGGAGCTGCCGCAATTCTTTCTCGGATACATCGTTTCTCAGACACGTGTCCTCTGTGGCAACGTGGAAAGGGTCGACACCCTCGACGGCGTCACCTACGTCTCCTGCTGCCACCGCCGCGAGCACGCCTACACGGGCATGTCGCTCGGCTGCCATGTGCAGATGTGGCTGCCTGTGGAGATACAGACCGACTTCGAGCATTACGCCCGCCGCTATGCCGGCGGGATGCTCCTGCACGAATACGGACACACCTTCGACAGCCAGCTGTGGGGCTGGCTCTACTTGCCCGTCGTCGGACTGCCCAGTCTCGTCAGCCAATGGCTCGAGCTGGCGGGCTTCCTCCACCACCGCCACGACAACCTATATGCCGAGCGTTGGGCCAACCGACATGCCGAAGAGCATTTCAACCGCGCTTGACGTGACTCCCTCGAACCTCCCATTTTTCAAGAATCCTTCTTCCCCCCTTCATGGCTATAATAGCGACTAAATGCGTCCCAATCGGTAAGAATCGGTAAAAAACGGTAGGGAGTGACGAGGGGGGAGACTGGGGGGCACAAGGCAATAGGGCGCGGTGGAATGCGGCACGGAACGAGGGGAATCGGCAGGGTATTGATGGCGGATTTTGTGCTGTGGCACGGATGCGGAAGGAGCAGTTTGGATTTGATTGGTGAATTTTTTTTGTATATATCGTACAAAAGTCGTAATTTTGTAGGCTGAATTGTAAGATAAATTAATTAATAATTATAAAATAACAATATGATTAGCAACAATTTCACTCCGAGACACAACGGTGTCTCCAAGTCTGCTGACGAAGAGAAAATGCTGAAAGAAATCGGCGTTAGCTCCATGGACGAACTTATCGACAAGGCTGTTCCTGCCGCCATCCGCCTGAAAGAGCCGATGCCCATCGCCGACGGCATCAACGAGTATGAGTTCCTCAACCGCTGCCGCCAGCTGGCCAAGAAGAACAAGCAGTTCAAGTCCTATATCGGCATGGGCTACTACGGCACCATCACGCCGTCGGTCATCCAGCGCAATGTGTTTGAGAATGCGGGCTGGTACACCGCCTACACTCCCTATCAGACCGAGATCAGCCAGGGCCGTCTCGAGGCCTTGATGACCTACCAGACCATGGTGGCCGACATGACCCACATGCCCATGGCCAACGCCAGCCTGCTCGACGAGGCTACCGCCGGCGGCGAGTGCATGCTGATGTTCTACGCCAGCCGCAGCCGTCAGGCCCAGAAGGACGGAGTGAACAAGATTTTTGTCGACGAGGGCGTGCTGCCTCAGACGCTCGACGTGATGCGCACCAACGCCGCTCCGCGCAACATCGAGATTGTCGCCGGCAAGGTGGCGGACTTCACCTTCGACCCCGCCCAATACTTCGCCGTGGTGGTGCAGAACCCCAACCAGTTTGGCGAGGTGTGCGACTACACCGAGTTTATCGCCAAGTGCCACGAGAAGGGTATCTTCGTGGGTATGGCCACCGACCTGATGGCCCTGGCCATGGTGAAGACCCCCGGCGAGATGGGTGCCGACTGCGCCTTTGGCAGCAACCAGCGTTTTGGCCTGCCGATGGGCTTCGGCGGTCCTCATGCCGGCTTCTTCGCCATCACCGAGACCTTTAAGCGTGCCTTCCCCGGCCGTATCATCGGCTGGAGTGTCGACGTGAAGGGCAACCCCGCCCTGCGTATGGCTCTGGGTATGCGCGAGCAGCACATCAAGCGCGACAAGGCCACCTCCAACATCTGCACCGCTTCGGCCCTGCAGGCCATCATGAGCGGTTTCTACGCCGCATGGCACGGCCCCGAAGGCATCCGCCGCATTGCGGGCAACATCCATGCCATCGCCACCGTCCTCGAGCGCGAGCTGATGAAGTATGGCTACAAACAGCACAACCGTGCCTTCTTCGACACCCTCGCACTGCAGTGCCCCGTGAAGACCGACGTGGTGAAGAAAGTCGCCCTTGAGCACGGCATCAACTTCCGCTATATCTGCGAAGAGTGCATCGGCATCAGCATCGACGAGACCACCTCTAAGGAGGATGTCAACGAGATTATCACCGTCCTCGCCACCGCCGCCGGCAAGACCCCCGAGCTGCTGCAGTGCAACGGCTGCTGCTGCTCCACAGCCTCGCTGCCCGGCAACCTGATGCGCCAGACCCCCTACCTGACCCACAGCGTGTTCTCGAAATATCACAGCGAGACCGAGATGATGCGCTACATGAAAAAGCTGGAGGTGAAAGACCTCAGCCTGAACCGCGCCATGATACCGCTGGGCTCCTGCACCATGAAGCTCAACGCCGCCGCCGAGATGCTGCCGCTGAGCTGGACAGGCTTCGGTGCCATCCATCCTTTCGCCCCCGCCGACCAGACCGAGGGGTGGAACGAGCTTATCAACGAGATGGAAGACCTGCTGGCCATCGTCACCGGCTTCGCCGGCGTGAGCCTGCAGCCCAACTCGGGCGCAGCTGGCGAATACAGCGGCCTCACCGTCATCCGCAACTACCATATCGACCAGGGCCAGCCCAACCGCAATGTCTGCCTCATTCCCGCCAGCGCCCACGGCACCAACCCCGCCAGCGCTGCCAAAGCCGGCATGACCGTGGTGGTGGTGAAGTGCAACGACCGCGGCGATGTGGACATCGACGACCTCAAGGCCAAGGTGGAACAGTATAAGGACAACCTCGCCTGCATCATGATTACCTATCCTTCCACCCACGGTGCCTTCGAAGAGGGCATCCTCGAGATTATCGACATCATCCACGGTGCTGGCGGACTCGTCTATATGGACGGCGCCAACATGAACGCCCAGATCGGTATCACCAGCCCCGGACGCATGGGTGCCGACGTGTGCCACCTGAACCTCCACAAGTCCTTCGCAGGTCCTCACGGCGGTGGTGGTGCCGGTGTCGGTCCTATCGCCGTCAGTGCCAAACTGCTCGACTTCCTGCCCAAGCACAGCCAGGCGGAGGTGGGTGGCAAGAAGGGCAACGCCATGGCTGCCGCGCCTTACGGCAACGCCCTGCTGTTCCCCATCAGCTACGGCTACCTGCTCATGCTGGGCGGCAACGGCCTGACCGAGGCCACCCGCCACGCCATCCTCAACGCCAACTACCTGCGCGCCCGCCTGCAGAAATACTACAAGATTCTCTACACCAACAAGAACGGCATGTGCGGCCACGAGATGATCGTCGACTTCTCCGAGTTCAGCCTCAAGGTGAGCGTGGGCGACATCGCCCGCCGTCTCGACGACTACGGCTTCCATGCCCCCACGGTGGCATTCCCCGTCCACAACACCCTTATGGTGGAACCCACCGAGAGCGAGCCGCTCAGCGAGCTGGACCGTTTCTGCGACGCCCTCATCGCCATCCGTCAGGAGATTGACGACGTGATGACCGGCAAATACGACGAGAAGAACAACCCCATCGCCAACGCACCTCACACCATGCAGGTAGTCTGCGCCGACGAGTGGAACTATCCCTACAGCCGCCAGGTGGCCGCCTTCCCGCTGCCCCACGGCGACAAGTACTGGCCGACCATCAGCAAGATCGACGACGCCTACGGCGACCGCAATCTCCAGCCCGTCTGGCCCGCAGAAGCATAACACACGCTTCCCCAATCAATGCAAGCCCGCCCCACGACGGGCTTGCATTATATCAACATCAATTGCTATGGCAAAAAAGGAAATACAGGAAGAGCCGTTGGAAAAACGGTTGTGGAAAGCCGCCGACAAGCTGCGTAAGAACATCGATGCCGCAGAATACAAGCATGTGGTACTGGGTTTGATATTCCTGCGCTATATCTCTGTGGAATTTGAACGGCTCTATGATCAATTGGTGAAACAGAAGGCCGAAGGTGCCGACCCCGAGGACCGTGAGGAGTATGCCGCCGAGAAT
>JAEEGF011970353.1_pt1 | contig 10055 bp, 7 predicted proteins | sample 9134171 | NCBI WGS metagenome assembly JAEEGF01 (sample SAMN16246542, study PRJNA631951) | gut metagenome | biome: gut microbiome; feature: rumen; material: AP-attached | host: Bos | place: Iran: Karaj | collected 2018-10 | reverse complement strand
TCTGCAAAAACCGCGTTCATATTCTCGTACAGTATAGCATGATTGGACGAGACGAAAGTAATAGGCGTTGTGATGATCTCATCGCCATCTGCCCAGTTATTCGTCATCTTCAATATTTTAACCGCAAGGTGCAGACCGGCAGTATTAGAATTCAAATAATATGCATTCCTATGTCCGGTATATTTTTTCCATGCATTTTCGAATTCAACGGTTTTGAATCCCATCCCGGTCCATCCTTTTTCCAGGCACTCCCGGATCTCCTGCAAGCACTCGTCGATATGAAATTTTGGCTTTAGTACCTGAATCGGCATTTTTGCACTCTCCTTTTTCGCGGTTGTGTAAGGGGTTCCTTTTTCATCGGTAATCCCATGCGTTTTATTGTTCACGGTCTCCCCGATTTCATCAAGGTACCGTTTCAAAGCATCTTCCCATTCCGGCAGCGGAGCAAACCCTTTGTAAACGAGTTTTGACTTATCCAATCGGCTGTTGGATGGGCGCTGAGCCTTGCTCAATCCGTACTCTTTCGAAGTTACGGACACGATCTTTGTCGGAAGCCCCGCCAGCCTCATTATCTCACAAGCAAACTCGTACCAGCTGATAAAGCCGCCTTCATTAGTTGCGTGGTAGAAGCCGTACTGCTCCGTTTGCACCATATCGACCAACAGCTTGGCTAAGTCGAACGTATATGTCGGCGTTCCGATCTGATCGTTTACGACTCTGATCTCCGGCAGTGTTTTGCCCAGCTTCAGCATTGTTCTGACAAAGTTTTGTCCTTTCTTGCCGAAAGCCCATGCCGTGCGAACAATAAAGAAGCGCTGTAAAGTTCCCGAAACCGCCTCTTCCCCCGCGAGCTTGCTTGCTCCGTATACGTTCAGCGGTGCATAATTCCTGCTGTCCGGATCCCGTGGCTCTTCACCCTGTCCGTCAAAGACGTAATCGGTCGAGATATAGAGCATCTTGCAGTCTATTGCTTTGCAAGCAGATGCGATATTCCTTGTTCCGCCGGCGTTTATCGCGAACACTCTCTCCCTGTTTTCCGGGTCCTCGGCAGCGTCCACCGCCGTCCACGCGGCGCAGTGGATCACGGCATCCGGCCGAACGCGCTCCAACGCGCTGCGCACCGCGTCGGCGTCGGTTATGTCAAGGGATACGTACCGAGCGCCCTCCGGCAAGCCCGCCGCCTCGGGCAGTATGTCCGCAGCGACGGCCTCATGCCCCCTGCCCAAAAGCTCAGTTACCGTGTCAAAACCCAGCTGCCCGCAGGCGCCGGTGACGAAAACCTTCATAGCGTCTCCTTTCCTTCATCTGATCAACCAATTATGTACCCTCTTATATGCATAGCCCAAAAGGCAGGGCACACCAAGCAGTACCGGGATCTGAACAAACCAGTATTGCTGATAATAGTTCAGGCTGAACTCATTGGGAGTCGTGCCGGCAACCCTCGACAGAACCGCATTAAACAGGAAATAGATAAGGACATTCCCGGCCATGATTTCAAAAGAATACTCTCCAATTACTCCCAGGCCATACTGCAGCCACTTGATCTTGCCAACGATTTTACAAAGACACAGAACAAAGTAGATGCCCACAAGCCCTAATCCATAGAAGCTGAGCGGGTTTGATGCGATTCCGACATCGATATCGAAAAAGCTTTCGGCAACCAACGCGGCCATGCACACTATCGCAATTGGGATGTTAAGCAGTCTGCTCCCCCTTTTTTCGTACAACCTTCGGCAATAATAGGCAACCGCGTATATTGGCACTGCTTTTGCAACGTACTGAAGATGGAAACCTCCCGCTATTTCAATGCCCTTTGAACTTATAATGCAGCCCACGGCGCCAATAATCACACACGATCCAATAATAACGGCATCCTTAACGTACTTGCTTCTTCCAAGAAATTTGCGTCTTGAAAACCAAACGACACACCCAAACAGCGTGGATGCCAGTATTATCTGGGGTATAAACCACATTGACCCCATAAGATAATCATTTATATGATAGACGCAGCTTTCCGCACAATAGATGAATGCCGAGCTAAACGTAAACCGCTCTTTGACCATATCTATCCCGATAAAATCCTGAAGCGCCAAATGAAGCAGAATAAGGACTGCCGAGCAGGTCACATATTTGTGCCAAGTACTCTTTATTCTTGCCGCAAGGTTTCTTTCGGGGGCATCTCCATACTTATCTTCGTTATAAAACCATCCGGATACGAAAAAGAACAGCGCAAGATGATAGGCATATACGAAATTATGGGTAACCGCATATCCGTGCCCCAGGACAACGGATATTATTGCGCACCCCTTTACGCAGTCCCAATATCTGTCTCTCTTTATAGGCATCATTTCCTCCGTTATCTGTTGCCGTACATTTTCTCGTAATAATTCCTGTATTCGCCGCTAATAATGGTCTCCCACCACTCGCGGTGCGTCAAGTACCAGTCAATGGTTTTATCAAGTCCGTCGGCGAATTTGGTCTCCGGCAGCCAGCCGAGCTCGCGGTGGATCTTCGTGGGGTCGATCGCGTAGCGCATATCGTGGCCTTTGCGGTCGGTGACGAACGTGATAAGGCTCTCCGGCTTATTGAGCTTCCGGCAGATCAGCTTTACGATATCGATATTTCGCATCTCATTATGCCCGCCGACGTTATAGACCTCGCCGATATGCCCTTCGCGCAGGATAAGGTCGATCGCGCGGCAGTGATCCTCGACGTAAAGCCAATCGCGTACGTTCTCACCCTTGCCGTATACCGGCAGGGGCTTGTCGTTAAGGGCGTTCGCGATCATCAGCGGGATCAGCTTCTCGGGGAAATGGTATGGACCGTAGTTGTTCGAGCAGCGGGAGATCGTAACCGGCAGCCCATAGGTGCGGTGATACGCGAGCGCGAGCAGATCCGCCGCCGCCTTCGACGCGCTGTAAGGGCTCGAAGTGTGTATGGGCGTTTCCTCTGTGAACATAAGGTCTGGCCTGTCAAGGGGCAGATCGCCGTAAACCTCGTCCGTGGAGACCTGATGGAAGCGTTTCGTGCCGTACTTGCGGCAGGCGTCCATCATCACCTGAGTGCCCAGAATGTTTGTCTCAAGGAATATCTCGGGCGTTTCGATCGAACGATCGACGTGGGACTCCGCGGCGAAGTTCACGACCGCGTCCGGTCTTTCCTTCTCAAAGATCGCATAGACCGCCTCGCGGTCGCAGATATCGACCTTATAGAAGGCGAAATCGGGATCCTTCAAAGCGTCCTCGAGAGTCGACAGATTGCCCGCATACGTAAGCTTGTCCAGGCAGACGATCCTGTCGCCGGGATGAGCCTTGAGTTCATAATAGATGAAATTGGAGCCGATAAACCCGGCGCCGCCGGTAACGATGATGGTCATTGTGTCCTCCGATTTTCCATTTATTTGCATTGATCCAACCTAATGATCCGGGAGTCGCAGTTTAATCCGGTCCACAGTGCAAAAAAGGGGCTTGTTTCTTTAACGCAGCTGTTTGTCATAGTCCGGATGTTTGACGTCAATTCTGGATTTCAAAAAATGCGCGGGATTTCCTCCCCATATCTCATAAGGCGGCACGTCCTTTGTAACGACGGAACCGGCCGCAATTATGGAGCCGTGACCGATCGTTACACCCTTCATAATTAGGGAACGAGAGCCGATCCACACGTCGTCCTCGATCACTATGGGTTTAACCTCTGTGCGACCTTGTTTTCCCATGGGAATCGTGATATCATCATATCGATGCTCGTTCGTGAACATGAGAATGTCTATACCCATCATCACGTTTTCGCCTATCGAAACGCCGGTGGGAATGCTGCAGTTTGCGCCAATGCCCGAGCCATTACCGAGTTTTATGTCCGTAGCAAATGTGACTCCCCGGTCAATGTTGACCCATTTACCGCAGTCATCGAGTATCAAATGCGCACAAAACTGTCGAAATCTTCGAGCGCCGAAGTTGATCATGGCTCCTGACATAGGCATTTTTTTGCCTACTGCAACATATAGAGCTCTCCCAATAAAACGCTTTATTTCGCGTCCGTTCATTTACTCACTCCCAAATCAAATGCATATACGGTCATTGCCGAAAAGCCACACGCTGTTGTTTGAGAATCTCATCCTATGACCTTGCCTTCCGCGACCTGGCGAAGATGCGTTCCGTAGGGCGACTTGCCGTAGGCTGCGGCTGCGGCAAGGAGCTCGTCCTTCGTCGTCCAGCCGTTTCTGAAAGCGATCTCCTCCGGCGCGGATATTTCTATGCCTTGGCGATTCTGCACAACGCGCACAAACTCAGTCGCCTCGGCGAGCGATTCCATCGTGCCTGTATCGAGCCAGGCGAAACCGCGTCCGAGGAGCTGAACGTCGAGCAGTTCGTCTTTCAAATACATTTCGTTGAGCGTGGTAATCTCAAGCTCGCCCCTTGCAGAGGGCTTGACCTTTTCGGCGCGGTCGCTGACGCCCTCAGGATAGAAATAGAGTCCCGTCACAGCATAATTGCTCTTCGGTTCTTTCGGCTTCTCCTCGATCGAGATCGCCTTGCCGTTCTCGTCAAAAGCAACGACGCCGAAGCGTTCCGGATCGTTGACGTAATACCCGAACACCGTCGCGCGGGCGTTCATTTCCGCATCCGCGGTCGCTGCGCGAAGCAGCTTGCCGAATCCGTTGCCGAAGAAAATGTTGTCGCCGAGCACCATTGCACAGGCGTCGTCGCCTATGAAATCGCGCCCGATGATGAACGCCTGAGCAAGCCCGTCCGGACTCGGCTGTACGGCGTAGCTAAGATGCACGCCAAAGGCTTCTCCGTCGCCGAGAAGCCGCTCGAAATTCGGCAGATCCGTCGGCGTCGAAATGATCAATATGTCCCTGATCCCCGCCAGCATCAGCGTGGACAGCGGATAGAATATCATGGGTTTGTCATACACCGGAAGCAGCTGCTTCGAAGTGACCATGGTCAGCGGATAAAGCCGCGTGCCGGCGCCGCCGGCAAGGATGATGCCTTTCATGATTCAGTCTCCTTCGTTATATGGTTCGATGGTCCTTTCTTGTTCCTTAAGTTGTTGCGTAAACGATCGATCTGCGCCATCGTTCTTTTTACGATCTCGGAAGCAATTATCGTAACTGCAAATGCGGTAAATACGATAAAGCAAGTCTTTATATCAGGGAATAAACGACGCAGTATCAACACAGTAATGCGGATCGCAAACCAATGGATCAAAAATGCATATCCGCTTATCCCTCCAATATACCTGAACGGTGCAAGCGACAGAATGCGCGACAGCAATCCTCTCTCCATAGACAAAGTGAAAACGATCCCCAAAGACGGCACTATATAAAGGACAGAATACCTTATCCAATTCGGTGTGTGTTTGAACAAAACAACAGCACCAGCAAACAGCAAAGCAGCAAACAGTTCAAAAGCAGTCCATGCGAACCGATCGCCGTTCCTTCCCTTTTCACTGCAATCCCCGGAGTTGCAAGAAGCCGCCTTCACCTTAAGCATAAACATACTTCCTGCTATTGCGCCAAGCGAAAAATCAAGCAAGCGTGAAACAGGGAATACATAGGTTATCCAATGCTGCGAAAACCATGCTTTATCCTGGGGAGAACCAATGATTGCCGCCAAGGAGGAGATCGCACACATCAGAACAGCAAGAATCGCCGCTGCAGACAAAAGGCGTTTTACAGAGCACTGCTTTTTCAACTTGCATAACAGCAGGGAAAACATAAAATAGCAAAACAAGGCAGTCGATAAATACCATGAAACAGCGTTCAGCGAAAAATACACCTCTGAAATGGGTATCCACGCCTGAAGCAGCGCGGCATTAAGCAAAGCCTCTCCCAACAATTGAGGGGTCATCGTTTTTTGATACCCCCAAACGACCCCCGCATATGTAATAACAAGGATCATCATGAAAACATGAAGCGGATATAGTTTCCATATCTTTTTCCATGCGAATTTAAACGATCCGGCAAGCCCCTGCTCGCCTATAACGGCGTCTCTATCCCAATATGTAAAAGCCATAAGAAACCCGGATAGCACAAAAAATATCGAAACACCGGCAGCACCCAAGCATGCTGTCCCGCCGATGCTGTGGTTAAGAAAAACTCCAATAAAAGCACATGCACGCAATCCTTGGAGTGCCCGTATTGTTTTGTTATCCGTTATAAGTCGCATTAGCAATCCTTTCCGGAATAAAACACTTTGGCAGCAAACAGGTCAGCATTATAAAGTGCCGCCACCATGCGTGGAAATGAAGCAGCAAATTATCCCATCCCTTAGATACAGTAATTTCCCCCATCCTTTCATTTTTTGAATCCGCGATAGTTACCTTTATTATTCTTTTCCTTTCAGAAAACGCATTTTATATGTAACTATCATGATTCTTCAGCTTCGTTTGGGAATCAGTCTTTTTGCTGTTTTTTTAATTGTTCTGTTTAAAAAGAGCGCCGCATCCTTATCAAATAATATCAGTTCCAAATAGAACAGACAGCAAACAATTATGCCGCAAACTGCCCCCCAGCAAAAAAAGCTGAACATGTTGTGTATTGGCAAGGAAACAAATCTAAATCCGAAATACAGCACTGCAAACCATAGCACATTGATAATCCAACGACGATATGTTTTCCATGCACTTCTCTGCAAAATGACTTTGTTCGCGTATATGATGATATCGTTCGCACGCCATAAGAAAGCAACGATGGTACCTAGCAACACACCATATATGCCAAGGAAAGCAACGAGTACGACAGAAACTATCAAGTTGATCGCTGCTTCCAATATTGCCCTCCATCTCATTTGCTTAAAATGTCCGGCAAAATTTATTACTCGACTGGATGCCTCGCGAGAACAAGCCAACAGCTTCATCACTGTAAACAGAAGCGGCAAGTATGGATCCACATATTTGGCATCAGTTATTCCCGCAGTATATATCTTTATAAACGGTCCCGTTAGAATAAAGGCAATAAAATATGCCGCAAAAGCGCCGGTCATGCTGATCGCTTCATATTTTTCGTGCATACTCAGATAGTGGTCTCTGTCGTTGTTATACGTCTGCCCAAGCAAATAATAAAAGCTGCCAAACAGCGTGCTGAACAAACGTTCAACCGCACTATAAATCATCAAGTACACCGTATATACACTTACAGACGCAAGGTCTTTTGCGACATATGTCAAAACCAAAACATCGGTATTATGACAAATCATCCTCGCAATCTCTTGCACTAATACCGCTCCGCTTTGGCTCAACGCTTTTCGATTTTCCTTCTCATGCAAATCCAACCACTTATAATTCCGTTTGATATAAACCAAGTAGAAAAGCATTTGACATAAGGTGATTGCAAAATATCCAATATAAATCGTAATAACATCAAACCCAAGTTTGAGAAGAAATACTTTCATTAAGTTTGATGTGATATAGATGATCATTGTTACAATGCTCATCAGGTATTTCTTTCCTTCAGCCTGCAGGAGGACTGTGTATTTACCCTGGACCCAGAAATTTATAACGCCCCCAAGACCGTTAAGAATACAAACGATAAAAATCGTAAGCTTTGGAATATCCGTAGAAACAGTCAAAGGATAAATAACTGCAATCGCTATTGTGCCAATCAAATATAAAAGCCCTGCGCGATTATAGTAATGCGCCGTCGCAGACATTATCTCGTTTATACTCTTTTTGTCTTGACGGCCCAATGGTCCGTAAAGTGCCTGTATTGCAGCTGTGCCAACTCCAGCTTCAAGCAACGCCAAATAGGAGTAGAGGCTGGCCAACGAACTCAGAAATCCATTCATTTCTGATCCAAATGTGCGAATAAATAACCTTGGTACAATCAAGCCAAAGATAAGAGTCAATACTTGTTGAAGAATACCAAAGATGGCGCTTAGCACGCCATTTTTATATCGCATACTAAATGTTGTCCTCCCTTTTTCGCACAACTGATTCCCTGCAAAAAACCTGTAGTTTTATGCAAATAACATAGATAGCAACAATAAGGATCTACTTATTATTGCTTTGGAATACTTTTCTTTTTATTGTACCACAGCCCCATACAAAAGTCCACCAGACAAGGGGCCATTTCTTGCGGCGCTGGTTCCAGATCTCCTTTGCTTTTGCTTTTTCTGACGCGCTGTGGTTTTTCTTCGCGCTCCAAAATGTCTGGGCGAATATATCTCCCCGGACTTTGTAAAACCGTCCGCATCTGTGATGAAGCACTTTCTCTATGTACTCCTCGTGGCACGCGTACATATATGCATCGGATACCCTATGGTCTTCCCTTGCGTACAGCGCCTGATAATTGTTCGCGTTCTTATCGGTTATCGAGCGATGATGGCTTACTATACGCGGATCGACGTACACCGGCCCCTTTCCGTAAAGAATGAGCGCGAGCGTTTGATCCGCTACCATCGGATGCGCCTTCCAGAACACATCCACTTCCTCGGCAGGCGCTGTTGCGTAGAAATTCCTGAAAAAAGCCGTGTCCGTGCTGTTGGGCATACGGTCAAAAAAGTGGGGCTTTCTAAAGTCCTTAAACGTAAATACCATCGGCTCCGTAATGTTGCGCCGCGGATAATGTATTTCTTCAGTCAAGCTGGTTTCGACCCATGAATTGCAGTACATACCGATATACTCCGGATGCTTCTCCATGAAGTCATATTGATACTGCAGTTTTTCCGGATCGTCCCACCAGTCGTCGCCTTCCAATAGTGCTATGTATTTTCCCCTGCATTGGCGCATTACGCCATGAAGGTTTTTGCTTGCCTTCACGTTCTCATTTCGGAACGACAGAACGAAAACGCCGGGATACCTTTTGTCGTATTCTCTAAGGATTTCCCTGCTGTCATCGGGAGAACAATCATCATCGACAACGATCTCGTAGCGAAAAGTCGTCTTTTGCTCAAGAATACTGTCCAAAAGCTTTGGCAGATACTTTTGGAGATTATAGGTTATTACAGCAACGCTTACGGCAATCTCTCTCGATTCCGTATTGCTCTGCTCCTTTTTGTCTGAAGACATGATCTCATACCAATTCAGCGTCTTTGGTTCACCGCGAAGCTCCAGGGCATCGGGTTCTTCGCGCACAAAGCGGAACCCCGCTTTACGGTAGAAAGCATTGGCTCTGCCGTTCTCCGCAAGTACGTTCAGGTAAACCCGATCGAGTCCGAGCGTCTCAAAGGCATACCGCAGTATCTGCTCCGTCGCCTGCGTAGCGGCGCCGGTGCCGTGCGCTTTTTTGCGTGTGCTGATCGCGTACTCCGCGCAGCGGTTTTCAGTATCGATATCCTTAAGGCTGATCGTCCCGAGGTATTCGTCGTTCTCATCGGCTATTGCAAAATGTACGGCGTTATCCTGCTTTGACGCATTTTCGATGTATTCCCTGCAGGACGCCTCGGTGACATCAGATGCGTCGAATCTGAAAAATCGCGTGATCTCCGGATCGGTCATCCATTCGAGCATATAAGGTGCGTCTTTTGAAGAGAGAGGTCTGATCTTGACATTCATATTACACCTCAAAAGAATTGACCGTCTCTATCACCGCGTCCACGTCCTCTTCCGGCATACCCAAGTATATCGGCAGGCTCAATTCGTTCTTCGCGTAAGTTTCACTGATCGGGAAGTCGCCCTGACCATGTCCCAAACGAGCATAACACTTTTGAAGATGGGGCGGTATCGGGTAGTGGATAAGCGTCTTGACGCCGCGATCCGTCATGTGTTTCTGAAGAGCGTCCCGATATTCCGTAAGCACTCCGAAGATATGATAGACGTGATTTGCGCCGCTGCGGGTCCCGGGCAATGCGACCAGCGGATTTGTTATCTCACTAAGATAGCGCGCTGCGATGCGGTTCCTGTATTCGATACCTTCGTCTAAATGTTTGAGACCAACCTGAAGGATCGCCGCCTGCACCTCGTCAAGGCGGGAGTTTACGCCTTCAAGCTCATTTACGTACTTTATTCCGCTCCCGTAATTGCGGAGCTTTCTGATCCTGTCGAAGATCTCGGGATCATTAGTGATCACCGCGCCGGAATCGCCGAGCGCGCCAAGGGGCTTTGGCGGATAAAAGCTG
>JAEEGF011712045.1_pt1 | contig 10055 bp, 6 predicted proteins | sample 9134171 | NCBI WGS metagenome assembly JAEEGF01 (sample SAMN16246542, study PRJNA631951) | gut metagenome | biome: gut microbiome; feature: rumen; material: AP-attached | host: Bos | place: Iran: Karaj | collected 2018-10 | reverse complement strand
ACATCACTTCTCGCTGTTGCTCCTCAGTTGGTTGAAGTATTCAAGGACTATCCTAAATTCCGTTGTATCGCTGTTAACACCATCGCATTGAACAATGCAGGTGCTTACATCGTTCAAGAGTTAGGTTATGCTTTGGCTTGGGGTAATGAATATTTGCAGCAATTGGTTGACGCTGGTGTTCCAGTAGAGCTGGCTGCAAGTAAGATCAAGTTCAACATGGGTGTTTCTGAGAACTACTTCATGGAATTGGCTAAGTTCCGTACAGCTCGTATGCTTTGGGCTCAGATCGTTAAGCAATATGAGCCGAAGTGTGACTGCGCTTGCAAGATGTGCGTGAATGCTATTACCTCTAAATATAATCAGACTTTATTTGACAGTTACGTTAACCTGCTTCGTTCACAAACAGAAGCAATGAGTGCTGCTTTGGGTGGCGTACATTCTATGGTAGTCACTCCGTTTGACGTTACTTACGAAGATCCAACTGACTTCTCAGAGCGTATCGCACGTAACCAACAGTTGCTATTGAAGGAAGAATGTCATTTCAACCAAGTTGTTGACCCAGGAGCAGGCTCATATTATATTGAGACTCTTACCAACAGTCTGGCTGACGTTGCTTGGAAGAACTTCCTAAAGGTAGAGGATGAAGGTGGTTTCTTGGAGGCTATCAAGAAAGGTACAATCCAGGATGACATCAATGCTACCAACGTGAAACGTCATGGTGACGCTGCTAAGCGTAAAGAGTTCTTGTTGGGTACAAACCAATTCCCGAACTTCACTGAGAAATCAGACGGCAAACGTGCTAACACTTGCAAATGCTGTTGCGCTAACGCAGAGGAAACTCCGTTCAAGGCCATCAACAGCACACGTCTTGGTGCTGACTTTGAAGACCTTCGCATTGAGACAGAAGAGAAGAAAGTTCCAGTTGCATTCATGTTGACCATCGGTAACTTGGCAATGCGTCAGGCACGTGCACAGTTCTCTTGCAACTTCTTGGCTTGTGCAGGTTATAAGGTTATTGATAACCTCGGATTCAAGACCGTTGAGGAAGGTGTTGACGCTGCCTTAGCAGCAGGTGCCGACATCGTTGTGCTTTGCTCTAGTGATGACGAATATGCAGAATATGCAATACCGGCATTCCAGTACTTAAACAACCGTGCTATGTTTGTTGTTGCAGGTGCTCCTGCTTGCATGGAAGATTTGAAGGCTGCTGGTATCGAAAACTTCGTACACGTGAAGTGTAATGTTCTGGAGACATTGAAAGAATATAACAAGAAACTTGGTATTTAATGTTGGAGGACTTAAAAGATGAGAAAACAATTTAAAGACATCGATATTTATGCCGGCATTAAGGCCGAGAACGGTCAAGACTGGCTAAAGGCTAACGACATTAAGCCAACCTGGAAAACTCCGGAGCATATTGAAGTTCGCCCTGTATATACAAAAGAAGACCTGGAAGGTATGGAACACCTTGACTATTCTGCAGGTATTCCTCCATTCCTCCGTGGCCCGTACTCTATGATGTACCCGTTCCGCCCGTGGACTATCCGTCAGTATGCCGGATTCTCTACAGCAGAGGAGTCAAACGCATTCTATCGTCGTAACCTGGCATCAGGTCAGAAAGGTTTGTCTGTTGCATTCGACCTTCCTACTCACCGTGGTTATGACCCAGATAACGCTCGTGTAGTCGGTGATGTTGGTAAGGCTGGTGTATCCATCTGTTCTTTGGAAAACATGAAGGTGCTCTTCGCTGGTATTCCTTTGAACAAGATGTCTGTTTCTATGACCATGAATGGTGGTGTGCTTCCTATTCTTGCATTCTATATCAATGCAGGTCTGGAGCAAGGAGCCAAATTGGAGGAAATGGCTGGTACGATTCAGAATGATATCTTGAAGGAATTCATGGTGCGTAACACTTATATCTACCCACCTGCATTCTCTATGAAGATCATCGCTGATATCTTTGAGTATACTTCACAAAACATGCCGAAGTTCAACTCTATCTCTATCTCTGGTTACCACATGCAAGAAGCAGGTGCTACAGCAGATATCGAGTTGGCTTACACATTGGCTGATGGTATCGACTACTTACGTACTGGTGTAAACGCTGGTATTCCTGTTGATAAGTTCGCACCTCGTCTGTCCTTCTTCTGGGCAATCGGTATGAACCACTTCATGGAAATTGCCAAGATGCGTGCCGGTCGTCTGTTGTGGGCGAAGATTGTTAAGAGCTTCGGCGCAAAAGATCCGAAGTCATTAGCTTTGCGTACTCACTCTCAGACTTCTGGTTGGTCACTGACTGAGCAGGATCCGTTCAACAACGTAGGTCGTACTTGTATTGAGGCTATGGCAGCTGTATTAGGTCACACACAATCCTTGCACACCAATGCATTGGATGAGGCTATCGCCCTCCCGACCGACTTCTCTGCTCGTATTGCTCGTAATACTCAGATCTATATCCAGAACGAGACAAAGGTTTGTAAGCAGATTGACCCATGGGCAGGTTCTTATTATGTAGAGACTCTGACCAATGAGTTGGTTCACAAAGCTTGGGAACACATCCAGGAAATCGAGAAGTTAGGTGGTATGGCTAAGGCTATCGAGACTGGTCTTCCAAAGATGCGTATCGAGGAAGCAGCTGCTCGTACTCAGGCTCGTATCGACTCAGGTGTTCAGACAATTGTTGGTACCAACAAGTATCGTCTGGAGCATGAGGATCCTATTGATATCCTTGAGGTCGACAATACCGCTGTTCGTCTGGAGCAGGTTGAAGGTTTGAAGAAACTTCGTGCTAACCGTGATGAAGCTGCTTGCAAGGCTGCATTGGCAGAGATCACAGAATGTGTTCGTGAGTTCAGCGAAGGCAAGAAGAGTGAAAAGAACCTTTTGGCTCTGGCTGTTAAGGCAGCAGGCTTACGTTGTACATTAGGTGAGATTAGTGATGCTTGCGAAGAAATCGTAGGCCGTTATAAAGCAGTAATTAGAACTATTTCAGGCGTGTATTCATCAGAAAGCAAGAACGACTCCGACTTTGAGAAAGCATGTGAGTTGACAGATAAGTTTGCGAAGAAAGAAGGCCGTCGTCCACGTATCTTTGTTGCAAAGATGGGTCAGGACGGACACGACCGTGGTGCGAAAGTTGTAGCAACAGGTTATGCCGACTGTGGTTTCGACGTAGATATGGGACCTTTGTTCCAGACTCCGGCAGAAGCTGCACGCGAAGCTGTTGAGAACGACGTTCACGTAGTTGGTGCATCCTCTTTGGCTGCAGGTCATAAGACATTGATTCCTCAACTGATTGAAGAGTTGAAGAAATTAGGTCGTGAGGATATCATGGTAATTGCCGGTGGTGTCATCCCTGCTCAGGACTATGACTTCTTATACAAGGCTGGTGTAGCAGCTATCTTCGGCCCTGGAACATCAGTGGCTAAGGCTGCTTGTCACATCATGGAAATCCTTTTGGATGAAGAGTAAATCACTCTATAATAATAGAAAAGGTGGGCAATTCATTTTGTCCACCTTTTTTTAATATCTCTTATTTAAAGAACTTACCAATGTCATCATCTTTTAGGACATATAACACCGGATTCCCATCGGGTGTATAATTCGGAGTGGAAGTAGTCAACAGCTGCTCTACCAAGTTCTGCATTTCCTCATTCGATAAGACCTGACCTACTACGATAGCTGCCGACTTTGCCATTGTCAAAGCTAACGTATGCTGCACTTCTTCTTTTACTTTTCCACTCTTTTCTGTGGCAGTACGCAACATATCCTGAATCAATGTTGGGACATCTAAGCCCTCAATACCCGCTGGTATACCGCTTATAGAATAACTGCCTCCACCTAAATCGGTCAGATCAAAGCCTAAACTCAACATATCATCCAAAATACTCTGCATAATGGGAACGTCAGAAACAGGAATCTGAACCATCTCTGGGAAAAGAAGTCCTTGTGATACCCCTTTATGCTGTTTAATCTGACTCATGTAACGATCATACAAGATGCGTATATGAGCACGATGCTGATCAATTATCATTAGGCCCGACCTTACAGAAGTCAATATATATTTACCTTTGTACTGGAAATTTTGTACAGAGAGCTCTTCTTTAGCCTGCTCTTCTGTACCTTTATAAAGGCTATCAATTTCCTCTATCTGAGGATTTCCACCATCAGTCCACTCTGGTGAAAAATCCTCCTGTTTTTCAAGTCCCTTATACAATTCGTCCCAACGGTTCGTTGATTTATGAGAAGAAGAATACGAATTCCGATCGAACGGATTAAACGAAGGATCGTATGAAACCTTTGGGGGCTCCACGTTCTTATAGCCTAACGGTTGGTAAGGAGGGATATCCGGCATACCTTCTGTATCAAAATCAATAGAAGGGACCTCATTGAATTTACCCAAGGTTTCCTTAATTGCAGCTGAAAGGATCTGCCATATAGCCGATTCATTATCGAACTTTATTTCCGTTTTTGTCGGGTGGATATTAACATCAATATTTGCAGGATCGATATCAAAATAGATAAAATATGGGACCTCTTCATCTGCTGGAATCAACCGCTCGTATGCATCAGCAACTGCCTTATTGAAATAAGGATGACGCATATAGCGCCCATTCACAAAGAAGTATTGTCGAGCTCCCTTCTTACGGGAAGCTTCCGGACGGCCAATAAAACCACTGATTTTCACCATGGTTGTATCAACATTCATGGACAATAGGTCCTGGTCCATCTTTTTTCCAAAGACACCCATGATACGTTGGCGTCTCAAGCAAGCAGGAAGGTTGAAGAGTTCCACATCATTATGGTGTAGCGTAAACGAGATTTCCGGGTTTACAAGAACAATTCGTTCAAATTCCACCAATATATTATTGAGTTCCGTATGATTCGACTTTAGGAATTTACGACGTGCGGGGATGTTAAAGAACAAATTCTTAACAATAAAGTTACTGCCTATAGGAGTTGCTATCGGTTCTTGACTTTCCACCTTTGATCCGCCTAAAACCAACTTCGTACCCAGCTCTTCATCAGCCGTTCTTGTGCGTAGCTCTACTTGAGCAACAGCTGCTATCGAGGCTAATGCTTCCCCACGGAATCCCATTGTACGAAGAGCAAACAAATCAGAAGCTTCACGGATTTTGGAAGTAGCATGACGTTCGAAAGCCAGTCGAGCATCAGTGTCCGACATACCTTTTCCATCGTCAATCACTTGTATGGCTGTTTTGCCCGCATCTGTCACCACCACATCTATATGAGTAGCTCCCGCGTCCACAGCATTCTCCATCAATTCCTTGATAACAGAAGCCGGACGTTGAATAACCTCACCCGCAGCAATTTGATTCGCCACCGAGTCAGGAAGCAAACGAATCACATCACTCATTTCACCCTCCTATTTAAAACGACAATTCACCCGTTATGAGATAACGCATGATATATAACAGGACAAGAATAGCAATCAACAACGTCGCTGTTGAAAGAGGTTTCCTACCACTCTCCTTACGACGCTTTAAGTATTTTGTTCCTTCGATAAATTTTCCACGAATATCCTCTGGATTAAACTCTTTCGGAGGAAGCATTCCCAATTCACGTTTTGCGTTTTCCTCGATTTTCTTTAGTTTCTCCTTTCGTTCATCATAATAAATATATTCATGATGAAAAGGTCGAGGTTTATCCATTTTAAACCAACCCATAGCTATTCTGTTTTCTTATTGAACAAATTCTGATTTGGTAAAGGAATCTTATTCGAACGGGTGGATTTCTTTTGCTCATCCCCTGCCATTCTTGTCTTCCACTCCATAATATCAGCTTTATCCTTTGGTCGGATATAATCCAGCCAAATAAAGCCATCTAGTCTCGTTGCATTTCCTGGGATCATTGTTATCGGATAAAGCGTAGCGCCAGGCTTCGGATAAATCAGGATTTTCTTCATCTTCCGATCTTCCAAGAACATGTTCAACGTGCTGGCCTCCAATTTGTTCATTCCCACATAAGTACTATCCTTATCCATATAATAATAAAGAGAATGGACTGATCCGATGACATCTACTTGACGGATCTCACCACCATTGAAATATGCTTTTATCTCTTTACCATTGACTTGGTTGTACTTGACCGAATCAAGTTTTTCGATAGACAAGGCTTGATTCTGCACATGTGCCCAATCAATAGTACTATCATTCATGTATATATGAATCTCTTCTCCTGTTAACTGTTGCTGTTCGTGCCATAATACAGGAGAGTGATACATGGTCAAACAACTATCTTTCGAAGAGAAGACCAATGAATCACAGACTCCTTGCACATCACTCCGGAAGAAACGTACCTTGAAATAGGCTCTGGCCTCACGAAACATCGAATCAGTATCAGCAAAAAACGTGTACATCTTCAAGGTATCTGCATGAAGGCTTAGACTATCACCTTGCGAATAATCGACAAGAATGGCCTTATCCGTGACGAAAGCATATTTAGTCGAATCATTGTAATACCCATAATTACCAGTGAGCACGTTCTTATTGATCGTATCAGTGTATTCAATGTTGTTAAAAGCCTCACCATACATCTTTTCACGATCATAGAACAGGCTATCACCTATCATAATCTTTCCTTCATTGGTAATAACGGAACGATTCAATAACTCTGCCTGACCGTTTTGAGTGTTGTAATAACCCAGCTCGGAATAAATATGATTCTGATCGCTGATGATATTGGTTGGTCCGACAATGGTAGCAATCTTTGAAGTCGTGTTATAACGAAGTGTATCTGAATACAAAGTGAACTGTGGATTTTCCAGTTGCACACTATAGTTGAAAACAGCCTCCTTGGTGGTAATGTTATACTCACCCCAATCGGATGTCAAAACATTCTCCTCATCCATCATGGTACCACCATCAAAATAATATCCTAGATTTTCCAGACGATCATAGTTCAGACTATCTGTCAAGAGAACCGTATTTCTATTTTCCAGACGAACATTATTACGGACCTGTGCGATCTGTGTATTTCCATCGTAAAACAAATAATCTCCGTATAAGGCTAAGGTATCACCTTGTTCCATCCGAACATTATCATAGGCCTCCAAAGAATTTGTTTTCTCATAGAAGCAAGCACTATCACAAAACATATAAATGCTGTCATGACGGAACACAACATTTCCGACCAAAATCTGAGCATCAGGGTCCGGATTTTTAGGGCTTTTCTTCAATATATCTGAATGCAGCAAATAAACTTTACTCTTAGCCGTTTTCCCAGGTGTCCTCCTATTCGAAGGATTGACCTGAGCCAAAAGGCAAAGGGCAAAAAGGCACAGGAAACTTACCAATAGAATCCTATGCCCATCATATTGCTGATTAGATTTTCCTTTCACGGTCGTTATTCCTTTATCCAACCTGGATATTTAAATTCACAATTTCTCCACTTTTCATTGATACGCACATAAGTGGTCTTCAACTTCTCACGAATCCATTTATCAAGGATCTCATTACTCCGTTTCTCCATGACGATTGATTTTAGTCGCTGGTAGTCTTCTGTAATAGTAGCCTTGTGTCCTTCAATACGACTTTTCAGTTTCACAATCGCACAGACTTCCTTACCCTTATTATTAATCATGACGAATGGGTCTGAGATCTCACCTACATGCATCTTCTCGATAACCTTTGCAACTTCTTGAGAACTTTGTGCCAACTGAGCCATCTCAAAACGAGCTGTTCCTGTCTCCTGATTTGCCATCAATCCATGATTAGCTCGTGTATCTTTATCTTGAGAGATATATGTCGCCGCATCATCGAAAGAAAATTTCTCATTTCTTATTTCCTTAGCAATGGAATCCAGACGAACCAAGGCTGACTCCAGCTCTTTCTCATCAACTTTTGGTTTCAATAAGATATGACGAGAGTTAATACGGTCACCACGCTTTTCAATCAGCTGGATGATATGGTATCCGAATTCAGATTCTACGATCTTGGAAACTTTGTTAGGATCCTGTAGGTTGAATGCGACATTTGCATATTCCGGCACCAATTGAGCCTTATCCATAAAGCCAAGCTCACCGCCTCGACGAGCAGAAGCTTCATCTTCAGAATACAAACGAGCCAACACAGAGAATGGCATCTCACCTGATGTGATCTTTTGTGTATAATCGCGTAGCGTCTTTTTCACCCGTTCTATCTCAGATTGTGGAATTTTCGGTTCCATGGTAATAATCTGCACTTCCACCTGTGTCGGTATGAAAGGAATACTGTCGGCAGGAAGGTCCTTGAAATAACGACGAACTTCAGCAGGCACGATTTTTATTTCACCAATAAGGCTCTGTTGCATCTTCCGAACCGTTTGAGACTCACGTTCACTTTCGCGAAGCATTTCACGAATCTGAGACATCGACTTATTGAAGTACTCCTCCATCTTTTCCTTTGTTCCAATATTCTCAATCATCATATTCGTACGTCGTTCTACCATACTGATGACCTCCTGCTCAGAGACTTCAATACTGTCCAACTCCGCTTGATGAAGGAACAATTTCTGAATAGCTAATTGTTCAGGTATCACACAATACGGGTCGCCATCTATTCTTCGCCCTTCGTATTGAGCATTCAGGCGTTCATTCTCCACCTCTGATTTCAGAATAGCCTCATCACCGACAACCCATACGACTTCGTCGATAACATTGTTCTGGCCATATACTGTAATCACGGCGAATAACATTAGCATTAAAGCATAAACTTTCTTGATCATATCATTACTCATCTGAATTCAAATAATACTTTATTTCATGTTTCTCTGTAGCATCATCAACCAGCTCCTTCTTGATTTGATTGATAAAGTCAACTCGCTTCAGATTCATTAAAAAATCCTTTATCTCATCTTTGGCAAAGTCTAATGGCTGAGCCTCACCTTTTGCCAAGTAATCTTCTACATGTAAAAAATAATAATAAGCTGTATCTTGCACCTCAATGTTCCGATTTACATTCATGTAATTCAAATCATTCTTCCAAGATGAAGAAGGCAACTTACCCATTTCTTCTTCTACGCTCTTCCACTGATCATAAAAATACTCATATACGACAGCATTCCCGACACTGTATTTCTCTAGGTTGTCGATAGCGTCCTGTGATTTCTGGCGATACCAACGTCTTACAAGATTAATATCCTTGGCATGCAAAGGTACTTTTATGAACAACCCTTTAATTAACGGAGATTCAAGCCTAAATAATTCCTTATGTGCATTATAATAGGTCTCAATCTCCTCATCACCTATCGTATTTTCCAATTTCTGGCGTACCAGTTCTTCTTGATAAGCATGTTGTATCAATGAACGTCTATAGGTCTCAACCAGTTGGTTTATCTTCTCATCAGCAGCAATGTTCTTCTTTGCAACATTTGTGAACAAGACATCCTCAACCCATTCCTCCACATATTGCTTCGCGAACTGGATACTGTCTGTTTTCGACAAATTAACCGGGATAACTGAACGCAAATCCTCTTCATATAAGTATTGTCCATTCACCTCCACTACCGGAGTCTTCCCTTTATGGTCAGTTGAATGGTTACATCCCACCAACATAAAGGTCATACAGACCAATAACACGTAGATTTTCTTCATTATCTTCCAATTAATTTACGAAGATACAGTAAAATTAGATACGACCGTCATTATTAACGGTTTTTAAAACGTTTGAATATATTTCTACACGATATTTCTTCCGCAACTGTTTCGTAATCGACGTAACATTATCCTTTTGATAATCCTGCAGAACCAAAGTCCTGACATCTTGGAAGCTGGTCGGACCTTTTTTCATTTTCTTACCCATAACAAAGGAATAGGGGTAGTCCTGCAAGCGTTCAGCCTTCGTACATTTAAAGACAAGTTCATCGATAAAATCATTCTTTCCCAGTTCAAACAAACCATAATCCATAATGGCATCAGCTTGTTCCTTATCTGCAAACAGGCGGTCAAACGCTCTTTTCCAGTTTTCCATCGGTACATCCTTAAGATATTTCTTAATAGATTTCCCTGTTTTCTTATCTTTCGCATGGATTACCGCGCCCTTGTACCTAGGTAATTT
>JAEEGF011648515.1_pt1 | contig 10055 bp, 8 predicted proteins | sample 9134171 | NCBI WGS metagenome assembly JAEEGF01 (sample SAMN16246542, study PRJNA631951) | gut metagenome | biome: gut microbiome; feature: rumen; material: AP-attached | host: Bos | place: Iran: Karaj | collected 2018-10 | reverse complement strand
GTCTCGGATCATATCGCAGATACACCGTTCAGGATCATATACCCGTACGCTGTACCCCATAGGAGTAGTCACGCTCATTATGCCCAAATCCCAAAGTTCCTTCTTGCAATAATGAAACCTCGTGTTCCGATATGACTTCTTGATCCTTGAAATATTATCTCCTTGTGGTACTGTAATATCCAAAGTATGAGGTACGCGATCCGACATCCCGTGCAAAAAAAGCGCCGTTCCGTGTGAATAAATCAATTTCTCGGACCTGTTTTGAATGACCTTATATTCATCCGGCTCATTTTCGGCCAAAACATAATTGCCGTGAGATTCCTTTTTAAGAATTTCGTTTGTCAGAAGTGCATATAATTTGATCCGATCAACCCCGGCGCGCTGAAGATCCGCTGCGGATACAACTCCACCGTTAGATTCTATTAATATCTTAAGATCGTTATAGTTATAATCCATATTTTTCACCGCCTTTCATTTCGTTCTTTAATTATATCACCTTAAAGTACGTTTTGTAAATATCGTTCTTTAATATCGTGCAATTAAAGAACGATATTCAAAAATGCCCCACCGCATTCCTGCAGTGAGGCCCTGAAAACCGCTTAAAAAATATAGATATCAACTTTTATCTACCGTGCACAAACTCTTCATAAAGTGTCCTTGTTTCTGCCTTATCCGCTCCTTTCCCCCTTGGGCTTATTCCATCTCTACAATAGAGTTCTTTCGTGTCTTTATTAACAAAGTTACTTGTTCTTTCTATCCCGGTTATATTGATTGATCTCATCCCAAGTCCAGCCTTCAACCTTAAAGCCCATTCCAGGATGCCAGATCGTACGGAATACCGGTTTACCATCTACTGTCTCCGTATAGACGGTAGCTCCACTCATCTCTACGGTGATTCCACCGCCGTTTACTAAAATGTAATGATACTCCGTCCAGCCTGATCCACCGCATCTATCACATGCTCCGGCAAGTGAATCTAAAGCCAATACAACTTCATATGCGCCTGCAGACTTATCCAGTTTGCTCAATACTTCTTCTACTTCATTTAATGTATATGGGTTGTCTTCCTGCTCCAAAACGCCTAAGTATTTCAAAATTGCTTTTGCGTTTATATAACAGCCGCCGCTTTCAGAGTTCTTCCTGAAAAACTCTTTCTGGTCTTCTGTTTTCAATTCATATTCTATTCCGTCATACCAGAAAGATGTGACCTCCGGTGTTTCAAATGCAACCGCTTCCTCGCGTATCATGTCATACTCTTCCTTTTGGGTCAAAGCCTTCGCAAGCACCGTTCCGCCTCCGAGAAGAACAGCGGTGCATACTGCTATCACTATGATTTTTGTTGCTTTCTTCATATCAACGACCTCCTTTTTAATGTGCCTCTATTAAATCTTATCCAAACCATTGTCATGCCGCATTTGTCAGCAACAGTACTGATATTACAACCAACAGCAGTGCAAAACAAATTGCAGATCCTATGGTAACATGCTTAAAATTCACGATATTCCTGATCCTGTTGCTTATCTTTGCTCCTCCGAAAGGAGACACCATCAGGCTTCGTGATTCAACGCTGTCTAAAAGTGTAAGCGCATAATCTTTCTGTTCTTCAGCATTAAGATCTTTAATCGCACACTCATCGCAGGCGAGTTCAATATCAGAAAAGAACGCTTTCAGGAAAACCCATGCGAATGGATTAAACCAATGTATGCTAACAGCGATCAAGGCTATGACCCGCCACAGATTATCATGCCTTTTTATATGCGTCTGTTCGTGAAGAATGATATTCTTAAGTTCCCTGCCCTCATATGAAGCCGGAATGATGATAACAGGTTTTATTACGCCATAAACCGCCGGATAAGCAGCCTCCTTTGAAAAGCAGATATTATCCTTGTAGCATTCAGAAAATCGTGCCGTCCTCATCGCAAGAACGTATTGTATCGCAAAAAAGACAAATAACAGCACACAACCCACGATCCAAAGCAATCCGGCTATATCAAACACCTTTTTCAGGTAATCGGCCTTATATTCCATAGGATCATAGGATGTCAAAAGCCTTGGAAAATTGACTTGGGAAACCTCTACTGCCTCGGTCGGTTGGGATACAATAACCGTCTTAAGCATAACGCCGTTCAACAATGTCATAAGACTGTATTTTGTATTTACGGCTACAGGAACGACCATACGGATGAACGGGATGATCCAAAACAGGACAGCCAGCCTGCGCGGGATCCCTTTGATCCTGCGTACAAGAAAAATGACCAATCCTACAACGGAAGACAGTATACTCATGTTAAATATCCAGTAAAAACCGTTTCCAAGCATGTTTCACGTTTCCCTTTCTTGTGTGCTTTCGTGTACCTTTATTCAAAGAATGCAATCCGGAGCCGCTATCATTTTATCTTATCAATCAGACTGCGCAGTTCCTTTATTTCTTCCTCCGTTATCTTCTCATCCTCTATCAGAGCTGAAAAGAGAGCTTTTCGCGAACCGGAAAACAATCTGTCGGCTAATGACCTTGCTTCGTTTTTCTGTACTTCTGCCTTCGTTACAAGCGGTGAGCATATAAAACCCGGATCCTTCCGCTCAATAAAACCTTTATTTACAAGCTTTGTAATAACGGTATATGTAGTATTCTTGTTCCAACCGATGGAATCTGCCAGTATAAGACTTATATCTTTCGCAGACATACTCCCCTTTTCCCAAAGAACTTCCATTATTTTTGTTTCACTATCAAATATTTTTTCCATTTTTATAACCTCCCAAAACCATTTTTGACTATTTCTATAGTATATACTATAACAATAGTCTGGGTTTGTCAAGCAATTTTTTTATACTTAGAAATCTAAGTATTTATGCGCATTCGAGAAAATAAAAACAAGCAAAAAGTTAAGCAGTTCCGGGAAAACGGTTCGTTTTCGCAGAACTGCTTTGTTAACATTCTGAGGTAAAACCGGCATTTCCGGCTTTGCCTGTTTTTTAGTTTTTTTAGTCACTCTTTAAGTCTTCGATTATCGTCCTTGATTTGATCTTATCCGCAGAATAGATCAGCGAGAGCAGTATTACCGCAAATACCGCAACAATTGCCGCTATGTCGTACACCCAGTAGATCTTGAACGGAATGTCGAGTGTTTCTACCATAACAAGCGACCTGTACATCAGGTAGTGGAGCAGGGCGCTTACGGGAAGCGACCAAAGCAGCGCGTGTATACCGTATCTTGCGCATTCCACATAGATCATCTTCTTGAAGCCCTTCGGTGTTACACCCACGGATTTGAGCATTGCAAACTCGGTCCTGCGCTCGTTCATGGAGTTCGCTATGGAGTTGATGATATTTATGATGGCGATCAGGGTGATAAGCGTGATGAAACCGTAGATGAACACCTTTACGATCCTTATCAGTGCGTTCAGCTGCTGGAGTTCTGCTGCGTTCTCCTGGATGTTTAAGAACATCCCCTCACCGCTAAAGCGCTCTTCAAGCTTGTTTTTCTCTGTTTCATAATCCCGGGCGAAAACGCCGTAGGTTACAACAGGATCCTGTGGTAAAACCTCTGCCAGAGCATCAAAGGGAAGGATGAAAGCAGGTCTTAACTCGTACTTTAGCATGAACAAAAACGAATCGTAATCCTTCCGGGTAAGCTTGCCAGCAGTAATAGTGACTGCCGTGCCTGCCACATACTCGCGGAGCTGTTCGTCATATTGCGACAGGCAGACCGTGATCTGTTTCCCTGTGGTATCTGAATTAAACGCATTTGTCTTTTGGAGCTTTCTGTTTAAGTATTCTCCCACGCAGTCATACAAAATGGCCTTTACGCTTCCCTTAACATGATACGAAGCCGGATCTTCGCCAAGGCTCTTCGCATACGCGTCAAAGCTCGCATTATCCATAAAATAGAGCAGTATTTCCGTGCCATTTTTGCCCGCATCAAAATTCTCCTTTGCTTTTCCGGTCAGAATGCCGGAATCCTTCAGGTAAGCAAATTCTATATCCTCACCGTAATATCCGTCTATGTTTGCTCCGTCCAGGTATTCTTGAACCTTTGCTGAATCCTTCGCGTACAGATTCATCGTAAAGTCCGCGCTGCCTTCGCCAATGCTCTGCTTAACCAGCTCTCCGAAGATCTGCGAGAAGTTTGTTGCGGACAAAAAGAGCACTACGCTTACTACCAGAGCGAAAATGATAGTCCTGCTGCGCCTTCCGTTACGTTTGAAGTTCTTGACCGCAAGCTCGCCCTCGTATCCGTAAAGTTTCTTTGTAAGCCCGGAAACCCGCAGTTTTCCTGCTTTTTTAACCTTAACGGTGTTTGTTCCCTTGATCGCTGCGATGGGCGATGTCTTCGAAGCCCTGCGCGCAGGAATATAGCATGATATAAATATGGTCAGGGCGCTTACAAGGACGGTGCCGATAACAACCCAGATGTTGATATGGACCTTAAGCGTATCCTGAATGGGGATGCTGACCGTAGACAGGAAATCCTTCTCAATGCACTTGAAAGTAACTGCCATTCCGGCGATGCCCGAAAGAATTCCCAGCGGAATACCGATCGCAGCAAGGATAAGGCCTTCAAAATAGATGGAGAACCTTTTCTGACGTCTTGTGGCTCCTACAGAAGCAAGCATTCCAAGGTAGCGCTCGCGTTCCTGGTAGGAAACCGCAAAGCTGTCGTAGATCATGATGACCGACGCTGCCACGATGACGATCAGAAGTACTGCTACAAAACTGGTAAGCGCTGTTTTAACGCCATCTGACATCAAACCCGAAAAATTCAATAGCTCGCTGTTGTATCTTTGATTAAAGGCGCCTGTGTTCTTCACAAGGGCATCAACTTTTTTATAGATTCCTTTATCAAGGTTCTTATACCTTACATTGACATTCCAGTTGTAGTTTGTTTGGGCATTTCTTCCGGTAATTGCAACGATACCGTTCCTATAGTCGAAGAAGCTTACGTTCCCCTCTGCTATGGCGCAGATCACAAACTCGCGGTATTCGCCCTTACGTTCACCGTTCCCGTCTCCTGCCTCGCAATAAACACGTACGGTATCACCAAGCTTCCACGTCAGCTTATTGCGCTCGATGTATTTTTTCGTGATGAGAAGCTCGTTCTCTTTTTCCGGGAACTTTCCTTCAAGGATCTTGATGCTTCGCATTTCGATAACGCCGGGGTCGGCAACGTCGATCTGTGTCCTTCCCTTATCCGTCGTAACATCTTTATCATAGCGCATTTCGCAAAGCGCGCTGTTCATGTAAAACTCGTACTCATCCGAGGTAAACTGCGCGGTATCGGGCTTTGCGTTGTACTGGAGCTGCGCATGCCAGCTGCCGTCATATGCTATCGTTGAATTAAGCAGGAAGCGCAGGAACGAAAAGATGCTTGTGAACACCGCCGTGACCATGGCAACCGAAACGATGATAGCCATAACGGTGAGCAGTGAACGCCTTTTGTGCCCCATTATGTGGCGGAGAGTCAGTTTGCTAACGATATTCATCATGCTCTCCTTTCGTCACGAACGATCCTGCCGTCGCGGATCTCTATAAGGCGGTCTGCGGAAAGCGCGATGTTTTCATCATGTGTGATGATAATGACCGTCTGCCCCAGCTCCTTGTTGAACTTGCGCAGCAGCGATATGATCTCGCGGCTGTTTGCGCTGTCAAGGTTACCTGTGGGCTCATCTGCAAGCATAAGGGCCGGGTTATTTATGAGCGCGCGCCCGATGGAAACACGCTGCTGCTGGCCGCCTGAGAGCTGTGAAGGCAGGTGTGTGAGCCTTTCCCTTAATCCGAGGCGGTCTATGATGTTATCAAGCTGTCTTTTGTCCGGCTTTCTTCCGTCAAGGAGGAGCGGAAGCGTGAGGTTTTCCTCGACCGTAAGGATGGGGATCAGGTTGTAGAACTGGTAGACAAGTCCTATCTGGCGCCTGCGGAAGATCGCAAGCGCGGTTTCATCCAGCTTTGAGATGTCCGTACCGTCGATTATCGCACTACCTGACGTAGGTGTGTCAACACCACCAAGAATATGCATAAGTGTGGATTTCCCGGAACCGCTGGGGCCCACTATCGCAAGGAACTCGCCCCTCTCTACCGAAAAGCTTACATTGTCGAGCGCCTTGACCATGGTGTCGCCGCTGCCGTATGTTTTGCAAAGATCAACTGTCTCTAATACTTTCATCTGAATTCTCTCCCTTTCTCCGTCATTCCGGAAAACACTGTTTTGCTTTTATGGCTTTATCTTAACAGGTCAATATTACTATCAGGTGAAAGAATTATTACAGTTTTGTCACAATAGAAAAATAGACCAGGGGACGTTTTCTGGTCCGATTGTCTGACAATTAGACCGGAGAACCGTCCCCTGGTGCGCCTGGTGCGATATTACAGGCTTTCAAATATCGTTTACGGCGCCCACAAAGAAGGGAACCATGGTTTTCGTGTCCACAAGCATGTAGATGAAGGGACGGTCAAAAACAATGTTTATTTCCTGTGATTCACCATCTGTGCCAAAGCCAATCTCTGTTACAGCAGCTGCTTTTGTTCCCTCCCTGTCAACGGAAATAAAGGTTTTGTGACGGATCTCGTTAATATAAGTCGGACCGTCTGCAAGTAATCCCAAAGCTAAAAAATCGGCAACCGAACGCTCAAATGCATCTATCATGCCCATTGACTGAAGAACGGGTTTCAGATCGACCTCATATTCTGCTTCAAATTCCGGGAGTATGATATTTAAGTTTTCACGCTGTTTACTATCTATGAGTTTACGGTATTTTTCTCCGGAAAGACTTGCAATAAAGTCAGCCAGTTCAATTCCTTCATTGGGTAAAAGCGCAAGAAAAGCATATTTGCCGCCTTCATAATTCTTCATGAAACCCTGTGCAGTATCATCGGCAAAATAAAGTTCTTCCGACGATCTCATATAGGTCACATCTTTCTTTTCACCCTTGCTGTTCGTGAATGTTCCGCTTGTAATCTGAGTAACATCGTATAGATTCTCCCATTTTGCCTCAAAGGCAAGTGCGTTGATGATATATATCGACGCATTATCCTGTATCTCATCGATTATCCCGGGGATCATTTCGCGCGTCTTTTCGTTCACCCAGTTATTGATATCCTTAATCGTCGTATCATCAAAAGGAGCACTGTACATGGCTGCCTTGAAATGATCGGCATTGGTCTGCAGGAAGTTTCTGTTCAGTGATTCGATCGGGTAAATATCTCTGATCCAGATCGAATTTGCTAACGACATCGGATCATTTTCAGGGAGTGAATTCATAAACCACGAAATGTATAATATCAGTTCTTCTCTTGTCATTTCAAGGGCTTCTTCCATCTGCGCCAGCGTATTTCCGCCCGCACCGACGGCTGCCATACCCAGTGCGGCCTGGATCGAAAGCGGTGAAACAAGAGTGTTCGTGCCATCGTAACACTTTTTGAAAATGTCCATGGCAAACCCCATGGGCTTTGTATATATATCATCATCTGGTACTTTTAGTTTCGATGCGCTTGCATAAACTTTTGCATAAGCCATGATATCCTTCGCGGTCAGTTGGACGGGAGGGTTTGTGATGGCAGGAGATGTAGGATCTACTGAATTTGTTGGCTGCGCCGGGTCTGTAGCCTGTGTTGGCCTTTGTGCTATTGTTTCCGTCGGTGTGTTTGACGGTTGCTTGCCCGGGTCCTGTTTTTCGTTCTTATTTAGGTTGATCATCACCGGGATCGATACTCCGGCAACGATCAGCAACGCAAGGCCTACCGCCACGGCGCTAACAATGCTCCTGCGTTTTTTTTGGTTGTATTCTTCCATTCTGTTTTTTACTTTTTCAAAAACTTCATCAGGGTCTTTCATGCTTCTCCTCCTTCAACAAGTCTTTTAGTGCGGTTTTGGCTCGTTTGATAATGCCGTTCACACCTAAGACTGTTTTGTTCATTGCAAGGGCGATATCTTTAGCGGACATATCCTCGAAATACCTGAATAGCAGGGCTTTGCGATAATCTTCGGGAAGCTTCTGCAAGGCACGGTGAAGTTTGTCTCTTTCTTCGGCAAGGATCATTTCATCCAGAACATCGGGATGCGTCCCGGCAAGAACCTCCATATCCTCCGCCGGAGTTAGAACTTCACGGTTTGTTTTTCGAAGGTGGTTCAGTGTGCAGTTGCGGCCTATAGAAAACAGCCATGTTTTGAAGGCCGAATCACCTCTGAAAGATGGGCGTTTTGTACTGATGACGAAAAATGTTTCTTCCGCCATATCCTCCGCATCCTGCATATTCCCTATGTACCTGTTCAGGTACAGGACCAGATCATTATAATACTCATTGATCAGATCCTTTAATCCGCTCAGATCTCCGGATAAAAAACGGTGGTAGCTACCGGCACCGTCATTCATCTTTCTCACCCCTTTAGCCAAAGTAGAGGACAAACAAACGATCTGTTTGCCCTCTACCTGTTAGTAACATGAAAACGAAAAAGTAGTCATTTTTTGATTACACCAGCACCTCATAGAACCTAACTTCAAATTGCGAGCCCTTTCCTTCCTCGCTTGTTACGGAAACTGCGGCGTTTTCTTTATCGAGTATCGCCTTTGAGAGCGCAAGCCCTATGCCAACGCTTTCTTTTGACGAATTCCTGCCGTGGTAAAAGCGCTCGAAAACATGCGGAAGGTCCTCCGGCGCGATGCCGCTGCCGTTGTCTTTTATGAAGATGCGCTTGAACACTGTGTTTTCATCGCCGGAGATTTCAAGCTGCCCGCCCTCCGGTGTGTGCTCGATGCAGTTTTTGATGATATTCTGCAAGGCCTCAACAGTCCAGTTTTTATCGCCTGCAAAGCCAAAATCCGGCACATTCTTCTTTACCGTGATGTTCTTTAGATCAAGGGTAATCAGGAAGGGCTCAAGGCTGTTATCGACTATCTCTTTGATGCTTAGCGGCACGCAGTTCAGCTCTATGGTGCCGGCGTCCAGCTTTGAAAGCTTGAGGAGCGTCTGCACAAGCCAGCTCATGCGTTCACACTGCGTATTGATTATCTCCGTGAATTGGCGGCGCTTTTCGGGATCTTTTTCATCCTCCAGAAGCTCCGAAACGACCATCATGGAAGTGAGCGGCGTTTTAAGCTGATGCGAGATGTCCGCTAAGGAATCTGCAAGAGCAAGCTTATCTCCCGCAATTGCTTCATTCTGCGTGCGAAGCTTTGTTATGACCTTCAGCAGATTGTTTTTCAGGATCGAAAGTTCGCCCTCAGAATTGCTCTCGATATCAAATTCGTAATTTCCGCTGCAGACAAGGTCGAGATAATCGTTGAGCGCGCGGATGCTGCGGTAGCGGCGCATCGTAAAGAACAGAAAAGCCGCTGTGAGCACAAATCCAAGGATTCCCGTTACAAGTGCAGCAACAGGCTTCACAAAAAGCAGGAACGCGGAAGCCGCAGCGGTAAGTAAGAGCCCGAGCGCCAATATCAGGGTGAATTCTTTATTCTTCATTGATGATATAACCCATTCCCCTTACTGTTTTTATGATCTGCGGATCGGCAGGGTCGTCCTCGATCTTGTCGCGCAGGCGCTTGATATATACCGTAAGCGTGTTGTCGTTCACGAAATCGCCCTCGACATCCCAAATGTCCTCGAGCAGTTTGTTCCTTGTGAGCACGATTCCCCGGTTGTTCAGCATTGTGAGGAGCAGGCGGTATTCCATGGCTGTAAGGATCTGCTCCTCTCCGTTTTTGAACACACGCGCTTCGTTCGAATTAACCGTCACGTTCTTTATGCATATCACCGAATCCGTTTTTTTTGCCCCGTAACGCCGGAGTACGGATCTGATGCGCGCCATAAGCTCTTTAAGGCGGAAAGGCTTTGAAATATAATCATCCGCGCCAAGGTCGAACCCCATTACTGCATTTGCTTCATCATCATATGCCGTCAGGAAAATGACGGGCAGGTCTCCCTGCGCTTTTACCGCACGGCAGATATCGTAACCGCTGCCGTCCGGAAGCGTAAGATCCAGGATATACAACGCAAATGTCCTGTCTGTGATAATCCTCTTCGCCTCCGCTATGCTTTTTGCGAGCGTCACTTTATAACC
>JAEEGF011391822.1_pt1 | contig 10055 bp, 8 predicted proteins | sample 9134171 | NCBI WGS metagenome assembly JAEEGF01 (sample SAMN16246542, study PRJNA631951) | gut metagenome | biome: gut microbiome; feature: rumen; material: AP-attached | host: Bos | place: Iran: Karaj | collected 2018-10 | reverse complement strand
AATTTCTCCACTGCCTGCTCACTGGTTTTCTCAATACCATATATCAGTTCCTTCTCTGCCCGTTCCAGCTTTAGCGGTTCGATCTGCTTCGCCCATTTCAGGGGATTGTAGAAGAGCAGATCCTGCTTATAGCCTATGGAGATGGGCACGGTCATGAACTGAGTCTGGTTCTGATCACCGAAGGTCCTGAGGTAGCCCAGTTGTGTGGAGCCGAAGAACTGTCCACCCCAGCTCTCCATCGTCTGCGAGGCTGAGATACCGGCTTGCGAGTAGAACATACGCTGCTGACGGTACACGTCGATATCCTCGTCCGAGAGGTATCGCTGGGTCATGTATCGCTGGTACATCACCGGTGTTGACTCTAAGGCTATCTGCGGTTTGCGCGATGCCTGCCACGAGAGGTATTTGTAGCGCGATATATCATAGGAGCTCTGGTACTTCTGTGCTGCCAGGGAACTGTCGGTAGCGAGACGTACCGTGCGTTCGAGGTCGAGCAGTATCTTCTGCTGTGCAGAAGAAGTGAGGGGTGAAAAGTGAAAAGTGAAAAGTATCAACAGAATCTTTTTCATAAGCTTCATTTCTCAGACTTCAAGATGATTTCCACGTTCATGCCGTCGAAGAGGCCGGTGGCATTGGAGAGACGCGCACGGAGGGTGACGGCACCCTGCTGATCGACGACGGGATTGATCTCGCTGACGGAGGCATCGTAGTGGACGTTCTTGTCGGCTACGGGAATCACGTTGACGCTCGTACCTGTCTTGTATTGACTGAGATCAGCCTCCATCACGCGGAACTCCACTTCCATCTCGCCTGTAGCGATGATCCTGCACACCGTCTGTCCGGGCTGTGCCAGCTGATGAGCCTGTATAGAGAGATTGGCTACCACCCCGTCGAAGGGGGCAGTAAGCACGCCACTCCGCAATTCATGCTGGGCAGCGTCAAGTGCCGTGCGGGCCGTAGCGAGTTGGGCCTTGGCCAGAGCATGGCCCGACTTCACATCCGCATTGTGTTTTACATCCGATGGAATGGATGAAGACTTGTCGGGGTCATAGCCCTGCGAGATAATCACATCCTGCATCTGCAATCGGGCCTGTTCTATCTGTAGCTGCGCCTGCTCGATGGCCCGCTGCTGCTGTTCGATGGCATTGCGCAACTTGTATTGGTCGAGCACGGCAAGCACCTGTCCTCGACGCACCTGCTGACCGTTGCGTACCAGTACCCGCTCAATGGGCAGCGCCGTTTCAAAGGAGAGGTCGGCGAAGCGAGCGGCCACCAACTTACCCATGGTCCTGACAGTACCCGCCGGAGCAAGGCTGTCGAGAGAGGTTAAGGCAGTGGGGGTACTCATGGCGACCGAGTCGCACTTCACCGTTTGGGTCGAGTCATTTGTGGGTGCATTCTGCCCTTTTTGTCCACCGCAGGCAGTCAAGACTACGGCTGCTATTATCATGATTGTCTTTCTCATATCGCGTACATTATAGTTGTCGTAAACTCATTTCATAGAACAGCCCCTTGTTTGCCATCAGTTCCTCGAAGTTGCCCTGCTCCACAATCTTACCCTTGTCGAGCACGATGATGCGGTCGCAGTGGCGGATGGTGCTGAGACGATGGGCGATGACCACACGGGTACACATCAGCTCGTCGAGATTGTCTGAGACAGCCTTCTGCGAGATATTGTCGAGGGCACTTGTCGCCTCGTCAAAGAAGATGATGTCGGGCTTAGAGATAAGCGCGCGGGCAATGAGGATGCGCTGCTTCTGACCACCGCTGAAGCCGCCTCCACCCTCTGAGACCACGGTGTGCAGTCCCATCGGCATCCGTCGCACATCGTCCTCCAAACACGCCATGCGCAAAGCCTCCCAAGCATCGTCGTGCGTGGCCCAAGGCGCGGTGATGGTGATGTTATGAAACAGGTCACCGGTAAACAGGCTGCCGCTCTGCAGACAGCAGCCGATCTTCCGTCGCAGCGAGGCCTTATCGACCTTCGCCAGGTCGTAGTTGTCGTAGTAAATGCCGCCCGTCAGCGGTTTCTCGAAGCCGAGCATCAGGCGCATCAGCGTCGATTTGCCGCAGCCCGACTTGCCCACGATGCCGACATATTCACCCGGTTCGATCTTCAGCGACAGGTCGTCGAGAATCAGCGGACCGTCCTCCTGATAGCGGAACGACACACCTGAGACCTCGATGCCGCCAAAGAGGTCTTCCACCTGCGGCGCCTTGTCCTCCATCTCGGGTACGGCCTCCAGTATCGGCTTCACACTCTCGAACAGTGGCTTGATCTGCGCCAGACTGGGCACCACGCCATTGAGTTGCGCCAAGGAAGCGGTAATCATGCCGAAGGCCGAACTGAAGGCAATATAGTCCGAGGGGGTGACACTGTTCGACAGGGCGCTCCAGAAGATAAGCATCGATCCTCCGAGTCCCAGCAGGGCCGTGAGTGCCGGATAGAGTCTGAGCTTAAACGCAGGGTTATAGAAAAGACTCACACTCTCGCTGTAATGGTCGAGCCAGCGGACGAAGGCGCGGTTCTCCGATCCTGTCAGCTTCAGTTTCTGGATGCCCGCGAAGAGGTTGTACTCCAGACCGCTGAGTCGAGCGGCGCGCGCCGTGTAGTCACGTTGTAAGCTGACAGTACTGTTATAGTTTAGAACAAGCAACAAGGCCTGTACGGCGATGATGGCAAGGGCGGGCCAGAGCAACTGACCACCGTAGATATACACCTGTAAGAGATAGATGACACTCAGGACAGCCGAGAGCAGGGCGCCCAAGGTGCTCTCGTTGACCAGTGAGGCCAGTGCCGACACGTTCTGCAGTTTCGCCGTCAGTTCACCGCTGGAGTTCTTCGAGAAAAAGGTAGGACTCAGCAGGAACGTTCGTGCCATCACGGCGTTCTGTACGTGCAGCTCTACGATGTGCTGGATGCGGATGATGTAGAGGTTTCGCGTAAAGGTCAGCAGCAGCGTGCCGACAGTCGCGCCGATAAGCAGACCGGTGATTGGCAGCAGGTCGGAGGCATCACCCGTAGGAATGACCGTATCAAAGATGAGTTTGTTGACCATCGGGGTGAACATACCGAGCAGCACCACCACGAGGGCACAGGCTCCCATCAGCAGGACGTTTGGTCCGGAGACGACGCTCCACGTGAACTTAATGAGGTCAATCAGTTTCAACGCTCTCAGCGGCAGGGCCTTCGTGAAAGAGATGGCGGTAGGCTTCAGCTCACTGGCCATTTCCCGACGGCCCACCTGTCGGATGGTACCATCCTGTTCACGGTACTGATAGCCCAGTCCCGTCTTTGTCGGGGCCAGTGCCACGAGCCGTCCGTCCTTGGCACAGCCGAGCAAGGGTCCGACGCACTCACTCCACCACTCACCCGTCAGACGGATGTCGCGTATCATGATGCCTCGTGGACGGAGGATACCCGTCAACTGTTCCTCTGGTGAGAGCATCTCGTCATCCTCCAACTCGTAGTCGGTGATGCCGAGCGCCTCGAGCACCTGTCGCAGCGCACTCTCATCGTTCTGCGGCACGACGCGCTTCTTTTCCTGGAGCCCGAGCCGGCGGGTGGTCTTCTCGTTCACCTCGGCCATCGCAGCCTGTTCCGCTGCCCGACGCTTGTTAATCTGATTAATATATAATGCCATTGTTTACTCGCTCTTCATCAATTGCTGGTAGAAACCTTCTTGGGCAATCAGTTCTTCATGCCGCCCGCGCTGAAGGATCTTACCCTGATCCATCACGATGATCTCATCGCAGTCGCGGATGGTACTCAGGCGGTGGGCGACGATAATCTGTGTCGGTCCCATGCGCCGGATGCGCTTCATCACCTCATCCTCGGTCTTGGGGTCGAGGGCACTCGTGGCCTCGTCCATGATGAGGATGGCTGGCTCTTTGGCCAGGGCCGTCGCCATCTCCATGCGCTGTCGCTGTCCGCCGCTGAAGTTCTGACCGCCCTTGATGATCTTCGTGCCAAACCCCTCGGGACGGCTTACGATGTCGGCGCGTATCTGTGCGTCGTTGCAGGCCATCATCATCGTGAAGTCCTCAATCGAGGGGTCCCACATGCGGATATTCTGTGCCACGGTGTCGTCGAAAAGCACCACGTTCTGGTCGATGACGGCCACGGAGTTTGTCAGTTCCTCATTGGATATGGTTTCGATGGGTCTGCCGTCGAACAGGATTTCCCCGCTCCACGCCTTATACAGTCCTGAGATCAGTTTGGCCAGCGTGCTCTTACCACAGCCGCTTGTGCCGACGAAGGCCACAGAGTGACCAGGTTCTATCCTCAGGTTGAAGTCCTCAATGAGTGGTGGCTGTAAGGGCGAATAGCCGAAGGTGACATGCTTCAGCTCCAGCAGTCCGCCGAGCTTGCCCTGTTGTATCTCGCCTTTGCTATCGCGGTGGTCTTCGTGGTATTTCATCACATCCTCCACGCGCTCCATCTGGCTGCGCATTTCGACAATACTCTGTGAGGCGTTGACGATGCCGTTTACGGGTGCGAGGAACGAGCCCATAAATCCCTGGAAGGCCATGAGCATACCGATGGTCAGTTCGCCCTTCAGTATCAGATAGGCGCCCAGCACGAGCACCGCCATGTTCACCAGTCCGTTGGCCAGTACCGGCAACAGCGCCATCTCTGCCTGTTGTTTGTCCGTGTCGGCGTTCACGTTGAACTTATGTGCCCATAGTCCGCTCCAGTATTTGAAGAAGCCAGTCTCTGCTCCCGCTGCCTTGATGCTCTCCATGTTATCGATACACGAGACGGTAGCCGAGTAGTATTGTCCCTGGCTCTGCTGCATCGAACGGGTCAGGTTGATGCGGCGGTTCGAATAATAGCGCACGATACCCAGGTTGATGGCTGCCGCCAGCACGCCGATGAGAGTCAGCCAGAAGGAATAGGAGAGCATCAGTGCGATGTAGAGCACCAGCAGTCCGATGTTGATCACCTGCGGGGCAAGCACGCCCACCAGCGAATTGGTGATGCTCTGGTTCAGGTGCATACGCTGCTGCAGGTCGCCCACGTTTCGCATGGCGAAGAATGGCATTGGCAGCCGCAACAGGTGGTGCAGGTACTCCTTGTTGCTTTTCAGTGCTAGGGCGCCGGCCACGCGCTTGGCGTAGCGGGTCTGCAACAGGATGGCGAAAAACTGATAGACGGCCAGTGATCCCATGCCGATGAAGAACCACTTGGCCCATTCGGGGTTCCTGCCGGTCAGGATCTCGTCGAAGAAGATACGTGTGAAAAGCGGCGAGAGGAGCGAGATGAAGGCAGCCATCAGGCTAAAGACAAACGTCAGCCAGAAAGCCTCACTCGAACCCCGCAGGTTCTTCTTCACGTAGGAGAGGATACTGGTCTGCTGACCGCCCTTCTCAAATTTCTCCGTCGGCTCGAAGGTCAGGCACACGCCTGTGAAGTGCTTGCGGAACTCCTCCATCGGCCACTTTACCGGTCCTGCTCCAGGGTCGTTTAGACAAGCACGCCCTTTCTTATCGAAGCCCCGGAACACCACGAAGTGCTCGAAGTTCCAATGGATGATGGCAGGCTGTTTACCCTCCAGCGCCTCGGCCGACATGCGGAAGCCCTTGGCGTCGAGGCCGTAGTTCCGCGCGGCCCGCAGGATCATCTTCGCCGACGAGCCGTCGCGACTCACGCCACAGGCGGCACGCACCTCCTCCAACGGGAGCCACTTGCCGTAGTGGGCCAGAATCATCGTCAGCGATGCGGCTCCGCATTCCACGGCCTCCATCTGCATCACCTGCGGTACCTTCACCAATTTACTCTTACCCATACTAATTACCTGCTATCGATTGGACGGTGTTCTCCACTGTGCCGACGAGGACGCGCCAGACGGGTTTCTTCTCCGTGATGACCTGGATGTTGCAGAGGGCGCCGTTGCCCACAGTCACGTTGCGGCTCTTCTCACGGCTCCACACCAGTCCGCCGTCCTGTGTGTCGAAGACCACGCGCACCTCATATACTGCCTGACCGTCTTGGATGAATGCGGCCAGCGGGTCGAGTTTCACACGGTTGATAATCTCCTTCCGCGTCGTCGGATACTGCTCGATGCCCACTACCTTGCCGTAGATGTAGCCCCAGTTCTCGCGCTCCATATTGGCGGGCGTCGCCTGTACCTGCTGACCGGTCTTCAGTTTCCTCAGGTCGTTGTAGGTCACATAGCAGAGCATTTCGCGCCCCGCCATCTGCTGTGTTTGCGGCAACAGCCATGCCACGGGCTCTCCGGCCTTGAACTGTGTTCCGATGGGCAGCGTCGAGATGACCACTCCGTCGCGGGGTGCCGTCACTGTCGAGGTCGAGAGAGCATTGTGTATCTCCACGATGCCTGTCCCGTAGGTAACGGCAGTACCCGGAGTGATCATCATGCGTGAGACCGTCCCGTCGTAGGGTACGGTGACAGGTGTCGCCTCCCCAAAGGGGAACACCACCCCCTGCGCATTCACCTTGTAGTTGACGGTGCCGAAGATGCACCAATAGACAACCACGACCATCATCGCCACCATCGCGGCGATCACAATCCGTACTTTCGGCGATGCCACCCGTGCCATCTCTTCGGCTTCGCTATGGTCGTCGAGTGCCTCTAATGCCTCTCTGTTGAAGATGTCTGCCATGAACTCTAAACTCTAAACTTTCAACTCTAAACTCTCTCAAATCTAATGCACATCAGCGTCAGGTCGTCGTTGGGTTCGGCACCATTGCGGTGCTGCTCCACGGCCTTTTTCAGTTTGTCGATGACCTGGCGAGAGTCGAGGCTCTGCGTGTCGGCCATCAGTTCCAGCAATCGCTTGTTGCCGAGCAGTTCCTTCTGCCCGTTCTCGGCCTCGTTCAGGCCGTCGGTATAGATCAGCAGCTGCTTGCCTCGGATGTCATCGATATGTTCGCCCTCGAAAGGATCATCCTCCCAAAGGCCGAGGGGCTGATTGTCGTACTGCATCTTGAGGAACTGGCCGTCGATGACGGGTGCGTTGTGTCCGCAGTTACAGAAGTCAAGGCGGCCGGTGTCGAGGTGCAGCAGTCCGATGAACATCGTGACGAACATGCCTCGGTCGTTGTTCTCGGCCAGCTCGTTGTTCATGCGTACCGCGATGTCTACGGGCGAGAGGCCCTCAGTGGCCAGCGTACGGAACAGGCGGGCGCTCTGCGACATAAACAGTGAGGCGGGAACGCCCTTGCCCGATACATCACCCAGACAGAAGTAGAGCAGACTGCCCTCTATCAGGTAGCCGTAGAGGTCGCCCCCCACCTCCTTGGCGGGTGTCATCGAAGCGTACATGTCGAGACCCTCGTATTCGGGGAAGATGCCCGGCACCATCGACATCTGGATGTCACGGGCGATGCGCAGCTCTGATTCAATGCGCTCCTTGGCGGCTGTCGTCTCCTCCAGCTGGTCGTAGGCGCTTTTCAGTTCCGCATGGGCCACCTCCAGTTTCTCGTGAGCAGTGGCAAGACGCTTCTGGGCACGACGGCGGTAGAGCGTATAGATGATGAAGAAGGTAGTGAGTAGCACCAGTGCCACCAATGTCCCTATCCACCGCTGTCGGGAGAGTGAAATCTGCTGTTGGGCAATCTCGGCATCCTTCTGCTGTGTCTCGTAGACAGTAGCAAGTTCTGCAGCATCGCTGTTATTCTGCTTCGCGATGGCCGAGTCGAGATGCTCAAAGACGTATGCCGCCACAGCCAAGGCCGTATCGCGCCGGCCCGCCTTGTAGTTGGCCGCGAACTTCTGTGCGTAAATAAACAGGTGTCTATAAAGGTCTTCCTTGCCTACCAGTTGGTCAAGAACCACGTATTCATCGGCGGCCTCGGCATAGTTTTTTTGATATAACAGCAAAGTCGCGAGGTCGATATGCCCTGAAAGTGATTTGGAATAATCCTTTGTCGTTTTGTAGTTTTCTATTGCACGGCTGACTTCTTCGGGTCTGTCCAGATTGGCCCCAAGAAAAGCATGGTTCATATAGTTTCTTGCTTTCATGACATCAATAAAATCAGAATCTACGGGCAACATGTCTTTCCCCTCCACTAAGATGACAAGCATCGAATCGGAACGGGCAAGCCACTTTTCGGCAGTCACATTGTCAAAATTAGTGATAAAAAGTTTAACGGCTCTATTAAATAATTGCACCATAAATCTGATTCGTTTACGCTTATCTGACGCCGGTCTTTTTGCGTAAGCGTAACCCGCTTCCAAGGTCTTATTGCCCTCATCTTTCATGCCGAGGCTTACCTGAATGAAACCCACTTCTGACATCAACATCATCAGGCGCTGGTCAAGATCCTCGGAAGGTTTCTCCTGGTCAAGCCTTTTCATATCTTCAAGGATCGGAATGGCAATCTGCAGCGCCTCCTCGTAGTTCTCATCATAAGAGAGAGCGTCCACAAGCTTAGCAACACACGAAAAATAGTCAGAACTGTCCTTGGCATTCGTAGGCGTCGCTGTGAGTACCTCTTTCAGTACTTTCACTTCCAGTTTTTTTTTGGATAAATACTGATATGCATATCCGCGCTCTAAAGCGGCTTTGAACAACGAGATGTCGCCCCGCTGCTCCAGACTGTCGCACAGGGTCAGCACGCGTTCATAGTCACGGGCATCAAAGGCAGCATCGATCAGGCTGTCGGCCATTGTCTGTTTCAGCTCATTCTGCTGCCCGTGGCCGCACGACAGCATCATCGCCGCCATCAACACGGCGGCGATGGGCACTCTCTTTCGGAAGATGTTAGCCAAGATCATATTTTTCGTTATGATCAACAATATGAAACCCTGGTTTGGGCTTGGTGGTATCGTCCACTGATCCATATCCAAATGGATTTTGTGGGCCGCCTGTTCCGCCTGTGGCCTGGTCGAGGTCGTCATCGTCCATGGGCCATGCGCCAGCCTCCACGAGTTCGTCCTTCAGTGTCTTCACTTCCTCAGCCAGTTGCTTCAACTGCTGTTTCTTCTGCTCAATCTGTTCGTTAGTCAATGTTGCCATAAATTAATATTTTAATTGTTAGACAAATAAATCTTCTCACTTGCAATGCAATTATATCATGTATTAAGATAGTTTCAGGCACATCAGCGTCAGGTCGTCGTTGGGTTCGGCACCATTGCGGTGCTGCTCCACGGCCTTTTTCAGTTTGTCGATGACCTGATGGGAGTCAAGGCTCTGCGTGTCGGCCATCAGTTCCAGCAATCGCTTGTTGCCGAGCAGTTCCTTCTGCTGCCCGTGGCCGCACGCGGCGAACATGAGAGCCAGTATGATCACTGTTGTGACGACAAATAAACTTGTAAAAAATGATAGGTCTTCAACATGATGCCATTTTGTCTAGGTTTCCGTCTGCAAAGATAGAAAAAATTCGGGGAAATAACAAAAAAAACACAAAAGTTTTGTGGATTTTGCAAAAAAAATAGCATTTTTGCAATGGAAATGTCGGCATGGACAGGAAGACTGTTACGGCCAAGACGGATGTCAAGAGCATCTACGCCTTCAACCTGGATGGCGGCGGCTATGTGATTGCCTCTGGCGACAGCCGTGCGCTGCCCGTGCTGGGCTATAGCGCTACCGGCAGCATCGACTGGGACAGGATGCCTGACAACATGCGGGCGTGGCTGAAGAGCTACGACCAGGCTATGGCGACGCTGGGCAACACGAAGGAGTTCGCTGACGGCGTGAGCATACACGCGCAGAAGACCCGTGCCCCACGAAAAGCCATCGCCCCGCTGCTCAAGACCCAGTGGGACCAGATGGAGCCTTACTGTGGTCATCCAGTGCCTCTAATGCCTCTTGATTAAAGATGTTGGCCATAGGCTATGCGCGTTCTACTGTGATGTGTCGGGTGAAGCATGTCATCTTCAGGATTTCGAAGATGTCATCGTTCACGTGTGTCAGCTTCATCTTTCCGCCGAGGTTGCGAACCACGTTACGCATCGTAGCTTGGAAGATGCGCAAACCAGAACTGGCCAGATAGTCCAGCTCCGTGCAGTCTATCTCCAGGTCGACGCCCTGTTCCAGTGCGGGCTGGATGTCGGTTTCAAACTGTGCGGCGTTCAGCGTGTCGATAC
>JAEEGF010732347.1_pt1 | contig 10055 bp, 5 predicted proteins | sample 9134171 | NCBI WGS metagenome assembly JAEEGF01 (sample SAMN16246542, study PRJNA631951) | gut metagenome | biome: gut microbiome; feature: rumen; material: AP-attached | host: Bos | place: Iran: Karaj | collected 2018-10 | reverse complement strand
TTCAATCTGATAATTGCCAGAGAGGGTAGATGGCAGGACGACCTGCGTCTGAGTAGAACAGACCACCGTCGAGTAAACTACATTGTCGTCCTCATCCTTAATATATAGAACATAGTCAGGATGATCAATGGCAAACAACAACGTGTAGTCGTCGATGTAAACCGTTGGAGCCAGCATCGGGGATTTTCCATGACCATTGCCACCGGGTTGTTCATCTATAATACCCACTGTAAGTGGGACCAACACTTGAGCTGACATACTTGTGCTGAAAATGAAAGCACTGAATAAAAACAATAGTAATTTCTTCATAATTTTGCGGTTTTAAAAATTTGTCACTGCAAAATTAATGAGATTTATTTTACCCAAAAAAGAAACACATGAATTAGAATTAAGTAAAAATTTCAGTAGTAATAACTGATTGATAATCAATGGGTAATCTTATTTCTTGATAATCGTCTCAAACGCAATTTTTACAAATATTAAGGAAAGGAAAGAGGCTTTCAACCCATTTTTAATAGATTGCCTTTAATAATTTATCGAATGATTTGGAGGAACCAGACATTCCAAACAGTTTTTGCAACAACTTTGTGCGGAGTTCTGTTATGTATGATGACGCAACTCCCAGCATCGAACCAATATTAGTTGGTTTGATACCAATACGAATCAGTAAGCATGTCTTATATTCCTTATTGTTTAATAGATATTCGTTTTTTGATATGAATTCCTTAAAACCAGGAAAACAGAGAAAAATCTGTTGCTCTATATGTTCCCACTCTTCTTGCGTTGGCTGTTGGCCTTTGGTGGAAAGTTGCTCAAATCTTTTATAGATATTTGTATCGATAAGTTTCCTATCTGCCAGTGACTGGCTATTACTATCACGACGCAGTAGCGACTTCATAATGGTTTCCTGCTCGCGGATAATCTGTTCTTTCTCAGAGATAAGTTCCCTATTGGCATCTTCATTTTTTCGGAGCTTTGCAATATCACTATGTGCTTGTTCTATAGTAGACTGACTTTGCAGGTATTTCTGCTCTGCCTCCTTCTTTTTACGGAGCAGCTCCCTTATAACAATAATAGTAATCAAACAACCAACGATGATAATCCCAACACAAATCCAAATAACAATCGAACGTTGGTTTGCTTTTTCTTGTTCTTGATGTGCAATCTCCTGATGGCGCGTATAGTCGTACATAGCCTGAATGCGCTCAACATCTTTCGCTGTTCTCTTGCCAATTAAGGAGTCGTTCATCGAGTATGCATAAAGGGAATATTTTGACGCAGAATCATATAGGTGAATACCCTTATACACTTCTGCTAATCCTAAAGCACCTGCATTTTGATTATTGTAGTCCTTTCCGTCCCTTAATTCTTTTCGGAAATAGTACTCTGCAGAATCCAATTTGTTTGTATGCAGATAGTATAATCCTTTTATCCAATAATAAATCTCTCGCCCTCTTTGTATATTCCTAAGGGAATCAAAGTATCCAGATTCAGATTCATATATTTGAAGATATTTGCTTGTCTTGTTGAAATCCTTACGATGAATAAGTGTACTAAAAGAATGAAATAAAGCTCTGGCTGCATAGTGAGTATAGCCATATTTGCGATAAAGTTTATAAACATGCTCACATATATATAATAAGGAGTCGGGCATATTCAGATTACGGTAGGCCTGACTTTCTTGTTCATAGTTCATAAGTGCAAGAAGCGTGTCTTTTCCTTTCCAGGCTTCTTTCACAGATAGCTCATCATAATTTAATTGCTGGCGGTAAAGTCCTTGTTCATAGAAAATCTGTGCCATCTGCCCGTAAACCCTCGCCAGTTGGGGATAGTCGCAATCTTCACTAAGGGTGTCGGCACAGTCGGCGGCGTTCTGGTAGCACTCAAGGGCCATGGGGGCCTCGCCGTGGTCGTGGTAGGCACGGCCCAGCAGATAATAAGCCAAGAGGCGGTCGTTGGGCGTGCCGTGGTCGTCGAAGAACTGGACAAAAGGCTCCACATCGGCCACCGTAAATGGTTGGTCATTGCGGTTGCGCTCGTTGATGCTGTCCAAACCAGCACGCATGCGACTGCGCTCGGCCTCGCTGGTGCAGCAGACAAGGGTTAAGAGCAGGATAAATATGGTCAGCAGTTGTTTCATACGGCAAAGATATTAAAAAAATGGCAGATTCTGTACGTTTTATTAAAAAAATGCTTACTTTTGCAGCGCGAAACAAAAATAGATACAAGATATGAATAGAAAATTTACACTCTTATTCGTGAATCTGCTTTTCTGTTGTTCGGTGGCTTTTGCCCAGGAAGCACAGAAAAGCGACCTGCAAAAGAAGGCAGAAAGCGTTAATGTAAAGGAGAACATAGCGCTGGCTCGCTCCACCTATATCCGCGCCTTCAACGACTATGCCAACAAGGGACAGTTGCTGCAGGGTGTTCAATGTGCCGCCAAGGGCGCAGCACTCTACTACAAGGAGAACTTCTATCAGGAAGCCTTCGACCTGTTGCGCCGTGCCGACCAGGTTGTTTCCGCCAGCAGTCTGACGTCACCCCAGCAGTCGGCTTGTCACTATCTGACCACCAAGGAGCGTCTGCAGATGTATATCAAGATGCGTCGCGTGGAGAGTGCCAAGGAACAGCTGCGGATTCTGGAGAGTCATGCTGCTATAGCCTCTGACGACGACACCTCTAACGACCTGCTTTATACCAAGGCGGTCTATTACTACACCTTCGGTATGAATGCCCAGGGCAACGCTGTGTTCAAGGAGATGGCCGACAAGCTTACCGCCAGCAAGGAATACGACAAGGTCGACGAGGTTTACCAGACGCTCATCGCCAATGCGCGTAAGTCGGGTAGTGCTGGCATGGTGGCCCAGTCGTACAGCAACTATATGGCTTGGAAGGATTCCACCAATGCCCTGAAGCATGCCGACGAGATTAAGGCCCTGAAGCAGCAGATAGCCGACAACGAAGCTTCCATTGCCGACAAGGACAGTTCGCTGACCACCCGCTGGATATTCATCGTTGGTCTGCTTGTTCTGGCCGGTGCGCTTGCTGCTGCGCTGGTTGTCGGAGCCGTCATCCTGATGCGCTATATCCTGCTTACCCGCCGTCAGAAGAAAAACATTCAGCTGGCCAACGAGAGCAACGCCCTGAAGGCTAAGTTCATCAGCAATATCTCCGCCCAACTCGAACCCACCATCCGCAAACTCGACAGCCGTCAGCCCGAGGTGCAGGCCCTGCTCGACTTCTCGGAGCACATCCAGACGCTTTCCGAACTCGAGAACGCTACGGAGCCTGTGGAATTTGAAGATGTCCAGGTGCAGCAGTTCTGCGAGGGTCTAATGGACCAGATTCGCGACACCGTCAAGGACGACGTCACCCTCACCGTCAACGCTCCGAAGATGAGTGTTCCGATGAATCGTGAGTATGTCTCTCACATCTTGTCCCACCTGCTGGCCAATGCCGCAGAATACACCCCTGCCGAGGGTAAGATTACCCTTGAATACAAGAAACGCGGACAGCACAGCCACCAATTCCTGGTTTCCGATACTGGCGTTGGCATCCCCGAGGAACAGCGTGATGATTTGTTTAAGCCTTTCCTCGAGATTCGCGACCTGACCACTGGCGACGGACTGGGACTGCCTATCTGCAAGCAGATGGCTCTCCGCATGAATGGCGACCTCGACATCGATCCCGCCTTCACCAAGGGCACGCGTTTCGTTCTCGAACTTCACGCATAACACGCTGACATGCTATAAAAAATCGGGGGTTGTTAGCCCCCGATTATCTTTTTCATATAATTCTACTTACTTGGTGGCGCCACCGAGTGCGATGTAAAGGGCTATGACGGCCTGGGCGGCATCGTACATATTCATGGCCTGGCTGAGCTGTGCGTCAAGCAGCGACTCCTGCGCCGTGAGTACCTCGATATAGCTGGCCTTACCATTGTCCATCAGTTCATGGGTTCCGGTGTATGCCTCGCCGAGCACCTGTACCTGTCGCTGGTAGTAGCCGTGCTTCTCGCGTGCTGCCATGCAGTCGGCCATCGCCTCATTCACCTGGTTACCGGCATTGATGACGGTCTGCACATACTTCTTCTGCAGGTCCTCTTCAGTGAGCTGGGCAATCTTCTTGTTGGCAATGAGCTTGCCACGAGCGAAGATGGGCTGCGTCAACGAACCGACGGCCGAGAGCAACAGCTTACCCGGATCGATGACAATGCCGGCATTATTGGTCCAGCCGGCAGAGCCGCTCAGGTTAATGGTGGGGTAGAAAGCCGAACGGGCCGCCTGCGTGTTATAGAACGCCTCCTCCATGGCGTGGTTGGCCATGCGGATGTCAGGACGGTTCTCGAGCATCTGAGCGGGAATGCCTATAGTCAGATACTTGGCATCGAACATACGCTGTTCGGCATCGCCCTGTGCCTCAGCATGATGGAGCGGTGAGACGCCCCACTTCTGGCGGTTGATGTGCTGCGGGGTGACTGCCAGCAACTGGCAGATGGCATTCTCAACGGAGCGGATGTTGCGACGGGTGTCTACTATCTGTGTCTTCACATTCAGATAGGATGCCTCCATCTGGTTGACGGCGGTGCTATAGGCCTTACCGTTCTCCCAAAGAGCTTGTTCTGTCTCCAGCGACTTGTTCCAGAGACTGTCGGTCTGCATGAGGATTTCCAACTGGCGGTCGAGCACCTGCAGCAGGAAGTACTGCTGGGCTGTGGTCGAGATGAGGTTGGCGCGTACGGCCTCCTGCTGCATCTCAGCCTGCAGGCGCACGGCTTTGGCAGCACGTTTCTGGTTGGTGATGGAACCGAACACGTCGATATCCCACGACAGCTGCAGCGGCAGATTGTAGGTCTTTGACCAGGGCTCGTTGTCGAACTTTGACAGCGTTCCCTGTGGTGCCAGCGAGAGTGCCGGCAGATAAGCCAGACGGGCGGCCTTCAGGGATGCTTCACTTTTCTCCACGGCGATGCGCGCTGAGTTCAGGTCGGTGTTGTTGGCCAGCACCTGCTCGATGAGCTGTTGGAGCACCGGGTCGGTGAAGAATTCTCGCCACGACATCTGGGCGATAGAGGTGCTGCCCTCGACGGCAGAACCGTCGAGCACGCTGGCACCAAAGGCGTCGGCGGGTGCCGGCGTCTTCTGCTCGTACTTATTATATATGCCGCAGCCCGTGAGTGTCATACCCACGGCTGCGACGGCGATGATATTCTTGATTTTCATAATCATTTTCGTAATTACGTTATTACGTTATTCCGTTATAACGACATCGTTATTTTCACTCTCAACTTTCACTTCTTTGCCTTGGAACTTCTCGTGCAGCTTCTGGAACACGATGAAGAAGGCAGGTACGACGAAGAGCAGGGCTACGGTGCCGACGCTCATACCACCGATAACACCAAGTGCCAGGGCGCGGTTACCGTTGGCACCGGCACCACCCTCGATGACGAGCGGAATCATACCGATAATCATCGTGGCCACGGTCATCAGAATGGGGCGCAGACGCTCCTTACAAGCCTCGAAGGCTGCCTCGCTGATGTTCATGCCCTGGGCACGGCGCTCGGTAGCAAACTCGGTAATCAGGATGGCCGTCTTGGCCAACAGACCAATCAGCATGATGACTCCCGTCTGCAAGTAGATGTTGTTGTCCATACCAGGCAGGCCCATCATATTGCCGAAGAAGGCAAAGACGAAGGCTCCCATCAGTCCGAAGGGTACGCTGAACAACACGGCCAGCGGTGTGAACCACGAGTTATAAAGCGATGCCAGGATGAGGTAAATCAGGATGGCACAGATGACGTAGATAAGGGTGGTGGCATTAGAGCCGGCAGCCTCTTCCAACTCGCGCGACATACCGCTGTACTCGTAGGTAGCCGTAGCGGGCATTTCCTCCTTGAACACCTCGGCGATGGCTTTGTGGGCATCGCCCTCGGTGTAGCCGCTGCCGGTAGAGATATAGCAGGAGATGCTCTGGAACAGGTTGAAGTGCTCGATATTTGGCGGACCTACAATCTCCTTCAGTGAGACGAACTCGGAGATGGGGGCCATCTTGCCGTCCCTGACCTGCACGAAGATGTTGTTCAGCGACGACGGGTCGAGACGGTATTCGGGCGAGGCGGCAGCCATGATGCGATAGACCTTACCAAACTGGTTGAAGTTACCGATATAGGCACCACCGCAGAAGGTTCCCAGCGTATTAAGCACATCGGCAGGTGCCACACCGGCACGGTCGCACTGGGCAGGATCGACATCGACCTGATATTTCGGGAAGCGCTCAGAGTACGTCGACATGGCGGAAGCAATCTCCGGACGCTCCGACAGCTTGGTCAGGAAGTGCTCGGTCTGCTTGGCAAACTCAGACAGGTTGCCATCGGTGGGGTCTTCCACCACCAGGCTCACACTGTTACTCGTTCCATAGCCGGGAATCTGAGGCAGCTCGAAGGGCATCACCTGTACATCCTTAATATCTTGGCAGTCGAAATAGAAACGGTACATGACGAGGGTCAGCAGGTGGTTCATACCCGGACGCTCTTCCCAGTTCTTCAGACGGACGATAAGGGTGGCAAAGTTGGAGCCGGCACCTGAGAACATGCCGTAGCCGCAGCATATGGCGAAGCTCTCCAACTCAGGAATCTTCTTCACCTTCGCCTCCACTTGTTTCACCATCTCACGGGTCTGCTTCAGCGTGGCCCCTTCCGGTGCACGCAACTCTGCCAGGAACACGCCCTGGTCCTCCTGTGGCACGAGACCTGAAGGCAGACTCCTCATGAAGAACACTAGCAGCACAGCTGCCAAAGCCAGGAAGCTCCATGCCAGGATGGGGCGCTTGATAAACTTCTGGACGGCCTTCGAGTATTTGTTGTAGATGGCATTATAGCTCACGGTGTAGGCCTTCTTTGTATAGTAGGTCAAGCCCTTACCCTCCTGCTTGCCTTCCTTCATGCGCATCATGATGGCGCAGAGGGCAGGACAGAGTGTAAGTGCCGATACGCACGACAGGCCGACAGAAGAAGCAATCGTCACACCAAACTGGGTGAAGAACGTGCCTGAGGTACCGGGCATAAAGGTAACGGGGATGAACACCGCCATAAATACCAAGGTACACGACACCACGGCTACCGACACCTCGCTCATGGCCTGACGGGTGGCCTCGCGGGCATCGCTGATACCACCCTCCATTTTCGCCATGACGGCCTCGACCACCACAATGGCGTCATCGACCACCGTACCGATGGCCAGTACCAGTGCGAACAGCGTCAGGATGTTCAGCGAGAATCCTGCCAGCGAGACTATGGCAAACGTGCCCAACAGCGACACGATAATTGATATCGAAGGGATGATGGTGGCCTTGAAGTTCTGTAGGAAGAAGAACACCACCAAGATAACGAGGATGATGGCGATGACAAGTGTCTCGACCACGTTGTGGATGGCCGCGAAGAGGAAGTCGTCGCTGGTCATCAAGGTTACTACCTCCAGTCCGGCAGGCATCGTCCTCTTCGACTCTTCAAACGCCTTCTTGATGCGGGCGTTCACTTGGGTAGCATTGGCACCCGGAGCCGCGAACACCATGAACATAGCACCCGGCTTATCCTGGATGTTGGAGGTGAAGTTATAGCTCATGGCACCAATCTTCACTTCGGCCACGTCGCTCAGGTGCAGCATGCCGCCACCACTGGTGCGCAGCACGATGTCGTTGAACTCCTCAACCGTCTTCAGTGTACCCTTGTACTGCATGGAGTACTGATAGGAATTTTCCGACTGCTCACCCAGCGAACCCACAGCCGACACGAAACTCTGTCCGCCGATGGCCGCGAAGATCTCATTGGGCGTCAGACCGTACTGTGCCATCACGTCGGGCTTCAGCCAGATGCGCAGCGCGTAGGTGTTACCCAGACTCTGTACGTTACCCACGCCGGTGATACGCATCAGTCGCGGCTTCACGTTGATGTCTACGTAGTTCGACACGAAGTCTTCGTCGTACTTGCCGTCGGCACTCTTCACGGCGAAGATTTGCAGGATGTTGTTCTGACGTTTCTCCACCTTCACACCGACCTTGATCACATCGGCCGGCAACAGGGCCTGTGCCTGGGTCACACGGTTCTGCACGTTCACCGTCGCCATGTCGGGATCGGTGCCCTGCTTAAAGTAGACTGTAATATCAGCACTACCGTCAGAGGCTGCCTTAGAGGTCATATAGGTCATGTCGGGCACACCGTTGATAGCCTCTTCCAGAGGCTGGATGACCGACTTCATCACCGTGTTCTCGTCAGCTCCGGAATAACTGGCGGAAACCGACACCGTAGGCGGTGCGATATCCGGATATTGCTCGACTGCCAGCGTGCTCATCGAGATATAGCCCACCAGCGCTATCACAATCGAGATGGCACACGCCATCACGTATTTATTGATGAAAATATTGTTTTTCATATTGTTGCGGCAACAAATTTTTCACTCTTTACTTTTCACTTTTCGGTTCCTCAGGGAAAAGGACCTTCTGTCCTTCCGTTACATTGTTGGCACCAGTGGTCACAATCTGATCACCCACATTCAAACCGCTGGTGATGATGAATTCCTTACCATTACCAATATCTTCTATCGTTACGTCGACGGCGGTGGCTGTACTGTCGGCTTTTACCTTGTAAACCTGTGACTTGTCCTGAAGGCGTATCACTGCATTCTGGGGAATGATAATCACGTCCTTCTCAGAATAAGGCAGTACCACAGTGCCCTGTATGCCAGAGTACAGGTGACCGTTCGGGTTGGGAAACGAGGCCTTGCACGACAGCGAACCCGTGGCAGCATTCACCACACCTGTCATGCTGGTGATACGGCCCTTGTAGGGATACTCTGTACCGTTCTTCATGATAAATGTAACATCAGGCAGGTTGGCAATGTACTTATCCACGTCGGCTGTTGACATGCCGTACTGCACCAATTGCTCAATAAGTGATTCTGTCACTGAGAACTCAGCATCCATATTCGAGTTACCACTTACGATAGTCAACTGCATACCCGGAGACACCTGGTCGCCCGTCCTTACGGGAATCTCACCAATCAGACCTGACACCGGTGCCGTAAGCGTGCAGAAGCCTAAGTTCACCTTGGCGTTGTTCACCGATGCACGCGCCTGTGCCACCGAAGCCTGTGCCTGCTTGTACGAGTTTTCTGAGTTGTCGAGCATGTATTTGCTCACAATCTTTTTCTCATACAGGTTCTTGTTCGACTCATATTCCAGTTTGGCACTGTTCTCTGCGGCCAAAGCAGCCTGTAGGTTGGCCTGAGCTGCTTCCAGGTTCAGCTGCGCATTACGCGAGTCGATGATGAACAGCGTCTGACCCTTTTTCACCTGCTGGCCCTCAGTCACGCAGATTCTCGTCAACTGTCCGCTAACCTGAGGCGTGATGGTCACGTCCGTCTGACCCTTCATCCTGGCACTGAACTTAACCGGTACCTCAATGTCCGACTTTGCAATTGTCATCGTCTCATACGAAGTTTGCTCTTCTTTGGGCACGTCGATTCCGCACGAAGCCAAACAGCCACTCACGGAAATAAAAGCCACTGCCCACATTTTTAGGTTCTTTCTTTTCATGTTGTTTGTTATTTAGTTATTGTTAAATGACGAAAAAAATCCGTATCTTAGTTTAAATACGGCTACAAAGATACGAATAATCCCGTTAACCTCCGTTATCAATAGTATAAATAATGTTAAATGGGATAAACACCAATGCCCATCTGACATTATTATGCAATCAGAGATGCAACAATCCGTTGCAGTGTTGCAGTTGTTGCAGTTCTCAAAATGCCTTCCAACAACCAAAACATATTTCTATATTTATATATATATAAATATATATATAAATATAGAGTAAATTCTGGCATTATCACTACCTATTTTTGAACTGCAACAACTGCAACAACCGCAACAGATGCAGCCAGCTAAATTGTCTTTTCCTGAATAAGGTTGACTCTTTTTAGGCCTTGTTCTTTAACATTTGCCTACCCGTACGGATTTGGTTGACTGCCTCGTCTGAGTACAGTTGACTACTTTCACTGGAG
>JAEEGF010635088.1_pt1 | contig 10055 bp, 12 predicted proteins | sample 9134171 | NCBI WGS metagenome assembly JAEEGF01 (sample SAMN16246542, study PRJNA631951) | gut metagenome | biome: gut microbiome; feature: rumen; material: AP-attached | host: Bos | place: Iran: Karaj | collected 2018-10 | reverse complement strand
ACAATCACAGCAACAGCTCTTTTCGCGGCAGCAGGACTTCCTGTTGAGATGATAGTTCTTTTCTCACCTATCTCATCAATCGTAGATATGGCCAGAACTGCAACTAATGTAGTCGGAGCAGCTACTGCAACAGTTCTTACAGCCAAGACGGAAGGACTTCTTGATCATGAAGTTTATAACGCAAAGGTGTCAGAAAAAGCGTCTGAATCTAAAGAAGCATCTGCAGCTTGAAAATAATAATAAATGAGGGAAGCAGGGCAGTCAGAATTCCTGGAAAGGATTATGGCTGTCCTTTCTTGTGGATGAGAAGACTGTTAATGAAAAAGATCGCTTGAAATCGCGGGCAAACGTGATACAATTACATTGTGTAAAATGCAATATTTCAAAGAAATCTTTTGGTTATAGATATTGCAGTCAGATGTTGCTTTAAAACTGAATTTGGGAATTCAAGGAGAATCGCAGAGTCAGATGGAGGTCACGAAAATGAAGGAAAAAATCAATGTAACTGATTATGCCAACCTTATCACAAAGGCACTTCCAAAAGGAATCCTGTTAAATACGTTTGCTGATGACAGGTTTAATTCGATGGTAATAGGCTGGGGACATCTTGGAACCCTGTGGAACAAGCCTACTTTCCATGTGTATGTCCGCCAGGGAAGATTTACCAAGGGACAGCTCGATAAGGCAGGTGAGTTTACGATCAGCGTTCCGCTTGATAATCCGGATCCTCAGATAAACAAGATCTGCGGATGGCAATCAGGCTTTAATATCGACAAGGTAAAAGAGGCGGGACTTGAGCTTGTAGATGCTGATACCATCAAAACTCCAGGTGTAAAGCAGTATCCTCTGACTATCGAGTGCAGGGTGCTTTATGCACAGGATCAGGACCTTTCAAAGATCCCTGAAGATATCAGAGAAAAGACTTATCCCCAGGATGTGGATGGGACATATCCCATGGCCAACAGGGATTTCCACACAATGTATGTTGGCGAGATAGTTGATGCATATATCATAAAATAAGAGAGGAACAGCGCATATGTTAAAAGTATATGGAAGTGAATTGTGCCCGGACTGCATTGAGTGCAAGTATAATCTGGACAGAAACAACATCGAGTATGACAATATCGACATCACAAAGAACCTTAAGAGCCTGAAGGAGTTCCTTAAACTCCGCGACAGGAACGAGACTTTTGATGACGCCAAGGACAATGGATATATTGGAATCCCTGCACTTGTGACCGATGATGGAAAGCTCACTCTGGATTGGGAAAGCTTTTTTACCCAGCAGGGAATCGAGGTTGTTCATCCCGGGGATGCAGGAGCAGCCTGTGGTATAGACGGCAAGGGATGCTGATGTGGTAACGGAGGGAATGCTGAGAGAAGATGGATTTTAAAAATATAGTGATAATCGGAGCCGGTGCAGTGGGATGTTATATGCTGTGGGGGCTTTCAAATAAAGAAGACATAAAGATTTCAGTGATCGCTTCGGGACCGCGTAAAGAGAGAATTGAGACTGATGGGTTTATCATCAATGATAGGCTGTTCAGACCTTTAGTCAAAACTCCGGCAGAAGCACATGGGGCAGATCTGGTCATTGTCGCTGTAAAATATAATGCCCTGCAGTCGGCAGTTGCAGATATAAAAGAAATCGTTGATGAGCACACAGTAGTGATGAGCCTCATGAATGGTGTGGACAGCGAGGATGTCATAGCATCAGCAATCGGAGATGCTCACATTGTGCCGTCTCTTATAAAAGTTGCCTCGGAAAGAAAACAGAACAGCATCCGCTTTGATCCGGAAACCACGATAGGAATCATATATGGAGAAAGAGATGGAAAGCGGTCTGACAGGACTGCTGCTATAGGAAAACTGTTTGAAGGAACAGGGCTCAACTATAGGGAGACGGATGTGATCCTGTCAGAGATATGGAGTAAGTTCAGATTGAACGTCGGGAACAATCTTCCTCAGGCTATGCTCGGGGTGGGCGTAGGAGCCTATGGCGACAGTGAACATGTGGCTGCGCTCAGGGAAGGACTTGTGAAAGAACTTGATGCGATAGCGCAGGCTAAGGGGATTGATATGTCTTTGGCGGATCCCACATCCACCAGAGGTAGCAAGGTCTTTAAGCGGGCAAGATATTCGACTCTTCAGGACCTGGACGCAAAGCGCCACACGGAAATTGACATGTTTTCAGGTGCAATTATCCGTATGGGAAAAGAGCTTGGCATCCCTACACCCTGCAATGAATTTACATTCCATATGATAAAGGCATTGGAAGAAAAGAATGATGGGTGTTTTGATTATGAATGATGCATCCGGCAACAGATGAATCAATATATAATTTGGTTTTCCCTTTACAAAAGAATAACTTTTGTGGAGCGCTGCTTCCGGTATTCATACCGGGGTGGCGCTTCTTTTAATCTCTTTTGATGTTCCCACTCCTTGGGATCATCATAATGCAGAACACATTTTCTTCAAAATGTTTTAAGGTAGTTTTAAGGTTCGGATAATATCATGAATACATCAAGAAGAACAAAACACTTCTTGAACCCCACACACTTTTTTCATAACACACAAAGGCTGTGCCACATTGTTCACAGCCTTCCTCCCTCCAATAACCCTGATACTTAATGGGGATTTACCATAGATGGACTCTGACGACTCCTATAGCGCCGGAGTCTTTTTTTGCATATAATTAGGGGAGAATGGCAAGCATTGTAAGATAGTAATGAAATTGATTTGAGATTGGAGGGAAAGCGATGATAAAAATTTACGGAATGCCTACATGTCCCTACTGCGACTTCATTCATGAGCAGATAGCAGGGCGGGAAAATGAATTTCAGTACATCAATATCGGTGAGAACATCAGAAACATGAGTGTTTTTACCAGACTTCGTGATACCAATCCGGCCTTCAATCATTCCAAGGAAATTGGTGATGTTGGCATACCGGCCTTTGTACTTGAAGATGGCAGTATAACACTAGATCCTGCGGTTGTGGGACTTATTGAGTATGGAACACCTGATGCCTGTTCTATAGAAGACCATAAAAGCGGAAGAAAGGGCTGTTAAGCCTATAAGCTTTACTGCAAATGGTCGTCAATTGTAAAAAGAATAATGTCAATAAAAATTGACATTTAATCTCCTTGTGTATATGATTATATACATAAGGAGATTGCTTTATGCCTAAAAAATCAACAGTTCTTTTACCGGAAACAATAGATATCCTGTCACAAATGGGATTGCAGATCAAATATGCAAGGCTCAGAAGAAAACTTAAGTCGGAGCTGGTGGCTGAGAGGGCGGGGATAAGCCGCGCGACTCTTGTCGCTATAGAGAAGGGAGCACCTTCCGTTGCTATCGGATGTTATGCGGCTGTTTTGCATGCCTTAAATTACATGGATAAAGATCTACTCCTTGTTGCAAAAGATGATGAGTTAGGACGAAAACTTCAGGATCTTGAGCTCCCTGTGAGGAGCAGGGCAAGGAAGGAAAAGAGTAATGAATAAGGAAAAAGAAATATTTGTATATGCAGACTTTCTTTATCATGATTGTGAGCCTGTTGGGACAATATATGTTTCCGAAAGCAGAGGAAGGGAAACGTATGCGTTTGAATACGAATCTTCATGGCTGAAAACATCTGAGCAATTTCTGGATCCGGATTTGCAACTCTATGCCGGAAGACAGTATGCACGTGATGATAAAAAGATATTTGGAGTATTTGCTGATTCATGTCCTGACAGGTGGGGGCGCCTCTTAATGAAGCGTAGGGAAGAGATCAGGGCCAAAGCTGCAGGTGAAAGGCCCAAAAAACTTTTGGAAAGTGATTTTTTGACGGGGGTTTATGATGAGGCCAGAATGGGTGGACTTCGTTTTAAGACTCTTCGTGATGGTGATTTTATTTCAAGTAACAGAGAATATGCTACTCCTCCATGGACATCCCTGAGAGAACTTGAGCAGGCGTCAATTGAATTTGAAAATGAAGATGACAGTCTAAACGAGAAATGGATAAAACAGCTAATCGCGCCGGGATCATCTCTTGGTGGTGCAAGACCTAAGGCATCAGTAATAGCGCCTGACGGCAGTCTATGGATTGCAAAATTTCCATCAAGACATGATGATTTTAATTCTGGTGCATGGGAAATGGTTGTTCATGAACTTGCCAAAAAATGTGGTATTAGTGTTCCTGAAGCCAGACTCGAGAAGTTTTCAAAGCTTGGTTCTACATATCTTGTTAAGCGGTTTGACAGGGAAGGAACCCGTAGAGTTCATTTTTCTTCAGCAATGACTATGCTTGGTAAGGTTGATGGAGAGAATCGGACAGAAGGCAGTAGTTATTTGGAAATTGTATCCTTTTTAAAGGCTAATGGCGCAGCTCCCAAAAGAGATCTGGAGGAATTATGGAAACGAATAGTTTTCAGTATAGCTGTATCTAATACAGATGATCATTTCAGGAATCACGGGTTTTTGCTTACTGAAAATGGATGGACGTTGTCTCCTATGTATGATGTAAATCCGGATGTATACGGAGAGTATCTTTCACTTAATGTTGATGATAATGATTCTATTTTAGATTTTGAATTGCCTAAGGATGCGGCTTCGTACTATGGATTGTCAATAAAGCAGGCGGAGCAGGGAATAGCTGAGATTAGGTCTATGGTAGAAAAGAACTGGGAGATATTGGCAAAAGAATTTGGTATTTCGAGGAATGAGATTGAAAGAATGAGCCCGGCATTTAGGGGGTGAAGGCAAAATACAGGTCCACTGTGCTTTCCTTTCCAGAAAAATCGATTTTAATCAGGACAGGAGGATTTTTTATGAGTAAAAAGATTGTAGTAGTAAATGCGGGACCAAGAAAAGGATGGAACACTGATACAATTCTTACACAGGCTTCAAAAGGAGCCGAAAGTGCAGGCGCTGAGATTGTACGTTTTGATCTCTTCGGTCTTGATAAGTATACGGGGTGCATTTCCTGTTTTGGCTGCAAGAAGGAGCAGTTCAAGGGCCACTGCATATGCAGGGACGGGCTTACACAGGTACTTGATGCTATACGTGAATCAGACGGACTGATCATAGGATCCCCTAATTACCTGTCAAATCTTACAGCTTCTTTCAGAGCATTGTACGAGAGATTGATCTTCCAGAATCTGACTTATAACAGAGAGAATCCTTGTTGCAATGATCATCCGATACCGGTTCTGCTGGTAATGACAAGTAATGCTCCGGACTCTATGTATAAAGAGCTTATAGGGGGCTATCAGCAGACATTGAATACTTTTGTTGGGCCTACTGAAGTTCTGATCAGTGGAGATACTTTGCAGCTTAAGGACTATAGCAAGACAGACTGGCCATGGTCAATGTTTGATCCTGAAGCCAAGCAGGAACGACATGATACTGTTTTTCCGGAAGAGTGCAAAAAAGCTTTTGAAATGGGAGCAAAGATGGTTTGAATAAGGGAGATACAAATGAGTTGGGAGAAGATTGATGAGAGTTTTGTTTATTGGCAACAGTCATACATATATGAATGATATGCCGCAGCTTGTCAGCGAGATGATAGAAAGCGCAACCGGTGAAAAATGCCATGTGGTTATGCTGGCGTATTCAGCCAGATCTTTAAAGTGGCATATGGGAGAGGAGTATTTTTCTGAGCGCTTCAATATTCTTCATGGAAAATATGACTACTGTGTTATTCAGGAGCAGGCACATCCTATGACAGATGAGGCAGACACAATTATTTATGCCAAGAGGATCATTGAGCTGTGTAGAAAGGTTGATACTGTGCCGGTCATATTTGAGACCTGGTCAGAGAAAATAAAACCGGAAAATCAGCTGGAAATGAATCGAAGGTATCAGAATCTTTCAAAAGAGCAGGGCGCTTTACTTGCACCGATTGGGGAAGTGTGGAGCGCAGTAATGCAGGAGTTTCAAGGTGTATTTGATGAGGATCTGTACTACAGAGACGGCGAACATGCTTCTGCTGTAGGTGATTACTTAACTGCTATGGTGTTGACGAGAGTAATCACCGGGAAACTTCCCGGGCAGGACTTTTTGAAAGCTTATGATTTTACAATCCCTGATGAACGTTGGTTTCCAGTAAAAGAAAATGTGGAAGACGAAGTTGTTACGATTTCAAAAGATGTTGCGGATGTAATCAGAAAACATGTAAGTATGGGTATAAATGAATGAGCATTTAGAGGATAATGACAATTATCAGAAGACAGAGATGTTTATAGAGAATAAGAAGCAACTGCTGAAGAGGCTTTTGGATGAGTGAAATTATAAAAAGGTTCAAAGAGGTAAATGGTCTTTATATAGAGAAAATCTATGGTCAGGATAGGCTGGCGTTTGCAATGTCTGATACATCTGACTTGTATGACCTGGTTGAATACGCAGAGCGTGGCGGATATCAGGGCTCAGTGATCAGGTTTTATGACTTTGAGAATGGCAATGTGTATACACCTTTTGAGAAGAAGAGAGACGTGATCTACTCTAAGCCGGTGTACACTGATGGTCTCTATTATTTTCTGCAGGCTGATTATGGGCAGAGGAAAGTAACACTGTACAAGTATCTGCCGGAAGAGGACCCTGAGGCCATTACAGATTTTAGCACTGATGAAATAGATCTTTACAACCTGCAGATTGTCGGCGAAAAGGTACATGTCATCAGTCAGAACGCAGAGGTGTTTAAGTGCTACTATCCCGAGAAAATCTCTTTTCCCTTAGAAGGCAGTGAGACTGTTGTGCTGCTGACTGATGACCGGGTATATATAGAAAAGTGGATTGAAGAAGGCTGGGATGAGGAGAATGACTGCGCCACTGATGATTACAGGTATTATGACAAGGTGCTTATAAAGGATTATTCCGGGAACCTGTTGTCAGAAGAGATTGGATCATTATATCAGGCTGCGGATGGGACTTATTGGATGGCGTGATAGAGGTGCTAAGATATCGCTTGAGAACCTGGATTATCGCTTGAGAACGTGGGAGCGGGGGCCTTCAGCAAAAGAGGTGAATCGAAGAATGTTTAAGAATACGTTTATAAAAGTTCTGGTTGAAGTCGTTCTTATATTGGCGCTTATAATTGCCGGATTACTTGTGAGCTTATACGTACGAACAAGTGCTATGTTGGATGACTACTCATCAGTCTATCGGGATGAAAAATACAATTTGCCGTTATATATTGATGGGATTGATGTTATAAAGCAGGATGTTTCCTGTGGATATGCAGTCATTGAGATGTTTTCTGCCTGGTGTGGAAAAGACATTACCGAAGAAAGCCTTTATTCAGAGTATGGAAAAGTAGTCACATCAACAGGCAAGAGCTTCTGCGCAGAAATGAATAAACAATTTCCTGAGTACACCACAACAATCCATAAGTATATGAAAAATACAGAGCTTATAGATGCAGCATACAAAAATCTGGCAAATGGAATCCCTGTACCATTTGAGTGGGCTGCTCTTAATGGTGATGTTTGGACACTGCATTATTCGCTGATTGTCGGGATGGACATTCCCGGAGACAAAGTAACTGTTGCAAACCCTTATGGTTATTACGAGGAATTATCACTTTCAGAGTTTCTGAACAGAACAAGTTTTGAAGCATATGAAGGAATGCCTTGGTTCTTGAAGATGGGATTTGCAGTTGGTATTTTTGAAAAGAACACGGTATTCACGGTGGAGTAACAACTATATTTAAATTGATCGTTTCGACATTTGAGTACAAGGCTTACGGAGGGAGAATAGGATGGAAGAATTGATGTTGGTGGAACCTTCAGAAGAGTATGCTGAGCAGATAAGGGAGTACAGGCAGGAGTTTCTTGATGCGGGAAGTTCAATGGATGGCACCGGCCCGCTTCGAAGGATAGAAGATCCATATGAGTGGATCAGGACCTGCAGGATGTATAACAGTGCGGAGACAGCTCCTGAAGGAAAGGTTACAAGTACGCTCTATCTTTGTGTAAGAGAGTCTGATAACAGGATAGTTGGAATGACTGATATACGCCACTATCTTAATGATTATCTTAGAGAATTCGGTGGAAATATTGGTTACTCAATCAGGCCATCTGAGAGAAGAAAAGGTTATGCAAAAAGAATGCTGAGTCTTTTGCTTCCTCATTGCAGGGAGTTGGGACTTGAAAAGGTCATGATCAGCTGCGAAGTGGATAATGAAGGGTCCAGAAGAACTATTCTTTCTAATGGCGGGGTATATGATTCTACGGCTCACGAACCGGATGAAGATATTGATCTGGAGAGATACTGGATTACATTATGAGGTGGCATGGATATTCAATCTTAAAAAACTGTTTCCATAATAATGAAGAGATTGATAGGCTCAAAATGAAAAATCCATGAATGCGCCTGTCTACACATGTAAAGTGAACCCCATGTCAAGGACACTTACAACTCATTTTGGTGGTACTTTACGCCAATACTGATTTTATATGCATCTAATCATCTATAATTTGATTTTCTTAAAAAAAGATATAAGCAAAAATAATCATACATCTGAAATTAAAAATCTTTAAAAAGAGATGCCTCAAAAATGCATAAAAGATGTCTAATGCCTTGAATTATTGGCATTATCCATAAATTAGGACTGTCTTTTTTGTGAATAATCACGGTCATTATCTATTAGTTAAGACTAAATCCAGGTGTTTTTTCTGTATATTTGAGGGATTCCAACATCTTTTTTCAGAAAACACTAAAAATGGTTGACTCAAAAAAATATGTGACATCTGAATAAAGAAAAATTCAAAAAAAGATGTATCAGATATGAATAAAATGAATCCCAAACTGAGCCTGTTGAACAGGAGAAAAGAACAGGCTCGAATAGAGAAAACTCAAACTGCGCCTGTTGTACAGGATTATAGCTAATTGATTTTCGAAGGAGAAGATAATATGGTTGGCAATTACAAAGTAGTAACTTTGTGTGGGAGTACGCGTTTTAAAAATGAATTCATGGAAGCCCAGAAGCGGTTGACATTGGAAGGCTGTATTGTAATAAGCGTCGGATTGTTTGGACATTCCGGGGATCAGGAAGTCTGGGAAAACATGGATGAAGGTACTCTGACGAAGACGAAGGAAATGCTCGATGACATGCACAAGAGGAAAATTGACATGGCTGACGGCATATATGTGATCAACGTCGGAGGTTATATCGGCTCAAGCACCCGCGGGGAGATTGAGTATGCCAAGGCAACAGGCAAAACGGTTGAGTACCTGGAGCCGGTCGAGTAGGTATGGCAGCCAAGGCAACCGGCAAAACAGTTGAGTACCTGGAGCCGGTCGAGTAAGAAGGGAGAGGGTTACGATGACGAAGGTTGGAGATTCAATAACAATAAACAAAACCGTGATAAGGAACAGGCTGACCATGGCGCCGACAGTGAAGTTCGACTTTGCAGGTGCAGATGGAAAGGCTACCCAGAAGCACATAGATCACTACAGGGAGCGCGCAGAGCACGGATGCGGTCTGATATGTGTTGAGGCAACTGCCGTCACACCGGGTGGCAGATTTGGGACCAACCATATGGGACTGTGGAGTGATGACCAGATAGATGGACACAGGGAGATAGCCAAGGCCTGTCACAATGCAGGGGCAGCAGTCATCATACAGCTCAACCATGCGGGACGGGATTCTGATTCCGGACTTGGTGAGGTGATCGCGCCATCAGCTGTGCCCACCCGCGATGAAGATGTTCTGGCAAGAGCGATGACGATAGATGAAATCAGTAGCATGCAGGAGAGCTTCACAAGTGCTGCGCTTCGTGCGAAGGAGGCAGGATATGACGGCGTGCAGCTCCACGGATGTCATGGCTATCTGATCAATCAGTTCATGTCTAAGAAGACGAATCTCCGCACAGATGAGTACGGCGGCAACTATGCGAATCGTGCAAGGTTTGGGGCTGAGATAATCAGCATGATCAGGGAGAGATGCGGTGATGATTTCCTCATTTCAATTAGAACTGCGGGCATTGAACCTGACATTGCCACAGCAATAGAAATTGCAGAGGAGTATGTTAAGGCCGGTTGCGATTACTTACAAGTTTCTACCGGTAT
>JAEEGF011130598.1_pt1 | contig 10056 bp, 7 predicted proteins | sample 9134171 | NCBI WGS metagenome assembly JAEEGF01 (sample SAMN16246542, study PRJNA631951) | gut metagenome | biome: gut microbiome; feature: rumen; material: AP-attached | host: Bos | place: Iran: Karaj | collected 2018-10 | reverse complement strand
CATGAATTATGTGTTTGATTCATCTTCCTATGCGCTTGAAACCAACACTATTGCAATGAATATTTCGAGTCCTGACCTTCAGCTGGTGGAGAGCAGCGGCGGAAGCGCCTTTGCTTTTGTCAGTGAGAACAGGCTTTACATGTTTAACAACTCAGAGAGTAAGCTCGCTTACCTCTTTGGCTTCTACGATACAAATAACGATGACCCAAGGACCAGATGGCAGGATCATTCCATCAAGATCTTGAAGGTGGATGAGGCAGGAAACGTAAGGTTTGCTGTTGCAGGTTATATGAACCGCGGAATCCATGAGGGTGCTGTGGGAATCGCAGTCTATGACTATGATTCGGCTATGAATTCAGTGGAGGAGCAGGCTTTTGTAGAGAGCGTGCAGTCTGCGGAGATCCTTTGTAACTACGTTTCGAACATAGCCTACGCAAGCAGCGCAGATATCTTTTACGTAATGCTGGATCAGAATATTTACGCCATAGACCTGCTTGGCAAGTCAGCCAGCCTCGTGGCTCAGAACATCGGAGCAGGTGAGTACAAGATCTCAAGGTCTGAGAGCACCATAGCATGGCAGAGCGATCTAAAGAGCCTTAAGCTCATGAACCTCAGCAACAGAGTGGAGTCTGAGATAAAGGCCGATCCGGGAGATTACATAATCCTGCTGGGCTTTATGGGAGAGGATCTTGTGTATGGTTTGTGTCATGCATCGGACGTTGGCGTTGATACAATGGGCAATCCTCTTTATGCGATGTACAACATAAGGATTGGTGACCTTGATGGAAACATCCTTGAAAACTACCATCCAAGCGACATTTATGTGACAGGTGTGTCAATCGGAGAGAATCAGATTAAGCTCACCAGAGTTGTAAAGGATGAATCCGGTGAGAATTATATTTCAACCTACGACGATCAGATAACCAGCACACTTAAACCGGAGACCGGAAACAATCTGGTCACAGTGGTCTCTGTAGATGTATTTGAGAAAATTGTTCAGATCACAACAAAGAGTGACATTAAGTCCAAACAGCTAAGAGTTCTTACACCTAACCAGACGCTGTTTGAGGGCAGCAGAAATGTTAAGCCCGATATAGAAAGAGATACCAAGGAAAAGCCCTTCTACTATGTATATGGCATGGATGGAATCAGGGCTATCTATACCAATCCGGCGGATGCTGTCAAGCTTGCAAATGATGCGCCGGGCATGGTTGTCGGTGATGATAATGATTATGTATGGCTCAAGGGAAATCTCCTTCGCTCAAACCAGAACATGACCATAACAAGAACCGCCGAGAGCTACGAGGGTATGGATGAGATCAGTTCAACTGCTGTCTGCATCGATCTGATGCTCAGGTATGAAGGTATCAACAGGAATGTTCAGTCACTTCTTGATGAGGGCGAGAGCGTAGTCAGCATCTTAAAGAGCTCGCTCCCGGATGCCCAGATATTGGAACTGGATGGTTGTCCGCTGTCAGCTATGTTATACTATGTCAATCAGGACATACCGGTTCTGGCAATGTTAAATGACGGATCATCGATGCTGGTGATCGGTTTCAATGACCTCAACACGGTGCTTATGAATCCGCAGACAGGTCAGGTTTATAAGTATGGAATGAATGATTCGGACAAGCTCTTTTCCGATAATGGCTACCATTTCATCACTTATATAAAATGAAAGGACAGGCAATGACAGATAACAGAAACGACGATCTCGATTTCAGAGAGGTTAACGAAGAAGGGGAGAAGCTGACATCTGATGAGAAAGCAGATGTGAAGGATACTTCAGCCAAGGATTCTTCAAATGATAACAAGACAGAGCAGCCTCAGTACGAGGATGTGTGCTTTGTCTGCAGAAGGCCTGAGAGCAAGGCGGGCAAGATGTTCCACCTTCCCAACAATATATGTATATGTGATGACTGCATGCACAAGACCATGGAAGCAGTCAGCCAGTTTGATTACAATAATCTCTTAAATAACCCGAATCTTATGAATGAGCTCAACAAGAACTCAGGAGGCTTTCCTAACTTCGGATTCTTTAACATGGATGGGCTTAATGGCGGAAATAACTTAGGCGGCGGAATTCCCAATTCACAGAAGATCAAGAAAAAGAGTGAGAAGGCTGAAAAGCCCGTTATCAACATCAAGGATATTCCCGCTCCTCACAAGATAAAGGCCAAGCTCGATGAATACGTCATCGGACAGGATAAGGCCAAGAAGGTCATGAGTGTTGCTGTTTACAACCACTACAAGAGAGTTGCGACAGACACTATGGACGAGATCGAGATTGAGAAGTCTAACATCCTGCTCCTTGGACCTACAGGAAGCGGTAAGACATATCTGGTCAAGACACTGGCAAGGCTCCTTGATGTGCCTCTTGCCATAGCTGATGCCACATCACTTACAGAGGCCGGATACATCGGTGATGATATCGAGAGCGTAGTAAGTAAGCTTCTGGCAGCAGCCGGCAACGATGTAGAGAAGACCGAGCACGGTATCATCTTCATCGACGAGATAGACAAGATTGCCAAGAAGAAGAACACCACATCCCGTGATGTCAGCGGAGAGTCCGTTCAGCAGGGAATGCTTAAGCTCCTTGAGGGCTCCAATGTGGAAGTTCCCGTGGGTGCCGGCAGCAAGAACGCCATGGTTCCTCTTGCAACCGTTAATACCAGAAATATCCTCTTTATCTGCGGAGGTGCATTCCCGGATCTTGAGGAGATCATAACCCAGAGACTCAACAAGCAGACTTCCATCGGTTTTGATGCCGACCTTAAGGACAAATACGAGAATGATCCGGATATTCTTACCAACGTAACCATTGAGGATCTCAAGAAGTTTGGTATGATCCCGGAGTTCCTGGGAAGACTTCCTATCATCTGCACACTGCGTGCCCTTGATAAAGACATGCTGGTTCAGATCCTGAAGGAGCCCAAGAACGCTATCCTTAAGCAGTACCAGAAGCTTCTTGCGCTTGATGAAGTTGATCTTAGATTTGATGATTCCGCTCTTGAAGCTATTGCCGAGAAGGCTATGGAAAAAGAGACCGGAGCGAGAGCTCTTCGTGCGATCATCGAGGAGTTCATGCTGGATATCATGTATGAGATTCCCAAGGATGAGAACATCGGTCGCGTGACCATCACCAGGGACTATATAGAAGGAAAGGCTTCGCCGATCATTGAGATAAGGGGCGAGAGCGTACCAAAGCTCCCGAAACTTAATACAGAAGAAGCAAAAGAAGTATAAAAAAGAACCCCGTTAAGGGGTTCTTTTTTCGTCAGGGGCGTTTCAGTTTACTCAAATGTCACAAACGTTCCAGCCTTGCCCTTAAGCGCATCCCCAACAGTACTAATGGATGTGATAAGAACCGAACCATTGTGGTTTGCCTCAAGGAACTCAATAGCTGCCTCAACCTTAGGAAGCATATCAACCTCACCGAACTCACCGGCAGCGATATACTCTTTTGCCTGAGCAACGTTCATCTTAGTTATGGGCTCTTCCTCAGGTGTCTCGAAATTCTTATAAACATAAGGCACTGAAGTAAGAATAATGAGTCTGTCGGACTTAAGGTCTGCAGCGAGCTTGCCGGCGATGGCATCCTTCTCGATGACTGCAGATGCGCCCTTAAGAACATGACCCTGCTGGATTACAGGGATTCCGCCGCCTCCGCAGCAGATAACTTCCTGGCCAGCGTCAACCAGTGCTCTGATGGCATCGATCTCAACGATATCGATTGGCTTTGGAGCTGCGATTATTCTGCGATAGCCGTTTCCGGGCTCTTCTCTTACAAAATTACCCTTCTTTATCTCAGTATCCGCATCTTCCTTGGACATGTTTCTTCCGATGGCCTTGGTTGGCGCATAGAAAGCCTCGTCGTAGGGATCAACGGTAACCTGAGTCAGGATGGTGCTGACAGGAGTTGAAATACCGCGGCTTGAAAGCTCTGTCTTTAGTGAATTCTGAATATCGTATCCGACATAACCCTGGCTCATGGCGTTACATACGCACATTGGAGCGGGAGTGTAGTCGATATAGATCCTGTGAAGCTCAGTCATTGCCTTGTGGATCATGCTGACCTGCGGACCGTTAGAGTGGGTGATCACCAGCTGATATCCGGCTTCCACCAGATCTGCCAGAGCCTTTGCTGTGATCTTGGTAGCTGTGAGCTGGTCGTTTGTTGTCACGCCCAGTGCCTCGTGACCAAGGGAAACTACTGCTTTGATGTTATCCATTTCATCCTCCTATGAGCTTTTTAGATAAAAACATTTTAGCTTATCGATATAATATGTGCAAAATGATGATTGAATTTCTCACAATAGAATTGTAATATATAGCCTTGTCGGTAACTCGTTAATTTTTATTTGCCATTTTTATTGGCGGAGCGGATATATATGAAGAAATCAAATACCAAGGACCTTACAGTCGGCAACCCCATGGGCCTTATCTTTGGCTTTGCCCTCTCGCTTTTTTGGGGAATGCTGTTTCAGCAGCTCTACAATATCATAGATACAGCTATCGTCTCATGGTTTTTGGGAAAAGAGGCTTACACCGGCGTAGGTACTACCGGAGCCATCAACTTCCTTATAATGGGATTCTGCATGGGAGTCTGCAACGGTTTTGCCATCCCCGTAGCTCAGAGATTTGGGGCAAAAGACCTAAAGAGCATGCGCAAGTTTGTATCCCATGCCATTATTTTATGCGTTATCCTGGCATCTGTCATGACTTTTTTTGTCAGCATATTCTGCAGACAGATCCTCATTGCCATGCATACACCGGCGGACGTTCTTGACTACGCCTACAAATATATCCTGGTGATATTCCTTGGAATACCGGTTACATATATGTACAACCTGCTCTCGGGTATCATCAGAGCCCTTGGCGATTCCAAGCACCCGGTGCAGTTCCTTATCATTGCATCTATTGTGAACATTGGTCTTGACCTTCTGTTCATCATACCTCTTAACATGGGTATCACAGGTGCTGCCCTTGCAACAGTAATTTCCCAGGGGCTTGCGGGAGTTATGTGCCTTGTCTTTATCATCAGAAAGATCGAGATCCTTCAGCTCTCAAAAGAGGATTGGGTTTTGGACAGCTCACATTTCTTTATCCTGCTTAACATGGGTCTTCCCATGGGACTTCAGTATTCAATCACTGCAATTGGAAGCGTAATTCTTCAGTCTGCCATCAACGGACTTGGTGTAGATGCAGCAGCTGCAGTTACAACAGCCAGTAAGGTAGGAATGTTCTTCTGTATTCCTTTTGATGCCCTTGGCTCAACCATGGCAACCTACGGGGGACAGAACGTCGGAGCCAAGCAGCTCGACCACCTTCAGAACGGTCTTGTTGCAGCCATCAAACTGGGATGTGCTTATTCGCTTATTGCTTTTGTGGTCCTTTATTTCTTCGGAAGAAGTTTTGCAATGATATTCCTGGAGGCAGGAGATGTGGCTTGTCTTGATAATGCTCATCTCTACCTGATAATAAACAGTGCTTTCTACATACCGCTGGCTCTTGTAAACATCGTAAGGTTCCTCATTCAGGGAATGGGATTCTCCCTCTTTGCAGTACTTGCGGGAGTAATGGAGATGATCGGAAGAACCATTGTTGCGGTGGTTTTGGTGCCTATATTCGGATTCCCGGCCCTTTGCTTTGCAAGCCCCATAGCCTGGGTCCTTGCGGATGCTTTCCTGATTCCGGCTTACATTTCTGTGAAAAAGAAACTTGCCCGTATCTTCAGGGGACAGGTGGAAATCTACTAAATAATTCGGAAACGCTTTGTGGCGTTTCCGTTTTTTTTATTCATTGATATGAGTTGTCATGTGCGGATCAAGATCGGGATTGATCTTGGTTACCTTGCGGTCATACGTCATAAGACCGTTCACCTCTTCCTCAACATCGCTGACCTGCGTATATACTGCTCCGCAGAGTCCCTTTGGAATAAGAGGCTTCATGCTGGCATTTATAAGGTTGTAATATGCGACGCCCAGAGTATCGAGGTTGTCGTATTTTTTATATCCGTAAATCCTGTCAACACTGCTGTGACCGTCGATGTGGCAGGCAAGTCCGCCGTACTCTGAGATAACAAAGGCGCGCTCTTTCTCCTTCTCCACATCAAGAGGCCTGAAGTAGTTGTGGACACTTCTGAAATTGCCGCTGCCCTCGTCAAACCAGCCGCTGGCCTGGTCGATTGGACGGGAGTCATCAAGCTCTTTTGCCATAATGGTGGCACTTGCGGCGTTGAACTGCCCCCAGCCCTCGTTGAAGAGAACCCAGGTTGCGATGCTCGGTACGTTGTAGAGATAGCTGATGGTGCCCTTCATCTCCCAGAGCCACTCGCTGCGGCCCTCAGCAGAGCCCCTTGAGAAGGTCTTGTAATGTGAAGGACCATCGCTCATGCGGCCGAAGATCTTGGGAAACGCAGTCGGAAGATAGGAGACCACGGGCTTGGCGTAGCTTGAGCCTCCGCTTACCATATCCTGCCAAACGATCATTCCAAGTCTGTCGCAGTGGTAGTACCAGCGCGCGGATTCCACCTTGATGTGCTTGCGCATCATGTTAAAGTGAAGGCGCTTCATCTCCTTGATGTCATAGATAAGTGCATCGTCTGTCGGAGCTGTGTAGAGTCCGTCCGGCCAGTAGCCCTGATCCAGAACTCCCATGAGGAAGTATGGCTTGTGATTTAAGCAGAACCTCGGAGTTCCCTCGCTGTCAGGCTCCACGGTAAAGCTTCTCATGGCAAAGTAAGAAGTGACATGGTCGTCACCAATCTGGATGTGCAGAGGATACAGATATGGGTCCTCCGGAGTCCAGAGATGCGCATCATCTATAGTGAAGTTAAAGCCGTAGTAGTACTGTTCGGGAGCTTTCTGTCCTTCTACCGTGCAGGGACATGTGTCTGAGGCAAAAGACAAGTCTTCCGTAAATTTAGTTTCATAACCGCCTGAAGCTTCTGCTGACTTTATCATTTCATGTCCCGGGAATTTAACGGATACCTTGCCGGGAAGGTTTGTTGAAACCTCAATGAAAAGAGTCTTAAGATCGCTATCGGGGCGGATGCGAATCTGCCTGATATATGTGGCCGGAACTTCCTCAATCCATACCGTCTGCCAGATTCCGCTCTGACAAGTGTAGTACATTCCACCGCGGCGAAGTGTCTGCTTGCCTCTTGAGTGATAGGAGGAGTCGCTGGTGTCGGCTACTCTTACCGAAAGTGTATTATTTTCGACAGCTCTTTTATCCTCTGAGAAATTCAGCTGGTCGGTGATATCGATGGTAAAAGGAAGATACCCGCCCTTGTGTGATGCCACGAAGGTACCGTTTACATAGACGTCGGCGAACTGATCCACAGCACCGAAATGGAGCAGGATCCTGGAATCTTCATATTTTCTGTTGATGGTGGGAAGAGCTCTTTTGTACCAGAGAAACTGGTCCGGCTCAAGGCGCCTCTCAACTCCGGAGAGCATGGCTTCGGGCGAGAAGGGTACAAGTATCTGACCGTCCATCTGTGACGGTATCTGAGAAGCAAAAGAGTCATTGAGGCTCTTGTTGTCGAATTCCGTTGGCGCCGGGACTATGCAGTAATCCCAGTAGCCGTTTAAGTTTATATAGCTGTCCCTGACAAATTGGGGTCTTGGATACTCGGAAAGTACGTGGTCCTTATCAAGGTTTTCTCCCCAGGGGGTAAAGAGCCTGTTGAGGACGTCGTCTTCATGTGGCTTATCTATACTTCTGAGTGCATCAATGAGGTCCATAGGAACACCTTTCTTAATCTGTAGTAGTTTGCTGCCCTGCAGCTGTTGCGATGAGATCCTGATAGAATGCGCAGTTTGTGGCATTTCTGTATGCGCTGACCCACAGAAGCGGGATGAACATCGTGATTGCGCCCAGAAGATAGAGCGGAATAAAGGACACATTCAGGTAAAAGAGCCTGAAGACATTGCCTTTCATGAGTCTCCTGCTGGTTGCCAGGATCTCTTTTGCCGACCTGTCAGGAAAGTCGTGGAGAATGTAAAACGCCTGGGAGTAGATAAGACCAACGATGATATTGATGATCAGGCCGATTCCAAGAAGTAGGAAGGCGGTCGCCACATCGCTTGCAGCTCTGGTTGCAGCATACCTCATCACGAAGAGCTGTGCAGGAACGCTGGCAATGAAATCAACCAGTACGAAGAGTGCCTGGATGGTCACGGCTTTCTGTGGCTGCTGACGCAGTCCGAAAAAGACATCTGCAGTGGCCACGGGCTGTGAATACAAAAGATTCATGTAAAGATAAGCCCTTCCGGACACAAGTACACCCAGAAGAATGTTTATGATTATGGTTATTAAACTGTTGATGATTATTAAAAGGATGCTCCCCGTACCTGAAACGGTCGAGAAACCGGAGACCAGGAGCTGGATAGCCAGGATAAGCAGATTTGCTCCGATCAGAGTTCCGTATTTTCCGAGTGACTGTTCTTTTGCGATGGCCTTAAGCTGCGCCGATGACTTGTAGTTCAAAGTAAAATGCTCCCCAATAATTCCCCCGTAGTTCATTTAGCCGGCCATGTCGACATTTGCTCCCAAAAGGCCCTGTCTGTTAAGGTCTTTCCTTGCCTGAACATAAGGATTTTCTTCATTGCTGTATGCAATCTTTGTGCAGGTCTCACCACCTGCAACATAGGTACGTCCGCATTCGGGACATACTGCGGTCCTGATAGAAACTGAAGCCTGAAGGACCTTGCCGTTGTTCATGGCTGCATCCTTGTAGGCGTTGCTCACGTGCTCAGCCTCATGTCCGCGGACTCTTGAAGCTGCTGCTTGTGGGCTTATATGCTGCGCAGTTTTAAAAGAAACCATCTCGTCGGAACCGTCCTGATACTTGCGGTTCTTGCAGGTTTCACATTCTGCGGGAGAAACTCTTTTGCCGGGATTGGCCTTGGTGGACTCGCCCGGATTTAATATTGCCTTGCCGGCTCCTTCTGCTGCGGCTGCTGAACCTGCTGCTATTGCGCCGTTCTGCATTCCCATTGCATAAGAGCTGTTGTATGCGCTGTATCCACTTACTGCACCGATACCCATAGGCACCTCATTTCCATGCCGTTGCCGGGAATTATTCGCCGATCTGTACGCCTAATTCCTTGAGCATTTCATCAAAGCTTACACCGTTCATCTGCTTCGAGATTGTATTTAGCTGTGCCCGGGACTGCGGATCTGTGAGGACAGTGTAGAGGTCGTAGGTGAAAACACCATATCCGACTACAATACCTATTGATCCATAAAGGATGGCTTTCTTGGCCTGAGGAAGGAGTTTCTCAAGTGTACCCTTACTCAGTATGGCAAGAATTATAGCTACGCCTCCGATGACTACGCCTAAGTTCAAAAACAAACAAAGGGGTATGGAAGCCAGCCCCAACACTAAAGCAGTACCTGCTAAAGCTAAATGCCCATCATTTCCCATCAAAACTTTTCCTCACAAAACCTCATTCTTACTATAGATATTACACTAAAAACGCGTCTTTTTCAATGTTTGCGCGGGATTGCCAAGTCTTGAAAAGTGTCCGAAATGCTTGGTATAATATGGGAGTGCGCATTGTTTATGAAAAATTAAGCTAAATTTCTTACTGTATTTATGCGCACTTCACAGAAATACAGGTATGGAGAGGGTTTTATGGACATCGTTTTAAAGATCAAAGAGGAACTAAATGTTGAGAAATGGCAGGTCGAGGCAGCAGTCAAGCTTATCGACGAAGGCAATACCATTCCTTTTATTTCACGATATAGAAAAGAGGTTACGGGATCTCTTAATGATGAGCAGCTCCGTAATCTTGATGAGAGGCTCAAGTACTTAAGGGGCCTTGAGGAGAGAAGAGAGCAGGTTCTTGCTTCTATTGAAGAGCAGGGCAAGATGACAGACGAACTCAGAGCCAAGATTGTGGCTGCTGAGACAATGGTAGCTATTGAGGATCTCTATCTTCCTTACAGACCAAAGAGAAAGACAAGAGCATCAGTGGCAAGAGAGAAGGGCCTTGAGCCTTTGGCAGAGATTCTTCTTGCTCAGGAGACTGATAAGCCGCTTCT
>JAEEGF010691378.1_pt1 | contig 10056 bp, 9 predicted proteins | sample 9134171 | NCBI WGS metagenome assembly JAEEGF01 (sample SAMN16246542, study PRJNA631951) | gut metagenome | biome: gut microbiome; feature: rumen; material: AP-attached | host: Bos | place: Iran: Karaj | collected 2018-10 | reverse complement strand
CTGCCTCGGCTTTGACGTTGTTTAGGAATGCGGTGTCGGATGGATAGAGGGCGCATGAGAAGTTGAAGTCCATCCAGACCATGAGGCCCAGCGAGTCGCAGAGCTCGAAGAAATAGTCATGCTCATAGATGCCGCCGCCCCACACGCGCAGCATGTTGAAGCCAGCCTCTTTGGCCGAGGTGAGCAGCAGGCGGTAGCGGTCTCTATTGGCTTTGTTTTCTACGGGGAAGCTGTGGACGGGAATCCAGTTGGCACCTTTGATGAAAATGGGTTTGTCGTCTTTATAGAAAGTAAAAGATTGGCCGATGCTGTCAGGTTCCTGACGAAGTTCCACTTTCATAGCATTCGGAATAGTCGGAGTATTCAAAGTGTTTAGGCGTTGGTTGGTGATATACACCGGCTTCCAGATGCCGCAGGTGGGCAGTTTGGGCCCCCAATCCCAGCCTTGCTGGTAGGGCGCTATGCGTGTGAATGCGCGAAGGTCGGGCAGTATAATGCCGTAATCCCAGAGCTTCATACTGTCGCTTGGAGCATAGAAATTGATGTATATTGACATGCTGTCTCCGATTTCGTTCCGAGAGATGAATCGGCAGTATTGGGTGAACATGTTGTCATGTCCCTCGCGATTGAGCTCAGGGCTTCCGATGGCGACAATGGCATCTCCTGCCAGACCCTCGAACACCAACCACAGGGAGTCTCCGTCGGGCAGGTCGCTGCTGGCTATGGTAGTTTTGTAAGTCCACACGACGTAGGATGTTCCCTGTACCGAGTCTTCGTTGGTGCCGTAGAATGGATCCGATATAAGCCCATTGTCCATCAGGTCGGTATGGATAAACCCCGGCACCGTTGCAGGATACCACTGGCCTAAGTTCCTAAACTGCCAATCGGTCAGCTCAATGCGGTCAGGTTTCGAGGTGCACGCCACAAACATCAGCGACAGCAGGAGAATGGATAGACGTTTCATTTTACTTTGTTTTCATAAAGGCAAAGACTACCGCCAGAATGATAAAGAGGAAGCTGACGAAGTGGTTCCAGCGGATGGGCTCGCTCTTGAAGACAGTGGCCACGATGACGGTGAAGACGGTCAGCGAGATGCATTCGGCCAGTATCTTCAACTGCATCAGCGAGAAAGGACCTCCGTTGATCTGGCTACCGATGCGGTTGGCGGGTATCATGAACGAGTACTCGAAGAAGGCCACGCCCCACGAGGTGAGGATGATGAGGATGAGGGGCCAGCTGGTGTTGATCTTCATCTCGGTGAGCTTGAGGTTGCCATACCAGGCGAAGGTCATGAAGATGTTGCTGACGATGAGCAGCAGTATTGTTATCAGTCCTTTTGGCATATCATACGTATTAACATTGCAAAAGCTTGGTTGGTCGAACGGTCGATGTTCTGCTGGCGTCTATTGGCGCCGAACTGCAGCAGCTTGGCTTCGGTGCCGTTGGCGTTGGCGACGGCTATCCACACGGTGCCTACGGGCTTCTCCTTGGTGCCGCCGTCGGGGCCGGCGATGCCGGTGGTGGCTATGGCCAGGTCGGTGCCCAGCCTTTGTCGCACGCCCTCCGCCATCTCGCGGACGGTCGCCTCGCTCACGGCACCGTGTGCCGCCAGCGTGCTATGCTTCACGCCGAGGGCATTTTCCTTCACCTCGTTGCTGTAGGCGACGATGCCGCCCTTGAAGTAGGCCGAAGCGCCGGCTTGGGCGGTGAGCAGGCGTGCTATGTTGCCGCCGGTACAACTCTCTGCGGTGGCCAGCGTCAGGCCGCGCTTGATAAGAGTCGTGTGCACCAGCTCGTCAAGTGTTTCGCAGTCCTCGCCGACTATGTACTTACCAGCAAGGTCATACAACCCCTTCAGTATTGCGGGGTCGTAGCCGCCGTGAACGGTCAGCCGCAGTTTGGTTAGGCCGGCCACAGGCAGGTATGCCAGTTTGATATGTTCGGGCAGCGAAAGCTCCCACGGCTCAATAAGGTCGCTCAGGAACGACTCGCCTATGCCTTGAACAAGAATGTTCTTGGTGACTATGATGTCTGTATGAAAAGTCTCCTGCAGCTTTGGAATGACGCGGTTGCGCATCAACCACTCCATTTCGAACGGCACTCCTGGTAGCGACACCAAAACGGTCTTTCCAGGGAACCACATGCACGGCGCGGTGCCGAGGTCGTTGTTGAGCACCTCGCAGCACTTAGGCACCAATGCTTGTGCACGGTTGACGGGTGTGAGTTCGTAACCACGGCTTTCGAAGATGCGTTTCACGTTGTCGAGTGCCATCGGGCTCTCAACCAGCTCACTGTCGAAATACTCGCAGAGCAGCTTCTTGGTTATGTCGTCCTTGGTAGGACCAAGGCCGCCTGTGACAAGCACCGCGTCGCTCTCGCGCATGGCCTCGTCTACAGCATTCCATATTGCTTGCCGTTCGTCACCAACCACCATGGTTTTTAGCACATCCATGCCCGCTGCGGTGAGCAAACGACTCATGGTTGATGCGTTCGTGTTGACGACCTGACCAATCAGCAGCTCGTCGCCTATGTTAATGATTGTAATGTCCATATTTCCTGTCGTATTCGGCATAGGAGAATTCTAAGCCGCTCTTTTCGTCGGTCATGTACTCGGTCTCATTGACTTTGGTGAATTCCGAAAGGTCTATCACGGGGAAGAAGGTGTCTGCTTCAGGGAACTCTTTGTGCACCCATGTGATGTAGAGCCGCTGTGTGAACGGCATCAGCATGTTGTAGATGCGTCCGCCTCCGATGATGAATACCTCATCGTCGCAGTTGTGCAGTAGGTCAAACAAGTCGTTGATACTGCGCACCACCTCTGCGCCCTCGGGGGCAAAGTCCTCGCTCTGCGAGAAGACGATGTTGCGGCGACCCACGAGCGGACGCTTGGGCAGGCTCTCCCATGTGCGACGCCCCATGACGACGGGATGCCCCATGGTCAACGCCTTGAAGCGCTTAAGGTCGCCCGAGAGGTGCCATGGCATGTCGCCGTTCAACCCAATGGCGCGGTTCTCGGCTTGCGCCACGATGATGCTAAGGTTGGGTAGTTTTCGAGTCTCTATCATTGTTGGAATATTCTTGTTGCACGTTCAAAGATGCCGTTGCACCATGCCAACGCAAGGCCGTAGTTGCTCACCGGCACGCCAGCCTCCAAGGCTGGCAGCAGGCGTGCCTTGACTTGTTGGGTGGTGATGACGCAGCCGCCGCATTGGATTACCAGCGCATACTGCGACAGGTTGGAGGGTAGGGGCGACTGCCCACCGATGACCTCGCACGACAACTCTTTGCCGGTGGCCTTTTTCAGCGCTGTAGGCAACTTCACGCGGCCAATGTCCTCGCAGGTGACGTTGTGCGTGCAGCTCTCCAGTAGCAGCACCTGGTCACCGTCCTTCAGGGCGCCAATCCTTCGTGTCCCCTCGAGGTACTCTTTGAAAAGGCCTTTCTGTCGCGCTAAGACAACACTGAAGCTGGTCATAGGAACTTTGTCGGGTACTATCGCAACTACTTTTTGAAATGCCTGACTATCGGTGATGACCAGCGTAGGAGGCTCTTTGAGTGCGGCCAATGTCGAAGACAACTCCTCGGGTTGGCAGAAGAATGCCTGTGCATGCAAGTCCATCAAGTCGCGCAGCACCTGTACCTGCGGCAATATCATGCGTCCTTCGGGGGCCGAACTGTCTATGGGGGTTACAAGTACCACGGTGTCGCCATGGCGTACCACATCGCCCAGCAGCGAACGGCCGCGGTAGGCGCTTTCAGGTAATGCTTCTTTTATCTGCGCTATCAGGGCCTCCTTGTCGATGGGACTGGATTTTGTCAGAACCTTTAGCATCGGAGTGCCGTGCTCCGTGCACCAGCGTTCAACCTTTTCTTCGGGTTCGCCATAGGACCCTTCGGTATAAAGCAGGAGTGCCAAATCGACTTCAGCCAAAGCGGCCATGCTCTTCTCCACGCGCATCTTACCCAAATCACCCTCGTCGTCGATGCCGGCAGTGTCGATGAGCACCACTGGTCCTATGCCGCCAATCTCCATGCTCTTGCGCACGGGGTCGGTGGTGGTGCCGGCAGTGTCGCTTACGATGGCAATCTGCTGGCCGGTCAACCAGTTAATCATAGTGCTCTTGCCTACGTTCCGACGGCCGAAAAAGCCAATCCTGGGCTTTAGTTCATTGCCTTTTTTCATGCTGCAAAATTACTAAATAAAACGCACACGCATGAAGAAAGTTATCAACCTCTTCGGAAAAAGTTGTATCTTTGCAGACGGAAACATTGTTTATATGAAAAAGATACTGCTTGCTATTGCATTGATTGCATTTGTTTTGCCTGTTATGGCGCAAGACAACGGGCGTACACTCAAGCCCAATTATCGCAAAATTGCCAAGGTGGTTGCACAGCCGTCAAGCCCCTATTTCCTTGATTCGCTTCTGTCTCGTTTCAGCCGCTGCGACAACACGATGACCGTCGATGACCTGCGTTGCCTCTATTATGGCGGCGACCTGTCCCTGCATGATGTATGGCAGCGCTATCAACTTTCGTCAGGACGGTTTGGCCGCCAGTCGCGTCAAGCCAGCAAAGCCTGGACGCAATACCAGATGATGACCACGGCAGTGTGGAGCACGGGCGATGGCTCCAAACGCAAACCGCTCTATGTCCGCTCTCGCGAAGATGCCGAGGTGGCAATTATGGGCTATGACACAGCCCTATGGTTCAAGATGAAAGGTAAGCGAAAGTTCAGCGTAGCTCCACGACAGTAATTCCGGCACCGCCCAACTCTAACTTTTCGGGGTGGAAGGTGCGTACTTCGCGCATGGTTTTTAACTCCTGAGAGATGACCTGTATCAGTATGCCGTAACCCTTCCCGTGAAGGATGCGCACCTCTTTCTCACTGAGCAGCAGCGCATCGTCAATAAAGCGGTGCAGCATATCGATGGCCTCTTCGGCCCGGTGGCCGCGCAGGTCGAGGGTGGGGTTGAACTTAGCACGCTTCTCGTTCATGTCGTCATAGATGCCTCGGCTGACGCTGACGGCCTTACGGTCACTGGGTATCTTCTGTTTGGCGGTGCCGGTGAGGCGGCTGAGCGGTATAGTCATGCGGACGCTATTGCTTTCCACTACGGCTTTCTTCCCTTTGATTTCCACCACCTGCCCGTAGGTCTCCTCACCGTCGATGCGGACGATACTTCCCACCGAAATGGGCATCTCGATATCTCTATCAGTAATTCGTTGCTTCTTTTCTTTTTGTTCTTTTAGCTTCGATTGAGCTTTGATATTTTCTTCTGTAGCTTCGGCCAGGGCCTCGCGGGCCTTGCGGGTGGCCTCTTTCTCGGCTTGGGCGCTCTTGATGTCGCTGATGGTGCGCTCCACAGTGCGGTTGGCGTCGGTCAGTATCTGCTGAGCCTCGCGGCGGGCGCTACCGATAATCTCATGCCGACGAGCCTGCAGGTTGTCGTTCAGCCGTTGATATTTCTGCGTTACCTCGTTGAGAAAGTCGTCGGCTACGCGCAATTCTTCTTTCTGTCGTGCTATCTCGCGCTTGTCGAGTTCAAGTTGTTGAAGCTGGTGTTCGAAATTCAGCTGTTCGCGTCCCACCAGGTCGCCGGCTTTGTCAAGCACATCTTTGGGGAAACCAATACTCTCGGCTATCTCGAAGGCAAAGCTGCTACCGGGATGCCCTATGGCCAGCCGGTAGAGTGGCCGCATGGCGTCGGTGTCGAAGAGCATGGCACCATTGACGACTCCCGGCAGACGGTCGGCCAATAGCTTCAGGTCCGCAAAGTGGGTGGTGACCACTCCGAAACTTCCTTTCTCGTACAGCTCTTCCAGCACCGCCTCGGCAATGGCGCAGCCGGAGCGCGGCTCGGTGCCACCTCCCAGCTCGTCGAGCAGGAAAAGTGTGTCCTCGCTGGCTTCGGCCAACAGCGCCTTCATATTCTGCAGGTGCGAGGTATAGGTTGAGAGGTCGTTGTCAATACTTTGTTGGTCTCCGATATCGATAAAGATGCTGCCAAACATGCCGCACTCCGATGTGGGGCGCAGCGGCACCGGCATGCCGCACTGCAACATGTATTGTATCAGTCCTACTGCTTTCAGTAGCACTGACTTGCCTCCGGCATTGGGACCGGAAATTATCAATATTCTTTGCCCATTAGCCCCATCAACCCCAGTTAAACCAAGATTAAACGGCACCACGCCGTCTTTCTTCTGCAGGTAGAGTATTGGGTGTCGGGCGTCCATCCATTCTATGCGAGGATCGGGGTGCAGATTGGGTACGCTGGCGTTCAACTCCACAGCTACGCGTGCCTTGGCGCGCAGGAAATCGATGCGTGCCAGGAAGCGGTAAGCCTCGTCGAGTTGTGGCAGCAGGGGACGCAAACGATCGCTGAAAGCAAGCAGAATCCGCTGAATCTCATGCCTTTCGTCGAACTCCAGTTCTCGCAGGTCGTTGCCCAGTTCCACCACTTCGGCAGGTTCTACAAAGGCCGTCTGGCGGGTGGCGCTTTCGTCTTGGATGAGACCCTTGAGTTTGCGGCGGTGGGTGGTGAGCAGTGGTATGACGGGTCTCCCGTCGCGTATGGTCACTTCGGCTCCTTCGGGCGCCCAGCCTTCGCGTTTGGCACGCGCGAGCGTGCTGTTCACCTGTGCGTCCACTTCGGCGGCTTTGCGCGCCTTGGTGCGACGTATCTCGGCCAAGGCAGGCGATGCGTTGTCGTAGAGCTCGCCGTGGTCGTCGATGAGTTTGCCCAGCAGTGAATTGATGACGTTGAGTTGCGAACTCTTTCCGCCATAGCCCAACTCCACCCCGATGGCTACATCGCGCAGCGCCGTGTACTTTACATGCTCCTCGGCAGTGAGAAACTGATAGCATTCGCGTATGGTGCGCAGCGACAGTTTGAGGTCAAAGAGACTCTCGAGCGGTATCACCGTATTGCCCACGCGCAGGTGGGTCAGGATAGGAGTGAGGTCGATGAAGTCTTGTTGCGGGAATTCGCTCTCCATGAGCACTATCTGTCGCATCTCCTCGGTGAGTTGAAGCTCATGGCACAACTGCTCGTGGTCGGTCATGAAGCGCATCTCCTCCGCCATGCGTGCGGCCAGTGCGTTGGTGCACTGTTCCGCCACCATCTGTCGGATGCGGTCAAACCCCAGTTTCTGTTCAATATTGTTCATTTAGTCAAAGTCGAGGTATAGGGGCCAGTGTTGGCGGAAGGTGTCGAGCTTTTCCTTGTCGAGGGTGACGGTGACGAGTTGGTCGGCTTCAGCCTCGGCTTCGGCCACAGGAAAACCTTTGTAGTCAATCAGGGCGCTATTGCCGGTGTAGTTGCCTCCCACGCCATCCACGCCGCTGCGGTTGCATCCCACTACATAGCACAGATTTTCGATGGCGCGCGCCTTGAGTAGCGTCGTCCATGCCTCATGGCGACTGCCTGGCCAGTTGGCGCATACGAGCAGCAAATCATACGCTAAGTCGTCGTTTCGCAGCCACTTGGGGAAGCGCAGGTCATAGCATACGGCGGGTTTAATTTTCCAGCCGTTATATTCAAACACCTTGCGTTGTGTGCCGCGGCTGATAATGTCGTACTCGCCGCTCACGCGGAAGGTGTGGGCTTTGTCGTAGGTGCCATAGCTGCCGTCAGGATATACCCAGTGCAGTCGGTTATAGCATTTCCCCTCTTCTTTTACAATCCAGGTGCCGACAAACAGCAGGTCGTGCTTGGCCGCCATCTCCTGAGCCCAGTGCAGTGTCGGACCATCCTGCTCTTCGGCCAGAGCAGCCATGTGGTCGCCGAAGCCCGTGGTAAAAGTCTCGGGCACCACAAAGATGTCGCCCTTGGGGGCCGCAGCCAGCACCTCCTCAACATTGTGGCGGTTGGCTTCGACGTCGCCCCAGACGATGTTCTGCTGGTAGAAGGTTACGACCATTGCTTTATCTGTTCTAAATCGGTTAGTAGCTGCTGCTGTAGGGCTTCAGCGGTGCTGAAACGCACGATGTCACGCAGGCGATGCAGGAACTCCACGGTGATGGTCTTGCCGTAAAGGTCGCCGTCGTAATTTATGAGGTGCACTTCCAGTGTCGGCTTGTCGACGCCAAATGTCGGTACTGGTCCCAAGTTGGCCATCCCGACAAATTCGCCCACTTTCACGGCGTACACGCCCTCGCGGGGCAGCATCTTACGGGTTTTCGAGAGGTCAATATTTGCGGTGGGGAATCCCAGGGTGTGGCCCACGCCGCGGCCGTGCAGCACGGTGCCGGTGACGCTGTAGGGGCGTCCCAGCAGGGTGGCGGTCTCCTCGACGGAGCCGCTTGTCAGGCTCTCGCGGATGCGGCTCGAACTGATGGGCTCGCCGTCCACCAGAAAGGGCTCTCCTCGCTGCAACGAGAATCCCAGTTCACTGGCCAACTGCGGCAGACGGTCGAAGTCGTCGTGCTGTTTGCTGCCGAAGCGGGAGTCGTATCCCAGCAGCAGGCTGCGCATGTTCAACTCCTTATACAGTAGGGTCGCCATCTCGCAGGCGCTCAAGCGAGCCACTTCGGCGGTGAAGGGCAGTACAGCCACATATTTCATGCCTGCCTCAAAGAGCAGCCGCAGGTGCTCCTCCGGGTCGTCGAGCCAGTATTCGCTGTCGCGGCGTCCGAGGACAAACGACGGATGCGCTGTCAAGGTGACGGCAAGGGGGGAGAGTGGAGAGTGGAGAGCGGAGAGCAGGGCGCGGTGTCCGCGGTGCACTCCGTCGAAGACACCGACGGTGACGGCAGTCTCCTCAGTTATTGTATCGATGGGTCCGTTTATATCGTAGAGTTGGAAAGTCATTTCAGGCGGAAGGAAGGTTTGAGGAGAATCGAGCAACCGAAGGAATACTGCATGCGGTTCTCGTCGGGATAGTAATAGCCCGATGCGTTGAGCTGGAGTATGCAAGGCTGATGCCCTGAAGTCCAGCTGTGGGAAACTTTGGCAATGAGCATTTGCGTGCGGTCGAAGGTCAAGGTTGAGGTGAGGGCCGAGAGGTTGCTGAAAAGCCAGCTGCCCATCAGGGGGACGAAGTCCTTACCATACCAGTAGCTCATCTTCAGTGTTGTCTCCGACCTTTCTCTTGGGAATCGTAGTTCCAGTTCCGGATAGATGCCCCAACCCGATGAAAATGGCACCGTGGGATTGCCGCTCTGGTTGTACCACATCATGCGGCAGCTGAGGTCGATATAGACGTCCCCTGCAGCACAGAAAGCACCAAGGCCTGAGGAGAGGTTGAAGTTATTGTTTATCTGGTGGCTCACCGACATATTCTGCCCGCCTTCATGCTGGCCGATAGCATGGAACGGCAGGTAGAGTTGAACATCGCCCAAATAAGTTTCCAATTTACCTGACAAACCGGCCGTGAAACGTTCCGGGACCGAGCTTTGGCTCCAAATATATTCGCGCCAGTCTACCCACAGGTCGGCCGTAACATGGTCGCTGCCGTAGGTCAGTTCCACACCCGTCTCTGGGTCGGACACATAGAGCAGGTCGGGGTTGTAGAGCGGGAGTGGCAAGTCGTGTTTACTGGTGCCCAAACTGCCAAGTGTGAGCGTCAACCTTTCGTTGAAAGTTATTTTTGCCTGTAGCCAAGGCAGCAGGTGGCAGTGGTTGGTACTGTCGGTGTTGGCTGGCCATGGATTGATGCTCAGCAGGGTGGGGTAGTTGCGTGCTCCCCATAGGTGCAGCCAATGAAAGCCCCCCTCGAGCGTAAAACCTTTTCCCCACAACAGTTCATGATTCTTCCACAGCACCAGTCGCGGCCTCAGCACAAAGCCCGGCAGGGTGTAGCCGCTGATGCGGTTGCCGAAGTATTCGTTGTCAATGAAGAACACCTGTCCGTCAATGTCGAGCGAAAGCCAACTGAAGACGGTGGTGTCTGCGTGGTCGGGTGCGTAGGGTGGAGTTGAGGCTGTTGCTGCAATGGGTTGGATGGGGTCAATGGGTTGAATGGGTTTGGCATGGGCATTGCCCATCAAACCCATTAGAACCATTAATCCTATTATTCCCAGCAATCGCCTCATTTACCCAGTGCGTTGATGACAGC
>JAEEGF010870368.1_pt1 | contig 10057 bp, 10 predicted proteins | sample 9134171 | NCBI WGS metagenome assembly JAEEGF01 (sample SAMN16246542, study PRJNA631951) | gut metagenome | biome: gut microbiome; feature: rumen; material: AP-attached | host: Bos | place: Iran: Karaj | collected 2018-10 | reverse complement strand
TACTCTTTCCTCGTCTTGACAGGGCGGGCCTTCTTATGCCCGCTCCTGTCCATATAGATATAGTTAATCATTAAGGTTTGTTACTGTTCTCGGAAATTTAGCAGAACTCTATCAGGTCCAGTTCGCGTTCGATCATCGCCTTCTTCGCGTCCTTGGAGTGCTCTTCGAGCAGTCCGACCATCGTGGCCGTCCCGTAGTCCTTGGGGAAACTGCCGAACACCTTGATGCGCTCCAACGACTCCCTGACCCAGCCCCACGGCAGCTTCTTCACCAGAAAGTCCTTCTTGCGGACGTAAGGCTTGCGGTTGTACGCCTTGAATGTCAGTCTGCCCGTTTCCTCGTCCAGATACAGAACGCCTGGCACTCTCTTACCACCTGCTATCTTCTGCAACAGTTCGATAGCGTTTAAAATTAAAATATACTTTTTTATCATAGGTTTTTTTCCTCTCTCTCGCAGGCCTGTATGACCTATTCGAAGAATCTCCTTGCCTCCCATGCGCGACGGCGTTCGAGGCCTTTGAGGCGCTGGCCGCCGGCGAACACCCAGCGGTTCCATTCCCGCTTGATCTCCCGCATGTTGCGCTGTTCCCTGATGAACCTCAGCAGCGTGGAGTTCCTCAGCCGCGTGATGCCCAGGTTGAAGGCGAACGACACGAGCGCGTCCAGCTGCGCCTCTGTCCTTGCGACGCCCAGCGCCCTCACCTGTTCCTCCACCTCCCTGATGTCGTTCATGAGCAGCTCCTTGGCCCACCATGGACTGATCTTGTCGCCCATCTCCACGTCCTTCGTGTGGCCGTAGCCGATCGTCACCACTCCTGCAGCATCCCGGTAGGCCTCCAAACTCAGCCCTTCCAGCTCCATCAGCTTCCTCAATAATTTGTTCGTTGTCCTCATAACTCTTAACTCTCCATTCTCAATTCTCAATTCTCAATTCTTAACTCTTAATTCTTGATTCTGTTTTTCTTCGGTCCGTACCTTCTGATCATGTACCGCATGTGTCCGGCGAACATCAGTGTCGGCATGTCGTCTTTCAGCATCTGGCAGGCGAGCTTGTAGTGATGCTTTGCCACGGCGCTCTTGAAGGTCATCTTCGTACCCGTCATCACATACACCACCAGCGCATAGGCCATCGCCGCCCGGTCCACGGGATGATAGAAGTCGAGCATCTTCTGCAGTCGGTATCGGCTCTCCTCCGTGAGCCAAAGCCCCAGCAGCTTCATCATCATCGTCACCGGCAGTGTCTGCATCCAGTCGCCGAACACCTCCTCGCCGTCGGTCTTCTCAATCCATGGGGCCAGGTGGTGCAGCATCTGTGTCATCTGATACGCCTCATTTCTCTGTCTCTCCTCTTGTGTGTCTGTCAGCTGAGCCGACTCCATCACTTCTTCTTGAATCTTTGTCATAAATGTTTTTATTAATTAAGTGATTAAAAAAAGTTACCAGAGACTCATTTGAAATCTCTGGTGCAAAGATTCTGAATAACAATGGATAAAAACAAAGTTATCCAGCAAAACTTTTTCTCAGCAAACGGCTGAAAATCAAAGCTTTACTGGATTACTCTGAATAACATGAAAATAAGTCAGCGTAAGTCAGGACTTGTGTTTCCTCAGAAGCCCCTCAAAAGTGCCCAGGAGCACGTTCTCTTCGTCCGTACAGCGCTTCACGCTCAGTCGGCTCTGGACGGTCGTGAGCTTGTAGAACGGCTCGAAGGCGAAGAACATGTCTGCCATTTGCAGCTGCGAGTCGTTGATGACCTGTCGGCAGATCACCTGTCCGATGAAGAAGCACACCTTCGTCACCTGCACGTTCTGCATCGTGCCGCCCAGAAATGCTTTCAGCTTCCCGCCGTGCATGCTCACCATGTCGTCCATCGCCTTGCAGAAGGCGTCGGCGTCTATACGATATAAATATGTACCCGCATTCCCGCGCGCGCGACTCTCTATCCGCTGCCCGTTCTTCTCTGCCGCCTTCCGCATGATGGCCTTCACCCTGTCGGCAAAGGTCTCGGCCTCGCAGGGCTCGGGTTCGTTGGACTCATGCGACTCCTCCTCCTTGTCAGCATCCGCGGCGGTGGTTGTACTGGTGAGTTCCGCCTTGTCCACTTTCACCTTCCCTTTGTCTATCGTCAGGTTTACCACCTCGTTGTCGTGTACGTCTACGTATGAGCCGTAGTTGATGAAATTACCTTTTACCTCCATCTTGATCGTTAAAGTTTACTGTGTTATTATCGTGTATGTCAGTCACGCTGTTGGCCTTCAACTGGTCCACCGACAGACCGTTATTGTTGATGTTCAGGTTCATCTGTTGTTGCAGGGCGGCCGTCTGGCGCTGTTCGAGCTGCTGGCGTTCCATGAGTATCTGCTGGCGGATTTTCAGCAGGGCATTCGACAATATCTGCGCCTCCTGCAAATAGCCGCTCTGCAACAGGGTGATTATTGTTTCGTTGGCCACAATCTCCGTAAGTTCCGCATTGCCTTTGGTGGCCACAACAGCCAAGAGTTGCATGCAGAGAACGGCCGCGGGGCTGCTCTCTGAACCGGCCTTTGTGGGTGACACGTCCGCCTCACAACCGCCATTTGTCGTTGGCAATTGTTTGTCTTCCTCCATTTCAGAAATACTCAGTTTTTGGTGAGTTTCCTCTGGTTGATATAACCAGCTGCAAAAGTATAAAATTTCCCGCTCATTCGAGCATGTTTTCCGGGAAATCTTTCGTTAAATAATCTTTATGAGGTCACAGAGGTTCCAGACCCCCTCTTGTCTAATGCCTCATTGCCTCAGCCACATTCTTGATTACCTTCTGCACATAGCTCTCCATGTCGTCCACATGCTCTTTGTTTGCCAGGATATAAAGCGACAGGTCATTCACACGATAATGCTTAAACACATTGTCTCCGATGGTCGACAGAACAAACTTCACGTAAACCTTGAATCGCCTTGTTGCAACTCCAGGCTCATCTTTCTCATCTTCTGCCCCAATAAAGAAGAACGACGCTTTCGGATCCCTCTTCAGCACATCCAGCATGATGTTAAACAGTGTGTAGAATATCGTCCTGGGTTCAAAGGTTCCGGTTCTCAGGCTGAACTTGTTATCGCTCAGCATGTTCGCCTTATCAAAAAACTTCAGACAGTACGAATGTTCAATATAGCGTTCCACGCGCACTATATAAGTATGGTTCGACCTTTCCGACTTAAATCTGTACTGAAGCGTATACTCCAGCACTTCGTCATGCCCGGCCCTATCGTTCATCTGAAAGATAAACGGGTATCCATCCGTCATCGCCATAGCGCTACTAAATCAGCATTTTGTAAACAGGAATCCTGATACGCTCCCGCTCCTCAGGAGTCACCTCAACTGCTCCTGGCGTTGCGTCATAGTAGTCCACGGGATGGCGAAGGTTGCCATTTGGCATCTTCACCGTACGCTCTCTGCGAACGAGTCTTATACCCTCATTCGTCGTAATCAGCGTCTCTTTCGTACCTACATTATTTCCCATATTTATAATTCAAAATACATTATTCCGGTGCAAAGGTACGATAAGTTTTCCAATCTTCCAAGCTTTTTCAGAAAAAAGTGCGGACAGCCGATCGCCATCCGCACTTGATTCCTAGTCACGGGACAGATACCTGAGTCATAGCAGCCGTCATACCCAAGTACCTGTCCCAGCGACTATAAACCCGAAGAACCAATCCACCGTTTACATTCTCCATCTCTTCCATTGTGAGAGCGCGTGCGCTCATAAAATTCTCAAACGTTATCGTAAGTTTTCCGGCAAAAGTGGCGGCTATTTCAAAGAAATAGTGTACCTTTGCAGCGGGCAAACAGTGATAATAACCATTTAGTTAGATAGAAGAATAACATGAGACAGACATTGAGAAGATTCATTTCGGTGCTCCCGCTGCTGGCCGTGCTGGCACTGCCGCAGACGGCGTGGGCACAGGACGTGCAGTATTGGCACCACAGTTGGGAATTCAAACAAGGCAGTTACGGCGTGACAAACTACAGCAGCAACTGCACCAACTACAAGGTGCTCGACGCCAATACCTCGCTCAGTTCGAGCAAGGACTTCGGTGTGGGCGACAACCCCGAGTGGGACAACGGCGGCTACAAATGGGTGGTCGTCAAGGGCGACGTGACCGTCGCAACGCTTTACATTAGAGGCGAGGGGCACCTCATCCTGACCGACGGCTGCAAACTGACCTGTACGGGCGGCGTATGGCTCTCGGGTAGCAGCAGCCTGAACATCTACAGCCAGTCATCGGGCGAGAACGAGGGCCAACTCATCGTGACGCAGAGCAACAAAGGCTGTGCCGGCATCGGCAGTAGGAAGCAGGAAGAGTCTAACGGTTCACCCGTCAGCATGGGTTCGCTCACCATCCACGGCGGACATATCGAGGCTACGGGCGCACAGTACGGTGCGGGCATCGGCGGCGGTGAAGACCGAGGCATTCAGAACGGTTGCTCCTACACCCAGTACGGCGGCGACGTGCGTGCCATCGGCGGCGAGAAAGCAGCCGGTCTGGGTGGCGGCTACGCCGGCCATCAGGGTGGCGATGTGACCATCTACGGCGGCAAGATCTATGCCCAGAGCGGTGCAGAAGGTGCTGGCATCGGCGGCGGCAGCCCGTCGCATGGCGGCGGCGCTGGCGGCAGGGTGACCATCTGGGGCGGCATCGTAGAGGCCCGGAATGCTGGCATAAAGAAATTTGGTGCGGGCATTGGCGGAGGTTACGAGAGTGCTGGCGGCGAAATTAATATCCATGGTGGTGAAGTTAATGCCGAATATTATATGCTGCCAGGATCTAAAGGTGGTCGTGCAGGTGCAGCCATTGGCAACGGAGGCAGCATCATCAATATTACAGGCGGCAAAATCCGCGCGATTAGTATTGGCAGAGCAGCAGGCATCGGTTATGATGGATATAGGTCCTCTTGGAACAGTAGTCTTATATCAAGTAGTTGCCAGGTAAATATCAGCGGCGGTACCATCGAAGCGAGAAACTCGGATGATGGATTAGGAATCTCAGTAGGAGCAGGAATCTCAGCAGGGCCAGAAGGCAGAATTATAATTTCCGGTAGTGCAGACATACAGGCTTACAGCGGTCATAGTCTAAGTGATTATGACCATTCATCTGCTGCCATTGGAGGCCCGGAAGGATCGTCATATGGCTATATTGAAATCAATGGCGGAACTGTATATGCAGAAAGTACTGGTGTTGGTGCAGGAATTGGCGGAGGATATAAATGCACTGGGGGCACCATCGTCATCAATGGCGGCAACATCACTGCAAAGGGTGGTGCCGGATCTCACTGGGATGAAGGTCTGAATGGTGGAGGAAATTCTGAAACTTTTGCCACTACTTTTACCTCTGCTGGCATCGGGGGAGGTGTAGCTGGTGATGGCGGGAAAATATTTATAAATGGTGGCACTGTCTATGCTCAAGGTGGTACTATAGATAAAGTTTATTTCTACGGTAAAACTTATTCCGGGAGTAGTGCTGCCGGAATAGGAGGTGGATCGGAAGAGACTACTAGAAGTGGCACCAATGATGCTGGTGCTGGTGCCGACGTTAAGATTACAGGTGGAACAGTTATCGCCATTGGTGGTGTTAATGGAGATGCTGCTGCTATCGGACACTCTGTTAACTTGGCTAAAAAAGAAATCTCCTATTATGACGGTACGCTGTCTATCTATGATGGCGCTAAGGTAACTTCAGGAGCCTCAGAGAATGTCGCCTTAGTGACCGCAGCCGCTAATCGTGTGAGTGCCTGCCACAATAAGGCGTATGCCAGGATCGAGGCCTGCAACCATGCGGCCTTCGGCAACTATACCTATATAGATGACGACAGCCACACGGCCCACTGCCTGTATTGCGCCTACAGCAAAGAGCAGGCACACGAGTACACCGGCGGCAAGTGCGCCTGCGGCAAGGAGCAGACCGGCAAGCCCCAGACCGTGAGCATCAACATCTACCGGGCCACTGACGCTACGAGCGGACAATACGACGATGGACTGCAACTGCACGTGGTGAAGGGCGAGAAGTACACCATCACGACGTGTAACGCCCCGGAGGGCCTCACCTTCATGGGCTGGATACAAGCGGCGACAAAACCCGCTGACTACGAGATGCGCGACGGCGAGAAACTCGTGGATGCCGGCAAGGAACTGACAACCGAGGGCGACATCACTACAATCAACCTCTACGCCCGCTACCGCTACCGGTACACAGACGAGTGGACATGGAGCGACGACTGGAGTTCGGCCACCGTCACCATCAGGCAGGGCGACAAGATCATCCTTGAGAACCAGCCGGCCGCTGTCTACGACAACTCACTGGAGCCTACGGCCGAGAACCCCAACGGCACCTTCGGCAAGTTGGCCAACTACGCCTGGACGAAGGGCAACGGCATCGTGTACAACTTCTCAGACATCGTATCGAGACCCGTCAGCCTGGCCCTCACGCTGAGTGACAACGCCGACAACAGCGCATTGCTGGAGCAGGCCGTCGGCACGACCTACCAGACGGTGACCCTCTCCGGGCGCACGCTCTACAAGGACGGCTCGTGGAACACGCTGTGCCTGCCCTTCGCCGTGACCATCAAGGACAGCCCGCTGAGCGGCGACGGCGTGGTGGCACAGGTGCTCAATGCCGAGAAGTCGTCACTCAGCGACGACGGTCACCTCTCGCTGACCTTCGCCGACGCACCGGCGACAATCCCCGCCGGCACGCCGTTCATCATCAAGTGGAGCAACACGGGCAAGGACCTGACCAACCCGCAGTTCAAGAATGTCACCGTCACCGTGCCGCAGCCCGCCTCGGCAGACTTCCGTGGCGGCAGTTTCGTGGGCCAGTTCTCGCCGTTCCAGATTACCAGCGGCAACCTCAACGCCATCGTCCTGCTGACGGGCAACAACACGCTGGGCTACTCGCAGAACCCCCGCACGCTGCGCAGCTGCCGTGCCCACTTCGAGGTGCTCAGGCAGATGACAGCGGGTGCCCGCCTCATGACGGGCTACAGCATCACCTTCGGCCCCAGCGCCGAGGCTGACCCGACGGCTGTCCGCAGCGTGACTGTCGGCGGCGACGACAACGACGGCTGGTACACCCTCGGCGGCCAGCGGCTCAGCAGCCGCCCGACGCGGCAGGGCATCTACGTCCGTCAGGGCCGCAAGGTCGTGATAAAGTAAGAGATAAATATAAAAGCAGTAAGATATGAATACAACAAAGAAAAGACCCTACACAACCCCCGCCCAGCGTATTGTGACCCTGAATCAGCGCCATCCGCTGCTCGCAGGCAGCGGCGGCGGCATCGGCGAGAGCGACGTGATCATCAACATCGTCGACGGCGGCATCTCCTTCCCCGACCTCGGAGGCGGCGGAACCGGCGACTGGAGTTGGAGCAGCGACGGCATCGGCGACTCCAGCCTCGACCGCTGACCTCGCGGAAAACAGTAATTCCCCCATTGTGAGATGAAAAGAATAATCAGTAGATAATCAAATATAGGGTAACAATAATATGACGATGAAAACGATGAAGACATTCAAGACACCGGCGACAGTGAAGACCCTGGCAGCCCTCGTGCTGCTTCTGACAGGGGTGCAGACATCATGGGCAGAGGAGGGTGTAAAATACATCGAACGGTCGTGGAATGGAACGACTGTAGTAGAGACAGAAAAAACCTGCACAACCTATAAGCTGCTCGAAAGCTCAACACATACAAACGATGGTGATTTCGGCGTGGGCGACAACCCAGAATGGGATAATGGCGGCTACAAGTGGGTGGTCGTAAGGGGGCATGTTGTGCTCGATGCCCTCCTGGTGCAGGGCGAGGGACACCTCATCCTTACAGACGGCGCCGTGCTCGAATGCACGGGAGGCATCATCCTGGAGAGTCCTAACAAACTGTATATCTACAGCCAGAGCAGTTCATCAGAAACCCAGGGCCGGATTATTGCCACACAGAGCGAGAAGGGATGTGCCGGCATCGGTGGCCGCCAGTCGCGCGAGGTGAACGGCAATCTTATCAGCATGGGTACGCTCGAGATTCATGGCGGCAACATCGGTGCTACCGGGGCAGGCAATGGTGCCGGCATCGGCGGCGGTGAAGACCGCGGTATCCAGAGCACCGGTTATGTGGCCATCTATGGTGGTCACGTGTGGGCTGAGGGCGGCAAATCTGCCGCTGGTATCGGCGGCGGCTATTCTGGTAGTCAGGGAGGTCCTATCTCGATTTATGGTGGCGATGTGCATTGCATTGGCGGATACGGTGCTGCAGGCATAGGTGGCGGAAACTATTTTAAAGGTGGTTCTGACAGTGGCGAAATCACCATCTACGGAGGTGATGTCCAGGCCTTTGGGGGTGACTATGCTGCAGGCATAGGTGGTGGCGACGGTGGCAATTGCACCGCCAATATTGTCATCAAGGGCGGCAAGGTCTTAGCCCGTAGGGGCAGCTAGGCAGCCGGTATTGGCGGTGGCAACTGCGGAGGTCTGAACAGTGGTGTTGAGATTAACATCGAAGGTGGAGAGGTCGATGCTCAAGGGAGATACAGCGGACCGGGTATCGGAGTGGGTACTGATTTTGAAAATTCTGCTGGCCAGGGAACGATCAACATCAGTGGGAACAGCATTGTCAGAGCAAAGAGTGAAGGATCTGGTGCCGGCATCGGCTGTGGATATGGTACGAACGCCCCGAATGTAAACATCGTCGGCAACAGCAGTGTCGAGGCTACGGGAAGCAACTGTTCTGCCGCTATCGGAGCAGGAAAAGTGGGTGAAGACAAGAATGAGGATGGAGCCACGCTGAGTACTTATGGCGGCCATACCGGCTATCTGTACATCAACACCACCGGTACGGTGATACTGCGCTCCAACAATCATTACCCGGCCGGAGAACATGACTACAGTGACCTGCAATCCGTACCAGAGAAGATGATATTGTATTGCGGCACTGACGAGAACTCGCTTGTCAGGTATGTAGGCTATGACCGCATCGGGCAACTCAATCGATATCGCGAGGGTAACTTCTACATCAGGCTGGAGCCGTGTACACATCCTTCTGAACAGTTGTCCTATTCTTATAAGAATGGAAATAATCATACTAAACAGTGTAAAGACTGTCTTTATGCTGTCACGGAAGAGCATGATGGTCATGCAACCTGCGTTTGCGGGTATAAGAAAGAAGCAACCATCATCAATTACGGCGTCACATTCAATCATGCCACTCTCAATTCATCAGGTTATACAGGCGAATCGCGCTCTGTAGCGAAAGGCAGTAAAGTGGTATTGCCTGATAGAAACGACACCGGACTTGTCTTCATGGGCTGGGATACGACAAGGCCGACAGCAGGCACATATCCCTATCTGCTTAGAGACAATGAGACGCCTCAATATAGGAGCGGTGACGAAATCACTATTACAGGCGCAACCAATCTTTATGCCCGCTATATTCTTGACCTCAAGAATGCAGAGTGGACTTGGGACTTCTCCGGTAGCACACCAGCGGCATCTGTCAAGCTCACCATGGGAGGCACTTCCACAACGTACGCAGCGACTGTTTCGGGCCCGGAGCATCATGATGCCACTGACAGCGAAGATGCATACGATCTCTATACGGCGGCCTACGATCATGTCTTCGATGGTTATACATACCATGTCAGCGATCAGACCAGAGTAATAACCAGTTATCGCAGTATCAGTCTTTACGACAATTCCGATAATACGGCTATTCTAAAGGCAAACCATAATCGCACTGTCAACGCCACGCTTACAGACCGCACGCTCTTCAAGGACGGCTCGTGGAACACGCTGTGTCTGCCCTTCGACGTGACCATCGAGGACAGTCCGCTGAGCGGCGACGGCGTGGTGGCACAGGTGCTCAATGCCGAGAAGTCGTCACTCAGCGACGACGGCCACCTCTCGCTGACCTTCGCCGACGCACCGGCGACAATCCCCGCCGGCACGCCGTTCATCATCAAGTGGAACAACACGGGCAATAACCTGACCAACCCGCAGTTCGAGAATGTCACCGTCACCGTGCCGCAGCCCGCCTCGGCAGGC
>JAEEGF010266703.1_pt1 | contig 10058 bp, 8 predicted proteins | sample 9134171 | NCBI WGS metagenome assembly JAEEGF01 (sample SAMN16246542, study PRJNA631951) | gut metagenome | biome: gut microbiome; feature: rumen; material: AP-attached | host: Bos | place: Iran: Karaj | collected 2018-10 | reverse complement strand
GGGGGACCCGTCCCCGCCGCCTCTCCGGCCGCCCCGGCGGCCGCGACCGCGCCGTCTGCCGAACGGATGCTCCGCGGCCAGATGCCGAAGGAGGCGCCGAAGGAGATCCGCACGACGAGCCACACCCCGGTCGTCCGCAAGGACGTCAAGATCGGCCGGAACGATCCGTGCCCCTGCGGATCCGGCAAGAAATACAAGAACTGCTGCGGCAGAAACGCAAAGGAATAACCGCCATGATCGAACTCGACCAGATCAAATACGAACTGAAGGACACCGCGAAGGAACTCGAAGACCTGAAGAGGGCCATCGATCCGGACGCCCAGAACGCGCGCATCGACGCGATCCAGAAAACGATGGAGCAGCCCGGCTTCTGGGATGACCAGAAAGAGGCCCAGAAGCTGACGCGCGAGAAGAAGATCCTCGAAAACAAAGTCGCGGAGTACGTCAACCTCGCGCGCGATTTCGACGACATCGGCGTTCTGATCGAGATGGCCGAGGAGGCCGACGACACTTCGATGGTGCCCGAGATCCAGGAGGCCTACGACTCCTATAAGAAGGAGGCGGAGGAACTGCGCGTCCGGACGCTGCTCTCGGGAGAATACGACACGTCGAACGCCATCATCGCGATCCACGCCGGCGCCGGCGGAACGGAGGCGATGGACTGGGCCGGGATGCTCCTCCGCATGTACACGCGCTGGGCCGAACAGCACAAATACAAGATCAAGATGCTCGACCTCCAGGACGACGTCGAAGCGGGGATCAAGTCCGCGACGCTTCTCGTCGAAGGCGAGTACGCGTACGGCTATCTGAAGAATGAGCGCGGCGTCCACCGCCTCGTCCGCATCTCGCCGTTCGACGCGGCCGGCCGCCGCCACACCTCGTTCGCCTCGCTCGACGTCACCCCCGAACTCGACGAGGACGTCGACGTCGAGATCAACCCCGAAGACCTGCGCATCGACACGTACCGCTCGAGCGGCGCGGGCGGCCAGCACGTCAACAAGACCGACTCCGCGATCCGCATCACCCACCTCCCGACGAACATCGTCGTCACCTGCCAGAACGAGCGCTCCCAGCACCAGAACAAGGACATGGCGATGCGCGTTCTGAAGTCCAAGCTCCTTGCCCTCGCGCTCCAGGAAAAGAAGGACAAGATCGCCGACCTCAAGGGCGACTTCTCCCAGATCACGTGGGGCTCCCAGATCCGTTCCTACGTCTTCCAGCCCTACACGCTCGTCAAGGACCACCGCACGAACGCCGAGATGGGCAACGTCCAGGCCGTCATGGACGGCGACATCGACTACTTCATCAACGAGAAGCTGAAACAGAGGGATTAGTCCGAAATGGCTGATGAAAAAGCGCCTGAACAACAGAAAAAAACGCGCCTGATCGACCTGTTCCTCGTGTTCGCGAAGATCGGCGTGATGACGATCGGCGGCGGCCTGACGATGCTCCCGCTGCTTCAGCGCGAGATCGTTGAGCGGACGAAATGGGCGACGGAGGACGAGCTCCTCGACTATTACGCGATCTCCCAGTGCACGCCCGGCATCATCGCCGTCAACACCGCGACGTTCGTCGGCTCGAAGCAGCGCAAGACGCTCGGCGGCATCTTCGCGACGCTCGGGATGGTCTTTCCCTGCATCGTCATCATCACGGTCATCGCCGCGCTCCTCGCGGAATTCGCGCACTATCCGGTCGTCCAGAACGCCTTTCGCGGGATCCGCGCGGGCGTCTGCGCGCTGATGCTGAACACCGTCATCAAACTCTTCAAAAAGTCCGTGAAGGGCGTCCTGACGGGGGCGATCTGGCTGGTCGTCTGCCTCGGGATGCTCTTCCTCAACATTTCGCCGATCCTCTACGTCGTCGCCGCCGCTCTGCTCGGCATCGTCCTGCACGCCGAAACGAGGGAAGGAGGTCCGCTGAAATGATCTACCTCCGCCTCTTCTGGGAATTCTTCAAGATCGGCCTCTTCGCGGTCGGCGGCGGCCCCGCGACGCTTCCGTTCATCACCGAACTCGGCAACCGGACCGGCTGGTACACCGAACTCGACGTCGCCGATATGCTCGCGGTCGCGGAATCGACGCCCGGCCCGATGGGCATCAACATGGCGACGTACGTCGGCTTCCGCCAGGGCGGCGTCCTCGGCGGCGTGATCACAACGATCGGCGAGGTCACCCCGTCGATCATCATCATCATCGCCATCGCGGCGATCCTCCAGAAATTCAAGGAATCGAAGATCGTCAAGGACGCGTTCCACACGATCCGTCCCGCGTCGATCGGCCTGATCACCGCCGCCGTGATCGGCATCTGGCGGCTGGCTTGCTTCACGGGCGGCTTCGACTGGCGCTCGTTCACGCTCGCGGTCCTTCTGGCCGTCGCCGTCTACTTCACGAACAAACACCCGCTGCTTTATATAGCGGCGGGAGCCGTAGTGGGTGCAGTTATCTTCCCATTACTGGCTTAAAGACACGAATTAAGTATTCCGGCGCGGCGTGGAGGCCGTCGGTACTTGGCGATTGACGAGCCGACGGCGAAGGCAGAGCCTGGTACCGTTACGTCCGATATCGCAGCGCAAGCGTAAGCGCCGGGATGCATAATTCGTGTATATAACAGAAAGGAGAACGCTATGCTGCACCTGTACTACGGACGCGAGTCCCGGGATGCGTACGCGTTCTTTTTTTCGCGCTTCGGAAGCGGCTTCCACACGCTGATCGTCCCGGAACAGTTCACGCACCAGGCCGAGGAGCGCGCCATCGCCGCGTTCGGTTCGACGGGCCTGATGGACACGGAGATCGTCTCGTTTCCGCGCCTCACCCGGCGGATCATCGAGGAGACCGGCGGCAACACCCGCGTGCCTTTGACAGAGGACGGGCGGCGCATGCTCCTCAGCCGGATCCTCCGCGAGAAGGAGGACGGGCTCGACGCCTTCCGGAAGCTGACGCGGCGTGCGGGCTTCACCGAAACGCTCGACGGGATGCTCTCGGAATTCAAACAGTACGGCACGTCCCCCGGGGCGATCCGGGAAGCGGCGGAGGACCCGACGAACCCGGCGGCGCTCCGGCGGAAGCTGGCCGACCTCGCGGTCATCTACGAGGCGTACGAAGATGCGGTTCGCGATACCTATCTGGACGGTGAGGACACCGTCCGTTTTGCCGTGTCGAGATCGCCGGAGGCGCCGTGCGTCACGGACCGGACGTTCTGGATCCTCGGGTTCGACCCGTTCTCGCCGATGATCGAGGAACTCTTCTCCGCGATCCTGCGGTACGCGAAGGACGTCCATCTCGCGATCACGGCCGACCCCGAAACGGACCGCGACAGGGATCTGTTCCGCCTTTCCGTCATGTTCGCGGAGCGCGAGAAGGCGCTCGCGCGTTCGCTCGGCGTTCCGGTCACGGAGGAGGCGATCCCGGAATCCTTCGAACGGAGCCGTCCGGCCGCCCTGAAGCATCTCGAGAACGAACTCTTCCGCCTCCGCCCGGCGGAATGGCCGGAGGAGGCGCCGGAGATCGCGTTCGCCGCGGCGGCGAGCCCGTTCGCGGAGGTGGAAGCGTGCGCGGCGGCGATCCGGAGCCTCGTGCGCGACGAGGGGTACCGGTTCCGCGAGATCGCCGTTCTGACGAACGACATGGACGGGCGCGGAAAGCTCGCGAAGCGCGTCTTCGCGGAGTACGGGATCCCCGTCTTTCTCGACGAAAAGAAACGGATCCTCCAAAACCCTGCCGTCGTCTTTGTGACGGCGCTGCTCGACAGCTCCGAAGGCGCGCTCCCGGAGGACGTCTTCCGGCTGCTCAAGACGGGTTTCTGCGACATCGATCCGAACGATCTTGAATTTCTTGAAAACTACGCCGTCAAATACCACATCCGCGGTGGCGCGTGGAAGAAGCCGTTCCGCTACGGCGCAACGGAGCGCGCGAGCCATCGCTTCGTCTACGGCGAGGAGGGCATGGCGCGCCTGAACGCGATCCGCGAAACGGTCGCCGCGCTTCTGTCGTCGTTTGAGGAGGCGTTCGGCAGCGCGAAGACGGCGGCGGAGAAGACGCGTGCTCTCTATCGCTTCCTCGCGGAGGACGCCGCGCTTCCCGCGCGCATCGACGCGCTCCGCGACGGCCTGACGGCGCGCGGACGGCTCGAAGAGGCCGAGGAACTGCGCCAGGTCTGGGACGCCGTGACGGACGTGCTCGAACAGCTCGTTGAACTGACCGCGGACGAGGAGATCGCCGCGGACGAATACAGGGAACTGCTTGAAGCCGGCCTCGCGTCGAAGGAGATCGGCCTGATCCCGCCTGCCGTCGACCAGGTCGTCGTCGGCCCCGCGCGGCGCCTCGCGACGGGAGACCTCAAGGCGCTGTTCGTGATCGGCGCGAACGAAGGCATCCTCCCGGCCGAAAGCGGCGAGACGGACCTTTTGTCCCCCGAGGAGCGGAAGACGCTTCTGGCGAAGGACCGGACGTTCTGCCGCGACGGCGGCTGGATCGCGGAGGAGGAAACGCTCGCGCTGTACCGCGACTTCGCGAAGCCGGCCGAACGGTTCCGCGTCAGCTTTGCGCGCGCGGACAGCGCGGGGGAGGACGCGCGCGCGTCGGATCTCTACCGGCGCATGCGCCGCATGTTCCCCCTAAACGCGGAGAGGAGCGCCGCGCTGTCCGTCGACGAATCGCTCCAGACGGTCCGCGCGTCGCTGCCGCATCTCGCCGCCGCGTTCGCGGAGGCGCGGAAGGCGTCCGCCGCGGGCATTCCAGGCGAAGAAGCGCGGGAGGAATTCAGCCGCTGGAAGGAAGCCTACGACTGGTTCCTCGCGAACGAACCGGAGGCGACCGCGCCCGTGCGGGAGGGACTGCTCTTCCAAACGGGGAGCGAACGCGTCCTGCCCGGGACGGCGGACCGGCTCTTCCGGAAGACGCTTTCCCCGTCGCGGCTCGAACAGTACAGCCACTGCCCGTTCGCCCATTTCGTGCGGTACGGGCTGGAACCGGAGGAGCGCCGCTCCTTCGAGACGGATTTCCGCTCCGTGGGCGACGTCGCGCACGAAGTGCTGATGGAACTGTCCAAGCGCCTCTCGACGACCGGAAAGGACGTGACCGATCCCGCGTCGAAGTGGATGACCGTCACCGAGGCGGAGCTTGAGGAACTGACCGGCGCGATCTTTGAAGAGGAGACGGGCCGTTACCGCGAAGGGCTGTTCGGCGCGGGCGAGGCGGAGCTCTACCGGAAGGAGCGCATCCGCTCCGTGCTCTTCGAAACGGCGAAGGAACTCGTCCGCCAGGTCCGCGCGGGCTCAATCGAACGGATGGCGCTCGAGGAGCCGTTCAAACGGACCGCGGAGCTGCCGGCGATCCCCGTCGAGACGCCGGCCGGAACCGTTTTCATCGAAGGACGGATCGACCGCGTCGACGAGCTCCCCGGCGGATACGTGAAGATCATCGACTACAAGACCGGGGATAATACCTTCAGCCCGGACGACGCGCGGAGCGGGTGGCGCCTCCAGCTGATGCTCTATCTGGCGGCCGCGACGCAGGAACGGAACGGCGAACCCGAACGGACGCCCGCCGGCGCGCTCTACTTCCGCATCGCGGACCGCACGGTCGACATCGCGGAGCTCGAAGGCGCGCTAACCGACGTCGTCGAGACGCAGGTTGCGCCGTCGCTCCGGGAGGCGTTCGCGATGAAGGGCATCGTGCTCGACGACCCGGAGGTGCTCAAAAGCATCGTCGGCGACGCCGATCCGAAGGAGGTCGTCGAGCGGCTCAGACGGAAGAAGGACGGCTCGTTCACCGGAAACGCGCTCATCGGCGAAACGGACTTCCGGAACCTCCTCGGCGAGGTGAAGGCGAACGTCGCGACGCTCTGCGCGGAGATGTTCAACGGAAACATCGCGGCGGAACCGCTCCGCTACGGTAAAAAAACCGCCTGCGAAAACTGCTCCTACAAGGCGATCTGCCGGTTCCGCTGAACGGAAGAAAGGACACAGGCCATGCAAGTGACAAGGGAAGACCGGATGCGGTGCGGCGTCCATCTCAACGAAGAGGAAACGCGCGTCGTGATCGTCGATCAGCGGGAACTGCCGAACCGGTACGTCGAAAGCGAACTCGAAACGCGCGACGATCTCGTGTACGCGATCCGGACGCTCGCCGTGCGCGGCGCCCCGGCCATCGGCATCTGCGCGGGGTACGGGATGTACGTCCTCGCGCGGAACAGCGCGGACGACCTTGTACACAGCTGCGGGAGGCCGATCCGCGAGACAGAGGCCCGCAAAAAGTTCTTTGAACGGCTCCGGTCCGACGGCGGCGCCCTGACCGGCGCGCGGCCGACGGCGGTGAACCTCGGCTGGGCCGTCAGGCGGATGCTCGCCGCCGCGGAGGCGCACGCGGACGAACCGCTCGACGCGATCGTCGGGGCGCTTCGCCGCGAGGCGGTCGCGATCCACGACGAGGACATCGAAATGTGCTGCCGGATCGCTGAGTACGGCCTTTCGCTCGTGAAGCCGGGCGACGGGATCCTGACGCACTGCAACGCGGGCCCGCTCGCGACGTCGAAATACGGCACCGCCCTCGGCCCGATCCTGCTCGGAAAGGAGCGGGGGATCGACTTCCGCGTCTTCGCGGACGAAACGCGGCCTCTCCTCCAGGGCGCGCGCCTGACCGCCTGGGAGCTCCGGGAAGCCGGCGTCGACGTCACGCTGATCTGTGACAACATGGCGAGCCTCGTGATGAAGAGCGGCCGGATCAACGCCTGCTTCGTCGGCTGCGACCGCATCGCGGCGAACGGCGATTTCGCGAACAAGATCGGCACGAGCGGCGTCGCGGTCCTCGCGAAATATTACAACATCCCGTTCTACACGCTCGGCCCCGCGTCGACGGTCGACATGGACTGCCCGACCGGCGCCGCGATCCAAATCGAGGAACGCGACCCGGAGGAGATCCGGTCGATGTGGTACCGGGAGCCGATGGCGCCCGAAGGCGTGAAATGCTTCAACCCCGCGTTCGACGTGACGGACCATGAACTCCTTACCGCGATCGTGACCGACCGCGGGATCGTGTACCCGCCGTTCGACGTGAATCTGAAAAAACTGTTCGGCTGACGCCGAAATGTGCTATACTGTTCGTAACACCAATGTTGCTCCCGCTTACAGGAGGTACCCGAAATGAAAAAAGCCATCTCTCTCGCGCTCGCGCTGGCTCTCGTTCTGGCGCTGGCGGTTTGCCCTGTCTCCGCGGCGACGAAGACCGTGAAGATCAGCCTTGCGCCGTTCCAGGTCGTTCTGAACGGCCAGACGATGGATACCGAATACTCCCAGTATCCGCCCATCTTCTACAACGACATCACGTATTTCCCGCTGACGTACAACGACTGCCGCTTTATGGGCGTCACGACCGACTGGAACAACGACACCCGCACCTTCAAGGTCGACGCGACGGGCGTGAACGAAGCGTATAAACCGTATACCACGACGAAAAAGAACGCGAAGAACGATACGGCCGTCGTCCCGGATTACACGATCGTCGTCAACGGCAAGGTCCTCGACAACACGAAGGAACAGTATCCGTTCCTCAACTACCGCGACGTGACGTATTTCCCGATGACGTGGGACTTCTGCCACACCCAGTTCGGCTGGAACTACTCGTTCTCCTCGGCGGCGGGCTTCGATCTCAGCTCCTCCTCGACGCCGGTCGTGAAGCCGACCCCGACGCCGGTCGATCCGACGCCTGTTGCGGGCGGGATCACGGTAACCTACACGACGGCCCAGACGGATCTCGACAACTGGAGCAACCTCGACCACATCGTCTCGATGTCGAAACTGCCGACGTCCGTCGCGGACCTCAAATCGTTCGACATCACGAACGAATACATCTCCGCCGCGGCGATCTTCGCCACCCTCGCGCGGTTTGAGACCGACTTCGACGGCGCGATGGAGATGCTCGACTACCTGATGGGACCGGAAGAGCCGAACTCCTATACGGCCAGCTTCATCCGCAACCAGATAAATCAGTATCCGTACGTGATGCGCAGCTACTTCGAAGGCGCGACGCCCAAGAACGACTACACGCCGACGTCCTACACGCTGATCTTCCGCGAGAATTCGTATTCCCGCCAGTCCACGAACACCGGCTATACGACCTGCCAGCTCTACTGCCCGACTTCGGGCGCCGACAACCCGCGTCCGGTCACGCTTCGCCTGAAACCGTCCACCGGCGAATGGTTCCTGTTCTCGGATACGTACAAAGGACCGATGGTCGGCGTCGTAAAACCCGCGAGCCTCGATCCCTGGAATTAACGGATGAAGACCGTTCTCTGCTACGGCGATTCCAACACATACGGGTATAACCCCGAAAACGGCTTTCGATACCCCGCAGACGTCCGCTGGCCGGGCGTTCTGCGGGGTTTGCTTGGCCCTGACTACACCGTCGTCGAGGAGGGCTGCAACGGCCGCACGACGGTCTTCGACGATCCCGAGGAGGGGTGGAAGAACGGGCTGGATTACCTGAAGCCGTGCCTGAATTCCCACAAGCCGGTCGACGTTGTGATCCTGATGCTCGGATCGAACGACCTGAAGCGGTGCTTCGGGGCGTCTGCCGCCGACATCGCGGACGGCGCGGGCGTCCTCGCCGGGACGATCCGGGAATTCTGCGAATTGAAGCAGGGCTTCGCGCCGGCGGTCGTCCTCGTTTCGCCGCCGCTCATCGGACCCGGGATCGGATCGTCGCCGTTCCGCTACGCGTTCGACGGGGACGCGATCGACCGCTCCCGCGCGTTCGCGGACGAGTACAGGCGCGTCGCGGCGGAGAAGGGATGCGTCTTCTTCGACGCCGCATCGGTCGCGGTCGCAAGCGAAGCGGATTCGCTCCACCTGACGGCGGAATCCCACAGAAAGCTGGCGGAAGCGCTCGCCGAAATCGTTCGGAAGTTGTGAAAGGTTTTTGTTGACTTTTCACCGAAAACTTGCGATAATACTACTGCTCGTTGAAAAACGGGCGGAAGCGCTAACGTGGCTCAGTCGGTAGAGCAGCTGATTCGTAATCAGCAGGTCGCCGGTTCAAGTCCGGCCGTTAGCTCCAAGGGCCGCAGGCTTTGTGCCTGCGGCTTTTTCCATGCATGGAAGCGAAAAGTGTGGTATACTGTTCGAAAAGAACCCGTTCCGTTAAGGAGGCCCCTTATGTACGATGTGAGTATTGCAATGGCGATCGTCGATTTCGTTCCGGTCGTCCTGTTTCTCGTCGCGACCGTGATCCTGCAGCGCGACCTTTACAACAAAATGCCGAAATACGCGTTCGCCTGTTTCGCGGCGGGAACGATCGACGTCTTCGTCGCGGGATTCCTCAAGGCGCTCTGGAAGCTTCTGTACGCGATGGGCGTCTGCGATTTCCACACGCTCAACACGATGTTCCTGCCGACCCAGTCGATCGGGCTTCTGCTCGCGGGCTTCGGCATCATCCTCATGCTCACGAACCGCAAGAAGTATCTTCTCGCGGCCGCGGCGCCTCCCGTATTCTCCGGCACGTTCGTCTTCGTCGGCATGATGGTCTTCGGCCTCGGCGCGATCTGCGGCGGCCTCTCCGTCGTCGCGAAGAAGATGAAGAAGGCCCGCCTGATGCTCTTCTTCCTCCTCGCATTCATCTGCTACCTCGCGATGGGCTATCTCTCGAGCCGCGATTCGACGAGCGCTGCGGTCAACTGGATCGAACAGGGCGTCAACACCCTCGGCCAGATCCTCCTGCTCATCGGCGTCATCGGCCTCCACAACGCCGGCCTGCGCGAGCTGAAGCTGGCCTGATCCCGCTGAGCGGCGCCCCCGCGGCGCGAATCGTCCAAGATGGCAAGAAAAAAGACACAGCAATACACGACGTCGGGCGTTTCGTTCGGCTCGAGCCACCACATCGGCTACGAGTCGGCGGAACAGACGGCGCGGCGGAAAAACAAAAGGGCATGGATCTGGATCCTTGCCCTTGTTGTCATCTGCGCGGTTTTTGTCGGCTGGGTGCTTCTCACGCACCGGACGTATTCCTTTGATCTCGCTTCGGTTCCGCCGTACGACGGCCGGCCTTACGTCGAGCTGAACGGCAACA
>JAEEGF011817172.1_pt1 | contig 10059 bp, 11 predicted proteins | sample 9134171 | NCBI WGS metagenome assembly JAEEGF01 (sample SAMN16246542, study PRJNA631951) | gut metagenome | biome: gut microbiome; feature: rumen; material: AP-attached | host: Bos | place: Iran: Karaj | collected 2018-10 | reverse complement strand
GCCTCACGGCGACCACTGTTATCCTAACACATTTAAAACTTTCTTCTTACCAATAACTAAAAACCTAAAACTATAAATATTACTACTAACCTAAAACAATCTATTAACTTTTGACGATGCAAAGGTACAACGTTTTTCAGTTCCCTGCAACAAAATGCATCCAAAAAACGAGAAAAAAGGTCTCATTCTTGACTTAAATCAAGCGATTTGTGTGCGCGAACACCATTTTGGGTGTATTTTTGCCCTTTTTCGCCTTTTTCCATCTCTCCTTACTCTTTCTCTATCAGTGCCACCGCATAGGCAGAGATACCTTCCATGCGACCGGTGAACCCTAAACGTTCGGTGGTGGTAGCCTTGATGGAGATGTTATCACGATCTGTACCTATGACTTCGGCCATCGTCTGCTGCATCTGCGGGATGTGCGGGTTCATCTTAGGCTTTTCAGCGCAGATGGTCGCGTCGATATTGACCAGGTGGTAGCCCTTGGTGGCTATCAGCTCGATGGTACGTTTCAGGATGACCTTGCTGTCCATGCCCAGCGTGTCATCACTGGTGTCAGGCCAGTGGTAGCCTATGTCGCGCATGTTAGCGGCGCCCAGTATGGCATCGCAAATAGCGTGTATCAATACATCGGCATCACTGTGACCCAACAGTCCCAGTTCATAATCTATCTTGATGCCGCCCATCCAGAGGTCACGTCCCGGCACCAGCCGATGAACGTCGTATCCCATTCCTACTCTCATATATTCCTTATTATATATAGTTAACGACGCAAAGGTACATAATAGTCTGCAACAATCAAAGTGTTTTTGCTAAAAAAACTCAATTTATTTGGAATTTCCGAGATTTATTACGTAATTTGCGCCTCGTAAAATATGAAGCATATAATAACAAGAAGTTTATTCAAGGTGCTGTTGCTGCTGGCATGCCTATGGTCTGTAGGAAGCATGGCTAGCACGGTGAAACGGCTCGACGTCAAGGCCGTGCTGCACAAGGACGGAACAGCGACCATCGAGGAACGCTGGCTCATCAGCCTCGACCACTCCGATGCAAAGACAGAGTGGTACGTGGCTCATCGGCTGATGGACGGCATGTCTATAGAGAACCTGTCGGTAGAGGGCTTTGTGCCTGGCCATGAAGGACTGACGTCGTTTGAGACTCTCAGCGAGTGGGACATTGATGCCAGTCGCGAGGAGAAGACAGGCAAATGTGGACTGGCGAAAAAAGGGCAGGAGGTGTGCTGGGGCTTCGGCGACTGGGGGGAACACGAGTATGTAGTGCGCTATGACATCAGGCATCTGGTAAAGTCGTACGACACATGCGACGGCTTTAACCACTGCTTCGTCGATATGAACTGTACGGTGGAACTGGCTACGGTGACCATTACTGCTGCCGACAACATCGCACTCTCAGAGGAGAATACTCGCCGCTGGGGCTTCGGTTACGAGGGTAGCATCGTGTTTGAGGGCAATGACGTCGTGGCCACACCCGAAGAAACGATAGGCAACGGCAGGCGCATCATCATCATGCTGGAGATGGACAAGGGCATGTTCAGCCCTGACACGAAGGCCGACGAGTCGTGGGCCGACAGGAAACAACGGGCGTTGGACGGCAGCGACTACGAGGATGCTGGTGACGACGACTGGACATTCTGGGACTGGGTTTGGACCATCGGACTGTTCATCGGCTGTATCATCCTGTATGTCTGCTCCGACCTCATTGCCAGTTTAGCCTTAGCCTTGCTTTGGCTCGCACTATGCGTGCTGTGGTGGATAGTGTCACTCTCACCGCTGCGCACCTGGCGGCGCCGCAAGAAACTCGGTATTGCCGAGGGACGCTACTTCCGAGACATCAAGGGCGAATGGACACTGACGAAGAACAAGATGGTGATGGACGACTTGGCGTATATCACCGGTATGAGCAATGAGCGCATCATCGGTGTCCTGCTGCTCAAGCTGATGGCCAAGGGCGACGTGACAATCGTCAGGGATAAATATGAGGGCAAGGTAACGGAAATGCTGAAGATAGTAAATCCCGTCACAGAGATAGGCGACGTGGCGAAAGGCGATGACCAGCTGTGCCGTCATGCCCTGAAGCTACTGACGCTCGCCTCTGGCAAGGACTTGATATTACAACCCGACGAGTTCCAGAAGTGGTGTAAGGTGAAAAGTCACGCCCCCACTCTCAAGAGTTTCCTGAAACTGCTGGAGACGAAGTGCGACAAGCAGTACATCGAGCGAAACGCTGCCGACCTCTATGGCCTGAAGGCTTTCCTCAAGGACTTCTCGCTACTGGGTGAACGCAGCATGATGGAGGTCAAGCTTTGGGACGAGTACATGGTATATGCAGAGTTCTTCGGTCTGGCCGACGAGGTGAGAGCCGAGATGAAGAAGATATGTCCGGAGTACCTGGAGGTATCGAAGCTGGGACAAAGCCTTGAGGTGGCACAGGAAACCCACATCGTTGGTCTGTTCAGCGGTTCTATCTATACCTCTGCGTCAAACGCCGTAGAGCGTGCTGCCCAGCGCTCGTCGTCGCACACCTCTTCTGGTTTCTCCAGCTTCTCGTCGAGTAGTGGCGGCGGCGGTTACTCAGGCGGCGGCGGTGGCGGTGGCCGATGAAAATGTGTAAAAATGACATACGCAGATCTTTGGCGGCGACTGACGCCGTTATACGATGAAGGCGAGGCCAAGGCCGTGGTGCGACTGCTGTTGGAGCGGTGCTTCGGCGTGACGCTGGCCGACATCTACGGTGGCGGCTTGGAAGCTTCAGGTATTAACACGGAGCGGTTGGAGCAGCTGATGCGCCGTTTGGAGCAGTCGGAGCCTGTGCAGTATGCCATTGGCGAGGAACTGTTCTGTGGCCGTTGGTTCCGTGTGACGCCCGCTGTGCTCATTCCCCGTCCTGAGACGCAGGAGCTGTGTGAGTGGTGCCTCGGCTCCCTCTCCCCTTGGAGAGTGCGGGGGGCGAGACCCCACATTCTGGACATTGGCACGGGTTCCGGCTGTATCGCCATTACGCTGGCCGCGGAGGTGGCAGAGGCACGTGTCACAGCCTGGGACATTTCCGAGGAGGCACTAACCATAGCTCGTGAGAATGCGCAACACCTTGGGGCTCAAGTGACCTTCGAGCAGGTGGATATCTTGGCTCATGCTCAAAGTTCTTTGCAGAGCAAAGCGGCAGAGCCGAGCGTAAAGTTCAAAGCTCAAAGCCCACGCTATGATATCATCATCAGCAATCCGCCGTACATCGCTAAGATGGAGGCAGAACAGATGACGGGCAACGTACTCGACTGGGAGCCGCATGGTGCCCTCTTCGTGCCTGACGACGACCCGTTGCTGTTCTATAGGGCCATAGCCCACCTTGCCCTGAGTGCCCTGAAACCCCAGGGACTGCTCTTCTTGGAAATCAATCCGTTGTACCACGATGAGCTGATGGCGATGCTTCGCGACATGGGGTTTGCCGACGTGGAGACGAGAAATGACCAGTTTAACAAACAAAGAATGATTAAAGTTGTTAGACAATGAAGACAATCAGTGAGAAGGACGCGCTACTCCGCCTGTCGGCCCTCTGTGCGCAGGTCGAACACTGCCAGTGGGAGATGCTGGAAAAGATGCGCAAGTGGGAGCTGAGCGAGGAGGCCCAGGCACGCATCATGGAGCGGCTGGTCAAGGACCGCTACGTGGATGACGAACGCTATGCCCGTGCTTTTGTCTTAGACAAGATACGCTACAACAAGTGGGGGCGCTGCAAGGTGGAGCAGGCGCTCTGGCAGAAACATATTGACGAGGACATCCGTCAGCGTGTGCTTGACGAAGTGAGCGACGAGGAATACCTCAACATCCTGCGTCCCCTGCTGAAGAAGAAGGAAAAGGAACTGAAAGCACAAAGGTCAAGGCTTAATGCTAAAAACTCAATGGTCACTCAGAAGCTGCTGCGCTTTGCTGTGGGACGCGGCTTTACGTACGACATCATTCGTCAATGCATAGATAGCGAAGATGATGATTAGGGAACTGCTTGACTTGATAGCACCGCGAAGCTGCGTGATGTGTGGCAAACGGCTGGAGATAGATGAGGAGTACATCTGTCAGGGGTGTAACGACGAGCTGCCGCGCACCCACTTCCAGCAGAACCCCTACGAGAACATGATGGCACAGCTGTTCTGGGGGCTCATACCCATTGAGCGTGCTGCCGCATGGTTCTATTATGCCCCCAACACCAAGACCAGCCAGATTATCTATGACCTGAAATACCACGACCAACCCGACATCGGCATCGTGATGGGCCAGGCGGCAGCACGTGAGTTTGCTGCCGACAACTTCTTCGAGGGCATCGACGTCATCCTGCCAGTCCCCTTGGCCAAGGAACGCTGGCGTCAGCGAGGCTATAACCAGAGTGAGATGATAGCCCGTGGCATCAGTCAGGAAACAAGCATCACGGTCTTGACAGACGCCGTCACGCGACTGCACTTCAGCGAAAGCCAGACTCACCTGGACCGCTGGGAGCGTCTGAAGAACGTGGAACAGCAGTTTCAGGCTCCCAATCCTGCGTCACTGAGCGGCAAACATGTGCTGCTGGTTGACGATGTGACAACGTCTGGAGCCACTATCATTGCCTGCGCTTCTGCCCTGCACCCCAAGCAACACCAGATACGTTTCAGCGTCCTCACCCTAGGCTTTACCCATAGTTAATTGTCTATCGTTAAAGCGATTTTTCCCTAAATATTTTGTTCGACGCACAATTATTTGTACTTTTGCACACGGAAAAAAGACAAAAGTGATGATTATGGACACTATCAAGAAACAGTTAGCGCAGAAACTGATGGACATCAAAGCCGTCAAGCTGCAACCACAGGACCCCTTTACATGGGCCTCTGGCTGGAAGTCGCCTATCTATACGGACAACAGGAAAACGCTGTCGTTTGCTGACGTGCGAGGATTCGTGAAGCTTGAGCTCTGCCACGCCATACAGGAACACTTTCCTGAGGCCGAGGCAGTGGCTGGCGTAGCTACGGGAGCAATCGCACAGGGTGCGCTGGTGGCCGACGAGCTTGGTCTTCCCTACGTCTATGTGCGTCCAAAACCAAAAGACCACGGCATGGGTAACCAGGTAGAGGGTGAACTGCCGAAAGGCATCAAGGTCGTGGTGGTGGAAGACCTGATATCAACAGGTGGCAGCAGCCTGAAGGCGGTGGCAGCCCTGCGTGAATATGGCGTAGAGGTAATCGGCATGGTGGCCTCGTTCACCTATGGCTTCCCTGTGGCCGAGGAGGCATTCCGCGAGGCTGGCGTCAAACTGGTGACGCTGAGCGACTACAATGCCGTACTGGAACAGGCAGCCGAAACCGGCTACATCAAACCCGAAGAGATTGAGGTGCTGAAGGAGTGGAGAAAGAATCCAATAGAGTGGAGGAAATAAATTATGTCAAAGTTCGAAAGTAGCATTAAGCAGATTCCCTATCCTCAGGCTGCCGTGTATCGGAACCTGAGCGACCTGTCGAATCTGGAGAAGGTACGCGATCGCGTACCTGAGGATAAAGTGAAGGATTTTTCGTTCGACAGGGATTCTGTCTCCCTCAACGTTGATCCCGTAGGACTCATCACGTTACGCATCTGCGACCGTGAGGAGCCTAAGTGTATTAAGTTTGAAACCGCCCAGTCGCCACTGCCCTTCAACCTGTGGATTCAGGTGCTACCCGTCACAGAGACGACCAGCAAGATGAAGCTGACGCTGAAAGCCGACATCCCGTTCATGCTGAAAGGCATGGTGAGTGGACCGCTGCAGGATGGCGTTGAGAAAATAGCTGACGCACTGGCACAGATACCTTATGAGTGATGAAACTTTGGGAAAAAGATTTCGAGATTAACAAGGAGATAGAGCGGTTTACCGTTGGAAGAGACAGGGAGATGGATCTCTATTTGGCTAAGTACGACGTGCTGGGCTCTATGGCTCATATCACCATGCTGGAAAGCATCGGTATGCTGGAAAGCGACGAGCTCCGTCAGTTGCTGGCCGAGCTGAAGAACATCTATGCGATGGCCAAGCGTGGCGAGTTTGTGATTGAGGACGGCATTGAGGATGTCCACTCACAGGTGGAGCTGATGCTGACACGCCGTCTGGGTGACATGGGCAAGAAGATACATGCCGGACGCTCACGCAACGACCAGGTGCTGGTCGATCTGAAGCTGTTTACGCGACAGCAGCTCATAGACATTGCCCAGCAGGTGAAGACGCTCTTCGACGAGCTTATTGCCAAGAGTAACCAATATAAGGACGTGCTCATGCCTGGTTATACGCATCTGCAGATTGCCATGCCCAGCTCCTTTGGACTCTGGTTTGGCGCCTATGCCGAGTCGCTTTGTGATGACATGCTCTTCCTGCAGGCGGCGTACAAGATGACCAACCGCAACCCCCTTGGCTCTGCCGCAGGCTATGGTTCCAGCTTCCCCCTGAAGCGTCAGATGACCACCGACCTGCTGGGCTTCGACTCCATGAACTACAACGTGGTGTATGCCCAGATGGGACGCGGAAAGACGGAGCGCAACGTGGGCTTCGCCATCGCCACCATCGCAGGGACGCTGGCCAAGCTGGCCTTCGATGCCTGCCTGTTCAACTCGCAGAACTTCGGATTCGTCCGTCTGCCCAAGGAGTGTACCACAGGCTCCAGCATCATGCCCCATAAGAAGAATCCCGATGTCTTCGAACTGATACGTGCCAAGTCGAACAAGCTGCAGGCCCTGCCCCAGCAGGTGACACTCATCATGAACAACCTGCCCGTAGGCTATTTCCGTGACCTGCAGATTATCAAGGAGGTGTTCCTGCCGGCCTTCGACGAGCTGAAAGACTGTCTCTCTATGTGCGCGTACATTATTAATAAGATAAAGGTCAACGAGCAGATTCTTGACAACTCCATGTACGACCCCATCTTCTCGGTCGAGGAGGTCAACCGTCTGGCTACTGACGGCATGCCCTTCCGCGATGCCTACAAGAAGGTTGGACTGGACATTCAGGCAGGCAACTTCGTGCCTGACAAGAACATCCATCACACCCACGAAGGCAGCATCGGAAACCTGTGTAATGACCAGATTACCCGATTGATGCAGCAGACGCTAGACGGCTTTCACTTCGAACGGGTGCAGGAGGCAGAAAAACAACTCTTAAAATGATGAAACAGTGGCTAATGGCAGCCATCGTGCTGATAATGACAAGCTGTGCCGGTGAGAACGAGTACAGCAGCGAACCGTGCTACTTCGCTTTTCAGAATGCCACGTTCCTCGATGAGACGCTGGCCACTGCCATGAATCCTGACTCTAGGGGCGTGTTCTGCCAGATCAGCCAGTCGTTCAGCGGGGGCGTCAACTACATTGTTTTCGCGAATAACCAGGGGCTTTCCTCCCAGCAGAAAGAGACAGCCTACGAACAGCGTACCAATTACGTCATTGGTATCAACAACGGTATCATCGTGGGCTACCAGACGCTGAACGACACCCCTAACGGAGGCTTTGCCGCCTATGACCTGCAGTGTCCCAACTGCTATCGGAAACACCAGTCATACACCAATCCGAAATTCCGTCTGAGTATGTCGTCCAGCGGCATCGCCACCTGCAGCAGCTGCGGCAAGCATTACGACATGAACAATCGGGGCGTAATACAGGACGGTGAGGAGGGCGACGTCAACCTCACGCAATACGTAGCCACTACCACCGGCCCGCTTGGCTACCTGCTCGTGCATAACCGTTGATGGTAAAAAAACGTTAAATAAATGACGGTACGCGAAAAAAACTCCTAACTCCTAACTCCTAACTCCTAACTTTTAATTACCTTTGCAACCCACAACACCGGCCGCGATGGTGGAATGGTAGACACGAGGGACTTAAAATCCCTTGGCCAGGAATGGCTGTGCGGGTTCGAGTCCCGCTCGCGGCACTTGCAAGGCAAGAATGCCATTTAGCGGGCTTCAATGTCCCCGCTCGCGGCACTTGCAAGGCAAGAATGACGTAAAGCGGGCTTCAATGGCCGCTCGCGGCACCTACTTTTATATAAAAACCTAAAACGAAGAAAAACATGCTGGTAAAGACATTTTGTGCTGCTGTTAATGGACTGGAGGTGACTTCCGTTACCTGCGAGGTCAGTTTGTCACGTGGAGTACAGTTCCATCTGACAGGACTGGCAGATACTGCCGTCAAGGAGAGTTATGACCGCATCAGGGCTGCACTCCTGAACAACGGGCTCAAAATGCCCAACATGGACATCACTGCTAACCTCTCACCTGCCGACATCAAAAAAGAAGGCTCCGGTTACGATCTGCCCCTGGCCATTGCCATTCTTGCGGCCAACAACGAGGTGGCAGCAGATAACCTCAGTCAGTACATGCTGATGGGTGAGCTGGGGCTCGACGGCAAACTGCTGCCCATTCGAGGTGCCCTGCCCATTGCTATCCAAGCCCGTAAGGAGAAGTTCAAGGGGCTCATTGTTCCCCAACAGAACATCCGCGAGGCTGCCATCGTCAACCAGCTCGACGTCTATGGCATGGAGAGCATCATGGACGTCATCAATTTCTTCAATCATGGCATGACTGCCCAGCCCACCGTCATCGACACCCGCAAGGAGTTCTACGAGCAGCAGAGCCATTTCGAACTCGATTTCTCTGATGTGCGTGGACAGGAAAGCGTTAAACGTGCCCTGGAAGTGGCCGCTGCTGGTGGTCACAACCTCATCATGATAGGCCCTCCAGGCTCGGGAAAGTCCATGTTGGCCAAGCGTCTGCCTTCCATCCTGCCTCCGCTGTCGTTGGCTGAGAGTCTTGAAACCACGCAGATACACTCCGTAGCAGGCAAACTGAGCCGTGATACCAGCCTGATTAGTCAGCGTCCCTTCCGTTCACCCCACCATACCATCTCGCAGGTCGCCCTCGTAGGTGGCGGCAACAACCCACAGCCTGGTGAAATCAGTCTGGCCCATAATGGCGTCCTCTTCCTGGATGAGCTGCCAGAAATGTCACGCTCCGTGTTGGAGGTGCTGCGTCAGCCCTTGGAGGACCGCAAGATAACCATCAGCCGTGCCAAGTACAATGTGGAGTATCCCTGTTCCTTTATGCTCATCGCCTCCATGAATCCCTGCCCCTGCGGCTACTACGGCGACCCTACGCACCACTGCGTCTGCACCCCTGGCCAGATTAGCCGTTACCTCTCCAGGATCAGCGGGCCGCTGCTGGATCGTATCGACATTCATTGTGAGATACAGGCGGTGCCGTTTGCGCAGCTCAGTCAGATGCAGCCGGGCGAGCCGTCAGCAGCCATCCGTGAGCGTGTCATTAAGGCCCGTAATATTCAGACGGAGCGCTTCTCAAAGCTCCCCTCCTCTTCGGGAGGGGGTGGGGGTAGGCCTCACTGCAACGCCCAGATGACGGAGAAGATGCTCCACCAGTTTGCCGAGCCCGATGTTGGCAGCCTCGACATGCTGCGTATGGCCATGGAACGCCTAAAGCTTTCCGCCCGTGCCTACAGCCGCATCCTCAAGGTTGCCCGCACCATTGCTGACCTTGCCGGCAGCGAGCAGGTACAGTCTATGCACATCGCCGAAGCCATAGGGTATAGGAACCTTGATAGAGGCGATTGGGCAGAAAGAGGGATATAGACTATCTTTATATATTCCAAAAGCCCCGACTTGCATCTCCGCAGGTCGGGGTTTTGATTGTAAATTGACGTTTTATTGATAACTTTTTTGTATAAAGCATATGAATCAATCGTCGTCGTGTACGACAGTTGTCAGGCTATTGCTGAAGAGATAGCCGACAAGTTGGGGTCTGAGACCGTCAGCGTCCAGAGTATGAACGTCAGGCAGATCGAGAACAGCCAGAGTCTCGTCCTTGCCGTCGAATTTCAGAATGGTGGCCAACTGTCACCACATTGGCAGTATGCCAGTCAGATGTTCCGCGGGGCCCTGCTCATCAGGTACTACAACCACAAGGCTTAGATTAGAAATTCAAGCCTTTCCTTTAAACGTATAGCCGATACCCTCAACGGCAACACGGATGGCCTCTTCGGTAGCGGAGCCTTT
>JAEEGF010526262.1_pt1 | contig 10059 bp, 9 predicted proteins | sample 9134171 | NCBI WGS metagenome assembly JAEEGF01 (sample SAMN16246542, study PRJNA631951) | gut metagenome | biome: gut microbiome; feature: rumen; material: AP-attached | host: Bos | place: Iran: Karaj | collected 2018-10 | reverse complement strand
AAATTGTCTTTATTTGTTATCTCTAAATATCCGTTTGATGAAAATCCATCATCTGTACTAAATTTTCTTGAATAATAAACATCATCTTTTTCAGAATATTCAATATCAATCTTATTATAGAAACTCACTACATCTACATATAAATAGTAGTAATTTCCGTTAGAATAGAGTTTATCATTATTTTCATCAGTGTCAATATAAGTTACACTTCTAGGAACATAATATTTATATCCTCTTCCTACTCTATTATACAAATTATTATTTTTTGATAATATTACTTCTACAATTGTATCTATATTATTAGTATTAATTCTAACAATTGAACAACCAGTGAGTAGCAAAATCATTAAAGTTAATATTACTACTTTCTTCATATTCTACCTCACAATCACATTATATCAAAAAATAGAAATTATTTCTATTATTTTTAATATTAATCAACAATTATACGTTATTTTTTTGCTTAATAACATCAATTTTGTAAATTGGCATACCTTTTTTACTAAATTTTTCTTCATATTCTGTTGAAATATTATCTTCTAAGTCTTCATCATGTAGATTTAAACATATATCATTTATTAAATATCCATAAGTAGTAAATTCTTTTACAGAAAATTCAAATAAATGTCTATTATCTGTTTTAAATATTATATGCATATTATCTTTAAATAAATTATCATATTTCTTTAAAAAACATATACTAGTAAGTCTTCTATTAGTATGTCTTACTTTAGGCCATGGATCAGAAAAGTTTAAATAAATAGTATCTATTTCTTTATCAAATATACTATCTATTTCTGTAGCATCCATACGTATAAATCTTAAATTAGGTATATTATCATTTTCTACTTTTTCTAGTGCTCTAACTAATACACTATCATATTTTTCTATACCAATATAATTAATATTAGGATTCTTCAAAGCATTCTCATAAATAAATTTACCAAATCCCATACCAATCTCTATATAAATAGGATTATCATTACCAAATAATTCTTTCCATTTACCTTTATATTTAGATGAATCAGTTATTAAAAACTCACAAGTATTCAATATTTCATCTGTATTCTTTAGATTTCTAAGTCTCAAACAAATCACCTGTTCATATTTTATCATATTTATCTTATTTAAAAAACAATATTTACGTGTTATACTAATATAGAAAGTGAGGTATTTATGTTAAGACTTACTAATATTGAAAAAGATAAATACGATAAATATGTTTCAGAACATAAAAAGAAGTCTCATTTCTTACAATCTTTATCATGGGGAGAATTAGCTCAAAGTAAAAAGAATTTAACTCCTCACTATTTAGGTTTAATAGATGATAAAGATAACATAGTAGCTTCAGCACTTTTATTGGAAAAGAAATTACCTCTAAAATTATCATATTTTTATTGTCCTAGAGGTTTTGTAATAGATTATAACAAAGATGAATTAGTAAAAGAAATGACTAAAAAACTAGTTACTTTTTGTAAGAAGAATAAAGGAATATTCTTAAAGATTGATCCAGATATCATCTATAAGAGTTATAACTATCTAGATGAAGAAAATAAGTTAGATCATGATCCTGAAAAGATATTTAAAACTCTAAAAGAAGCTAAATTTAAACACCTAGGTTTCACTAAAAACTTTGAAACTTCTCAACCTAGATATACTTTTAGAATAGATCTTAACCAATCACTAGAAGATATTGAAGCACACTTTTCAAAAACAACAAAGCAACGCATATCCAAGGCAGAAAAACTAGATACTGTAGTAGAAATAGGAGATGCGAATGATATACCAAAGTTCTATGAACTTATGATGCTTACAGAGGATAGAAAAGGCTTTGTCTCATATGGAGAAGATTATTATGAAGAACTATATAAAATCTTCAATAAAAATAAAAATTCTAAAGCTACTCTATTCTTAGGAAAGATAGTATTTAAAAAGACGATTAAAGCTTTAGAAGCCCGTCTTAAAGATATCAATAATCAAATATCTATACTACCAATAGACAACTTATCTAAGTCAGCTAAAAGTAAATTAAATGAGTTAAAGAAACAAAAAGAGAACGTTAAGAACGAAATAAAAAAGTATACTGACTATGAAAAAGAGTATGGTGATGAATTGATTTTAAGTGCCCATATGATTGTTTCTTATGGAGATAAAGCCTGGGTATTATATGCAGGAAACCATAATAAATTAAGTGAAACTTATGTTAATTATAAGACTTATCTTGAACATTTAAAGTACTGCAAAGAAAATGGTCTTAAAATCTATGATCAATTCGGAACAATAGGTGATTTAAGAGAAGATAATCCTGTAATAGGATTACATGAATTTAAGAAAAAATTTGGTGGAGATTACATAGAATTCATGGGTGAATGGGATTATGTAATCAATCCAATTATGTATTTTGCTTTTACTAAACTAGTTCCTTTCTATAGAAAAACAATAAAGAAACGTAGTAAGAAAGAATTAGAAAACGAAGTAAAAGAAATCAAATAAAATCACACTTTTTACAATTGTGATTTTTTTTTACAAAAAAAGTTGACAAAAGTATAATCGCCGTGTTATACTTTTGTCAAGATGTAAGGAGTGATTTTATGAAAACGATATTTGTAGAAAGGTTAAAAGAACTGATTGCAAGAGAAAACATCAAGCAAAAAGATTTAGCAAAAGATGTAGGAATTACTGAAGCTGCCCTTTCAAGATATATGAGCGGAGAGAGAACCCCACACGGAGATACATTATGTAATCTAGCAACCGCACTACACACAAGTACAGATTATTTGTTAGGAAGAGAAACAAAAGAAAATTTTGAAAAAGGAATTAGTTTCGAGCAATTAGAAAGACTGTTAGGAAGAAGTTCTAAAAACCTATCAAATGATGAAAAACAAGACTTAATAAGAATTATATTAAAAACAAAATAACATGGAGGTAATATGGCAAAACTAAGCAACGACAGATATGAATATATAAAAAGAAAAGCTACTCAGACATTAACTGAATGCAATATTAATAGTATTCCTATTAATCCATATCAAATATGTAATGAAAGAAAGTACAAATTAATAAAGTATTCAAGCAAATATAGTGGAGATGAACTAAAATTTATAATAGAATGTTTTCCATGTGGTTTTAGTTATATATATAACAATGAAAAAATAATAGAATATAATGATTCTATAGAACATGAAAGAATTAGAACAACTTTGTTTCATGAAATAGGTCACTTAGAACTAAGACACACGTGCGAATGTACATTATCTGAAACAGAAGCAGAATGGTTTGGAGCATACATAATAGCACCACCACCATTAGTAAACATATTTAAACCTGATGATTATATAGAACTATCCAAAATATTCGATACATCAAAGGAATGCGGATTCAACGCTATGAATAGGTATCTAAAATGGAAAAGTATCACAGTTTTTCAAAAAGATTATGAAAACACAATGATAAAACAATTCAGGTTTAAGAGACAGTATGAAGATATCGAGGTGATATATGAATTGTAAAATAAAAAGGTTTAATTGATCAGACAATTAAACCCATTAAAGGATATACATAATATCCAGTGCAAATTTGGCTCACTTGCACTTATATTATGTAATATTCTTTAAAAAAAATCAACCCTTCAACAATTAAAAAAAATCAATTGTAAACTAAAACATAGTTTTTAAAGAAAGAGAGGTAATATAAGTGAAATATGTTGAAGATTCTTTTAAGGCTTTTCTTATAGAAAAAGCAGAAATAACAAATAACGAAGGATACCCTATAATAAGGAAAGATATGATTAGTAGTAAACTACCTCTAGATATAATAACATTTAAAGAGAGTCTAAAAATACCAATGGAAAAAAGAAAAGAATATTATGTTTGCACATTTTCTCCAGATAAGACATTTATGAGAATACTTAATAATCCAAAAAGATATGTTGAATACTTTCAACAATTTGCTGGCATTATAGGTTTTGATTTTAGTATTCATACAGATATGCCACCTATAATACAAAAGCAACAAATGAATAACAACTTATCTCTTACATATTATTATGGCAATAACAATATACCTACAATACCTAATATCAGAACTGGATGTAATTATCTTTCAAAAGAATTCTATGAAGCAATTCCAAAAAACACCTTAGTAGCAGTAGGAACCCATGGATTTATCAAGAATAAAACACAAAAATATGAATGGTATTATTGCTTAAGAGAAATCATAGATACTCTAAATCCAAGTGGTATAATAGTTTACGGAACTTTAAGAGGAAAACTTTTTGATAGAATTAAAAACATGGTACCTATCTATCAATATGATGCATGGTCTGATAAAAAATATAAAAAAGAAAAGGCAATAAAAAATGGCAACAAAAGGTCCAAGCAATAAATATGGTAATAATAAAGGTACCGCAACTGCAAAAATTAATTATCCGTATGTAGTTCCAAAATATATTGGAAAAAATCCAAAAGACCATATGGAAAAACATTTTTCAGACTTTGGCGTCGATAATGCCACTGACTACATTGCAAAAGCTGTTAATTTTGGAAATGATATTGATAGAAACAACTATGATAGTTATGTAGATCACATAGGAACAACATATAAATATAATAAACAAAATAATGCTTTGCTAATAGTTTCAAAAGAAGGAAATATAATTACATATTACAAGCCAAGATATCAATCAGGTCCAAAAAAAGGTCAGCTAAATTGGAACTATTTCAAAAATCATAAGAAAAAGGAGGAAGATTATGAAAGATATTTCGGAAAAAGATAATAATATCTTATGTCCCATATGTGGAAAAGAAAGATTTTCTCAAGATGATCATTTCATCTTTTGCAACATGTGTGGATGGGAAGGAAACATTAATAATGATGATAATATAGTAGAATTAAATGGATATTCTGCAAGAGACTATAGAAAAGTTTACCAAGAATATTTAAAACAAAATCCTAACTATATATGGAAAAAAGATAAAAATGCTTTAGAAAAATTTATGGATTCATTTGTAGATTATGGATCAAAATGTCCAGTTTGTGGAGAAGATTCATTTGAGCCAGATTATAGATTTTGTTATAAATGCGGATGGAGATATAGTTTCATCCAAGCTCAATACCCGGATTTTGATAATAGTTCAAACAAACTATCACTAAATCAATATAAAGAAAAATACAAATCTTTAATCACAAATAATAATACCTATATGTGGAAAAACACCAATGAAGCAAAAATACAATTTAATACTAAACAATTGAAATGGTTAGAAGACAATAATATTAATTATAATATTGATAAATTAAGTTTAGATAAAGAAATTAATAATACAATTGATTCAATAGAAAGAATACAAAGAAAATATGAAAATAAAGAAGATTATGAGACATATATGTTTATCAAATCGATTTTAGATTTAATATTAGATGTCCTTTAATCAAATAAAAAAATAGTTCTTACGAACTATTTTCTTTTTGTTAAATATTTATAACTGAATCCAGCAATTGCGGCACCTACAAGTGGAGCAACTATAAATACCCATACTTGTCTAAATGCTTGTCCACCTAATAATACAGCAGGTGCTAAACTTCTAGCAGGGTTTACTGAAGTTCCAGTTAATTGAATACCGATTAAATGAACTAAAGTTAGTGAAAGTCCAATAACGATTCCAGCATGATTATTATCTTTGCTGTTAGCAGCAAATAATACTGTTAAAACGAAAATAAATGTTAATATAATTTCAACAACTAAAGCTCCAGCTAAAGTAATATCTCTACTAGATGCAGCTCCGAATCCGTTTGCTCCTAAATTTCCAACTCCAACAGAACAACTACTGAAGATAACATATAGAAGTAATGCTCCAACGAAAGCTCCAACTATTTGAGAAATCACATAACAAACAGCTTCCTTTCCTTCAATTTTCTTGTTGATGAATTGTCCTAGAGTTACTGCCGGATTAAAATGACCACCACTGATAGTACCTACACTATAAGCCATCGCAACGATTACTAAACCAAAAGCTAAGGATGTAGTAACTAACTCTCCTGATGATAAAACCGCAACTCCGCAACCAACTAATACAAGCACAGCTGTACCAATTATTTCACTAATATATTTTTTCATAATTTCCTCCTTAAATTCATTATAACATAGTTTAAATTTTGTCTTCTATCTTTTTATGAATATATTTATCTATTTTATTACCTAATACCTTTTTAATTAATCCAGTCTTATATGTATAGATGAAATAAACTATTATTCCAACCAAAGCATATAGTAATATTACTAATAAACTATGAATTCTACCATTAACTTCAATAGGTATTATTAAACTCAAGAAATATAAAACAATAAACATTATAAAGGCACCTAATACTATTTCTAAAAGATTGTTTCTAAACTCTTTAAATCTAATCTTATACTTCTTCTTTAAAGCAATAACACATATCACAAAAGTAATTAAATAACCTATAATACTTGCGGTAATAGCCCCATAATAAGCAGGTAATCCCATTTTATAAAACGAGTTAATTAATACTATATTAGTTCCAATCTTAAATAATAATCCACAAGTCATACTTATCAATAATAATTTATAATCTCTAAATAATTGAATAATAGTAACACTTAGAGTAAATAAACAAGTAAATAAAGCTACAAAGATAAAGTAACTTAAGAACATCGCTCCATCTCCACTACCATAGAATACTATCCAAATAGGATAAGAAAGCATTGATATACCTATAGCCATAGGAATAGCTAATATTGATAATAAACTAAATGAATCATTAACATGCTTATTAATATTCTTTTGATCCTTTTTTGTAATAGACTCAGATAAAGCAGGAATTAAACTAAGAACTATTCCACTATTAATAGAAATAATAATCATATTAATCTTTTTACCCCAAGTAGAAATCATTCCCATAACTGTTTCAGCTTGTTCTGTAGAATAATTAGCATAACCAACTAAACCTCTTACTACAGTGGTTGTATCTACTAAATCATATAATGTTTTTACTACATCTATCATAATAAAAGGAACTGCATAAATTAATATTAATTTGACTATTTCACTATTAGTAATTAGAGGTTCATCTTTACTTTCTTTTTCATTAAAATCTTTTTTATGTTTTCTATAAATTCTAGATAAATATAACAAAGCAAAAACTGCTCCAACAAGAGCTCCTAATAAAGCAACCATTACACTTAAAGAAACACTTTTCTTAAATACTTTTATTACTAAATAACTACCAAGAATAATTATTGTAACTCTAACTATTTGTTCTATTACTTGACTTATAGCTGGAGGAGTCATTATCTTATGACCTTGTATATATCCTCTATAAATGCTTAATGTAGGTATAACTAACATAGCTAATGAAATAACTCTAATAACTAAAGTAATATCTTCAATAGAGTTTCCTCCAGAAAGATTCCCCATAATTAGATTAGCTATAAGTGGGGCAAATAAGAATAAGAATAAGAAACAGATAAATCCCATTAATAGAGCCATTTTTCTTGCGATAGAAAAGGCTCGTTTTTTAGCTCCATAATAGCCTTTCGCATTATAGTGAGAAACTACTTTACTAACTGAAAGTGGTATACCTGCCGTTGAAATACTCAAGAAGAATGAATAAAGAGTATAAGCATAACCATAAAGCGCTCCTCCTAAAGATCCAACCAACGCATGAAAAGGTATAACGTAAATTATACCTAAGATCTTACTTATAACTATTCCGACAGTGCTGACAATTGCTCCACCTACGAAACCATTTTTCTTCATTATCTTCTTGTCATCCATACTATTCTCCTAGCATAATTTTACCATAAAAAAATAGAAATAACACTATCGTTATTTCTATTTAATTACAATACTAACTATTTTATTTTTAATAACTATAACTTTAACTATTTCTTTTCCTTCAGTATACTTTAATACATTTTCTACATTCATAGCTTTTTCTTTGATAGATTCTTCATCTTCTCCATTAGCTATTTCAATAGTACCACGTACTTTTCCATTTACTTGAACTCCAATAGTTATAGTATCATCAATAGTTTTACTTTCATCATACTTAGGCCAATCACTTTCACATATTGGTTTTCCTAATTTATACTTTTCATTTAATTCTTCAGTAATATGAGGAGCCATTGGATTTAATAATTTCAATAATACTAAATAATCATCTTTAGTAATAGATTCCTGTTTTTCATAAGCATTTAATAAAGTCATTAAAGTAGATACAGCTGTATTATATTTTAATCCTTTAATATCATCTTCAACTTTTTTAATTGATTTATGAACTATAGACTCACTAGTATATCCTTCTTTATCGTTTAACTTTTCTCCTAGTCTTTCAACTTTTCTTAAGAATCTATCGCATCCTCTTAATGAATCAGTATTCCATGGAGCATCTAATTGATAATCTCCCATAAACATTTCATAAACTCTTAATGTATCTGCACCATATTCATTAACTATATCATCTGGATTTATAACATTTCCTTTTGATTTAGACATTTTCTCATTATCAGAACCTAATACCATACCATGACTTACTCTTGTCCAAATCATTTCTTTACTTGGAACTAATCCAATATTATATAAGAATTGTACCCAGAATCTTGCATAAAGTAAGTGACGAGCTGTATGTTCCATACCACCATTATACCAATCCACTCTCTTCCAGTATTTCATCGCATCCATTGAAGCAAATTCTTTATCATTATGAGGATCCATATATCTTAAGAAATACCATGAACTACCAGCCCAGTTTGGCATTGTGTCAGTCTCTCTTTTAGCATCTTTTCCACACTTAGGGCACTTACAGTTAACCCAATCAGTAATATTCGCAAGTGGACTTTCTCCATCTTCAGTTGGTTCATATTCCGCAACATCAGGTAAAACTAATGGTAAGTCTTCCTCATTCATTGGAACCCAGCCGCAATCAGGGCAGTTAATCATTGGAATTGGTTCTCCCCAGAATCTTTGACGTGAGAAAATCCAGTCTCTCATCTTATAGTTATTAACTCTTCTACCAATACCCATTTTTTCTAACTTATCAGTTATCTTTTTACGAGCTTCTTCAACTACTAATCCATCAAATTCTTCACTATTAATTAACTTACAATTTTGACCTAAATATTCATGCTTTTCAAAGGCTTTTTCAGTAGTATCAGCTCCATCAATTACTTGAATCATCTCTAAGTTATGTTCAACTGCATACTCAAAGTCTCTTTGATCATGACTAGGTACAGCCATAACAGCACCAGTTCCATAATCACCTAAAACAAAGTCTCCTAAGAAGATTGGAACCTCTTTACCATTAACTGGATTAATTGCTTTAATTCCTTCTACTAAAACACCAGTTTTTCCTTTATTAAGTTCAGTTCTATCCATAGCTGATTTTAGAGATGTTTCTTTAATATAAGCTTCTACTTCTTTTTTATTCTTTACTCTAGGCATTAATTCTTTAATTAATTTTCCATCAGGAGCAATAACAAAGAATGTTATACCATAAATAGTTTCAATACAAGTAGTAAAGATTGAGAAATTTCCTCCACCTACTATATCTACATCTAATTCAACACCTTCAGATTTACCTATCCAGTTAATTTGACCTAATTTAACTCTTTCGGCAAAGTTGGTATCATCAAGTCCTTTAAGTAAATCTTCAGCATAATCACTCATTCTAAGCATCCATTGGCTTTTCTCTTTTTGTTCTACTTGAGAACCACATCTTTCACATACTCCACCAGCAGCATCTTCATTACTTAAAACACTCTTACAAGTAGGACACCAGTTAACTGGAATAGTATCTTTATAAGCCATACCATGCTTATAGAATTGTAAAAATTGCCATTGAGTCCATTTATAATAATCTGGATCTGTTGTAGAAAACTCTCTACTCCAATCAAATGAGAATCCTAAAGATTTCATTTGACTCTTAAAAGTAACAATGTTTTCCTTTACTGCTTCTCTTGGATGAATATGATTCTTTATCGCATATTGTTCAGCAGGAGCCCCAAAAGCATCCCATCCCATTGGATAAAGAACATTATAT
>JAEEGF010235006.1_pt1 | contig 10060 bp, 9 predicted proteins | sample 9134171 | NCBI WGS metagenome assembly JAEEGF01 (sample SAMN16246542, study PRJNA631951) | gut metagenome | biome: gut microbiome; feature: rumen; material: AP-attached | host: Bos | place: Iran: Karaj | collected 2018-10 | reverse complement strand
CTTTTTCCCGAAGAACGGCCTTCCGGCGCAGCTGTTCAGGCAGCCGGAGAGTACGATCTCCATGACAGAGGCGGGAAAATCCTTCTGCACGGCAGTCTGCTGGCCCAGATAGCCTATCTCATTGCTCTTCAGTCCGTCGCCGAAGGCTATCTCCCCGGAAACCGGGCTCATCAGACCAAGCACGGTCTTCATCAGCGTGCTCTTTCCGCTTCCGTTCTCCCCCACTATGAGAAGGAACTCTCCTTCCCCCACATCGAAGGAGATGCCCGATGCAACGGGAATGCGGTCGTAGCCGACGCTCAGGTTCTTTACCGACAGAAGTGCCATGTCCACCCCTCAATTCAATGCTTCGGAGAGAACTCCGAGATTCTTTTCCATTATGCCCAGATACGTCGAGCCGGCTTTGACATCGGCCGACGTGACGGACTGCATGGAATCCAGAACCAGGACTTTGCGGTCCTGATTCCCGGAATTCCGTATTATCGTCCGGGCGATTTTTCCGTCCGAGGCGTCGATTGCCATCACGCACCCAAGTCCAAGCTCGTCGAGCTTTGCCGAAAGGAAGGCGATGGTCTCGAAACTCGCTTCGGTTTCCGCCGCACATCCCGAGAACGCCGCATGGCACTCCAGTCCGTAGTCCGCGGCAAGATAGGCGAACGGAAAGCGGTCGCCGAAAACCATGGCTTTGAAGCGCGCGTTTTCCACTGTCTGTGAATATTCGGCATCAAGTGCAGAAAGCTTTTTCAGGTATGAATCGAGATTCCGGGCGTACAGCTGCGCGTTCTGCGGATCCAGTTCCGAAAGCACGCGCGCAATCTCCGTGCAGAAAACGGAAGCATTGCGGAGCGAAAGCCACACGTGCTCATCATATTCTGCCTCGTCATGTTCGTGTTCGTGATTGTGTTCCTCCTCCATCGCCCTGTCGCCCAGGATGTCCAGGAGGCTGATTGTCTTCATTTTTCCGCTGCCCGCGCGTTTGAGGATGTCATCGACCCATTCGTCGGATTCTCCGCCCACATAGATGAAGACGTCGCTTGAGGAGATTGCGACCATGTCGTCCGCGGTGGGCTGGAAGTTGTGCAGATCCGCCCCGCTGTCCAGCAGAAGCGAGAGCTTCATGCCCGCGGGATTGTCCGAGAGAATCTCCCTGACCCAGTCGTATTCGGGGAAGATTGTGGCCATGATCCTGATTCCCGTATCCTGCGCCTCCTTCGTCCCTTTTGCGGGCAGCAGGCAGACGGCAAGAAGGAGAACCAGCAGAAGAGCAGCTGATTTCTTCATACCGTATGAATTATAGCAGATTGGAAGCGGGAAATACACACATACGTGCGCCGGGGCGCCAAACACACAATTCTTCACACATCGCGCGCGTGTATGGTGTATAATGGGCATCAGGAGAGAAAAATGAAAAAAGCTGTTATTCTTTGCATCATCTTCGCAGTTGCTGCATCATTTGCATTTGCCGCCCCGTTCGGGATTGAATTCGGATGGTTCCTCCAGGACCTCGACGCCAACGGAATCAGATACTACGACTATTCTGACGAGCACTTCGTCGCGCTGATTCCTCCGTTCGATTACTGGCTTCTGTCGTATTATTTCGCCGACTACAACCAGGACGGCATATACTGCGTCAGCGCAGCCACCAACGACCTTACGGCAAACCCCGACGGAGATGTCCTGTGGTCGAATTACAACCAGATTCTCAAGGACTTCTACGCCTTCTACGGCATGCCCAACATGATTCTGGACTACTACGCGACTCCCGAGCTCAAGAAACCCGGAAACTTCATGCTCGGCCTTGCGAACAACTCGATCAGGATCAGCACCATCTGGTTCGTCGACGAATACGCAATATCCCTGAGCCTGGTCGGCTATGATGAGAAGACCGGAATCGTCAGCTGCGAAATAACGAAATACAAGGATTCAATCTCCCACTTCAACGATCTGAAGACGAATTTCGGCGCCTTCTTCCCGGCAACGAAGGACGACATCCCCTGGTAAGACGGGGCAGAACCACGCCGCAGGCGACTGTGGCGATTTCAAGCAGCAGAGTCACGATTATGATGGCTCTGCTGTATTTTTTTACTGCATAGACACCGCCTTCTCCGGCCTTCTGCATGGGCACCGAATCGTAGGCTATGTCGTTCTCCTGGGCAAGGAGCTTCACGTTCAGGAGATTCAGAACCGGAACGCCGCGCTCTGCATACTCGTAGTTCAGGCCCTTGTTGACGACATTGGGAATCCTTGGCGCGTCCTTCGGCATGACAAGGCCCTGAGGGAAGTTCAGGGTGTAGGACGAGCTTCCGCTGTTCGCAGAGGCTCCTCCGATGTTTATGAAGAGCTTCACGTCATCAGGATACAGCTCAAGGCGGCGCCTGATGCTGTCGGTCAGGCTGTCGTACTTGATGTACTCCGCGCCGCTCCATGCGCAGGCTTCAAGGCACAGCTTGTCGAAGATCTCCTCGGTGCCCTCGAAGCCCATGGCGGCGTAGAGGCCCGTTCCGTGGTCGTCATCCCCGCCTCCGGATACGGCAATCAGGTCGAAATCTGCAAAGCCGCCCTCTTTGAGGTCTTTGAGATATTCGAACACAGGGTATTCGATGCGGGTTGCTCCGTGCATGGAGGCTCCGCAGGAGGCTATCACGGAGGCTTTCACGTTCATTTCCGTGGCGGCGCAGAGCGATGCGATGACAAAGCCCGGAAAAGATCCGCTTGAGCCTATGGCTATGGTATCGCCCTCCTCGACTCCTGCTTCTGTGAACCATCTGACCATTGCGGCCGCGAAATTGGGATTGAGGCTTGTGCGCTTTGCGTCCTCGCTTCCGGGCGTGGTGACTATTTCGCTGAACTCGGGACCCATCAGGGCAGTTTTGTTCAGGTCCTCGGGCTGTATGACCCCGCCCTTTGCAAGGATGCGTTCCTTCAGATACGCCTCGGCCTCCTGCATCCTCACTGCGGCGCGCAGCTGCAGGTCCTTGTATTCCCGCTCCTGTATGTCGGCGGTGGCCATGCAGAGGGCGAAACCCGCAATGGCTATGACCGCGGCAGCGATGAGGAAGGGATATGATACTTTGGGCTTTCTGAAACGTGTCATGCTCTGCCTCAGAACAATCCTATGTTCAGAATCAGCCAGATTACCGCCGCGCAGGCGCAGATCATGATCAGGGTCTTGAAGATTCCCTGCTTCTCCATGTCGTTGGCGATCAGGCCGGGGACGATGTATCCGATTATCCTCATGTCGATGTCGACCGAGCTTGTCACGATCAGAACAGACTCAAGAATCTGCGTAAGCAGGATGCTCACCAGCATGGTAAGGATGAAGCGCCTTCTTCCGAAGAGAATCATGACATGCGCAAGGGCGCGTACGATCAGGCAGATCGCCACGGCCATGAGAAGCGTCGAGGCAACCCTAGCAGGCTGGTTGACGTAGAACGATATATAGCCGGCGCTGACAAGACCTCCGGAGAGGATCCCCAGGAATTCGGAACCTATGAAACCGAGCAGAACACTGAGAACAACCGCAGTCCTAAGCATTGCACCCACCCCCTTGGGAGAGTCTTTCAATCAAGGCCTCTCCGCTGCCTTTGATGTTCCCGATTCCCAGGAACATCTCGTTTTCTTCGGCATTTATCATTATTTCGGACATTTTTTCATCTGAAATTGCAAATACGGGACATTTGCTTCTGCGGCTCAGATACCTCTTTACCTTGGCAGGATAGGAACCCACGCAGTAAACATTCTCCAGGCGCTCGGAGCAGTTTTCCAGAACCTTCCCGATAAGCAGGATGCGGTACTCCCTGTCGGCCCTGCTGTTGAATATCAGGTTGAGTTTCCTTCCCGGATGCTTTTCGATGGCGCTGTCTATTGACTCCTGCATGCAGTGGATGTCGTTTACCGAGAAATCGGGAATCAGGACGGCGCCTTTCGGGCAGGGAATCTCCTTCAGAAGCCCCACGTCGCCCTGCGCCTTCGCCGCGGAGGTGATGACGGTATTCTCATCCACGCCCAGGGTCCTGCAGAGCGCAACGGCGAGGCTGAAGTTCTGGTTGTGGACCGGAACTCCGCTTTCTATGCCCATCTTCTCGTAATCCAGGATTTCCACCTTGTGGCAGGTGCTGCCCTTTTCCTCGCAGTACTGCCTGTAGTAATCCTCGGTGCAGAAAACCTCTGCGCCCTTATGGATCGAACGCGCCAGCGTCCATGCCACCTGCTCCTCGGTAATGCCCTGCTCCGGGACATGGTCCACATAGGAATTGGTGAATACCACGTGTGTCGGCTGAATCAGGGAATCTGCGACGGTTCTCTGGTTCTCCTCGCTCAGGGCCATGCATTCGATGACCATGGCCTTTGCGTTCTCCTGCACGCAGAGCCTTGTGAAGGCAATGAGTTCCGTGATCCTGGCCCCTTTCTTCCTGATGACGGGAGACGTGCTTCCATCGGGCATGACGAGAACGGCCTCAGAGCCTGTCGTCCTGCAGACGGTCCTGATTCCGGCCGTGTTCAGCGATGCGGCGATCAGGCGCGCAGTGCTGGTCTTGCCGCGGGTTCCGTTGACGAGAATCCGTACGGGAACGCGCCTGATATTGCGGCGGTGGAGAACTCCTTCCGCGATCCCGGCAGCAAGCAGAATGATGACGACGACTGCAGTGAATATCATATTTCCCTTCATCTGTATTCTACCACACACAGTGCACGGCAGACATAAAAAAAGGAACCGCTGCGACGCAGCGGCCCCTTTTTGTCAAATCTGATAGGAATCAGAATGCTTCTACAACAGCGGCTGTCGTTGCACCTGCTGCTCCGGCCTCTCCGGCCAGAATAGCCTTTGCACCTGCAGCCAGTGCTTCTGCAGCACCGATGCCGAAGTACTTCTCTGCATAGTTCAGCTCGCCCTGAACAGGTCTGAGTGAAACTGATACGAACTTGAGCAGTTCTGCTGCAAGAGCATCAGCACCAGCGCCCTTTGAGACGGCGATTGCAGAATACTCGACAACATAGGCAGGCTTTCCGTCGACACTCGGGAACGGAATCGTGTCCGCACCGTCTGCCGCGAATATGAAACCGGCCTTTCCGGACTCTGCAACATAACCCTTCTTTACCCATCTGTCGAGCATTGCAGGGATTCTGCCCAGAATTCTGGCGTCGATCTTACCGTTAGAGAGCTCTGCTTCCTTTCCTCCGAAGAAGCCCGAGAGGGCCATCTTCATGAACCAAGCTGCACCGTCGCCATCCATGACAATCGGGGTGAAGCCCTTGAACTTCAGCTGCTGGCAAGCTCTTTCGAAATCTTCCCAGGAATTGATTGCTTCAGGGTCGACACCGGCTTCTGTGAGAACTGCTCTGTTGATTGCAATTCCGCAGGCCTTGACTGCAAACGGATAAGCATAAATGCCATCACCATCCGAGACATAGGGAAGGATTCCGGCGTTGATCTTGTTCGGAATGAGATCGCTCAGGTCGAGCAGTCCATCCTTGCAGGCCAACGGAGAGAAATCCGTAACCTCGTACAAATCGAATTCGGGTCCGTCGAAGAGGATTCTGAAGCCGGTCTGGCGCATGAATTCCTTGGCCAGAACAGCGTCTGATGATCTCATCACGGCTGAAACCTTTGACTCCGTGACCGACTGTGCGAACACGAGAGAACAGCTCAGCAGAAGGATGAGAATTAATGTAATTTTCTTCATTGGCTAACCCTCCAAATTTAATCTGTCATAGTCGGGGCCGGAAACCAGCCCCACGAATTCCATCAATTAAAAACTTGGAACGGTGAACGGATACTGCTCGAGATCTCTCATCGGCTGGTCTTTCAGGATGTTTGTCCACCATGCCGGCTGTCTCGGTGTGCTGTAGTTGATTCTACCCCACATGAATGTCTTGAGCATCAGGTCGCCCAATTCGAGCCATCTCTCGTGCCAGTCAACTGCATTGTAGTATGCATAGTCGGAAATCATCTTCAGTGCGGCTTCTTCCTTTCCGGCCTCGATCAGCTGTGCTGCAACCTCCTGGAGGTTAGCAACAACATCATACTGGAGGTCCATCTTCTCCTGGCGGTTATGATGGATCATCTGGATGCCATACTGATAGTTGATCTCACAGATCTGCTGTACGTAGGAGTTCGTCCACCATCCGGAATCTCTGCGGAATGTCTCGTATCTGCTTCCGGTGTAGTAGAACTCAGGCAGCTTTTCCATTGCCGGCCAGAGCGGTGTCAGGTAAGTCGTGTCTGCTCCGCCATAACCGAACCAGCTGACTCCTCTGATCTTCTCAGGCAGCCATGCCTTGACCTGTCCGATATGGACATAGCAGCTCTGCGGGACGCCGATTGCACGGACCTTGGAGTGTGCGTTGGGGTTTCCGAACGGACCTGCCTCAGGATACAGGGACTTGTCATACTCTGTTCCCTGATAGTAGTCGCCCTTGATCTCGAAGATGTCCTGGACGGACAGGAGCTTGTCGGGCTTGACTGACAGAGGAAGCTCTGTGGCAGCGTTTGCTGTGGGAGCGAACTGATCAGCCATTGAGGGAGCTGCGAGGCAGAGACCTCTCCAGACACGGAGGTTCGATCCGGACGGGCAGAAGATGTCTGCAGGTGAGAACTTGGCAAGATCGTCGCCTTCTTTCCACAGTCCGTTGGCAATTGCGAACGGGACCATGTTCTCGCACCACATGTAATTCTCATGAGCTGTGTCGTTGAAGTCGATGTAGTTGATTCTTGCGCTGTTTGCAGCGATGAAGAAGTGGTCATCCGGAATGCGGACTGCACACCACATGTCCTTACCATAAGCCTCGAAGACCCATACTTCGTTTCCGTCTGTGATGTCGATTGTCTCACAGGGGTCGCGCCAGCCGTAGGTCTCGCAGAGCCAACCCATGATTTCACAGGCTTCACGTGCTGTGGAAGCTCTCTCAAGAGCAATGTCCTGAGCATTCCAGCAGTCGATCCAACCCTTGTTGTCGGCAAACAGTGCATTGTATGCAGCAAGTCCCTTCTCGGTTCTTCTGCTCAGGCCGTTTGTTGCCTCACCCATTGCAACACCGACTTCATTCATGAATGAATAGCGGCAGTGGAAGTAAGCATAGGTGTGTCCGGTGTAGGGATCCTCACCCATCTTGATTCCTTTACCGTAATCGGGGTTCTCCCACGGATCGCCGTTGATGCCGTAGTCTCCGTAGTTGTGGCAGTCGAGAACGATGTCTCTTGCCTCACCCTCTTCCCAGTCCTTGGCCGGGATGATCCAGAGCCTGAAGTCAGCGGAACCGGAGTCATCGTTGTGGGTGATGATCGTGGAACCGTCAACTGTTGCGTTTTTTCCTACTGCAACGATTGTACATGCAAAGACGTGCATTGCAGGTACGGCGATGAGCAGCAGACAAGCGAGAATAAGTGTAATTCCTCTCTTCATAAATCGCTCCTTTTTTTGTATAAAACCTCACAAAAAGGTTTTAGATTCGATATTTTCCTGCAGTGAGCGGGATTTACCCGTCACTGCTTGAAAGCTTTCTCCAGGGCCTCGGAGGTCCTGTTGTAGGCGGCCGGCTTGTGATAGACGACCTGGACCCTGTTCACGTTCTCCGGTGCATCGGGATCATGCAGATAGTATCCGAGTCCGTTTGCCTGGATGTCCTCGAACAGAGGCCACTCGACTTCGACATACTTCTCGGGATAGAAGTAAGCTGTCCATGCGATTGCCTCTGCAGCGCCGCTGAGGTGTCTTCCTACGCGGTACCACATGGGCTGTCCTTCCTCGAGGTCATACGGGACATAGGTCAGACCCTTCTCCGATGCCTTGGCGAGGAACTCGTCCTTTCCTTCAAGCATGAACTGCTCGGTGATCGGGCCGGTGATTCTGTCGATGAACGGCTCGGGAGTCTCCATGAGGAACGGGAGAGCCTGGCTGTAGTCGCCCCACTCTCTGTGGCTCAGACCGCGGAGGCTCTTCGGGGATGCCTCATACTTCATGTTGAAGTACTCGCTCAGGGACATTGCAGCATAACCTGCGATTGCCAGCGACTTGTCCGGTGCGACGTACGTTCCTACGACGGGATACATGATCGATGCCTCGTGGATATCGATTGCGATATCGATGTTCTCCTTTCTGAGGAGCTCCATGATTGCATAGGATGCCATCTCGGTCGGAGTACCGTCGGCACGTCCGGGATATGTCCTGTTCATGTTCCTGATGTCCTGGTATGCCAGGTTCTGTCCGGAAGGATAATGGACATAGGTGAACGGATCGGGCCACTGATCGAGCGGGTTGGACTCTCTGGCGCCGATTCTGTACTTCTGCTCGCCCCATTCGGTCTTGACGGTGACATACTTGGGATATGCGCCGCCTGTCGATCCCATGGTCGATCCGCTGTAGTTTCCTTCGGGCATGATGAATACCTTTCCGGCTTCCACATGGATGTTCTCGAGCATGATGTAGCAGGTGATGCTGGATGCGGGCTCATACGGGTGGACATTACCCATGATGAATACGCTTCCGCCCTCGACACCCGAATCAAACACGTAGATCGGAGTATCGAACCAGTTTCCCTTCATTTCGGGAAGATAATCGCTGAGCCACTTGACCTCGGTCAGTTCATCGGAAGCGACGAAGACTTCCTTGTAGTGGCGCATCTGATAGAATTCCAGACCTGCGAAGAAGGCGATGACGGCCATGCAGACCAGGATGATGATCTTTACGGTTTTCGAAGCAAGGATCGGAGCTTTTTCTTTCTTTTCGTTAGCCATTTTCTCTCCTCCCTACCTCATTTGATGAACAGTACGCGCAGCACGAACGGAATCACGCAGTACGCATAGACGATATCGTAGACAAGATTGGTTCTCTTCTCTCTCTTGAAGAAATTCTTGATGAAGAAGAAAGCAATGATTGCTGCGATGACGAAATACAGATAATGGATAACTGTCTGCCAGAATACAAGCATCTTTCTACCTCCTCACTACTTCAGGAATTTGAACCATGCCGGATGGATGAACATCACCAGGGCAATGGCTCCGAGAACCAGACACGGAATCGCAACCTGCTTCAGGAAGCTCATGTACGATCCCTTGTAACCAACTGTTTCGCATGTCAGACGTCCCGTGATACGTGACGGCGGCAGGCAGTCGCCGATCGGGAACATGAGGCTCAGTGCGGCACATGCGATCGTGGTATCGAATCCCATCGTGTTGTACATGAAGACCAGCGGTGCACCGATGATGATAGCCGAACCGTAGCTCAGGCTGCCCTGTGCGAAAGCTGCGAAGAACAGTACGAAGATGAAGATCAGGATCATCGGCATTGTGATGAACGTGACGCCGATAAGTCCCTTGACACCGATCTGGGTCATCGACTCCTGGAGGACTCCGACGCTGAGAACCGTTGCGACCAGCGGGAAGACCTGCTCCATCGTGTCGTTGATGACCTTGAAGTACTCCTTGAAGGTTCTCTTGACGGGGTTGCAGATGACAACCGCGACAGTTCCGATGAGGAACGTAAGCGGGAGACCGATTACGGGAACCTTGAATGCATCGTAGAGTGTCAGCAGGATCAGTCCGATGACGACTACGAGCGGAATCAGGATGCGGATGATGTTCATCTTCTCGGGAGCCTCAGGCAACTCGGACAGAATCTGCTCCTTGGGAGCTCTCTTGGAACCCCAGCCGAGGAAGATGATCGTGAAGACTCCGACGATTGCGATGGGCACGCCCAGCAGCCATGTGAATCCGACGTACGGCATGTTGCACTGTGCGGTGATGATCATGGTCCAGAGGTTGATCGGAGGACATGCGGCAGAGAGAATTGCGAAGATGAAGACGAATGCTGCCGTCTTCTTCTCCGAAACGCCCATGTAGCGCACGACTGTCGCGACCAGTCCGCCCATGACGAAGACCGAGATGCTTCCTGCACCTGTCAGAGCTCCGGGGATCAGCATGAAGATTGCCATGAAGGTCAGCAGGATCCACTTGTTGTTGAATGTACCGACAAGCTTTCTCGTGACAGCCGTCATTGCTCCGGAGTACGAATACATATTGACGAAGATTGATGCACAGATGAATGAGATTGCCAGGTCAAGG
>JAEEGF010539089.1_pt1 | contig 10062 bp, 9 predicted proteins | sample 9134171 | NCBI WGS metagenome assembly JAEEGF01 (sample SAMN16246542, study PRJNA631951) | gut metagenome | biome: gut microbiome; feature: rumen; material: AP-attached | host: Bos | place: Iran: Karaj | collected 2018-10 | reverse complement strand
CCTGCTGCCTTGGTCATATTAAAGCCAAAAAGATTATGTACTTTATCATGTCTAATTTTGACTCCATCGTAATTATGATAGAATCGCTTGAAATCCTCAGAGTTATTGTCAATATCTCCGACAACCTCTTTGAACTTAAAGAAAGAATGAATGTCTAAGTTTTTACCCTTAAACTCCTCTATCTCATCAAACACTTCCCTAAGGTGGTCTTCGGTATAGAAAATAGCGGGCTCATTCATATCATTCCAAAAGCCGTCTATTCCTGCATCAAGAAGCAGCTTATACTTTTGTCCAAACCACGCCCTTACCTCGTCATTTAAAAAGTCCGGAAAATGAGATTTGCCCGGCCATACTGCCGCCACAAGATCTGTCCCATCCTCTTTTTTACAAAAGTAATTATTCTTAACCCCTTCCTCGTATACAGAGTAGCCATCTTCAACCTTGACTCCTGCATCGATAATGGGAACCAGATGGATACCCTTGTCTAACATTTCTTTTACAAATTTTGCAAAGTCGGGAAACGCTTCCTCATTAATGGTAAAATCCTTGAAGCGCTCCATATAATCAATGTCTAGGTAAACCGAATCAATAGGTATCCCCAACTCTTCATATTTGGAAACGACTTCTCTTACCTCGTCTTCGTTTATGTAACTCCACCTGCTTTGGCCATAGCCAAAAGCCCACTTGGGAGGAATATAACAAGCTCCTGTTAGTTTCCTGAATTCACTTACAATCTCTTTTTTGTTTTTTCCCTCAATGACATAAATATCAACATCCGGACTTGTCTGTCTGACTATAATTTCATCAATCTTGGAAAATCCGATGTCAAATTCAACGCTTTCAGGTGTATCCCAGAAGTATCCAACTGTATCTTCATCATCTATGATAAAGAAATTCTGTGCACCATACAGTGACCTCTTATCTTCAAAATGATTGGGTTCATCTGAACAAAAGCTGGTATACGTCCACCCTCTCTTGTTGATTCCCCTTACAGTTTCCCCAAGTCCATATACAACAGCCTTCTTACCCATTTTTCGACTGAACGTATTTAATTTGGAATCTATGAACCATCCCGGCAAATCATTCTTTTCTGAAGTCAGGTTGATTACCGTAGCATAGGTCTTTATTGGGGTTCCGAATGTATATCTTTTTATCATTATTACTATCCTTTCACGCCACCCAAAGTAATTCCCTGTTTCATTTTGGTCTGTGCAAACAGGTAAACGATTATTATTGGAATAACCGAGATCAAACTTCCGGCCATAAGCACGTTGTATTCTGTACTATACTGGCCGTTTAATGAATTGAGGGCTAATGTAAGAGTCATTTTATTTTTGTCCGAAAGCATTACCAACGGCCAAAGATAATCGTTCCACGCCTCCATAAACGTCGATATAGCCAAAGTTGCCATAGCCGGTGTAATCAAAGGCACGATTATATTCTTATATACCTTCCATAATCCTGCTCCGTCTATTATAGCTGCTTCCATAAAGTCCTTTGGCAGCGAACGCATACTTTGAACTAACAAAAATACTCCGAATGCTCTGAAAATAGCAGGAGAAATAACGCTTGTATATGAGTTAATCAGATTCATCTTATTCATAATGATGAACAATGGAATAAGCGTAATTTGAGTGGGAATCATCATAGAAGCAAGATAAATTCCCAGTATTACATCTGCTCCCTTAAATCGTATCTTGGTTATAGCAAACGCAGCCATAGATGCAGAAAGCAAAGTAATAACAGTATATGAAACAGTTATAAAGCTGCTGTTAACAATTGCTTTTAAAAAGGGAAACAGCGAGAATACTTTTTCATATGCCTTAAATGAAGGGGCCTTTGGAACCCACTGGATAGGAAGAGCCATCAATGCTCCCTTGCTCTTAAGTGAAGTGATTATCATCCAATAAAAAGGTACCGTTACTATAACTACAAGAAGTAGAGCTATTAGATAGAATATAAGATTGTTAATAATCTTACTGCGTTTATGACTCATAATGAACCCACACTTTCTGTACCTTTAGCTGTACGATTGTAAGTATCAGAATTATGAAAAACAGCAGCCAAGAATAAGCAGCTGCATATCCCATTTCAAAATAGCTGAAGGCATATGTATATATACGTTCAACCATTACCTGCGTTGCTCCATGAGGGCCACCTTCTGTCATAATCTGTACCTGAGGGAAAAGCTGAAATGCATTGATGAGTGACATTATCAGACAATACAAAAGTGTGGGGGAAAGAAGTGGTATTGTAATTCCAAACAGAGTTCTTATCTTACCGGCTCCATCCATTTTGGCGGCCTCATAATATGAAGAATCTATTCCCCTCAGGCCTCCAAACATATATAACCCATAAAATCCCATATCCTTCCATACTGAAGCAAGAACTATTCCCGGCATAGCCCATGTAGGATTCGATAACCAATCGGGACCCGTAATACCTACCAATGCAAGTATAGAGTTAAGAATTCCATATTTCGAACTAAGCACCCATTTCCATATAAGACTGGCTGCAACCCAAGACGTCAAAACCGGGATATAGTACAGTACTCTCATTATTCCAGTACCCTTCTTATCCGTGTTTATAATCAGGGCTATAGCCAAAGAACATACAAAAGCCAAGGGAATATACAAAACCACAAAGTAAGTTACATGCTTTAATGTCATCCAAAATTCGTCAGTTCCAAGTATTTTGACATAATTTTCAAAACCAACGAAGTTGTCTGGGATTGTATGAATGGTAAATTTCTCAAGTCCGCTCCAGTTGGTTAAGCTTAAGCCAGTTGCCAAAATAATCGGCAGAAGGCTAAAAACAATCATGCCTAAAAAACTTGGAAGCATAAAAGGTGCGGCATTGGCCAACTTTTTTAATTCTTTGCGTGTTTCTTTCTTCATGATAACCTCTAAAAAAAGTGCCTGCAGCTTTAGATTGCATCTGCTGCAGGCACACATCGGGCTTAGTTCAATGTAATATTGCTCTCACACTGTGCTTGCGCATCCTTTAATGCTTCTTCGGGTGTGCATAAACCATCGGCTGCCTTGCTTACGCTTTCAGAAATAATATCTGACATCTTGCTGTAATCATTGATAATAGGGGGAAGTACAAGTGAATCAAGAGATTCAAATACTGCCTTTCTGTTATCAGGAGGAGTAATTTCAAGGTAAGGTGCAAGCGCATCCATATTGCTTAATGCAGGAAGATCCCAGCCTGCCTCAAGTCTTATTGAAGCAGTTTCATCGCTTGAAGCTAGGAATGTAAGCCATGTCTTTGCTGCTGCCTGAGCTTCCTCTGATGCAGAAGCGTTAACAACAAGTGCATTTGCAAAGAAATGTGTTGCCTTCTTAGTCTGACCGGGTTCTACGCAGATATCCCAAGCAAAATCGCAGGCATCTGTAAATGTATTAAAGCACCATGTACCTGTAGGAATCATTCCAAGTCTTCCGCTTTCGAATAAATCCCAATCGCCCATGCCGCCCATCTGATCTGGAGTGGGCTGTACATTTGTATCCTGAACTCTGTTAACAAGGCTCTCAAGAGCTGCAATATTCTCCGCAGAATCAATTGTAAATGACTTGCCGTCCGCACTTATAAGGCTTCCACCGTACTGAGCGGCAACTTTGTAGAACTCATTGTAAGTAATGGGCTGGTAAATTCCAAAGATATCATCGCCTAATGCTCTGATAGCCTTTGCTGCCTTATCAACATCTTCTCTTGTCCAATCATTTGTTGGATAGTCAATGCCGGCCTTATCAAACAAATCTTTGTTGTAAACAAGGATTACGGTTGAAAAGTTCTCCGGCAATCCGTACTGTATTCCGTCATAGTTAAATGCTCCAAGAGCAGTTTTGTTAATTGTGGAAGCGTCAATGTCTGAAAGATCAGCAAGTAATCCCTTTGAAGCATATGCTCCAAAGTTCTCGATATTCATCTCAAAGCAATCAGGTGCATTTCCACCGGAAATACGGGTCTGCATTGTTGTGAAATAATCATCATATGCGATGGTCTCAATTTCCACGGTAATGTTAGGATATTTCTCATGAAATGCCTTGTACATAGAATCGAGGGTTGCCTCATTACCACCTGATGCATTAAAATTAGCGTATGTGATTGTGATAGCTTCAGAAGTGTCTGCAGGTGCAACTGCCTCTTCTGTTGCCGCAGTCTCAGTTGTCGTTTCTTGCTGTGCAGGTGTGGGCTCTGCTGTCTGGGCGGCTCCACAGCCAGCAAGAAGCGCTGACATCATAACGGTCGACATTAGTATCGATAATATTTTTTTCTTCATAGCTTTCCTCCCATATCATTAGGTTGCTTTTTATTCATCAATTAAGAAGGCGGCCGTCCTACTTAACAGATTACTTGTTGAGAATAAATCCCTTCTTTACAAAAACCGGAAACCTCTCACTTTCTGAATTAACCGTCCGGTTGCCCTTATATACCTTCTTCGAAAAGAATCCTACCCACTCACCATCCGGCAGATAGAGTTCTCTCAGCTTTTGGTTTTCCTCCAAAAGAGGAGCAACCAGTATTTCTTCCCCAAAGAAATACTCATCTTCCCATTTTAAGAGTTCCTTATTGCTCATATCAGACCAGAAAACGGGTCTCATCATGGGAACTCCGGTTTTGGCTGACTTTTCAGCCTGTTCATATATGTACGGAAGAAGTGCAATTCTAAGTTTGTGCCAATACCTGATTTCCTCTATAAAACCATCGTCATCGTAGTACTTGGCCATATTCCATGGACTTCTTTCGTTATTACCTTCCGCTCCCGGCATTAATTCCTTAAACTGTCCTCCATCTGGCTCTGAATGCCACTGCATTATTGGACAGAAACACGCAAACTGCGTGGACCTGAGATATAGGTCTTTACTTGGCAAAGGCCCTGCAAAGCCTCCAATATCAAATCCCCAATATCTGATTCCGGAATTGGCAGCTGACATAGCGGAATAATAAGCATGCTTTAGTTCATCATTTGTTGACTGATGATCACCGGCCCATAAAAATGGTGTGGCTGACGCTCCAAGATATCCTGCCCTTGAGAAAAGGATTCTGTCCTTCCCTACGAAGTCCTTGTAAGCCTTTACATATGTTTGTGAATAAGCGTTCTTTTGTTCCTTTCCCGTATCCTTGTTAACGAAAACAAGATTGTCCTTGTGAACAAATTCACCACCATCTGTTTTGAAGCCCTCAACCCCGATGTCCAATAGATACTGCCTTTTATCAAACCAGTTCTTTTGGGTCTCTATATTTGTAAAATCAGGAATCAATGAGCCTGCGAACCAGTTTCCTTCAGGAATTCTATAGGCTTCTCCCTTATCATCGAACACACATAGTTTGTTCTCAATAGCGAACTTTGAGTCAAGTTCATTTTGAAGATGTGTCTCTCCAACATCCATTTTTTTATAAACCGGTATCTGCCATAAAACCAAATGGAGTCCGTCTTCATTCAAAGACTTGATCATCTCTTTAGGATTGTTCCAATATTTACTGTCGCTAAAATCAAAGTCCTCGTATTTAAATGCAGAGCCATCAGGTCTTTCTTTGTACTTGGCGCCATTGAAGATGTAAAAGGTTGCCTCATCACTCCAGGCTTCTAGCACAATCACGCCCGCCGGGAAATCATACTTCTTCAAATTGGCCTGTAATTCCCTGACATCTTTCTCCGATTTCCAGTGATTGGCAGAAACCCATGGCAAAAATGCAAATTTGGGTGGAGTATCTATTTCTCCTCCTAGATAAGAATTTAATTCTTTGATTATTTCTACAGGTGTTCCGCTAAACAGAATTAGTATTGCATCCGCCGGAATGTCCAAAGTTATTCCGTCTTTGAAATCGTATCTGCTTACCTTCTTTGTGTCTGCAAGAACTCCTAGTCCGGAATCTGTCATAAAGAACGGAATGCTGCAGTATGTGTATTCACCTTGATTACAGAACTGCTCTCTGACCTCATTAATGCATTTCTTCCCGAGCTGATTAATTGAGTCAAACTTCTCGCCCAGTCCATAGATTCCCATATGTTCTACATCAATCTGGACAAATACCTCTTCGCCCTTTGGTACAATCTCTATCTTTGCAATCCCGCCGGGCAAGGCAAAATCAAATGATTCATTCTCTTTAATGTTGGATAATTCAAGCTGTCTCATTAGATAGTAAGCACACTTTCTCTTTCCACAATTCCAACAGGAAGAACTATGTCCTGACTTTCATATGTGGGATCTTCCATGCTCTTTGTTAAAAGTTCTACTGCGAGTTCACCTTTCTTAGCGATATCTTGCTTAACAGTAGTGAGCCCTACGGGTAAGTATGCAGATACTTCCAAGTCATCAAAGCCTACGATGGAATAATCCTTTGGGATACTAAATCCAAGTTTGGCCATGCCTTTAATGACACCAATTGCAAGCGCATCCGCTGTTGTCACAATTGCAGTGATGCTCTTCCCTGACTTGACTATCTTCTCTGCGGCCTCAACTCCATACTCGTAATTGACATCACCTTCATATATCAGTTCTTCGTCCACAGGGATACCCTTTTCCTCTAACGCCTTTTTGTATCCATTAATTCTTTTTTGAACAACACCATTCTCATGTCTTGCGCCAGACACAATAGCTACATTCTTATGTCCATGGTCCAAAACATATTTTGTTGAAATATATTCTCCAAGTTCATCATCTATTCTGATGTTATGGAAATACTCATCCGAACAATAGCTGTCTATTAAAACTACCGGAACCTCAATTTTTTTAAACTGCTGATAAAAATCATCAGGGTACATTCCAATGACAATCACACCGTCAAGGTTTCTCTCTACAACCAGTTTCATGTATGACTCATTCACATCGGAAGCTGAAATAATGATGTGATAACCAAGTAATCTTGCACGGTATTCTATTGCACTTAAAATCTCACTGTAAAAGCTGTTCTTAAACATGAGCTCGCTTCCCGGCTCTGTCTGAGGTACAACCACGCCAATCAGTTTAGAGCATTTACTGGTAAGCGAAACCGCACCAAGGTTAGGGATATAGTTGAGTTCCTTTATAGCTTTCTCCACTCTCTCCCTGGTTTCTTTGGTGATGGTCTTGTTACTACCATTCAAAATATATGAAACTGTGGCTTTTGAAACGCCTGCATACTCTGCAACGTCTTTTAATGTTGTCCTCTTCATATATACCTTAATTCCCCGTGGTTGCGTAATTTAACCGTTTAAATGTTTAACCGGTTAACTTGATAATAACCCCTTAGCTTTTTAATGTCAACAATATTTTTTGCAATAAAAAAACCCGAGGCTTTTGCCTCGGGTTTTCTACTTGTCTCTTATTTATTCTTTCCGCAGCACTTTTTGTACTTCTTGCCGCTTCCGCAGGGGCAGGGATCGTTGGGATAAACCTTGGCATCCTTAACGATTGTCATTGAAGACTTCTGCTCCTTGTAGAGCTCTTTCTGCTTCTCCTCTGAGAAGATGTCGTTCCACTGCTCAAGGCCATAGAGCCAATCAGCGCTGGCTGCAACCATGTTCTTGTAGAGGAGCTCCTTGTCGAAGTCCAAAGAAACCTTGGTGTTCTCGTCCATCTCCTCGATGGGGTTGGGAGTCTTAAGGCTGTCGTTGATTCCGTCAAGGAATCCAACCATGGTCATAAGCTCGACGTCGTACTTGTCAGCCAGCTCATCAACAGTTCCCTCTACAACCTCATCAGGGTTGGAAAGAAGGCTTGCGTAGATTTCTTTCTCTTTCTCGAAATAAGCCTTCCATAATCTTCTTAAATCATCTTTGCTTGCGGTGGGAGAGTACGCGGTCTCTCTCCAGGTATCTAATAAACTCATAGTAAAAACCACCTTTTCTCAATAATAGATATAAAAAAGTATATCTCAAATCCTTTGGTTAGTAAACTTCTATTTAGCAGACGCCCATGGCTTTAAGATCTGCCTTAACCTGCTCAAGGTCCTTGTATACGATGCCTCTTATGCCAAGCTCCTCGCCGGCCTTGATGTTTTTGGGAGTATCGTCGATAAAAACGCATTCCTCCGCCTTTAAATCATATGAGGTAAGAAGCAGGTTGTAGAATGCAGGGTCGGGCTTAATCATCTTCACGGTGTATGATAAGTATCCGCCGTTCATGTGGGGGATGAAATCCAGGGCCTCGGCACACTCAACCTTTGCTTTCTCAGAGAAATTGGAAAGGTAATAAACCTTATAGCCCTTGCTCTTTAATTCCTCAAGCCAGGGAATAGCGAAATCTCTCTTGGTAACAAGGCCGTTACAGTCTGCAAACACGCTTCTGATCCAGTCTTCAATCTCAGGGTCCGCAGCAATGAAAGCCTGATAGATTTCTTCCTCTGTATAAACACCTCTGTCGAACTCATTCCAGGCTGCGTTGTAAACCGTTGCCTTGGCGAGACGCTCGATTTGCTCCTCCGTGTATCCTTTATCTACCATAAAATCGTGCCAGCGATAGTTCGTAAGCACGTTTCCTATGTCGAAGATAACATTCTTAATCATAAAACTTACTCCTCAATTAATTTCAAAAGATTATTTGCGGCGTAGGATAAAGGTGCCGCCACCTTTGTTGCGACGCAAAAGCGCCTCTTTGGAATCATCTTGTTGAATCTCAGTTCAAAAAGTTTCCCCTCTTTAATATAGGGGGCTGCAAAATCCTTCATGACCGAACCGATTCCAAGATTCTTAAGAGCAAACTCCACAATCATGTCTGATGTTGCCAGCTCAAACTCCGGTGAAATATGAACGTTGTTGGTTTCAAGGAAGTCTTCCATGTACTTTCTTGTACTGGTTTCTCCCTCAAGACAGATTAAAGGAAGCTTTTCAAGTTCTGAGAGATCCAGGGTTTTGTTCTTAAGTCCGAAGAAATGTCTTCCCGCGACAAAAACGTCTTCAATCTCCTTAACGTTCTTAAGTTTAATATCATCCCTCATTTCAATGGGGGTACTTACAAGGCCAAAATCTATGGCCTCCTCCTCAAGGAGCTTAAGGGTCTCAGGGGTGGGACCGTTTGTAACCGAAACCTTTACTCCCGGGAACTTTTCGTGGAACTTCTCCAAGTATGGCAAAAGAAAGAATCTAAGTGTCATATCACTGGCGCCGATTCTTACCTCGCCGTATTCAAGGTTAAGCATCTGCCTGACTCGTCTCTCACCGGTTTCAAAAAGCTCGTAGCCCTTTGAGACATAGTCAAACAAAACCTTGCCTTCCCCTGTCATCACAACGCCCTTGGAGCTTCTTACAAACAAAACCACATTAAGCCAGTCCTCAAGCTGTCTTATGGCCTGGCTCACCGCGGGCTGTGAAATATTAAGTTCCTTGGCTGCCTTTGTGATACTTCCGTTTATGGCAACATAGTAGAAAACCTTGTAATACTCAAGATTGTTGGTCATCCGTTACATCCTCTTCGGGTAACTTGGGTTCAGGGGGATCGGCGATGGTTCTTTTGCCCGTAAGCTTTCCGTACATCCAAATGAATGCCCAGCAGAAAACAGGAATAACGATGGTAAGGATTGCACATATCTTAAATAACTGCATTCCTCCCGCCTTTGTAAAGAACGCTGCCACAAAGGTTACTATATACAATAAAACCAGCAAAATTACGCATACTAAAGCTGCAATCTGTTTAGGACTTTTTTTCTTTTTCATTCTCATTTCCTCCCGTGCCATTATATTAGTAAAATTGCGGCTTGTCAAAGAATATCATAAGCTCCTCTTATGTTGACTATTGATTCATAAATGTTAAAATATCAGTATAAAGTCAGATTTTTGCCACGGAGGTATTGATGCGTTCAGTCAGGAAACTTTTCTATCGCGTAGTCGGAATAATAATTGTTCCAACCATACTTCTCGTGTGCTTTATTCTCTATTCCCATTTCTCCGGAAAGACCCTTAAGTGGCCCTGGGCAGTAGAGTCGGAGATTGACTTTTTACCAAATGCAAAGATTTACTCCGCCAAGGTGTATGACGCCACCGGGGAGGAGTATTTGGGAGAGCGGGGCTACATAAAGGTTGGCCCTACGGAGCTTGCCTCCCTGACGCCCACTCAGTATTACAACTACTATAATTCG
>JAEEGF010327021.1_pt1 | contig 10063 bp, 9 predicted proteins | sample 9134171 | NCBI WGS metagenome assembly JAEEGF01 (sample SAMN16246542, study PRJNA631951) | gut metagenome | biome: gut microbiome; feature: rumen; material: AP-attached | host: Bos | place: Iran: Karaj | collected 2018-10 | reverse complement strand
TATTCGTCAGCTTATGATAACCGAGGAATGGATATCAAGAGATGCCCGTCCGGGCAGGAGTGATGAGAAATGGTTGAATTTAATTCTGAAAAAGTCGGATACAGTCTGACGATCGACGGGAAATATCATAATACGCTGGATATCGAATGCTTCTCTCAGATGATGAAAGATCCCTCGTATTGCTATAAGTTTTACTGGCTGGAAGCAATTGTGCAGTTGATATCAGAGGGCGTTAATGAGACTACATTCGATACCATTATCAATGAAATGATATGTAACGCCTGGTATTCGGTAAGGGAGTTTCATATTCATCTGTCCGGCAGAATGGCGGATGGCCTTGTGCGGGATGCGCTTGAACGATCCATACTTACTTTATCAAAGCTCAGTGATCTGCCTGCCAATGCCTCTAAAGTAGAGATCAAAAATGCAATCAAAGAGCATGATAAAGAACTAAAGAGTGCCAAGGAACAATTGACCAATATGGTTCCGTATCGTGCGCTGGCAGGTTTTTTCGCAAAATCAAATTCCCCGGCGGAATGGGAAAGCATACGGCGGATGGTTGCCTATATTCAAAGGATCGACAGAGAGGTAATGCCTCTTCCTTATACACTTGGAGAATCTAGCAAGCTGAAAAGGGAGATCTATTTTCATCCGGCATGGATGGAGATGATCCAGGATAATACGGTGTCTATCCTTGGGTGGATACAGTATGAGAAAGTAAAATGGCTGCAGAATAATAATCCCGAGGTTCCGGGCCTTGTTTACAAACTGGCACCTATGGATGAAAAGATGCGGAAGCTGAATAAGGTCAGGAATCTGTGGGAAGGAATTCTGGATATCAGCGAAGTAAGAGATGTATTTACCGGGGAGGCAGTCATAAAGAATAAGTATGACGTGGATCATTTTATTCCATGGTCATTTGTGATGAATGATGAGCTTTGGAATCTGATGCCTATGGATTCATCGCTTAATTCGTCAAAGAATAATAGGCTGCCAAAGTGGGATCCATTCTTTATGAATTTCGCGGCAAACCAATATCTGCTGTATAGTTTTATTCACGAGAAGGCAGGAATCCACAAACTGTTTGAGGCCTGCTACCGCGATAACCTTCATTCCATCTGGGCAGGACAGGAGCTCTACAGAAAAGGAAACACCCGGGAGGAGTTTTACAACATCTTGCAGAAGAATATGCAGCCCCTGTATGACTCTGCCAGACGGCAAGGGTATGAGGTTTGGAATAAATGATTAGTTTAAGGCTAATGAGACCCCGGGACGGAGTCAGAGTCTCATTTTTGTAAGAACTCGGCATGAAGTATGCCAAGATTGCGACGCAATTGACTCATATTAAGAAAAGGCCATTTGCAGTCAATAAAAAAAGCCGAAGGCGTTGACTTATTTTAAGAAAAAGCCATTTGCGGTCAATCAAAAAAGCTAAATGCATTGACTCATTTTAAGAAAAAGTCATTTGTAGTCAATAAAAAAAGCCAGAGGCGTTGACTCTATTTTAAAAAGTGCCATTTGCAGTCAATAAAAAAAGCCGAAGGCGTTGACTCTATTAAAAATAATGCCATTTGCAGTCAATAAAAAAGGCCGAGGGCGTTGACTCTTTTTAAGAAAAAGCAAGTTGCAGTCAATACTTTATAGCAGTTTATTGTGTCAGCCACCAAATCTTGAGGAACTGACAGTGGAAAACGTAATACATATAAAAAAAACCGTATTTAATAAATTTTTAACACATTGTAACCTTTTATATAAAAATATTTAAAACTATTAATTGGTGCATCGTGTTATAATGGTGTCGTTATATTTAAAAAATACTTTGTTTAAATATCTTTGGGAGGAGAAAAAATGAGACAAAGAAAACTTATTGTACCGGCACTGATGGCTGCATTGCTTATCACTGCCTGCTCAGACAGATCATCTATAGATGAAAACAAACTGTCTGAGGCATCAACATCGCTTTCCGAAACTGAAGAACAGGTGTCGGAAAAACAATCAGAAGATGAAGCCACTTCGGTAGAAACAGTGGCCGGATCCATCGCGGAAACGACAACAAAAGAAAGCAGGATCGAGTCAGTGGCAGAGGAGTCAACGGAAGAACCTACAGAGGAGCTGACTGAAGAACCTACAGAAGAACCTACAGAAGAGCCTACAGAGGAATCTGCAGATCCTCACTCTTATCTGTTCAAAAGCGGCCGAAGGCTTGATCTTGGTAACATACCAAGGGTAGACGGAGCGCTGGCACTTGAACCTTTTTATGATGCGGTATTTGCAGACCTTTTGGGGATAACCCCGGATGATGCAAGAAGTCTTCTTGCGTGCAATAACACGCCACAGGCATATCTTGATCTGACTTTGGGTAATGTGGATATGATATTCTGCGCTCTTCCATCAAACGAACAGGTTGAATATGCTGAGAAAAAAGGTATTGAATTCGATTATACGACCATACTCAGCGGCGGTTTTGTTTTCTTTGTGAATAAGAACAATCCTGTAAACAGCGTGACACAGGAAGAATTAAAGGGCATAGTCAGCGGTAAAATAACAAACTGGAAAGAGCTCGGCGGGGACGATGAACCGATCGTGCTTTTCCAGCGAAATGAAGGCTCAGGCAGCCAGTCAGGTTTATACCGGTATGTTCTTCCCCCTGAAGAGGTTATGCCTCCCAAAACGAGTGAGAGAATAAACGGGATGGGGGACGTAGTTGATATGGTGGCCGGATATGAGAGCGGAAAGGGATCTATATCTTTTTCATATTATTACTACATCGCAAATATGTATTACACAGATGATATCAAGCTTCTGGCAATAGATGGTATCATGCCAAGCGATGAAACCATAGCAAATGGGGAGTATCCTTTCCTTAATTTTTCGCAGATAGTTACAAGGAAGGATCTGCCGGAAGACAGTATAGTAAATGACATAATCGAATATGTAACAAGTGAAGAAGGCGCCCGTATCGCGCGCGAAAACGGCTATGTTCCTTACGAAGCAGGAGGGGCCAAATGAAGAGTAAAAGGATAGCGGCATTATTATTTACAACTTGCCTTCTTGCAAACGGCTGTGCCGGAAAAAGTTCTGATATAAAAAATGCCTCTGAGTCTGAAACAGAAGATTATACTGTGGAGGAAACAACAGATATTTCGCATGAATCTACTGTCCATGAAAGCATTGAAGAAATTGATGAATCCACAGCTCCGGAGAGCACGGAAGCTTTAGATGAATCACAGGAACAGGAAACCACTGAAAATGAACAAAGCACAGAAAAACCGGATGATCCCGATGAAATATTGACGAGTCCTGCTATTGAAGATAAACCTAATAAATCCGAAATATTGGAAATATTAGAAAAAAACAGGTCATTACACGAAAAATTGAAGCCGGAAAGGGAGTACTCAAATCTTGGAACAGGAGGAAGTCCCAAAGAATTGAATCCACTGGACGAGCTGTATAATGTTTCATATGATCCACCGTATGGTTTTATTGAGGAGAGTGAAGACGGGCAATCCCGTCTGGTTAGAATCAACGGTTTAAAAAATAAAGACATAGAGGAAAAGATAAACAAACGAATAGATGAGTATGTCGATATTCTGCTTGATCCTGCATATCTTCCGGATATAGCCGGTATTATTGATCTTATACAGGAATATGGTGAAGATGAAAGACATGTGCGATGCTTGGTACGCTTTGACCGTCAGCATCTGTTTTCTATTGAAATCGATTTGTATATTACCGTGGATTACCATGAATATAAGGAAAAACACAGTCTTAATTTTAACCTCGAAACTGGAGACGAGCTGTTTTTGTCTGATATTTTCTATGATGGAACCGATTACTTAAACATTGTCAGATCGGCATTACAAGAATGCGAGGGTTACGATCAATCATGGGATCAGGTAATAGACTTCCATGATTCGGAGATCGATGATTATTATAGGGAGTGGTACATACTTGAGGATGAATATGATAGAAGAAGAACGCTAAATAGCATAGACAATACTACTTGTTTTACTATTTGGGATGATGATAAAATCAAAATTTTGATGAATTATGAGTATTCAAGTAAAAATTCCTATTATACAACTCCGGAAGACTTTGATTTTATTATTCACATCGATCATGATATTCAAAATCCGGTAGAACTTACAGACATATTTGAGAGTGATGAGCAAGTAATTTTTTCTCCATTAACTGCCTATGAATTTGGTGGCTTGTGGTATTTCGATATACCGGATTATTGCAGCAAACTCGGAGAATTTGATGTGCCTTCAGGTGAAGGAGGAACTACCAAAGTGGAGGTTTACAAAAGAGATAGGCTCAAAAGAGAAGAAGAGGTTTTGGGGAGGATAGATATTAATACTCCATACACCGATGAGGATTATCTGAAATGGGCAGAGGCATTTTTGAATGATTGTGATAAGAAGGGAATCACCAATGGATTGAAACGCGCAATGCCAACTAGGATCTATGTATATCCGAATGGATACATGAGCATAAGATGGGAAATATATGGAGGACCCGATTATTCTTACATTCAATGGTTCAAAGACGATAAAGTGATAGATTCGGAAGATCTTTTTGATGTTTCACTTGAAACACTTTTGGAAGAGATGTTGACTGTCAGTTTTCATGATATATCGGGTGTTACTATTGAAGATATCCAGAAGGCAGTTAAGATTCTGGCACCACATATGATCATCTGGAATTATGATCCATTTATCTACTTTAGTGAGTTTTGTGATGATGAAAAAGAAGCAATAAATCCTATAATCCGGGAAAAAATTGGTAGTATAATAGATGGTGGTAGAATGGATGATGTTATAAAGACGGATTACCGTCTATACTATTCGCACTTAAAGATTTTTGAGGGTTATGAATTCCATCAATAATAACTGTTTTCATCCGGCTGCACGGCATAAGCGGCCGGATTTTTACTTTTAAAAATCACATTATTGTGATATCATACAGCGGTGAATGAGCTTTTGATACCGGGGGAGGGGCAAAGGTATCTAAATATAAAAAGAAATAACGTAAAAGGGTTTTTAATATCATGAAGCAAAAGATCATCCTTGGCTGGGTCAGAATAGTCGCAGGTCTGTTTGTTTTTTCCTTTGGGGTACATATGACGATATATGCAAATATAGGTCTTGCACCCTGGGACTGCCTCGGTATGGGCATTTCATATCATACTCCGTTTAATTACGGCATTTCGATGACCATGATGGCCGTTGGAATACTGTTTATAGATCTGCTGATGAAAGAAAAGATCGGGTACGGGACAATAATAGATGCACTGCTCACCGGCAATTTTGTTCAGCTTTTTAACTCTTTGGATCCGTTGCCTGAAAACAATAATATGGTTTTAGGCGTTCTGATAATGCTTTGCGGCTTTGTTTTTATGGCACTTGGTATGGCCGTATATATGAAAAGCGAGCAGTGCTGCGGCCCAAGAGATGCATTGCTTGTGGGGCTTGGAAAGAGAATGCCGAAGCTTCCCATAGGCATCGTTGAAGTGCTTTTATGGGCATTGGTGCTTTTGGCAGGCGCACTTCTTGGCGGTCCCATAGGTATAGGCACCGTGATCAGCACCTTCGGCGCCGGCGTGGTAATGCAGATAGTGTACAATCTTATCCATTTCGAGCCGAGAAAGCTTAAACATCACAGCGTTATAGAAACTTCAAAGGCACTGTTTTCAGATCAGAGGTGAAAAAATGACAGACAAAGCATTCAGTATAAATGAAAACGGAAGGAGTATTCGCTGCCGCCTGTACGCCGGCGCGGCAGAACCTAAAAGAGTCGTTATATACGGTCATGGTTTTGCAGGTCACAAGGAAAATAAGGCAGCACTTCGTTTTGCAACAAAATACATATCTAAGCACGCAGATGCTGCCGTGATCGTGTTTGACTGGCCCTGCCACGGCGAGGACGCCCTGAAAAACATATCCCTTGCAGATTGCGACCTTTACTTAAAGACCGTTATCGAATATGCCGAGAAGCATTATGATGCAAAGCTTTACGGCTATGCCACAAGCTTTGGAGGCTATCTTTTTTTGAAATACATGACAGATCACGGCAACCCTTTCGCATTTACAGCATTCAGGAATCCGGCAGTAAATATGCATGCTGTCATGTGCCGCACGGTGCTTTCTGCGGATTCCGAAGCTCTTCTGGCTAAAGGAAAGCCCGTTATGGCCGGCTTTGACCGAAAGATAAGAATAACAAAAGAATTTCTTGATGAGCTGAAGGCGGCCGACATAACCGGCTGCGATTTCACGGAATTTGCCGATTCGATCCTGATAACCCAAGGTATGAAGGATGAAGTGGTGGGCCCTTCTGAGAACGAGAGCTTTGCCGAAAAAAACGGCATGCTCTTTTTCCCATTCGAAAAAGCCGATCACCGCTTTTCAGACCCGTCAATGATGGACGAGTCCATCAGCACCATAATCAGCTTTTTTGATATGTGATCGGTTATCCGGCTGACAGCATTTAATATATCTCCTTTGACAGTGAGGCATATTCTTTATAAAGCTCAAGGGCCGGCCCGCGGCCCGAAGGTTCTATTTCGAGAACGTCTTTATCTGCCATATCGCTCTTTATAAAACGGTATATGTAATCATCTCTGAAGCCTATGTCTTCGGCGTCCTTTGGCATGCCGCTGACATAGACTTTTTTTATGTTTGCCCAGATGATGGCTGAAAGGCACATGGGGCAGGGGTAGCCGCTTGCATATATCTCGCAGCCGGAAAGATCATGCGTTTTCAGCCTTCTGCACGCCTTTCTTATAGCCATGACCTCGGCGTGGGCGGTCGGATCGTGAGATGAAAGCACATGGTTTGAAGATACGGCAATCAGTTCGCCGTCCTTAACTATGGCCGCGCCGAAAGGCCCGCCAATGTTTTTCTTCATAGTCCGGTTTGCTTCCTTTACGGCAAGATTCATAATTGTCTGATCGTACATTATGGGTCCCCCTTGGTGTGAATTATATGTATATTTATCATACAACATTCACTCATGAAAATCCACATTTTTTCAGAAGGAACCGGATATAAACATCACTTGCCTTGGGCCCTTTGGCGGATGCACGGATATTGTTTTGTTTCTCAATGGATAAAAATAACTTGAATGGATCCCCGCAAAAGTGATATAATCGGCCATAAGAAGTAAAAACCAGACTAAAGAGAAGATAAGATGAAAGAGATCACATACGAAGAATTAAGGCTGCTTCCCAAGGATTCATATCAGCTTATAGACATAAGGGATGATGAGCTGACATCCGGCGGCATCATCCCGGGTGCCATGATCATCAGTGTTTCGGATATTGAGAAGGGCGAGACGATAACCGGAATACCTTCAGAAAAAAAGCTCGTTTTTTACTGCCAGGTGGGGCGGCAGACTCAGGAAATAGACGAAACGGCAGATGTGCTTAAAGGCCGGGAATGCCTGAGCCTTACAAAAGGCTATGTCGGCTATGTTATCGCATGCGTAAAAAGCGATCTTGACAAAGAAGAAAGACGCAACAAGGCTGAAGACAGCATCAGAAAAAAGTTTCACAAACAGCTTTTTTCGCCCTTTGCAAAGGGATGTAAAAAATACAGACTGATAGAAGAAGGCGACCATATCGCGGTATGCATTTCAGGCGGCAAGGATTCCATGCTGATGGCAAAGCTGTTTCAGGAGATCAAGCGCCACAGGCAGGTGAATTTTGATCTGACATTTCTGGTCATGGATCCGGGCTACAACAAAGAAAACAGAGCTCTTATAGAAAGCAATGCTGACGCTCTTGGCATACCGATAACCATCTTTGAAAGTACCATTTTCGATACGGTCGATACCATAGAAAAAAGTCCGTGCTATTTATGTGCAAGGATGAGGCGCGGGTATCTTTACAGCAAGGCAAAGGAACTCGGCTGCAACAAGATAGCGCTTGGGCACCATTATGACGATGTTATCGAGACCATACTCATGGGAATGCTTTACGGCGCGCAGATACAGACCATGATGCCAAAGCTTCATTCCACCAATTTTGAAGGTATGGAGCTGATCCGGCCGATGTACCTTGTAAGGGAAAGCGACATTTGTGCATGGCGCGATTATAATGAGCTCCACTTCCTGCAGTGTGCCTGCCACTTTACGGACACCTGCTCGACATGTCACGAAGACGGCACGACCGCCTCGAAACGCCTTGACACAAAAAAACTCATTGCAGAGCTTAAAAAGACAAATCCATTTGTCGAATCAAACATATTTAACAGCGTTGAAAATGTAAACCTTGATACTGTTATCGAATACAAACAAAAGGGAGTGAGACATCACTTTCTGGATGAATATTGATACTTAAGGGATCCGGAAGAAGAGCTTGATATTCAGATCTTTGAAAGGACTAACAAGGGCATAAAGTTTATTGTGTCGGGCACCAAATCGGAGTCTATCATGAAAAACAATATCAGAAAAATGAGCTGCATCATTTTATCTTTGCTCATCGTTTTATCCGGATGCGGTCCTGCAGCCTCTGACCCAAAGAGCACTACAGAGGCGCCCATCATAAAGCACGATTTGTGCTTTGATATCGAATTTGACGGGAACTTTTTTCTGGATAAATATGATCTGGATCTGTATATAAATGACAAAAAGATCAAATCATTGTCAAACGGGGAAGACTATGCGGAAAAGCAGACCCTGCCGGAAGGCGTATATACAGTAAAGATAGTGTCCGACGAGGATCCGGATATCTTTTTACAGAACACGGTAAAGCTTTATACGGATGTCGAGTTCAAGTGCTGGCTCAAGACCCACGAGGGTTACATAGAATGTAATGACCTGAGTATCAGCGGGCAGGATGTCGTAAATAAAAAAACTGCCGAGTCGGATGCCGAAAGATCTACGCAAGAATGTACTCTTACATTAAACGTAAATTCGTTCTTCAACCTGATCTTTTCAACATACGACATAAATGTACTTCTGGACGGCGAAAAGCTAGGCAAGCTACAAAACGGCACAAAGCAAACCTTTACAGCCACAAAAACCGAAGGAGAGCACACCCTCAGATTCGAAAGCGCCGATGATGCCAATATATTCGGCGAATGCTACATCTATTTTAACGGAAATGCCGTAGCCGATCTGTCTCTTGATTCACGCAGCGATTCAATCAAGATCGATGGCTACGTTGTGAACGGCGCCGGGCATGTGATAGATTCGCTCACGCAGGAGATGGACGAGGAAATACCCGGTACCGAAGAGGGAGCAATATCCGATGAAAATAAATGAAATGCAGGTTGCGTTCCTGAAAAAACAAAATGAACTTAGAGAAGGCATTGACCTTACAGATGGGTTTAATCCCGCCACGCTTAGATTAGTTGCGGGCGTAGATCTGGCCTACTGGAAAGAGGGAGATGACGAGTGGGCGGTGTGTTGCATCGTCGTAATTGATTACACGGCGCATACGATCGTTGAGAAGCAGCAGAGTGTCGGTAAGATCGACGTCCCGTATATGCCCGGCTTTTTGGCGTTCCGTGAGATCCCGCTTGTTCTGAAAGCCGCCGAAAAGCTGGAGCATGTTCCCGACATCTACTTTTTTGACGGAAACGGATACCTTCACCCAAGACACATGGGAATCGCAACGCATGCCTCATTCTACCTGAATAGGCCGACAGTCGGCATTGCAAAGTCATATTTCCGTGTTGACAGGGAAACCGATTACATTGAACCAGAAAACGAGGTCGGAAGCTTTACCGACATAGTCATAGATGGCGAGACTTATGGCAGGGTATTGAGAACTCATAAAAATGTTCGCCCTGTTTTTGTATCCGTAGGAAATCCTGTATCTCTTGATACAGCCTGCGATCTCGCCCTAAAACTTACCGACCGTGAAAGCCATATCCCGATTCCGACAAGACTCGCCGATCTCGAAACACATGTTGCAAGGGAAAATGAGACCCGGGGACGGAGTCAATGCCGTTAAGTTAATCCGATGATCAGCGAATAACTATGAAAATACAGCCACGACAAATGGCTCGAACACCTTTTACCGTGGCTGTATTTTTTCAGAGCACAACAACAAGACAGG
>JAEEGF012177103.1_pt1 | contig 10064 bp, 9 predicted proteins | sample 9134171 | NCBI WGS metagenome assembly JAEEGF01 (sample SAMN16246542, study PRJNA631951) | gut metagenome | biome: gut microbiome; feature: rumen; material: AP-attached | host: Bos | place: Iran: Karaj | collected 2018-10 | reverse complement strand
TGCTGCGGTTCTCGAATCCCTCAAAGCCCCGCCACAGGTTGATGACCGCCTCTTGAAAGAGGTCGTTCACCTCGTCGGCATCTTTCGAGAACATGTAGCACACAGTGTAGATGGTGCTCTTGTTCTGCTTGATGGTCTGTGCAAATTTGCTTTCCAGTTCGTTCATTTTTTTAGCGTTTTAAAACTTTCTTTTTGCCCGTTAGACGCACAACTCACAAAAAAATCACACAAAAATAAAAAAACTTTTCGGAAAATCGTTTGAGTTTCCCTAGCCATCTAAAACGTATCGAAAATGAAAAAGTTGGCACGCAATTTGCCAATGTGGGTGAAGAGTACTAATTTTGCAGTTTGAATTCACATCTTATAATTAAAGAAGAATGAAGATTATCAGCAAGGTCAATGAGTTGCGCGAGGCCGTTCAGGCCTTTCGCCAGGCAGGTAAGTCAGTAGGTCTGGTGCCCACAATGGGCGCCCTGCACGAGGGTCACAAGTCGCTCATCGAGCGTGCCCGCAAGGAGAACGACGCCCTCGTGGTGAGTTGTTTCCTCAACCCCACGCAGTTCAACAACAAGGAGGACCTGCGCACCTATCCCCGCACCGCCGAGCGCGATGCCGCCATGCTTGAGGCCTGTGGTGTTGACGTGGCTTTCATGCCCACCGTCGAGGAAATCTATCCCGAGCCCGATACCCGCGTGTTTGACCTCGGCCCCGTCCAGCAGGTGATGGAAGGCGCCATGCGCCCCGGTCACTTCAACGGCGTGTGCCAGATTGTGAGCAAACTTTTCTCGTGGGTGATGCCCGACCGTGCCTACTTCGGCGAGAAAGACTTCCAGCAGATTGCTGTCATCCGTGCGATGATTAAGCAACTGGAATTTGATATCGATATCGTGCAGTGCCCCTGCATTCGTGAGGACGACGGTCTTGCCAAGAGCAGCCGCAACGTGCGCCTCACCCCCGAGGTGCGCAAGGTCGCCCCGCAGATTTACGCCACCTTGCAGCGCAGCCTCGAGTTCGCCAAGGACCACACCGTTGAGCAGACTCACGACTGGGTAGTCGCCACCATCGACGCCTGGCCCGAGATGGAAACCGAGTACTTCTCCATCTGCGACGGCATCACGCTGCAGCCCGTCACCGATTGGAACGAGAGCGACTACATCGTTGGCTGCATCACCGTCTATTGCGGCGACGTGCGCGAGATTGACAACATCACCTACAAGAAGGCTAACAATTAAAAACGAACCACTAAGGACTAACAACTAGAAACTAGAAACTAGGGACTAGAAACTAGAAACTAAAAACTGAAGATATGTACATCCAGGTCATGAAATCCAAGATTCACCGTGTCACGGTGACCGATGCCAACCTCAACTATATCGGTAGCATCACCATTGATCAGGACCTCATGGATGCCGCCGGCATCATCGAGGGCGAGCGCGTGTATATCGTTGACGTGAACAACGGTGAACGTCTGGACACATATACCATCGCCGGGGAACGAGGCAGCGGCACCATCTGCCTGAACGGCGCTGCGGCACGCAAGGTCGAAGTGGGCGACATTGTCATCATCATGGCTTATGCCATCGTCACCCCCGAGGAGGGACGCGAGTTCAAGCCTCAAATCGTCTTCCCCGACACAGCGACCAACAAGCTGATTAAGAAAAAGAAATAATATATTTTAACATTCCCGCTCCACCTCTGGAATGTCATCTGCGAAATAATAAAAACCTCAATTATAATGTTTGAAAATTTATCAGAGAAACTCGAACGGTCATTCAAAGTCCTGAAAGGACAAGGCCGCATCACCGAAATCAATGTAGCATCTACCCTTAAGGAAGTGCGCCGTGCGCTCGTTGACGCCGACGTGAGCTATCCTGTCGCCAAGAAGTTTGTCGACGACGTCAAGGCCAAGGCTATGGGCCAGAACGTCATCAATGCCGTCAACCCCAGCCAGATGATGGTCAAGATTGTCCATGACGAGCTGGCAGAACTCATGGGTGGACAAGAAGCCTCTTTCAGCGTCGAGGGCAACCCTGCCGTCATCCTGATGTCGGGTCTGCAAGGTTCCGGTAAAACCACTTTCACCGGAAAACTCGCCAACCGCCTGAAAAACGGCAAGGAAAAACGCAAACCGTTGCTCGTTGCCTGTGACGTTTACCGTCCCGCCGCTATCGAGCAGTTGAAGACCATCGCCGAGCAAATCGAGGTGCCCGTCTATAGCGAGCCCGAGAGCAAAGACCCCGTCGCCATCGCGCTGCACGCCATTGAGCATGCCAAACAGCAGGGCTACGACCTGGTGATTGTCGATACCGCCGGCCGTCTCGCTGTTGACGAGGCGATGATGGTTGAGATCAAGGCCATCAAGGACGCCATCCACCCCAACGAGACGTTGTTTGTAGTCGATTCGATGACTGGTCAGGACGCTGTGAACACGGCTAAGGCCTTCAACGACCGTCTGGACTTTGACGGCGTAGTGCTCACCAAGCTCGACGGTGATACCCGTGGTGGTGCCGCCCTGTCAATCCGCGCCGTCGTTGACAAACCCATCAAGTTCGTGGGTATCGGCGAGAAGATGACCGACCTTGACCCGTTCCGTCCCGCTGGTATGGCCGACCGCATCCTGGGCATGGGCGATATCGTGTCGTTTGTGGACCGCATGCAGCAGCAGTATGATGAGGCCGAAGCCGAGAAGCTCGAGAAGAAAATCAAGCAGAACAAGTTTGACTTCGACGACTTCATGAAGCAAATCAAGCAGATTAAGAAGATGGGTAACCTCAAGAGCCTGGCATCGATGATTCCCGGCGTGGGCAAAGCCATCAAGGACATCGATATCCCCGATGACGCTTTCAAGGGCGTGGAGGCCATTATCGGCTCGATGACCCCTCAGGAGCGTTCCAATCCCGACATCATCGACGCCAGCCGCCGCAAGCGCATCGCTGCGGGCAGTGGCACCAGCGTTGAAGAGGTCAACCGACTGATGAAACAGTTCCTGTCGATGCGCAAGGTGATGCACCAGGTATCGACCAATCCCATGCAGATGATGCGCTCGGCTAAGGCTCAAGCCAAAGCCGCCAAGCGCGGACGCTAATCATCGCCAATCCACCTCACGCTAAGGCGCTAAGACGCAAAGTATTGTTTTTATTATCATACATCTTAGCGACTTCGCGGCTTAGCGTGGGGTCAAGATATCAAGAATCATGAATCTGTTGTCGATACTGATGCTCTCAATCGTGTCGCTGCTCCAGAGCAACCACACGGTCAACCTGATGTTTGTCGGCGACGCCATGCAGCACGCTCCCCAAATCACGGCAGCGCAACAGCCTGATGGCACTTACGACTACACACCGTGTTTCCAATACCTGGCCGATGACATCACCTGGGCCGACCTTGCTGTAGTCAATCTGGAATGTCCGTTGGGCGGTAAGCCCTATACGGGCTATCCCTGCTTCAGCGCTCCCGACAGTTACGCCCAGCGCCTGAAGGACGTCGGATTCGACCTGTTCCTCACCGCCAACAACCACTGTCTGGACCGCCGTGACAAGGGATTGGTGCGCACTTGCCAGACGCTGGACTCGCTAGGCGTTAGCCACATCGGCACCTACCGCAACCAGCATGAGCGCGACCAACGCATCCCTTACATTATTAATGTCAAGGGCATGAAAATCGCCTTTTTGGACTACACCTACGGCACCAACGGCATTCCAATCCAGGGCAACGTCATCGTCGATTTCATTGACCAGCAACTGATTGCCGACGATATCGCACGGGCGCGGGAACGCGGGGCACACGCCATCTGCGTAAACCTGCATTGGGGCATTGAGTACCAGCTCAAACCTGTCGCCTCACAGCGCACCCTAGCCGACTGGCTCGTATCCCAAGGCGTGGACCTCATCATCGGCGGGCATCCCCATGTAGTCGAGCCGATGGAAATGCGTTACAGCAAGGAATATGACAAAAAGGTGCTGCTCGTGTACAGCATGGGCAACTTCATCAGCAATCAGAGCGACATCGACTGCCGTGGCGGTGCCATGGTCAAAGTGTCGTTACGGATGGAAAACGGACGTGCAGTTGTCGTGGAACCGCGTTACAAGCTCTTCTTCGTCCAGAAACCCGTCAGCCGAGGACAAAACTACGTCATCATCCCCGAGGCGCGCCCCGACCTCCTGCGGCCTGATAGCAAGGGAGAATTCACCCGATTCATGCAGCGCACCCACGACCTGGTAATGAGCCACAACATCGACGTCCCCCAAGAGCAATAACTCCCGGTTATTCCCAGTTATTCCCGCGACAGGGTCAACTATGCCGCGGCTCCAAGCTACACAGCCATCCCCGCGACAAGGTCGACTATGCCGCGGCTCCAAGCCACACAGCCATCCCCGCGACAGGGTCAACTATGCCGCGGCTCCAAGCTACACAGCCACCCCGCGACAGGGTCGACTATGCCGCGGCTCCAAGCTACACAGCCATCCCCGCGACAGGGTCGACTATGCCGCGGCTCCCGCCGCGGCCCCAAGCCCAAGTCACTCCCGGTCAAGACTTCTTGCACCAGGTGTTGGCGATGATGATGCCTGCAACACAGCCAATGAGCAGGACAGGCAGTCCTGCCAGCGAAATAACCGCACTGTCACCAATCAGAACCGCAAACCAGATAAATGCCGTAGTAAACAATATCATGGCAGCAACAACCGCCCTCAATCGCTTCATGTTAAACTGTTTGCGTTCCTCTTCCTTCGCCGTGTTGTAACCAGCTATCAGCCCATCTCCATGGCCCGTCAAGATAACGACAGCCAGCACGACCATCAGCAGGGTAACTGACGATAACATGATAATCTCTATCGTGTCCATACTGGTATTTTTTTTAGGATAAGAACTGTTTCACATCAATGGCGGCGCGGCAGCCTCCGGCGGCGGCGACGATGGCCTGGCGGTAGTGCGGGTCGGCAACGTCACCGGCAGCGAATACGCCCTCGACATTGGTTGCGGTATTATGGCCCGTGAGCTTGATATAACCCTGCTCGTCGAGGTCAACCTGTCCGCCCAGGAAGTCGGTGTTGGGACGATGGCCGATGGCGAGGAAGAAGCCGTCGATGGCGATGTCAAACAGTTCTTCCTTGTCGGTGCCCTTGAAGCGCACCAGATGGGCACCCTCCACGCCGTTGTCACCAAAGAGGCCCACGGTGTTGGTATTGAACAGGATTTCTATCTTCTCGTTCTCCTTGACGCGTTGCTGCATCGCCTCGCTGGCACGCAGGTAGTCCTTGCGCACGATGAGATAGACCTTGCTGGCGAGATGGCTCAGGTAATCGGCCTCTTCACAGGCGGTATCACCGCCACCCACGACAGCCACGACCTTCTTGCGGTAGAAGAAGCCGTCGCACGTCGCACAGGCCGAAACGCCCTGTCCCGCATATTTCGTCTCATCGGGCAGGCCCAGGTACTTGGCCGTGGCACCCGTAGCCACGATGATGGTGTCGGCAGTCATTTGTTCTCCACCGTCGAGGGTAACGAGGAAGGGACGCTGCCTCATATCGATGGCAGCCACGAGGCCTGATTTCATCTTGGCACCCAGATTCACCGCCTGCTGGCGCATATTCTCCATCAGCTGGAAGCCGTCAACACCCTCGGGGAAACCCGGGAAATTCTCAATCGTGGTCGTCTGGGTCAACTGGCCGCCCACCTGCAGGCCCTCGATGAGCAAGCAGTCGATGGCCGAGCGCACTAAATATATCGCTGCGGTATATCCGGCAGGACCGGAGCCGATAATCAAACACTGTGTATGGTTCATTTTGTTTTAATATTTTAAAATTCTGTTACTTTCTATTCTTCTTACGTTTATGGCCTTTCTTATTGGAGGCTGCTTTTTTACTATAGTATTTGTCCATTGCCTCCATTCTCTTGAACATGTTCCGCGAATGCTCATCATCTATAACCTCGTACAGGGAGTCAAGATCCTCTTGGTCAATACCAACCATTTCCATTTTGGCATTAAACTTTTCAAGTTCCTTGTCTGAAATCCCCATGATACGCTTATTCAACTCATTGGCAGTCTTAAGACGATTGATTATTACAGCCGAACAAGTCATATAATAGTCGACGTCAATCTGAAGCAAGTCATCCAGTGGCAGAAAATCAATTTTTTCATTGGGACTAATCCTCTTGTGTAGGGCATCAATAACCTCCTCCTGGTACTCGGCACGAATGATATAACAACCGCTCACGTTGTCGATGAAGTCCACCCTGCCAATCGTGCTCCAAGTATCCACGTTGGTAGTGAAGATGCGTTCGGTCGTTTCGGCAAATTTCACTTCATCGGGGTCCATGCTTGTCAGTTCAATATTTGCGAGTTCTATAGGACTGTCATACTTTCCTTCGAATATCGTGAGTTGCAAGTCACCGAAAGCCTTAATGATGCTATCGACCTTCTCCATTCGCTGAATGGTCTCATCGATGTCATGGATAATCATCAATGCCATCCGGTGCTGAGATTTCTTCTTTTGATGCTGCTCAATCAGATAAGCTGTGCCAAACGTGAGCACAATCGAGATGCTGGTGGCGAGAATCGTCATCAGCAACTCCTTCACCCAATATTTTTTTGATTGAATCTTCTTGCCGAACTTGGGCATTCTGACTTTGACGTTCATCTTCAGTTCTCAGTTTTCACTCAATAGCGTCCAACTATCAACTTCTAACTATTTCAGCACCTCGTCCAGGTACCCATAGAAAGCAGGATCCTCGCCCACGATGGTTTTGACCACCTTTCCCTCGGGGTTGATGATGACCTTGGTGGGGAAGCCACGCACAGCGTACAATTCCACGGGGTTGTCACCCTTTTCCTTGTCCCAATAGACATGCAACCAGGGTATCTCGTGCTTGGCGACAGCGTTTTTCCACTTCTCAACGGTGTCGTTGCAGTCCACGCCCAGGATCTCCAGTTTGTCCTGATATTTGGCATAGTACTCCTTCATTTTGGGCATGCCCTTGATGCACCAGCTGCACCATGAGCCCCAGAAGTCGAGAATCACCCACTTGCCACGCAGCGAACTCAGCGCCAGCGGCTTGCCGCTGATGTCGTTGAGCGTGAAGTCGGGGGCCAAATTTCCCTCTAGTCCCTCCTGGACCGCCTGATTGGCTTTTTCCTTCTCGGCAGCGGCAAGCATTGCCTTATAGAGATTGGCGGCAACACTGCCACGGGCACGCTCGGTCAGCAAGGCTTCCCCTTCCTTGATGTGGTCGGCATCCTCGCCCAAATCGGAGAGCAGCACAGCCGATGCGTCAGCATCGGGATGAGCCTTGACATAGCCCAGTACAGCATCGGCAAGAGCCTGTTCCAGAGCGGGATATTTCTCCTCAAACTCTTTGTTTATCTCCTCTTCGGGGACTCCTTGAATAAACTTGTTCTGGCATTCCTTCATGAAGGCACGAGCCGCCTCTTGAGGAGCCTTAATCAGATTGGAGGCCTCATTGTAGTCGCGATAGAACTGTGAGCCGCCCATGGTGTAATCTTCGCCCTCGCCCTCGATGACCGCATGCTCACCAGGCAAAGCTGGAATGGCAAACCCATTTTCAGGACTCAATTGGCCATCTTTCAGACCGAACACATAGAGCATCGCTGCATCATCCAGGTCAAATGACATGTCAATCTTGTCAACATCGATGGCACGACTCTCCTGAAGCAGCATTTCACCGCTGGCACCAACGAGAAAGACGCGCACCGAGTCGCCCAACCCCTTGTAAGTGCCGCTCACCGTTAATTTACCACTCTGCGCCATCATGCTCAGCGCCATCATGCCCATGAGCATGGATAAAATTAATTTTCTCATATCAGACGTTATATTATTGGTTTCGTTCAAATCAAAATGCAAGTCCACATATAAGCGTGAGATTTGCAAAATGGAAACATATTAATTTTAATACTGAGGTATCACCAGACTTCTCTCTTTTGCTGCGGCAAGTTTAGCCTTATACAAGTTGGCGGCCACACTGTTACGCACTCGCTCGGTCAGCATGGCATCGCCCCGCACAACATCCGCATCTTCGGCAAAAAGTCCCAGCAGTGCTGCCGATGCTTCCTGGTCGGGATGATCCTTGACATACGCCAATAAGGCATCTTCATAATTGTTGAGCACTTCCAGATACCGATCACTATGAGCATCCTGTTCAAAAAGCTCAATCGCTTGAGGCTCGATAGCCCGAACAGCCTCATCATAATCAATATAAAACTGCGAACCACCCAAACCGTAATAAGGTTCACCCTCCATATAAAAAAGGACCGTATCACCAGGAATGGCTGGTACTATATAATGTCTCTGGTAACCCTGTCGGCCGTCGACCACTACGAGCACCGCAGCATCCTTCAGATCAAACGACAACTCCAACATCTCGGCACTCGCGGCACGTGTCTCCTCAAATAGGAGTTGATATCCACAATCAATGATCTGTAATGTCAACGAGTCGCCCTCGCATAAAAAACCGCCCTGTAATGTGAATTTTCCACCCTGAGCCATCACGCCCAGCGCTATCACGCCAGCAAGCATGGTCAATAGTATTCTTCTCATCATAATTCCTAAAAGGGATTCATTTCTTTTATTCCGCAAATATAGCATTTTTTTCTAAATTGTATCCACAATTGAAAAACCAATTGAATTTTTCAGTAATTTTGCAGGATAATCAACAACCAATAACCAAAACCTTAAGTAGAAAATGAAGAAGATTGCGACATTGTTGACGATGGTGACGGTAGCGATGCTTGCCGCGGCCCAGATGGCCAATCCCGTTACTTTTACGTCCCAACTTAAGACTACCAACGGCTCCAGCGAGGGCGAAATTGTATTTACGGGCAAGATTGACAAGGGCTGGCATGTGTATTCCACCAACCTGGGCGACGCAGGCCCCACCGAGGCATCCATTACTTTCCACAAGAAGGACGGCGTGGAGCCTGTGGGAAAACTCAAACCCGTGGGCAAGGAAATCTCGGAGTTTGACGAACTGTTTGGTGCCAAGTTGCGCTTCTTTGAGAACAATGTGCAGTTTGTGCAGAAGGTGAAGTTCACCAAGCCCAACTACGATATCGACTGCGACCTGGAATATGGCGCCTGCAACGACCAGTCGTGCCTGCCACCGTCGAGCGTAAGCCTGAAGAAAGCCGGCAAATCGCCCGCCGTTGACGGCGAGGCCGACAAGAACAAGGAGGAGCAGGAAAAGGCTGATGCCGAGGCTCTTGCCAAGGCCAAAGCCGACTCGCTCGCGGCCCTGGCAGCAGCCGCTGCCGACAGTGCCGCGATGGGTGCTCCCGTCGATAGTGCAGCACTCGCTGCCCTGGACCATGATGCGCTGTGGAAACCCGTGGTGGGCGACATCCAGCGCATCGACGGCACCGATGGCGGCAGTGGCAGCCGCTCGCTGTGGTACATCTTCCTGCTCGGTCTGCTGGGCGGTCTAGTGGCGCTGTTCACGCCGTGCGTGTGGCCCATCATCCCCATGACAGTGAGCTTCTTCCTCAAGCGCGCCAAGAATGACAAGAAAAAAGGCATCAAGGACGCCATCACCTATGGCATATCGATTGTCGTCATCTATCTGGCTTTGGGCCTCATCGTGACCGCCATCTTCGGTCCCAGCGCCCTGAATGCCCTCTCGACCAATGCCGTATTCAACATCTTCCTGTGCCTGCTGCTCGTAGTGTTCGCCCTGTCGTTCTTCGGCATGTTCGAAATCAAGCTGCCCAGCAAGTGGTCCAACGCCGTTGATAACAAGGCCAGCAGTACCAGCGGCCTGCTGTCCATCTTCCTGATGGCGTTCACCCTGGCACTGGTATCTTTCTCGTGCACGGGTCCCATCATCGGCTTCCTGCTCGTGGACTTCGCCACCAGCGGCAATTTCTGGGGTCCTGCTATCGGCATGCTGGGTTTTGCATTGGCACTGGCGCTGCCGTTCACGCTGTTTGCCCTCTTCCCCTCGTGGCTCAAGTCGGCACCCAAGTCGGGCGGCTGGATGAACATCCTCAAGGTCACCCTCGGCTTCATCGAGCTGGCATTCGCCTGCAAGTTCTTCTCGGTGGCCGACCTCGCCTA
>JAEEGF011569343.1_pt1 | contig 10064 bp, 8 predicted proteins | sample 9134171 | NCBI WGS metagenome assembly JAEEGF01 (sample SAMN16246542, study PRJNA631951) | gut metagenome | biome: gut microbiome; feature: rumen; material: AP-attached | host: Bos | place: Iran: Karaj | collected 2018-10 | reverse complement strand
GTCTATATCCAGCAGAACAGGATTTTATCTCAAAGGTAAGGAAGCTTTGCGATGATGAAGGAATCCTTCTAATTCTTGACGAGGTTCAGTGCGGAATGGGAAGAACAGGAAGCATGTATGCATATCAGAAGTACGGTATTAAGCCTGATATTCTTACAACTGCAAAAGCATTAGGCAACGGAGTTCCTATTGGAGCATTCGCTGTTTCTAAAGAGGTTGCTGATAATTCATTGGTTCCTGGTGACCACGGAACTACATACGGTGGCAATCCACTGTGCACCGCAGCTGTATCCCAGGTGTTTGATATGTTTGAGGACTACAAGATAATAGACCACGTAAATGAAATCACACCTTATTTTTCAGAAGCATTGGATAAGCTGGTGGAAAAATATGATTTTGTTGTTGGAAAAAGAGGAATGGGCCTGATGCAGGGCTTGGTTCTCACCATTCCTGTAAAGGAAGTAGTGACAAAAGCATTGCTAGAACAGCATTTGGTAGTATTATCTGCAGGCTCTGATGTTCTCAGATTACTTCCTCCACTGATAATCACCAAGAAGGATGTAGATGAGTTTATGGAAAAAATACAAAAAGTACTTGACACATTTTTGTAAAACTCTTGTAATATATAAAAAAATTCGCTACAATAAGCAAGACGGTATTGGAATCTCCTAGTTAATTCAGAAGGAGATTTAATGAAAAAACTTTTTTGCGTTGCTTGTTGTAGCATTTTTTTGTTTGTAGGCTGCGGCAAAGCATCATATTTTCAATCAACAGAGCTGGTGGAAGCTAAAGAAGAACAGACTGACGAAAGCAAGGTTGTGGAGAATTTAATTCCAACTACAATCTACGTTCAGGTGGCAGGGGCTGTAGTTAAGCCTGATGTTTATGAGCTCCCAAATGGCTCCAGAGTCTATGCAGCAATAGAAGCTGCAGGTGGCCTGCTTGATGAAGCTGATGACAGCGATATTAATCAAGCTGCTCTTTTAGAGGACGGTCAGAAGCTTTACATTTACACTGAAGAAGAAATCGCCGACATTGAGCGACAGGAACAGTCAAAGGAAGCAGAAGATGGTCTTGTTAATATTAATACAGCCACCGCTACAGAGCTTATGACTTTACCAGGTATTGGTCAGTCAAAAGCTAATCAGATTATTGCTTATCGCGATGCCAACGGATTATTTTCTTCTATAGAGGATATTAAAAACGTATCTGGCATAGGTGATGGCATTTTCAATCAAATTAATTCATATATTAAAATTTAAGAATGGTATAGAGGAAAAAAATGGCTAAGAAGGTATTAGTTGTAGACGACGAAAAACTCATAGTAAAGGGAATCAGATTTTCCTTAGAGCAGGATGGCATGGAAGTAGATTGTGCCTATGATGGACAGGAGGCATTGGATCTTGCAACAGCAAATCACTACGATATGATTTTGCTTGATGTTATGCTACCAAAGCTTGATGGGTTCGAGGTATGTCAAAGCATCAGAGAATTTTCTACAGTTCCTATCGTTATGCTTACAGCAAAGGGCGATGATATGGACAAGATTTTAGGATTGGAATACGGAGCTGATGATTACATCACTAAGCCTTTCAACATTTTAGAGGTTAAAGCCAGAATCAAGGCTATTATGCGTAGAGCTGCTATTGGTCAGCCAGCAGTACAGCAGCATACTGAAGAAAACGTTATCGAGAATGGTGATTTAGTTTTAGATAAGAGCAATCGTAGACTTACAATTCTTGGAGAAGAGTACAATCTTACTTCTAAGGAATTTGATATGCTTCTTCTTTTAGTTACTAACCCAAAGAAGGTATTCTCAAGAGAAGACTTACTTCACAAGATTTGGGGAGAGGACTATCCAGGAGATGAAAGAACAGTTGATGTTCATGTTAGAAGACTCAGAGAAAAGATTGAGCCTAATCCAAAGGAACCAAAGTACGTACGTACTAAATGGGGTGTTGGATATTACTATATGTAAAGTGAGTTAAAATGAAAAATAGATTAAGCTTAAGTTTTTTTCGCAGTATAGGTTTTAAGATTGCATTAATTATAATTCTCGTAGGCATCATACCATTTATGGTATGTGTGCCTATTTCTTTGCGTGCATACGAATCAGTATCCATTCATACCGATGGCACAAATCTTATGGCTCAGGCCATTTCCTATAACAACCAAATAGTTACTAGTGGTTATGCTACTGGAGAAGATAACAAGGTCTTAGACAATGAATTAAAATCAGTAGCAGAAAGCTATAATGGTCGAATTCTTATTATCAATTCTGCTCTCAAAATTGTTAGAGATTCATTTATGGCGGACATAGGTAAAACTGTAATTTGGGAGAACATTATCTACTCAATGCAGGGAGAATCCCTTTATTATTACGACAAGGCCACTAACTATCTGATTGTGTCAGTGCCTCTTACTAATTCCGATGGTGAAATAGTCGGAGTCCTTGTAATGAATAAATCCATGGATTATTTAACACAGAATGAGGATTCCTTTATTTCTTATATGTTAATTGGAGCGGTAATTATTTTTTCACTTACAATTATAATTGCCGTAGTTGCTCAGATTTATTTTTCAAGACCTCTTAGAAAGATGTCCAATTCTTTGGATTCAATCATTAGAGAATATGATACCTTGCTTCCAGAGGAAACATCCTTTATTGAGCTTGAAAGCATTTCTTCAAAGTTTAACGAGGTTATTGGAAAGCTACATTCTATTGATGAATCCAGACAGGAATTTGTTTCTAACGTGTCTCATGAATTAAAGACACCACTTACTTCTATGAAGGTTTTGGCTGATTCCTTAAATGGTTCTGAGGATGTGCCAATAGAAATGTATAAGGAATTTATGTTGGATATTGGTGATGAAATCGACAGAGAAACAAAAATCATCAATGATCTTTTAAGCTTGGTTCGAATGGATAAGAGTGGAGCAGAGCTTAACGTGTCTGCTGTTAATATCAATGAGCTTATTGACCATATCCTTAAACGACTTAAGCCTATTGCTGAAAAGGCAGATGTTCAGGTTGTTTATGAATCATTTAGACCTGTTGTGGCTGAGGTAGACGAGGTAAAGTTTACACTTGTTGTTACAAATCTTGTTGAAAATGCTATTAAATACAACAATCAGGGCGGCTGGGTACATATATCTCTTAACTCAGATCATCAATTCTTCTACATAAAGGTAGAGGACAATGGTCTTGGAATTCCAGAGGATTCTGTAGAGCATATATTTGAAAGATTCTATCGTGCAGATAAATCTCATTCAAGAGAAATAGGTGGAACAGGACTTGGACTTGCTATTACTAAGAGCTCAATTGCTATGCATAATGGCGAAATCAAGGTCCGTTCTACATTAGGGGAAGGCTCAACATTCGATGTTAGAGTTCCTCTTAACTATATCAAGAAGGAGGTGCACTAAATGAAAAGATTAAATCGTGTACTTTCTATTGTGATGATACTGGTGTTTATACTTTCATTTTCTGCATGTGGAAAGAAGCCATCTATTTCAAATGGAAAGATTTATTATGTAAGGGCAGATAAGGCTGGTATTACCGCTGTTAGTTACAACTTTGAAAAAACAAACACTGATGATTTGATTTCAGAGGCTTTAGAGGAGCTTTCAAAGGATACCGACGATATCGATATCATTAACACAATTCCAGTTGGGGTTACTGTTAAAAACTGGGAGCTTAGTAATAAGAGCTTAAATGTTTATTTGGTTGGCGATTACGAATCCTTAGATTCCTACACTGAAATATTGGTTAGAGCTGCTATTGTTAAAACCCTGGTTCAGATAAAGGGAGTTAATTCTGTTTCCATCTACGTGAACGATTCACCTCTTACAGATTCAAATGGAGAGGCTATCGGAACGATGACGGCAGATACCTTTATTGAGGATTTCGGTCAGGAAACAGATTCTTTACTTCATACAGAGCTTACTTTGTATTTTGCCAGTGCAGATGGAGTTTCAACTGTACCTGAAAAAAGAGAGGTTTATTACAGCAGAAACGTTACTCTTGAAAAGCTTGTTATTGACCAGCTTCTTAAAGGACCTGAAACAGAAGGTTTGCTTTCAGCATTGCCTAGTGGTTCTAAGCTTAATTCAATTACCGTATCTGAAAACGGCGTTTGTATTGTAAACTTTGATGGGGCTATTGAAACGGCTGTATCAGGTATTACGGAAAATGTCACTGTTTATTCAATTGTAAATTCACTTACAGAGCTTGATAACATTAAGCAGGTTCAGATTTTGGTTAATGGCGAGACACCTCATTTATCTAATACCGATATGGATTTAACAAAAGCCATTTCTAGAAATGAAGATATCATCAATGAACAGCCAGTTGATTATGATGATGACGAGCAAATGTATTTAGATGAAGATTATTCTGAGGAATACGTGGAAGACGAAGTAGTTCCTGAAGAATAGAATTTAGGAGGAAATTAGCTTGCGAAGAAAGCTGTGCTTAATTTCCTTGGTTTATATTTTTATTATTGCATTCAGTGTGTATGGCCCCTTGGATTTTATAGGGGCCTACACAAAAGCTGATACTGTTTTATCAGTGATTGCTGATGGAGACAGATTAGATGTAAATGGTAATATTATCCGCAAGGAAATTAAAAAAGATTCAACTATTTATTATGTTAAGGATGCCACTATTAATTGTGAAAAAGGCACTTTAACAAACATTTCTATCATATTTAAATTAGATTCCGATAAAATTCCAAACAAAAGTAAAGTAAATATTGCAGGCACTGCCAAGCATTTTAGAAGACCTAGAAATGAAGGGGGCTTTGATGAAATGTCATATTATAATTCCCTAGGTTATTATCTTATGGTTGATGGGGCAGATGTGAAGGCGGTTAAGGCTGGTAGAATCATTAGCCTTGATTTGTTGTACCAATTAAACAAGAATGTGATGTCAGTTTACAGCAGGTCTCTTCCTGGGGAGGAGGCAGGATTTCTTGGTAGTGTTTGTTTAGGAAATAAAAGTGCCCTGGATAGTCAGCTGAAATTATTGTTTCAGCTTGTTGGCATTGCCCATATTATGGCAGTGTCAGGATTACATATTTCAGTTGTATGTATGTCTTTTTACAGGTTCTTAAGGGCAAGAGGCATTAGTTTTTTGACAAGTGGAATTATGGCTGGGGTAATAGCAGTTATGTATGGCCTTCTGACTGGCGGAAGTATTTCCTCTGTTAGGGCTATAGGCATGTTTTTGATTTATATTCTGGCTGATATTTTAGGAGAATGCTATGACAGCCTAACGGCTCTTGCAGTTATGGCAGACTTGTTGCTTTTAGAGAATCCTTTATATTTAACAAATGCCAGCTTTGTATTTTCCTTTGGGGCAATACTTGTAATAGCGCATTTGGTTATTCCATTGAACAAAATGTATACAAGTTTTTGTAGTAGAAAGAGGAGACTACGTATAAGCGATAATGGATTTGATTACAATGAAAAGGAGCCCGTTCTTATCAGATTTAAGCAGTGGCTTGGTTCTAGCATTATTTTTTCTTTTTCTATTACCGTGTCCATGCTTCCTTTGGTTACTTATTTTTATTACGAAGCACCTTTATATTCAGTTATATTAAACACCCTGATTTTACCATTAATGCCAGTCCTTCTTTTGGTTGGACTTGTTGGTGGATTTGTAGGATTATTTGTTTTTCCTGTTGGGCAGGGTATTTTAATGATCACTCATTTAATCATTTATCTGTATGAGATGACTGCAACATTATTCACAGAGCTTCCTGCAGCAAATGCTGTAGTTGGAAGACATAGCATGGTGGCTGTGATTATCTATTACATCGCCCTTGTTCTTATATGTAATATGTTTAAGCTTGGAAAATATATAAAAGAGATATATTCAAATCTTAAAGAGGAGTCTAATCCAAGAATATTACTTAGCACAGCAAAAAGGCAGCTTGTTGTAGTAATGGTGTTATTTTTTGTTGCAGGTATGATTTGGTTGATTCCTGAAAAGCAGGGCTTTGAGGTTGATATTCTCGATGTGGGACAAGGCGATGGAATTTATATCAGTTCAGGAGATGGCGTTAGATTTTTTATCGATGGTGGCAGCACAAGCTCTGATGCAGTTGGAAAATATACACTGCTTCCTTTTCTGAAATTCAAAGGGGCAGGTCATATAGACTATTGGTTTTTGTCTCATATGGATTTGGACCATGTGTCAGGTGTGCTAGAGCTTCTTAGCACAGGCTACAGAATTGATAATATCGTACTTTCTTCTGAGATTCCTAGTGGAGATACCTTGAACCAGCTTATTGCCTTGGCTCAGGCTAATGGTACAAATATTGTTTACATGAGTCAGGGCGACATCTGTGGGACCAAGCATTTATCCTTTAAATGCGTATATCCATTTGACGGAATTACCTCTGATGATATTAACGCTTTATCATTGTCTCTTTTGATGGAATATGATGTTGATTGTGATGGAGTATATGACTACTCAGGCTTCTTCGGAGGAGATATCGGCGCAGAACAGGAACAGGCTATAGCAGCCAGTAGTGGGGTTAGCCATGTTAATCTACTAAAGGTAAGCCACCACGGCAGTAAATATAGTTCAAACGAGCAGTTTTTATCAGTGCTGTCACCTGATGTGGCTGTAATAAGTTGTGCTAAAGTAAATCGCTACGGTCATCCATCTGCCGAAGCTATCGAACGACTAGAATCCGCGGCCAAAAACATATACTACACCATGAACTCCGGCCGCGTGAGAGTAACCACAGATGTTGTAGATGAATACGTAAAAATGGATTTAATGCAATGATTACTATCTATGGTAGAAAAAGCACTTGTAGATAGTAGGAGATATAGCTGTGGTTACTATCTGAGCCTTAAAAATGAAATATAGATAGTAGTGGTTTTGGGAGCGACTACTACCTAGACGAAGAGATAGCTGTATAGATAGTAGTACTTTTTCAGAGGTTTACTATCTAGAGAATAAATTCGTTTTACAGATAGTAATGGACAGTTGGATGACTACTATCTGTGAAGAAAAAAATGGCATAGATAGTAGTTGCAGGTGATAGGGCTACTACCTGTAAGGAAAAATTAATTATAGATAGTAGTCCAGAAGATAATGGCTACTATCTCATATGAAATATTCATTTTAGATAGTAATAATGATTGAAAGGATATATTTATGAATGTTAAAGAATTAGAAGAAGAATTAGAAATTGTAAAAAAACAAAAGAAAAAGGTTATGTTAGAACTTAAAAATTATTCTGACATTATAAACCACACATTAGTGCAGAAGAAAAGTAATAAATGCTATCAATATTATTATAGGGATGATTCTAAAGATTTAATATATATTAAGGCAGATGATATACAAATAGCAAAGCGTTTGGCCCAAAAGGAATATTATGAAAAGTTGCTTGCCAATCTTTACACACAGGAAAAATCTATTGAACGGTTTTTATGTAAGTATAATGAAACCTATTTAAAAGAATCTTATGAGTCTTTAGCTGATGGAAAAAAGCGACTGGTGAATCCAATTGAAAAAACGGATAATGAATTTATAGCTCAATGGAGAAAAAAATATATAGGAGAGCAAAATTCATATAATTATTCAGTATCATACACTACAAACAAAGGGGAAGAGGTTCGCTCAAAATCAGAAAAGATTTTGGCAGATTTATTTGCTAAGTATGGAGTGATTTATAAGTATGAACCAGAAATAACGTTGTACAACGGACGTAAAGCCTATCCGGATTTCGCATTATTAAATATTAAAGAAAGAAAGACATATTTCTGGGAGCATTTTGGATTGGCTTCTGATGAATCATATTCTGATAAGAATTTGGCAAAACTGGCAAAATATGAAAAATCAGGAATACTTCTAGGGGATAATCTTATAGTTTCAGTGGAAGCTGAAGGTATAGGAATTGATATTAAGCTTGTAGAAGAGAAAATAAAAAGATTACTAATGTAAAGTTCTATGATTTTGTATAAGTTTAAGCGTAATATTACTATTTTCTAAAGAAAAATATAAATAGATAGTAACAGCTTTAGTTGTGACTACTATCTGAGCCTTAAAAATGAAATATAGATAGTAGTGGTTTTGGGAGCGACTACTACCTAGACGAAGAGATAGCTGTATAGATAGTAGTGCTTTTTCAGAGGTTTACTATCTATAGAATAAATTTCTTTTGCAGATAGTAATGGCCAGTTGGATGACTACTATCTGTGAAGAAAAAAATGGCATAGATAGTAGTTGTAGGTGATAGGGCTACTACCTGTAAGAGCAAAATTACTTTTAGATAGTAGACTATCTTAAAATGACTACTACCTGCGATGATAATTGATTCCTAGATAGTAATACCAATTGGAATAAAGAATTAAATATTTATATAGGCCTTTATTTATGCTCCATAAAATGAATGAGTGTAGAAAAAACATCACCATTGTATTAAAATGATTTGGCGATGCTTTTTTAAGCATCCGGAAGGAGATTAATGTATGAGTAAAAGACGTAAGAAAAGAATGCAAAGAAGAATAAGCATTATTTTGATAATAGTTGCTTTAGTGTTGGTGGCAGGATGTGGTGTTTATTATCTTGTGAAAAATAGTGATTCAAAAGATGAAATTACTGAGAACACAACAAAAAATACTGATGTTGGAACGGTTTCAAAGGATTCAAATAATGCTGAAACTAACAAATCAAATACAGCTGATGATTCCACAATCACATTCGCTGATTTAGCCCAATATGGTTATTCATTTTACAGCGGCGTCGGCGGATGGTCAGATGATTTCTACATTGAAAAGGATGGTAGCTTCCATGGAGACTACCATGATTCTGATATGGGTGATAGTGGTGATGATTATCCAGATGGTACACGTTATTATTGCCAATACGAAGGCCATTTTGAAAATATCCAAAAGGTGGATGAATTCACATATAAAATGCACATGAAGGATATTAACATTATAAATAATGATGGTGAATACATCGCAGATGGCGTAAAATACATTCCTGTTACCCCATATGCACTTAACAATGCAGATGAAATAGAAATTTATATGCCAGGAAAGCCTGTTTCAGAAATTGACGATGAAATCAAGACATGGATTTTCGTTGGTTCTCAGGAACAACAGGATCGTTTGGAAAATCTCGCCCTTGTAAATGTTAATGAGAATCAGGGTATTACAAGCTATACTAGAATGACTCCTAAGGAAGATGCTGAGAGTACTTATAATACATATAAGGAGAGCTATGATTATTATGCTGGCCTGCTTTCAGAGGCTGCTACCACTGCAGATATGGTTGATGCTACATCAAATCAGATAAGAGTTTCAGACGAGTGTCTTAATTATATTTGGCGTTTAATAAAGTACAATACAGATGAAGCTACATTTAACAAAGCTCTTGAGGAGCAAAGACAGTGGCTCAAGGATAGAGACGCTAGTGCTGACAGAGCTACCGCAGAGCATTTAGGTGGTAGTCAGGCAGCTGTTGACTACAATGATATCTATGCAACAATGACCATGGACCGCTGCAAGGAACTACTTAAGTATTTTAATTAGACAATCTTAAAGACCCTGACACTAAAGGATAAAATTAATGGACACAACTAAACTAGAAGAACAATATAGAAAGATGACTCAGGTTCATGAGAAATCAGTTGAGATTATAGGTAGTCATAAGATATCTTCCATGCTAATGAACGAGTACAACAATAAAGTGAATCAATATGATGATATGTACAAATCATTAGAAACTATGAAGGCACTTACTTCAAAGGAAGAGACAATAGATAATCTTATAAATCAGCAGATAGAGGCTTTGAACGTGCGTATTAAATGGGAGCTTGATTGGCTAAAAAGAGTGGCAAGTTCCATAAATACAAAATAACATCATAGTGGACTTTTACTATAAAGACTTATTAAAGGAGTGCCGATACACTTATAGAAGACCAGGCATAGGGACGTGCAAAGGTCTTCAAGCGTTTGGCACTTTTTTATATTCTTTATTTGTGGAAAGGAGTCCGCTATGAAGATTGAAAACAGCCATGTAAACATGGCATCTA
>JAEEGF011721249.1_pt1 | contig 10066 bp, 10 predicted proteins | sample 9134171 | NCBI WGS metagenome assembly JAEEGF01 (sample SAMN16246542, study PRJNA631951) | gut metagenome | biome: gut microbiome; feature: rumen; material: AP-attached | host: Bos | place: Iran: Karaj | collected 2018-10 | reverse complement strand
AAGCAGCGGGGGAGCTCGAGGGGGCCGCCGAGGCCCGCCTCGAATGAGATCCAAGGCCGGCGAATTGCCCCTTCGGGGCAATTCCTGTTGTTTTCAGCCCGCAGGCTGAAAACAACCCGGCCCGCTCAGCTTGTCAAAAAAGTCCGTCGGACTTTTTTGACAAGCTGAGCGGCGCGCCGGTACCGGCGCGCCGCTTTTATGCCCCGGCGGCGTCTTACTCCTCCGTAAAGGCGCCCTCCGCCGCCAGCTCCAGGAACGCGTCCACCACCTCGGGAGCGAATTGGGAGCCGGAACACCGGCGGATCTCTTCCACCACGGTATGCAGTTCCATTTTCTTCCGATACGGCCTTGTGGAATACATGGCGTCAAAGGAGTCCGCCACGGCGATGATCCGGGACGCTTCCGGGATTTCCGTCCCCTTGAGGCCGTTGGGATAGCCGAGGCCGTCCCAGCGCTCGTGATGGCTCCCGGCCCCCTGGGCCAGGGTGGGATCGATGTCGATATGCTTCAGCACGTCGTAGCCTCGCTGGGAGTGGCTCTTCATGATCTCGTACTCTTCGTCCGTCAGGCGGCCCGGCTTGTTCAGCACCGCGTCCGGGATGCTGATCTTTCCCACGTCGTGCAGCAGGGCGATATGGTACAGCTTCTCCACCTCATCCCTGCTCTTACCCAGCTTTTCCGCCAGCATGGCGGTATACCTTGCCACCCGGGCAGAATGACCGTTGGTGTACGCATCCCGCATATCCACGCAGTCGGAGAACACCTTGGTGATCTCGTCGATATACCGGCGCTGCTCCTCCTGCTTCTTTTCCATGAGTTTCGTCTTGTGCCGCAGATAGATCCACACGAATACCACCGCAAGCAGCAGGACCGCCAGGAGACAGAGGATATAGAACCAGGGCTGCTCGACGATGCTCTTTTCCTTTTCGATGAGCACGCTCTGTATCGGCGCGGATTCGCCGGTGAGGGGATCGATGATGCGGAGCTCCAGGGCGTAGCTGCCGCCCCGGAGGTTCGTATAGCTGACGGTCACGTGCTTTTCCGTGGTGAAGCTCTCCGCCGTATCGAAGCCCGCCAGCTTATATCCGATCACGTATTCCGCGGATTCGGAGAACAGCAGCTCGGAGATATCCACGGTCAGCCGCCGGGCATCCCGGGGCAGATGTACGGACTGGGGATGCTCCGTGATCTTCCCGTCCACGTCCACGCTGTTCAGGATGGCCGTGGGCATGACCGCCTCCGGCCCCCGGAAATGAAAGACGCTGATGCCCCGGCGGGTGGGCATGTACAGGGAGCCCTCCTCGTCGATCCAGTTCCAGGTGTTGGCGTTCAGCGTTCCGGTCAGGCCGCACTGGACGCCGTAATGGGCGGTGTACACGTCCTCCCCCGCCAGTACGCCCGCCTTTTCCGCAGAGTAGACGCCTCCGTTCTGCAGCAGCCACAGCCTTCCGTTCACGTCATAGACGCTGTAGATGCTGCCGGAGCCGTGGTCGAAGCCCCCCAGCTCCCGGAAGCTGTCGTTTTCCCCATAGTAGAGCTTATCTCCGGCACAGACATAGTAGTTCCCGTTCCCGTCCGCGTCCGGCTCCATCCTCAGGACGACCCCCTGGCTCAGCCCCTGGTCAAAGCCCAGGTTCCGCAGTCCCCCGTCGGCGATCTCATAGATCCCGCTCCCGTCGGTGCCCACGTAGAGCCTGCCGTCCAGCTCCATGGCGCAGAGCACGCTGGTGGTCTCCATGCCGTCCTCGCTGCCGTAGCTCTCCGCCACGACGCCGTCCCGGATGATATTGACGCCCAGCTGATTGCCCACCAGCACGCCGCCGTCAGACAGGGGATAGACCACGCGGATGATCTCGCTGTTGAGCCCCTGGGCCAGCCCGTAGTCCGTAGTCTCGCCGGTCTTGGGATCGTAGCACAGGGCGCCGTGGCCGGAATAGGTCGCCATCCAGACCCGTCCCGCGGCGTCCACCGTCACGTTCCGGACCCGTATGCCCTTCAGCAGTTCCGTGAGGCTGCTCTCCACGGGACGCCAGTCCTCGTCGAACAGTCTCACGCCCCCGTCCAGGGCCACGTAGAATATCCCGCCCTGCTTCGTCACGGCGCTGACGGTATACTCTCCCAGGTCGGAGTTATAGTTGCAGCTGTCAAAGCAGCCCGTGCTGTACCGCACGACGCCGTAATAGGAGGAGGCCACCCAGCGGTTCCCCTCCCGGTCCAGCTCCGCCCAGTTGGCGCTGAGGCCGTTGTCCATCTCCCGGTCCACCCGGTGGATGATCCCCTCGGCGTCCAGGAAGCCGAAGCCGTTCAGCGCGCTCACCAGGATCGTTCCGTCGCGCACGCTTTTCAGGTGATTGATGGTCCGCAGCTCCCCCGTATCATACTCCCGGCGCTCATAGTCCTCCAGGCGCTCTCCCCGGGCGCCCTGCTTCAGACGCAGCGTCATCACGGTGCTGCCGGAGGAGCCGAGGCAGACGCCGCCGCCGGCCGCGCAGAGGGTATAGATGCTCTCCCCGGAAAACACGCTCTCCGCCGGCACCGTGAACAGGAAGGACCCCTCCCGGAACACGAAGGCCATTCCGGCGTCGCTCAGGGCCCAGACGTTGCCGCAGCTGTCCACGGCGGCCTTCAGGAAGTGGGACTGCTGCAGCTCGGGCAGCAGTATGGGCTCCAGCCTGTCCCCCTCCACCTTCGCCATGCCGGAGGTGGATGCCGCATAGACGGTCCCGTCCTCCCCTTCCGCGAAATCCCGGATGCAGAGGTAGGCATTCCCGCCGGTGCAGAGGATGGGCGTGAATACGTCGTCCCGGAAGCGGTATGCTCCGGCGTCGTTGGTGCCGATATACAGGGCGCCGTCGCTGCTCACGAACAGGGCGCGGATGGCGGAGCTGGCCAGATTATCGCTGAAATCCACGAACTGGGACCCGTCGTACCGCAGGAGCCCGCCGTAGCTGCCGATCCAGAGATACCCGTCCGGCGCCTGCACCACCGCATTGGCCTCCCCCGTGGGCAGGCCGTTTTCCTCATTGAATATGTCCGTAATATAGTTGATATGCTCCTGCTCCCTTCCGGCGGCAGCCGCGGCACGGGGCAGGACCGCCAGCATGAGCAGGGCGGCAAGCAGAGCGGCGAGCTTTCTCATGATCAGCCTCCGATCCTGTAGGTCCGTCAGGAGATCCGGCTTATCCGGGATGGGACAGGGGGGCGCGGAGCCGCTCCCCGTCCATCCGGTAAGGCAAGGATATACGAATACATTATACTTGCTTTTCAGAAATGCACAAGAGGCATCGCCGCATGGGGTCCGCCGGCGGCGCAAATCCCTTCTTTTTCCCCTCCGGAAGCCCCGCCGCCCTTGCCATCCCGCCCGGAATGTGCTATGAATAGCATATTCACCAGACCGATGCGCCGGAGCTTGAAGATATGGATAACAGCAGCAGAAAAACGATGACGCCCTTTGCCCAGGGGCTGCGGGACGGCGTTCCCATTGCGCTGGGCTACTTTGCCGTGGCCTTTTCCCTGGGCATCGCCGCCAGGGACGCGGGCCTGACGCCCCTGCAGGGGATGCTGGCAAGCTTTCTCTGCACGGCCTCCGCCGGGGAGTACGCGCTGTTCACGCTGGTCGGCGCGGGAGCCGCCTACCTGGAGGTGGCGCTGGTGACCCTGGTCACCAACGCCCGCTACTTTCTGATGAGCTGCGCCCTGAGCCAGCGCATCGATCCGCACATGCCCGGCGGGCACCGGTGGGCCGTGGCCGCGGCGGTGACGGACGAGATATTCGGCATCAGCATCGCCAGGCCGGGGCCGCTGGAGCCCAGGTACCATTACGGCGCCATGGCGGTGGCCGTGCCGGCCTGGGCTGTGGGCACGGCTCTGGGCATCCTTATGGGGAACATCCTCCCCGCCCGGGTGGTCAGCGCCCTGGGCGTGGCCCTGTACGGCATGTTCCTGGCCATCATCGTTCCCCCGGCAAAAAAGGACCTGGCCATAGCCCTCTGCGTGCTGGCCGGCTTCGGCTGCAGCTATGCCGCCGGCGTTCTTCCCTTCCTGCAGGGTCTCTCCTCCGGCATGCGCACCATTCTGCTCACCGTGGGCCTCTCCGCGCTGGCTGCCCTGGTTTTCCCGGTGAAGGAGGAGGCGGAAAATGCGGAATAATTACGTCTATATCCTGATCGCCTTTGCCGTCATTTACGCCATCCGCGCTCTGCCCCTGACCCTGATCCGCAAGCCCCTGCGCAGCCGCTTTCTCCGCTCCTTTCTCCACTATGTGCCCTACGTGACCCTGGCGGTCATGACCTTTCCCGCCATCGTGGAGGCCACCGCCGTCCCGGCTGCGGGGATCGCCGCCCTGGCTGCGGGGATCGTCGCCGCTCTCGCGGGGGGCAGCCTCATCACCGTGGCCGGCGTCTGCTGCATCGTGGTCTTTCTTGCGGAGCTGCTTCTGCACTGAATATACAGTCTGATCCGGGGCCGGTCCATAAGACCGGTCCCGGATCGTCTTTCATGCGAAGCTGTTTACTCCCCGGCGTTTTTCTCCGTTTCCCGGCGCTCCAGCGCCAGGCGGTAGCCGCCGGTGCCGTACTGCAGGCAGCGGTTCACCCGGCTGATGGTGGCGGAGCTGGCCCCGGACTCCCGGCCCACGTCGCTGTAGACCAGGCCGGAGCGCAGCAGACGGGCCACATGGTACCGCTGGAACATGGCCTGCAGCTCTCCAATGGTGCAAAGATCTTCAAAAAACGCGTAACACTCCTCCCTGTCCCGCAGGGACAGGATCGCGTCAAACAGGGCGTCCGCCGCCTCATGATGTGGGATAGCCAAGGCAAGCACCTCACTTTATCACTCTAACACATTAGCATAATAACACAAAGACAAAGTTCTGTCAATCCATCGGCATGTCTGCATATTTCCGCCCTCTGCCGGGCATAACTGGCAGTGGAAGGAAGGATGTGCCCATGCGTAAAGTCTGTCTGATCCTGAGTCTGCTGCTCCTGCTGTCCCTGTGCGGCTGCGGAGCGCGGAGCGGCGCCGGTCTGCCCGGCGGCAAAAGCGGCGTCTCTGAGCCGCCTCCGCCCCCCACGCCCACGCCGCTGCTGAGTCCGCCGCCCCCGACTCCCTCCCCCGATCCCGCGCCGGAGGCCGGCGGGGCAAGCGGGGACCGGCGGGGTGAAAAGCGTCTGCCCCTGGGCCTGCAGCACGCGCCGGAGGACGTATATCCCGGGCTGGCTGCCGAGGCTGCAGCCCGGCAGAGCAGCTACACCGTGCATCCCGGGGACTGTCTGTGGACCATCGCGGAAGCCTGCTGCGGCGGCGGACTTGCCTGGCGGCAGCTCTGGGAGGAAAACCGGGATACGGTCCCGGACCCCGGACTGCTGTATGCGGGACAGGAGCTGCGCCTGCCGTAATGCGCAAACGGGGACTGCCGGCACGGCAGTCCCCGAAGCATTTCCGGAAGGGACCGGACTACTCCGCCAGGCCCTCTGCCAGGCCCAGCAGGATGATGCCCGCAAAGGTGATGAAAATGGAGATATACTGTCTGGCCGGGAGCTTTTCCTTCAGCACCAGCCGGGACAGGGCGACGGACACCACACAGTAGGCGCCCACCATGGGGGCGGTGACGGCGGCGGCCCCGCCGATGACGTGGGCATAGGCATACTGGCCCGCGGTCTCGAACACCGCCGCCAGGACCCTGGCGCCGGGATAGCGCAGGGCGGGCTTGCGGGCGGGGACCTTCTTCCGGGTGGCCAGCAGGTAGACGATCAGGACCACCGCCACCAGCAGGAAGGTGAGCTCATAGGCCGTGTTCCCCACGTCCTCGATGGTCTCCTCCGTCACGTTCAGGAGCCAGGTGCTCTCCATATCCAGGCAGGGGTCGTCCAGGAAGGTGCCCAGGGTGTCGATGACGCAGTAGGCAAGGGGCAGCAGGAACGCCCCGAGGCCCGTGCGGAACCGCCGTCCGTCCTGTCTGGCCAGCTCTCCCGCATCCCGGTGCTTTTCAAACAGCCCCAGCAGGAAGACGCCGGCGCAGCAGCAGACGATGCCCACCCAGGTGAACACGCTGTCCGGCATTTCCCCCAGGATCACGATGCCCAGGAGGGCTGCCAGGGCCCCGGAGCAGTTCTCCACCGGGGACACGATGCTCAGCTCCAGGTACCGGAGCCCCAGGTAGCCGATGGCCATGGACAGGATGTACATGACGGAGACCGGGGCATAGCGGATGAGGTTCCGCCAGTCGAAGCCGATGTCCCCGAAGAGCAGGGTATACGCCGCATGGATGCCGAAAACGACGCCCACGGCGACGGTGGTCTTGAGGTGGCTGCGCCGGTCCTCCGGGTCCGCGCCGCTCTTATAAAACAGATCCGCAATGCCCCAGCACAGGGTCGCGGTCAGCGCTGTCCAAAACCAGTTCATTTCTCCGTATCCTTTCTCTTATTCTCCGGCGGGCAGCCTGCACACATCCACCCAGCCCAGGGCCTCGGACAGGCTCTCCAGCTCCTCCGGGGTCAGCTCTATGGCGCTGTTGGAGCTGCCCGCCGCGGGGAATACGGTGTCAAAGCGCTTCAGGGATTCGTCCAGGTAGACCTCCACGCCCTCCCGGACCCCGAAGGGGCAGACGCCCCCTACCGGGTGGCCCACGCACAGGGCCGTTTCCTCCCGGCTGAGCATCCGGGCCTTTACGCCGAACCGGGCCTTGTATTTCGCGTTGTCCAGCTTCACGTCCCCGGCGGCCAGGATCAGCAGGATGCGCTCCGCCTCCCCGGGGATGCGGAAGGCGAGGGTTTTGGCGATGCGGGCCTCCTGGCAGCCCAGCGCCTGGGCGGCCAGGGCCACCGTGGCGCTGGATACGTCGAATTCCAGGACGCGGGCCGGATCGACGCCCCGCGCCGCCAGATAGGCCCGGACGGTTTCTACGGACATGATCTCACCTCTTATTATTTCTCAAAGCTGCGGGTAAAGCTGGTGCCGCCCCGGTGCAGGGTGACCTCCAGCCGGGTCCGGTCCCCCCGCATGACGGACTGGGTCAGCTCGAACACCTCCCCGTTCTCGCTGCGGGTGATGCGCTGGTGGCTGAAGCCCGCGCTGCCCGGCTTCGTCTCCAACAGTCCCGCCTCCCCCGCTTCCAGGCGCACCGCCTCATAGGTATCCACGGCGCTCACGGGCACGATGCCCCGGTCATAGAGAAGGGAGTAGAGGGAGTGGGTCCGCACCAGCTCCTCCGTGAGGCCGGGGTAGATATAGGCGGGGTAATAGGAGGTCTCCAGCATCAGGGGCACGCCGTTGACCCGGCGGATCCGGGAGACCCGGTACACGGGGATATCCCGGGACTGGAGCTCCAGCATCCGGCGCAGATCCTCCGTGGGGGTGATGACCGTGAAATCCACCAGGGTGGAGCTGGGGCTGAGCCCCATGGAGGTGGCCTCCGCCGTGAAGGAATAGATGTTCTCGCTGCGTCTGTGCAGCTTGGGCTCCGCGATAAAGGTGCCCTTTCCCTGGTGCCGCAGCACCAGCCCCTCCTCCTCCAGCTCGCCGATGGCCTGGCGCACGGTGCTCCGGCTGATGCCCAGGCTGCGGCACAGCTCCGCCTCGCTGGGGAGCATGTCCCCCGGGCGCACCAGGCCCGCGGAGATGCAGCGCTTGATGAGGCTCTCCAGCTGAAAATACAGGGGTATGCTGTTGTCCGTGGACAGGTTCGCGCTGAGGATGGGGTTCGACTCCCGGTTATCCATGTGGATCCTCCGTTCCGACGCGGGAAAAGCTTTGGGTTGAGAAAAGATTATACCGTCATTTGCCTGTATTTTCAATTCCCTGGGGAGAATTTTTCCGCAGGAAGGGGAAATGGGTATCAAATATGACAAAATCGGGAAGATTATGTTGACATGTATGCCCCTCCTTGGTATATTTGATTCAAACGTATGTGACAAGTGGTATGTTCCAAAAAGGAGTGAATGGGAATGAAACGGAAAATCGGCATCAACGGCTTTGGCCGGATCGGGCGTCTCGCCCTGCGCCTGGCGGAGGCCAGGGAGGATCTGGAGGTCGTGGCGGTAAACGATCCCTTCCTGGATCCCGCGTATATGGCCTACCTGCTGAAGTATGACACCGTGCACGGCCGCTTCGCCGGAACGGCGGAGGCGGATGGGGACGATCTGCTGGTGAACGGCAGGAAGGTCCGCTGCTTCGCCGTCATGGACCCCGCCCAGATCCCCTGGGCCGAGACCGGCGCGGAGTACGTGCTGGAATGCACCGGCAAGTTCACCGCCGCGGACAAGGCGGAAGCCCATCTGCAGGGCGGCGCGAAGCGGGTGGTGATCTCCGCCCCCAGCTCGGACGCCCCCATGTTCGTGGTGGGCGTCAACCTGGATAAGTACAGCCCGGATATGCGCGTGGTGTCCAACGCCTCCTGCACCACCAACTGCCTGGCCCCCCTGGCCTACGTGGTGAACAAGCGCTTCGGCATCCGGGAAGGCCTGATGACCACGGTCCACGCCGCCACCGCCACCCAGCTCACCGTGGACGGCGTATCCAAGAAGGACTGGCGGGCGGGCCGCAGCGTGTTTGAAAACATCATCCCCGCCTCCACCGGCGCGGCCAAGGCCGTGGGCAAGGTCATCCCCGAGCTCATGGGCAAGCTCACCGGCATCGCCGTGCGGGTGCCCAGCGCGGACGTGTCCCTGGTGGACCTGACCTGCACCCTGGAGACCCCCGCAACCTATGAGGAGATCTGCGCCGAAATGCTCCGGGCCTCCAAGGAGGAGCTGGCGGGCATCCTGGAGTATGTGGACGATCCCGTGACCAGCACGGACTTCGTGGGCGACCTCCACTCCTGCTGCTTCGACGCCAAGGGCGGCCTGAGCCTGCCCAGCGGCATGGTGAAGCTCCTGGCCTGGTACGACAACGAGGCCGCCTATACCGAGCGCTGCCTGGACCTGATGGCCTATATGAGCAGCCGGGAGTAAGCCCGTTCCTGCGCCCTTCCGATCCTTCCCCGGTCTCCGGGGAAGGATTTTTTGACGCATCCCTTGACAGGAGTGCTATACTAAGATGTTGAGGATTGGAGGGATCCATCATGGCAAAGAGACAATTCAAGGCGGAATCCAAACGGCTGCTGGACCTGATGATCAATTCCATTTACACCCACAGGGAGATCTTCCTGCGGGAGCTCATCAGCAACGCCAGCGACGCCATCGACAAGCTGTGCTACCGCTCCCTGGAGGAGGGGGGCGCCGGTCTGGACCGGAGCGACTTCTCCATCCGGGTGACGCCGGACAAGGAGGCCCGGACGCTCACCATTGCCGATAACGGCATCGGCATGGATGAGACGGAGCTGGACCAGAACCTGGGCGTCATCGCCCGCTCCGGCTCCCGGCAGTTCAAGACCGATATGGACAAGGACAAGGCCGGGGAGGAGAATATCGACATCATCGGCCAGTTCGGCGTGGGCTTTTACAGCGCCTTCATGGTGGCGGAACGGGTCACGGTCACCTCCCGGAAGTTCGGTGGGGAGACCGCCTGGCGCTGGGAGAGCGCGGGCACGGACGGCTACACCATCACCCCTGCGGAGAAGGAGACCCAGGGCACGGAGATCGTGCTGCAGCTGAAGCCGGACGGGGAGGAGGAGCGGTACTCCGACTACCTGGAGGACTGGAAGCTGCGGGAGCTCATCAAGAAATATTCCGACTATGTGCGCTACCCCATCCTCCTGGGGGAGGAGACCGTGAACAGCATGGTCCCCATCTGGCAGCGCACGAAGAGCGAGGCCTCGGACGAGGACTGCGCCGCCTTCTACAAGGAAAAGTTCTATGACGCGGAGGACCCCCGGCGGATCATCCGGGTGAGCGCGGAGGGCACGGTGAGCTACAAGGCCCTGCTGTTCATCCCCGCCAAAGCTCCTTTCAACTACTATTCCCGGGACTATGAGGCGGGTCTGCAGCTCTATTCCAACGGCGTGCTCATCATGGAGCACTGCAAGGACCTGCTGCCGGAGTGCTTCCGCTTCGTCCGGGGCATCGTGGACTCCCCGGACCTGAGCCTGAACCTCCCCCGGGAGCTGCTGCAGCACGACCGGCAGCTGAAG
>JAEEGF011489304.1_pt1 | contig 10066 bp, 10 predicted proteins | sample 9134171 | NCBI WGS metagenome assembly JAEEGF01 (sample SAMN16246542, study PRJNA631951) | gut metagenome | biome: gut microbiome; feature: rumen; material: AP-attached | host: Bos | place: Iran: Karaj | collected 2018-10 | reverse complement strand
CTGATAATCATCTCCAACAACAATGAGGACAGGGTGTCGCCTTTTGCCTCCCTGCCCGGATTGAGGTACACATATTTCTCCCTGAAGCCCCTTTCCAAGGGATTCAAGGAAGGCTGGAGGATCACCGGAGGAAACAGCAAGGACACGATAGTGATAGGCGACCAGATATACACAGATGTTTTCGGGGCTCATATGGCCGGCATGAGAGCCATAATGGTGATCCCGATCCAGGAGGAGGACGGGATCAGCTTCAAGATCAGAAGGAAGCTGGAGAAGAAGCATCTGAACAGGTACCTTAATGCGAACGGAAAATACATGGACAAATAAGAGGAGCAGTGAAAGATGTATATCACAGTTAACGGAGTAAATCTGTATTATGAGACCGTAGGTCATGGAAGACCGCTGGTAATGGTGCATGGAAATGGGGAAGACCGCAGCATCTTTTATGAGGCCGCACGGATACTGAAGGACAGATTCTGCTGCTATCTCATAGACAGCAGGGACCACGGCCTGAGCACAAAGGTGTCGACGCTCAACTATGTCGATATGGCCGAAGACATAGCTCAGCTGATCATTAAGCTCGGCCTCGAGAGTCCGGTATTCTACGGCTTTTCTGACGGAGGGATCATCGGGCTTCTGATTGCCAGCAGATATCCCGACCTGCTTGGAAGGATGATAATTTCCGGAGCCAACCTGGATCCTGACGGAGTGAAGAGCAGAATCAAGTATAGATTGAAGCTCATGCTGCTGTTCAGGAATGACCCGAAGATCAGGATGATGATGGAACAGCCTCACATAACGGAAAAGGATCTCAGGAAGATCAGAATACCGGTCCTGGTCCTCGCAGGCAGCAGAGATCTGATCAGAGAGTCCCACACGAGAAGGATCGCAAGAGGCATTGAGAATGCCAGGTTGAGGATCCTCATGGGTGAAGACCATGGAAGCTATATCGTCCACAAGACAAGGATAGCGCACCTTATCATAGGATTTTGCGAATGACAATAAATGATAATGTCCCGGAGCCGTAGCCCCGGGACATCTTTTTATCCCATTTTTACCAATGCGGCGATCGCCTTTGCAGTCCTGAGGTCGGGCTCCTTGAAGTGATTGCCGGGGTTCCATTCGAAGAAGACTTTTGCTCCTTCGCTCTTGCGTACCAGCTCCACCTGCATATCCATGCAGTCGGCGACCGTAGCCATAAGCTCATTTCTGGTCTTCGCTTCCTTTCCCCCAAGGCTGAGACTCACGCGGCTGACCTTGAGAGGATGGCCGGAAGCGTACGGGATCCAGCCCGGAAACCAGACCGAAGGGCTTGCTGCCGCTATTCCCCAGAACGAATCTTCCTGATAAGCAGCCCAGAGACAGAACAGGCCAGCCAGAGAATAGCCGCTCAGAACTATCCTGGCATCTGAAAGATCAATCCTTTCCCTGAGAGCAGGGAGCAGGGTGTCTGTAATGTATTCAAGTGTCATCCCTGCGCCGTCTCCAAAAGGTTCGTCTCCGAACACTGGAGGAGCAGGCCATGGTGAGAGATCCCGGTTCCAGTTGTCGACCTGCACGGAACAGTGAAGATGCGGTATCTTGACCAGCTCGTCTATGGAGCTGACAAGGCTGTCCAGCTTCTCCAGGTCATGGTTATCCATCATCTGTACGATCAGATAGTCCGGCTTATCGGCTCCGTTGAGTATCACGCTGCGGGAACCGATGGTGATCTTTTCATTCTTCATTTCAATCTCCCATAAAAAAGACAGCCGAAATACTTTCCGGCTGTCTAGTCGTGTTATTCGTCAGAAGTTTCTGTGATGATCTCGACTGTGTCCAGCCTGTCCTTTCCAAGGATACCTACATATGTCTTGCCGGTATTTACCTTGATAGGATCTCCGTTCTTATCGAGGATGATGAGCGGATCGACAGGCTCTCCCTTCTTCCAGGAGATCTCCTGCATCTTGCCGCCGTAGAAGTACCATCCGGATCCGCCTGTCTCGAAGTCGAAATCAGGAAGTATCCCGTTCTCCTCCTGGACACCAATATCCGTGAGGATGATGAATACATTATCAAATGCAAGCTGCTGTCCGTTCTCGGCGTCTGTATGAGGTACGCCGAAGGCAGTCTTGAGGAATTTTCCGCTTTCAGGATTCCAGGTGAAGCTTACGTCTGAGTAACCGGAGTAGGAGAAGTTGACCTGCTTTACGTCATCGCCCTCAAGAGGAACAGTCGATCCAGGCTCAGTGAAGTTGAATGCCGGATAGAAACTGTTCTTGGTTGTGATTCCGTTCTTTGCTATTCCTGCCTTGATGAGCTCTGAATTAGTGAACCAGCAGTGCTCTGACGACTTGATCTTGGCCATCTCGGTATCGTACTGGAAAGCAAGGAATCCCAGATAGATACCGTCTATGTCATTGTATGAATAGAAATCAAGCATCCTCTTTGCTGAAGTTGATGTGCCTATATGCACATAGATGGCATTGAGAGGGAGCATGAGCTGAATGAACTGGTCTCTTGCGGAACGGATCGAACCGGTCTTGCCGATCGTGTCGATATTGGAGTAAAGGGCCATCAGCCTTGTAACTCCGCCTTCCGTAACAGCTTCATATATGATGTCTGCGTTCGAAATGCCGCTCTGAGGTATGTTTACCTTGGCATTGCTGACCATGACGGCGACCGGACGGATGGTATTGTCTGATGTGGCGGCCTCGCCGGTCAGATAGTTGATCTTCTTGTTTGATACTGTTGCCGAAGGAGCATCGCTGGGCTCGGAAGAATCTCCCCGTTCCTCAGAATTCTCCGGATTTTCAACCTGCTCGACCTCTGACCGGATCTGCTCTCCGCTTTCGGGATCATCCACAGGGGTCTCATTCTTCTTGCACGAAGCAAGTGCGAGCATGAGCACGGCTAAGATCATAAATACTGAAATTAATCTTTTGATATCGATACACCTCATTTCTAGAGTATATTCGAATCCGATAACACCGGAATATGGAGTCTGCGACGGGAATCGAACCCGCATTACCAGCTTGGGAAGATGGAGTGTTGCCATTACACCACGCAGACGCGACCGATGTTATCGGAATTGGCTTTGCTGTTCAGTTATTCCGCAGCTTCCTGGCCTTCTTCGACAGTCATTTCGCTTTCAGGAGTGTAGTCTCCGTATGCGTCAACAAGTTCTCCGTCAAAGGCAAAAGCTCCGAAGTAGTCAAGGTCAACGAAGGAGATGTATGTCTTTCCGGTATTGATTTCGACGTCTTTTTCCGTACCGTCAAGTGAAACTATCCTCAGAGGTTCAAGAGGCTGTCCCTTGAGCCATCTGACCTTCTCTACCTTTCCGCCGTTGAAGTAGAAACCTACACCGCCGAATGCAAGATCGACCTTTGAGAGGATACCGTCAGGATAACGTGTGATCTCAGTCCAGAGGATGAGCACGTTATCAAACTCTACAGGAGAGCTGCCCTTGTTCAGGTCGACCATCTGGTTCGACCAGCCGCTGGCGATGTTCCTGTGGACCTTTGTGTACTTTCCGGTCTCAGGATGATATGTCATTGTAGCTGCGTATGAGTTTGAAAAACGCCAGTAGATCTCAGTTACGTCATTACCGGTGAGGACTCTCGGCTCCTGGTCATACTTGACCCAGTTGAATACGTTTCTCGGCTCAAAATATGTATTGAAGCCATATTTCGAATTATTTACGGCTTTGCTGATGAGCTCTCCGGATGTGAATTCGGTGTGCTCATAGGCCCTCTGACCGACAAGAGATGAATCTCTGAATGCGATGCCGTAGTTTGGATAGAGGTCTCTGTTGTCCCAACCCCAGTCCTTGAGCATCTGCTTTGCGTAGGTAGAACCGCCGTCGTGAACATAAAGCGACTGATACGGCATCATGTTCTGAACGAACTGGTCACGGGCAGAACGGATAGGACCGACTACCGGCATTGAATCATAATCACGGAAGATCGCCATGTATCTGGTGATTCCGCCTTCAGTCTCCATCTCGAAGATGATGTCAGCATCAGAAAGTCCTCTCTGAGGCCATGCGGTCTGAACTGAGTTTGCCATGATGTTGTTGACCATGACTGCTACAGGTCGCTGTCCCCAAGGATAGTCAAGATCCTGTTCCTCTCCGTTAAGAGGGTTCTGGTAATAGACCTTCGGTGCCTCGCTTGACACAGTTGTCGAAGGCTGTTCCTCTCCTGACTCTTTATTCTCTGATCCTTTAACGCAGGCTGTGAGTGAGCCGACAACAAGGGCTCCCGCCAGCAAAACAGCAAAAAGTTTCTTCATTTCTTTTCTCCAATACTAAAACGGCCTTCACACAAATGATGTAAAAAGCCTGTGCTGAATTCTCTAGTTATTATATATATTTTCAGCCTCAAATTCAACACCAATATATGACGCGCGCCTAAATTAACAAAAAGTTAATCTATGGAAAAGCAAGGCTTCTTTTAAAACACGCATATATATGGTAGAATATCGGTCAGTATCTGAAAGGGAGTTAACAAGTGAAGGAAATCATAAAGAAATACATATGGGTGTTTTTCATATCGATGCTGCCGATCGTCGAGCTCAGGGGAGCCGTGCCGCGGGGAGTCGGAGCAGGCCTGCCTTTCTGGCCTACTTACCGGGTGTCAGTCATAGGAAACATGATCCCTGTCCCTTTCATACTGCTGTTGGTGAAGCCTGTGCTTGAGTGGATGCAGGGGATATCCATATTCAATAAGATAGCCACTTTCTTCCTCGACAAGGGCTACAAGGCCGGAGCCAAGTTCGGCGACGCCAAGTATTTTGCCCTGTTTTTGTTCGTGGCAATACCCATGCCCGGCACCGGCGCCTGGACCGGAAGTCTGGCATCAGCACTTTTGGGGCTGGATTTCAAGAAAGCCTTCCCTGCTGTCTTTGCAGGAGTCCTCACTGCGGGCGTGATCATGGGCATAGTATCCTTCGGTGTCCTTGGAGCCATCCATCTTGTGGGCTGACAAAGAAAAACGTATACATCCAAAAATCCCAATGCATCGCATTGGGATTTTTAATTGATATCTAATCGTCGTCTTCGACCAGCTCTTCAATGACTATCGACTCGTCATTCAGATAAATGCTCCTGATAAGATCGGAAAAAAGCCTTGAATCTGTCCAGTGATGTATCCTGTAGGTCCTGCCGCCATAACTGACAGCATCATCTCCCACAAGAAAGCTTTTTACCTCGCCGTTTTCCATCAGAAAGTCGAATCTGATCTGAGGCTCAATGTCCTGACCTGATTCAAAGGGGATTATCCTTACCAGATGCAGTATGTTGGATGCATTCCTCCAATGAGGATAGTTATTGCCTTCAGAGGAGGCTTTTTCGTCAGAATCGGCAGTGAACTCGGCGCTTTCTCCGTTTTTGAGGTCTGTGACAGTGACCTTGGTGTAGGTGCCTTTATGTATATCCATTCCCACGGGAATGCCCTGTGCGAGCAGATACCATCCCCGTATCCCCAGTCCGAACAGAATGATGGCGAGTATAGTCCTGAGAGTTTTACTTGCTGAAGGGGTATTCTCTCTGGCAGGCATGGCAGGTCACCAGTATTTTACGGTGAGCTCACAGATGTCAGCAGCCTTGTCGCAGTACTCTGAAACATCAAAATGCTTTACCACCAGCGTGTCCGTTGCCGCTTCGTCAGCATTGTCGCTCATGGCTCTTATGATGATGAAAGGTATGTCATTCTTGCACGCTATATGCGCGACGGCAGCGCCTTCCATCTCGACGCAGTCAGGGTCGCAGTAATCCTGAATGGCTTTCTTCGACCGTGAATCACCTATGAATTTGTCTCCGGTGGCGATCTTTCCAACGATATATTTTGTGCCTGTTTCATCACAGGCCCTCTTCGCAGCTTCGATAAGCCGACTGTCGGCGGTATACATGTCCATATTCGGATAGTGCTGCCTGATCATTGAGATCTCCGCATCATGATACTGCACGGTCCTGCTGAGGACCACGTCTCCTATTCCGACTTTGGTCGTCATGTTGCCTGCTATGCCGCTGTTGATGATGGCGTCTATTCCGTATTTGGTCACAAGGACCTGAGTCGCCGCACCGGCAGCGACCTTTCCCATGCCGCTCTGGCATACCACTACCTTCTTGCCATGGAGCAGACCGGTATAGATGTGGAGACCTGCGACGTTTTCCTCTGAAAGGGAAGAGAGCCTGTCCTTGAGAAGACTGACTTCCTCCGGCATTGCGCCTATTATACCTATTGTTTTCATTGCTTCTCCTGTTCGCAAAGCAGGCTCCGCCTGCCGGATGTACTTATCCATATGCCGTTCAGACAGTAACGGTCATTTTCTTTTTGCATAGAAATCCTTGTCCCACGGATCCTTTTCCTTGGGAAGGCAATCGTCCCAAGGCTCATGACCGTCAAAGGTATGGCTGTATTGACGTGCGGTTTCGGATCGCGAGGAGACGAAGTTCCTGTCATAGCCCGTCACCGTCCTATCATTTCGCCTTTCTTTTCCGGCAAATGTCTTCCTCTCGGGAGTGCTTCTGCCCATCTCCAGATCCTTCTGGGCTTTCTTGGCCTTGGCTTCAGATATCTTTTCGTTTCTCGCTACGGTGGCTGTCGATACTTTCCCCGCCGAATTCCTTCCGGTGAGCTGATTGTATGCCCTGTTGTATTCAGGACTCGACTGTATCGTGCGGCTCGCATTCCTGTTTCTCCTCCGTGCCCTGCTTATGGCAACGATAGTGGAGATGATGATCACGAATACAACAACATAGATAAGTACGAAAGCGAATAGAAATATACGTGTTGACATTTGTTCCTCCCCCGGGATCAAACATTGAATCTGAAAAGAGTGACATCTCCGTCCTGCATAACGTATTCCTTGCCCTCAGAACGGATAAGACCTTTTTCTCTGGCTGCCGCCATGGTGCCGCATTTAACAAGGTCGTCAAAGGCGATGATCTCTGCGCGTATGAAGCCTCGCTCAAAGTCTGAATGAATCTTGCCGGCCGCCTGAGGAGCTTTGGTACCCTTCTTTATGGTCCATGCGCGTACCTCTTCAGGACCTGCAGTCAGGAAGCTTATCAATCCAAGTAGAGTATAGCTTTCCTGGATGAGCCTGTCGAGACCCGATTCTTCGACGCCGAGCTCTGCCAGGAATTCCCTCTTTTCCTCTCTGGACATGTCTGCGACATCCTCTTCCGTCTTTGCGCATATCGGTAGGCAGCCGCTGTTGTCCTCCCGCGCCTTCTTTGCAACAAGAGGGTAGTAAGGATTGTTCTCTATACCGTTGAGGAGGTCGTCCTCAGAAAGGTTGCAGGCGTAGATGACGGGCTTTGCGCTGAGAAGAGGAAGCTCTTTGAACCATTCCTCCTCCTTGTCGGTTTCGAGAGTGAACTGACGCGCATTGGTGCCTTCGCCCAGAAAAGCTGAAAGCTTCTCAAGAAACGCTACCTTTGCATTCAGTGCCTTGTCGCCTTTCGCCGCGGTGCGGGCTCTGTTAAGGGCTCTGTCCACTATCTCCATATCGCTAAGCACGAGCTCGAGATCTATGGTCTCTATGTCCCTGAGAGGATCCACGCTTCCTTCCACGTGAATGATATCGGTGGAATCGAAGCATCTGACCATATGTATGATGGCATCCACCTGACGGATGTGCTCAAGGAACTTGTTTCCAAGCCCTTCACCGTGGCTTGCACCCTTGACAAGTCCTGCTATATCAACGAATTCAATGGTGGCAGGTGTGTATTTCTTAGGATTGTACATCTCAGCCAGCCAGTCAAGCCTTGAGTCTGGGACAGTTACCACGCCGACATTGGGTTCTATCGTGCAGAAAGGAAAATTGGCCCGTGCCGCCCCGGCATTGGTGATAGCGTTGAATAGTGTGCTTTTGCCTACATTTGGCAATCCTACTATACCAAGTTTCATTTGACTTTTCTCCTTAGTGCCCTGATGGGCAATTTGGTCTGGCGGAAGACGGGGATGAAAACCGTCTCGTCATAAATATATTATCATTTGGAAGGGCTTTTGTAAAAAGATAATGAGCCCGTTTCTCTATTCTATTCGGTTTCCTTAGAAGCAGATGAGTGTATCGACTCCCAGTACTCGTTCTGGGCCTTTTCCTCCCACTGGCCGGTGTACATCCTGTAATACTGACCTTCCCGCCTCAGCAGTTCCGCATGGGTGCCCATCTCTGTTATCTTTCCTTCGTCCACCACGATTATCATGTCAGCGTTCTTGACCGTGGAAAGCCTGTGGGCGATTATGAAACTCGTCCTGTCCTTCAGCAGATCTCCGGTCATGCTGTTTATCATCATCTCCGTCTTTGTGTCAACGCTTGATGTAGCTTCGTCCATGACAAGGATCTTTCCCTTGGCAAGCAGCGCTCTGGCTATTGAGATGAGCTGCTTCTGTCCGGTGGACAGCTTGTCGCCGCCCTGTCCGACGTCGGTATCGAAACCGTCAGGCAGCCTGGTGATGAAATCATATGCGTTTGCCAGCTTCGCGGCTTCGATTATTTCTTCCATCGTGGCGTCCCGGTTTGCGTAACGGATGTTCTGGGCTATGGTGCCGCTGAACAGATGAGGGGTCTGGAGTATGTAGCTGAGATTTGACTCCAGCCACAGGTAGCTTCTCTCCCTGTAGTCGATGCCGTCTATGAGGATCTGCCCGGATGTCGGTTCAAAGAAGCGGCACACGAGGTTTACGAGAGTACTCTTGCCGGCCCCGGTGGCGCCGACGATGGCAATGCAGGTTCCTGCGGGGATCTTCAGATTGAAGTGCTCAAGCACATAGACATCGCTGTCAGGATACCTGAAGCTGACATTCCTGAACTCTATGTCTCCGCGTATCGGCTCCCAATTCTCCTTCCTGGGAGAATAGATGGTACCGTACTTCTCAGCAACGTCCCGCCTGTCGGAGACAGTCGGCCGGGTATCGATGAGCCGGTTGACTCTTTCAACGTTGGCCTGGAGGGATATGACCTGAGTGACGCCTCTGGTAAGGCTCTCTATCGGGTTGAGCAGGTTGAAGGTATAGCTGATGAACACCGACAGCGTCCGGACATCCAGAACTCTCCTGTCCACCATTCCCGGACCCAGTCCGAGCACTACCGAAAGCGCCAGGCAGCCTACCACCATTATGAGGGACGAGAACAGGTTCTCGATCGCCTTGGCGTGATATGAGGAATCCTTCAGACGCCTGTTCAGTGCGGCAAAATCGGCGTCGACCTTGTCCCGTGCGTCCAGTTCCTTGATGGTCACTGCGCCGTTGATGTTTTCGTTATATGAGGTGGTGACCCGGCTGTTCTGTCGCCTGACCTCTCGGTTCGCCACCAGAAGCTTCCTCTGGAAGTAGTTCGCTATTATGAACAGCACCGGCATGGAAAGGATCACGATGAATGCCAGGAGAGGGTTCAAAGCGATCATGTTCGCGGCGGCAAACAGTATGTATGCCAGGTTGAACACGAAATCAGACAGTCTCCATGAGAATATCGCTCCCATGCTGTCGGTATCGGAGGTTATCCTGGCAAGGATGAAGCCGACAGGCGTCCGGTTGAAGTAGTCCAGGGACAGCTCCTGCACATGCCTGAACAGGTCCTCCTTCATGTCGCGGCCTATACCCATCTCAATGACTATGCTCTTCTTGGAGTAGATGACATTGAATATGGTCTGGCACATGGCCAGTATGACGAAAACGAACGCGAACATGCCCATTCCGTTCAGAGTCGCGCCTTCTATGAAATGGGATATGGCGTATCTCGTCATGAGAGGGAAGAGCGCGTCGAAGAAGGCCGTGATCACGGCTGCCAGCAGCAGTGCGATCATTTCTTTCCTGTAAGGAGTGACGTACTTGAGCATTCTCTTCCACTGGGAATAGTCAAAGCGGTCGGCTATTGCATACTCGTCTCTGGTGTTCACTGCGCGTTCGCCTCCTCTCTGGTCTGAAGTATGATGTCAGACTGGATCTTGACTATCTCGGCGTAGATGCCTCCCATCCGGACCAGCTCCTCATGGCTGCCCTGCCGAACTATCCTGCCTTCATCGAGGACAAGGATCCTGTCGGCATCCTTCAGAGTGTTCACTCTCTGAGATATG
>JAEEGF010109854.1_pt1 | contig 10066 bp, 4 predicted proteins | sample 9134171 | NCBI WGS metagenome assembly JAEEGF01 (sample SAMN16246542, study PRJNA631951) | gut metagenome | biome: gut microbiome; feature: rumen; material: AP-attached | host: Bos | place: Iran: Karaj | collected 2018-10 | reverse complement strand
GGTCAAGGAGCTCCAGGGCATGGGGATCCACCCGGACGTCATCGTGCTGCGGTCGGACGAGCCCATCGAGGACCCCTCCATCTTCCGGAAGGTGGCCATGTTCTGCAACGTGCAGCCGGAGTGCGTCATCGAAAACCGGACCCTGGACACCCTGTACGCCTGCCCGCTGATGCTGGAGGAGGAAGGGTTTTCCTCCGTGGTGTGCCGCCGGCTGGGGCTGGAGACGCCGGAGCCCGATCTGCGGGACTGGCGCGCCATGGTGGGGTCCATCCACGCCCTGCATAAAAAGGTCACCGTGGCCCTGGCGGGGAAATACGTGCAGCTCCACGACGCCTACCTGTCCGTCATGGAGGCCCTGCACCACGCGGGCTACGCCCTGGGGGCGGAGGTGGATATCCGCTGGATCGACACGGAGACGGTGACGGAGGACAACTGCGCGGAGCTTTTCTCCGGCGTGGACGGCATCCTGGTGCCCGGCGGCTTCGGGAACCGGGGGATCGAGGGCAAGATCCTTGCCTGCCGATACGCCAGGGAGAGGGGCGTTCCCTACCTGGGGCTGTGCCTGGGGATGCAGATCGCCGTGATCGAATTCGCCCGGCACGCGGCCGGACTCACGGGGGCCAACTCCCGGGAGTTCGACGAGGCCTCGCCCTATCGGGTCATCGACTTCATGCCCGGGCAGAACGACGAGATCGACAAGGGCGGCACCCTGCGCCTGGGCGCCTGCCCCTGCGTCATCACTCCGGGGACGCTGATGGAGCGCTGCTACGGCGCGCCGGTGATCTCCGAGCGCCACCGGCACCGCTATGAGTTCAACAACGAGTACCGGGACGCCCTCACCGCCGCGGGGCTGGTGATCTCCGGCCTGTCCCCGGACGGTCGGCTGGTGGAGACGGTGGAGCTCCGGGACCATCCGTTTTTCGTGGGCGTGCAGTTCCACCCCGAATTCAAGAGCCGGCCCAACCGCCCGCATCCGCTGTTTCTGGGCTTCCTGGAGGCGGCCCTTGCCGGCCGGAAAGAATAACGGGGGCCACGGACAGGCCGAAGGAAAGGAAAAGAGACCCTTCCGGGTCTCTTTTCCTTTTGCCCGCCGAAGTCCCGGCCATGGGCGGCTTCCCGCCCGGGAGCAAACAGGACACACTGTGTCAAGTGTCATAAATGGCGCATATGAAATAATTCAAAAATATATCAATATTCTATTGACACACAATCCGCCCGGTGCTATGATGCGTATGCTCAAAAAAGGAGGACGTGTCATGACGGTTTTTGCAGCGGACAAGGAAGGTTTTTTCTCTGCGATCCGGGAACTGGCGCCGGGAGACTGCGTGGAGATAGACAGCCTGGCCTCTGTGGCGGGGAGCGCCCGGGAGCTGCTTTCCGCCGTGAACGCCATCGCGGAGCGAGGGGCGGATCTGGTCAGCGCCCGGGAAGGGATCGACACCCGGACCGCCCACGGCGAGGCCGTGTTCGCCCTGTGCCGGGAGCTCTTCGCCCTTGACCGGAACCAACTGCTGGAAAAGCAGCGCAGCGGCATTGAAAAGGCCAGGCAGGAGGGCAAGTACAAGGGCCGGAAGCCGATCCTGGTGGACGAGGCCCTTTTCGAGGACATCATCCGCCTGTGGAAGAGCGGGGAGATCACCGCCCGGCAGGCCATGAGCAGGCTGGAGCTCAAGCCCAACACCTTTTACCGACGCATCCGGGAGTGGGAGGCCAATCGGATCAAAAAGGCTGGCCAGGAGCTGAAAACGGAACTGGACGCCCTGAAGGGAAAGATCCAGTGACCGCCGCAGCCCAGGCGAAAACGTATCGCAAGGCAAGAAGGACACAGCAGAATGGAAGGCAATGAGGCAAAAAAATCCAGCCCGATGCTGAGGCTGGCGACCCATATCGTGGACAAGCGGAACCTGGTTTTCCTGCTGGTGGGGATCGCGCTGATCTTCTCCCTGGCGGCAAAGGGCTGGGTCTCCGTGGAAAACGATCTGACGGCCTATCTCCCGTCGGACTCGGAGACAAAAGAGGGCCTGGATGTGATGGAAAAGCAGTTCATCACCTACGGCTCGGCAAATATCATGGCGGCCAACGTCTCCTATGAGGAGGCGGAGGCCCTTTTTAACGAGATCAAGAGCATCGAAGGCGTGCAGCGGGTGGATTTCGACGACACCACGGAGCACTTCAATCACGCCTCCGCCCTGTACTCCGTCACCTTCGACTATCCGGAGAACGACCCCGCCTGCCTCGACGCCCTGGCCGCCGTGAAGGCGGCGCTGGAGCCCCGGGACACCTACGTCTCCACCTCTCTGGGCGACACCAGCGCCGAGCTGATCCAGAAGGAGGTCAACATGATCACGGCCTTTGTGGCGGTGATCGTGGTGCTGGTGCTGACCTTCACCTCCCAGACCTACGCGGAGGTGCCCATCATCGGACTCACGTTCGTGGTGGCCGCCGTTCTGAACACGGGGACCAACTTCCTCATGGGGACGATCTCCTTCGTATCCAACTCCGTGACCACCATACTGCAGCTGGCGCTGTCCCTGGACTACGCCGTGATCTACTGCAACCGCTTCAAGGAGGAAAAGGCCACCCACGACCTCCGCGAGGCGGTGATCCTTTCCCTGAGCAAGGCCATCCCCGAGGTGGGGGCCAGCAGCCTGACCACCATCGGCGGCCTGATCGCCATGCTGTTCATGCGGTTCCGTCTGGGACCGGACATGGCGGTATGTCTTATAAAGGCCATCTTTTTCTCCCTGCTGACGGTGTTCACGGTGATGCCGGGACTGCTGATGCTCATGGGCGGGCTCATGGAGAAGACAAAGCACAAGAGCTTCGTGCCGAAGGTGCCCTTTGTGGGCCGCTTCGCCTACGCCACCCGATTCCTGATCCCCCCTGTGTTCCTGCTGCTGATCATCGGGGCGGTCTCCCTGTCCGATCGCTGCCCCTACGTTTACGGCTACGACACCCTGGTGACGCCCAGACTCAACCAGATGCAGATCGCCGACAAGATGATCAGCCAGACCTTTTCCTCCCGGGCTATGGTGGCCGTGGTGGTGCCCGGAGGCGACTACGGCGAGGAGCAGGCGCTGATCCGTGATCTGGAGGCCTTCGACCAGGTGGATTCCGTCACCGCCATCGCCAACTCCGACGCCATCGGCGGGTACAAGCTGGCGGACAAGCTCTCCCCCCGGGAGTTCTCCGAATTGATGAAGCTCGATTACGAGACGGCGGAGTTCCTCTATTCCGCCTACGCCGTCCACAACACGGCCTACGACAAGCTCATCAGCGGGATATCCAAATACCGGGTGCCCCTCATCGATATGCTGCTCTATGTCAGCGAGAAGGCGGACGACGGATATTTCGCCCTGGACCCCGACCAGGCGGACACCCTCTCCGACGCCCGGGCGCTGATGCTCATGGGCAAGCAGCAGCTGGAGGGCGACGACTATGACCGGATGCTGGTGTACCTGACGCTGCCGGAGGCGGGAGAGGAGACCTACCGCTTCACCGACGTGATCCGGCGGACGGCCCAGGAGCACTACCCCAAGAAGACGGTATATGTGGTGGGCAATTCCACCAACCAGTATGAATTTGAAAAATCCTTCCGGGTGGACAACGTGGTGGTCAGCGTGGTGTCCATCCTGATCGTGCTGGGCGTGCTGCTGTTCACCTTCAAATCCGCGGGCATGCCCGTGCTGCTGATCCTGGTGATCCAGGGCAGCATCTGGCTGAACTTCTCCTGGCCCACGCTGGTCCACGAGGACGTGTTTTTCCTGACGCAGCTGGTGGTCAGCTCCATCCAGATGGGCGCGAACATCGACTACGCCATCGTCATCGCCAGCCGGTACATGGAGAACATCCGGACCATGGACCGCAAGGCGGCCATTGTGGAGGCGATGGATTTCGCCTTCCCCACCATTCTGACCTCCGGCACCATCCTGGCGGTGTCGGGCATTCTGATCAGCCGGATCACCACCGAGTGCACCATCAACGGCATCGGGGAGGCCATCGGCCGGGGGACCATCATTTCCATCGTCCTTGTTATGTTCGTGCTGCCCCAGATCCTGGTCCTGGGCGGTAAGATCCTGGAGAAAACATCCTTCTCCATGCCCGCCGTGAGCCGGGAGCACCGCGCCAGCGGCCTGGTGGCGGTGGACGGGCTGATCTCCGGCCGCATCTCCGGAACGGTGAACGGCGTGTTTCGGGGCACCATTGACGGAGACGTGGATGTAAAGCTGCTGTCCGGCAGCGTGGCCGCGAAAGCCCCTCCGGCCCTGCCGGAGGAGAGCGGAAAGGAGGCGGAGCGCCATGCGTAAAAGAATACGGCCGGTGCTGGCGGCGGTGACCGCCCTGGTACTGACGCTGGCGGGCTGTCCGGCAGTTTTCGCCGCCGACGCGCAGCCGGAGGAGATCCATATCCGTACTGCCGCCGATCTCGCGGAGCTGGCGAAAAACTGTTCCCTGGACACTTGGTCCGACGGCAGACAGGTGGTCCTGGACAACGATATCTCCATGGCCGGGCTGGATTTCAGCCCGATCCCGGTGTTCAACGGCGTCTTTGACGGGGGCGGGCACATGATCGCCGATCTGGAGCTGACCGCGCCCATGTCCCCCTGCGGCCTGTTCCTGGAGACCGGAAAGGACGCGGAGATCCGGCTGCTGACCGTCAGCGGAAACGTGGAGCCCGCCGGGGACAACGACCGGGTGGGCGGCATCGTTGGTCTGAACCGGGGGACGGTCAGCGGATGCCTCTTCAACGGCTCGGTCAGCGGAAGAAGCTGTGTGGGCGCCGTGGCGGGGCAGAATGAAGCCACCGGGCTGATCACCGCCTGCCGGGCGTCCGGCACGGTCTTCGGGCTGGGCCAGGCCGGCGGCATCGTCGGACAAAACAACGGCTCCGTGATGGAATGCGAAAACAGGAGCTTTGTCAACACGAAGAGCATCGATCCCTCCCTGCGGCTGGACGAGCTGGACACCAGCAGTCTGCTGAACCTGTTCGGCAGCGTCACCAGGGAGAACGCGGACATCACAGCCAACATCGGGGGCGTCGCCGGAGGGAACGACGGCTTTATCGAGCTGTGCGTCAACAGCGGCACCGTGGGATACCTGCACCTGGGCTGCAACGTGGGCGGCATCGCCGGACGCAGCGGAGGGCACATCAGCCGCTGCTCCAATACCGGCGACGTCTACGGGCGCCGCAACGCCGGGGGCATCGTGGGCAGAGCCGAGCCTCTGGTCCAGGTGTCCAAGGCCCAGGACCTGCTGTCGGGGCTGGGATACAGGATGTACGCGCTGAACAAATCCATAGACACCGCGGTGAAGGACGCGGGAAGCGGGTCCGAGAAGCTGGTCAAAAAGCTGAAGGGCCTCAGAGGATACCTGGACCCTGTGCGCAGGGCCCTTGCGGGGATCGACCCCGCAGATCCGGCCTCCCTGCTCCGGGTCCACAGCGCGCTGGAATCGGCTCTGTCCGGCATCTCCGGCGGGCTCAAGGACATCGGCGCCGGACTGGGAAGCGATTCCTCCCAGCTCAAGGATGACCTGAAGGACATCGAGGAGAACATGAACAAGCTGTCCGGGGCTGCCATGCAGACGCTGTCGGTGCTGTCCAACGGGGACAAGCTGGAGGACATCATTGCCGACGACTCCGGAGATCCGGAGGAGAAGGTGGTCCTGGGAAAGGTGGCCGACAGTACGAACGAAGGGGCCGTCCGGGCCGACAGCAACGCCGGGGGCGTGGCCGGCGTCATCACCGTGGAGGACGATCCGGACTGGGCCGCTCTGGCCGGCGGGGACTCCGGCAGCCTGGTGCAGAACCGGTATTCCCTTCGCTGCGTTCTGGCCGGCTGCGTCAACCGGGGTGAAATCACCGCCAAACGGGAATGCGCCGGCGGGATCTGCGGGAAGATGGACTTCGGCCTGACCACCCGCTGCCAGAGCTACGGCCCGGTATCGCTGGAGGACGGCGACTACGCCGGGGGCATCTGCGGGCTGAGCTACGGCACGGTGAAGAAATGCTGCGCCAAATGCGCCCTGTCGGGGACCAGATATGTGGGCGGCATCCTGGGCAACGGCTGCGACGCGAAAAACGCCGACGAGCACGCCAGCCAGACTGTCGGCTGCCGGGCCCTGGTAAACATCATCGGAAAGCCGCAGTTCGCGGCGGCGATCTCCGGCGGCGGCGCCGGAGAATACAAGGACAACCTGTTCGTCTCCGACGAATACGCCGGACTGGATCGGCTGAGCATCGGCGGCGTGGCCCAGCCGGTGGACTTTGACGCCTTCGCCGCCGCGGAGAACGTGCCGGAGGAGTGCCTGCGCTTTACGCTGGATTTCGTCGTGGACGGCGAGACGGTAAAGTCCGTGCCCTTTTCCTACGGCGAATCCTTCGACCGCTCCGTATTCCCCCAGGCGGAGGAAAGAGACGGGCTCTACCCGGTCTGGGACCGGACGGATCTGACGGATCTGCGGTTCGATACGGTGGTCACGGCGGAATACCGCACGGACAAGACCGTGCTGCGCGCGGAGCTCACCCGGGAGGACGGCCGCCCGGCGGTCTACGCGGACGGCCGGTTCCAGGAGGGCGACGCCATGAGCGTCCGGCTGCTTCCGGTGGAGGCGGAGGACGCAGAGGCGTTTCACACCCCCTGGCAGGAGACCCTGCGGGGGCAGCTCCGGACCCTGCTCTCCGGGGGAAGACCCGACTACGCCGTGTGCACCTCCGTGGCGGAAAAGCTGGCGCTGTCCATACCGGAGGACGGGCAGGCCGAGCACACGATCCGTTACCTGCCGCCGGACGGGAGCACGAATCACTGCCGGGTCTTCCTTCTGACGGACGACGGCTGGGAGCGGCTGGACGCGGAGGCCTTCGGCAGCTACCTGACCTTCACCGTGCCCGGCGCCTCCGCGCAGCTGGCCCTGGTCCGCACGATCCAGTCCTGGTGGATCGCCGCGGCTGCAGCGGCGGTGCTTCTGGCCGCCGTGCTGCTCATCGTGCTGGCGGCAAGACGGATCAAAAAGCTCCGCAGCCGGCCCAAAAAGAAAAGAGAGCCTCTGAAGGTCCGCTGGAAGGAGCCCGCCTTCCGCAAAAAGACAGCGATCCTCCTTGTCAGCCTCTGCCTGATCGGGCTGCTGGCCGCCGGGGCCGGCGCCCTCCTCACCGGCAGGCTGGGCACGGGCATGGCCGCCGTCAGAATGCTGAAGGACTTTTCCCGGGAGGAGACGGCGATCCGCGCGGAGATAACCATCACCAAGGACGGCAGAGAGATCCCGATCTCTACGGTCGTGCGGCGCATCGATCACAACGGCCGGATGGTCACCTGCGCGGACAAGTCCGGCATTCCCCTGTACCTCTCCGAGGGGCAGGTCTACCTGGAAAACGGCCGGGCCTTCCGGGTGACCAGCCATCTGGATCAGGGCACGATGATGGATCTTGCGGGCAAGCTCTTTGCCGACAGCCAAATCGAAAAGGAGACGGGCCCGGAGGGCACCGTGTACCGGGCGTCGATCCAAAACGAGACGGCAAACCGGCTGCTGGCCATGCTCCTGGGCAGCGAGTACCAGGGGATGCTCCGCACGGAGGACCTGACGGCGGAGCTCGCGGCCGCCGACGGAAAAATAAAGCGGCTTTCCTTTGCAGGTAAGGGCACGACAGAGAGCGGCAGCCTCATCGAGCTCACGGCGGCGTTCGTTCCCGAGCCCATGGAAGAGCGGCCGGTGATCCCCCAGGCCGTGCTGCAGGCCATGGCAGAGGGCGGCGACGTGACCGAGCTCCTGACGGAGGATATGCTCGCGCTGTTCTCCGGGTGGATGAAATACGACGAGGCGGAGAGCCTGAACGCCGAGATCTCTCTGCGGGCGGAGGGAGGTCCCCTGTCCCTGAGCACGGACTGCGGCTATTTCCGCCAGAGAGTGGGCGGGACGGACGTCCACTGCGTCCGCACGCCGCTGCTGACCACGTATTTTACGGAGCAGGCGGCCTGTACGGCCAACGGAAGCCCCCTGCCGGGGACGGAAAACCGCCCCCGTGACGCCGCCCGGCTCATCGGCGCGGCAAGGGAGCTCTCTCTGGCAGGGCGGTTTACCTGCGAGCGCACCGACGGCAGCCGCGTTTTCACCGTGGCGCTGGACCCGCAGGCCTCGGAGAGGATCGCGGAGACGGTGCTGCCGCAGCTGCGGGAAATGCACATCTCCTATGAGGACAGTACCATCCGCATCTGTGTGCGGGACGGCGGCATCGAGACCATAGAGCTCGGCTGCCGGGGCAGCGTCAAGATCGTCGCCCGGCAGATAAATACGGAGCTGGACGTCTCCGTCCGCTTCACGGGAGAGGAGGCCCATGAGATCCCGCAGGCGGTCAGGGACGCCCTGCTCAGCGACGGCCCGGGCGAGCCCTGACAAAGCCCGGGCGGACGGATCGGACTCCCCGGGAGGAAGAAGCCCGACACATTTCAAGGGAACGACAAAAAGCCGGTCAGAGGAGCGGAATAATACCGCGTCCCTGACCGGCTCGGTTTTTTCAGAGAAATGCTGTATCGTTATCCAATCAGAACATAAGGCTTGATCAGATCCTTGGGCTTGGAATCCATCAGCTTGAAGGCGTCTTCGATCTTGTCGAAGCCTTCGAACTTGTAGTTGAGGAGCTTGCCGGGATGGACGCGGCCGGCCTGGATCATGCGGATCAGCCGCTCGATGCGCCGGGCGCCGCCGGGGCAGAAGCCGCAGCGCAGAGAGACGTTGGACATGCCCAGGCCCCACAGCATGGCGGGGAAGTTGATGCTGTCCGAGGGATCCATGAAGTTGACGTTGGAGATCACACCGTTGGGCCGCACCATCTGCAGCGCCTGGTTGATGCTCTGGCCGTTGCCGCCGGCGATGATGACCTTGTCCACCGGGCCGTGGTTCAGATCCAGGATCTGCTGGACGATGTCGCCTTCCTTGTAGCTGATGATGTTGGTGGCGCCGTACTCTCTGGCAAGGGCGGCGCAGTTGGGACGGGTACCGATGGCATACAGCTTGCCGCAGCCCAGCAGGGCGGAGCCGGCCACAGCCATCAGACCCACGGGGCCGATGCCGAACACCACGACGCTGTCGCCGTAGCGGACCTCGGCGTTCTCAACCGCATGGAAGCCGGTGGACATCATGTCCGTGGTCATCAGCGCGTCCTCAATGGAGACGTCGTCGGGCATCAGGAACAGGTTGGCGTCGGCGTTGTTCACGTGGTAATACTCGGCGAACACGCCGTCCTTCTGCATGGTTTTCATATAAAGGTCGGGAATGTCCAGATAGTGGCGATAAAAAGTCCCCTTATTGATCCGGGCCACCCGCGCCAATTCCGCAACGGTGATCTTTTCGATCGGTTTGCTGCCCAGCAGCTCAAAAAAGACGTTTTCGATGTTCTCAATTGTCTTGAGAACGCGCAGATCCTGATTGTTCATCGCAGAGCCTCCGTGAAACGGGCGAATCATTATACATTATTGCTGTATTATATATAGAAGGCAGGTTTTGGTAATACAAGCCGGGGAGCATAGTCGATTTGCGTATATTCGTCGCATAAGCGACGATATGGCAAAAACTGTATATACCGGCCGTCTTGACTGCTGGTACCGCATATGGTACTGTCTTTTCAAACTTTTCCCAACCGCCAGGTTGATCCATCCTTTACCCGCCACTCTTCCGTCGAGGTGGCGGGTTTCCAATTTTTGCGGCAGCTGTCAGATCCGGGAAACAGACCGTCGGGAAGAGCCGCAAAAACGCCAAACGGGAGTTTTGACAAAGACTTGCCCGCGCCTTTATGATCAGATCCGCAGAAACGATTGTTTGCCGGCATACCGTTATTCGCCGTATGCAGGCGAAAAAAGCGTGTTGAGAAAAGAGAGCTGCTGTGATATAGTTTATTTGTCGCGGCAGGCTCTTTTTCTTTCGCAGAGGAAGGAAGCTCGCTGCGGGGAGACGGCGGCGCGAAGCCGCGTGAATACCGCCGCGGACCGATGCGGTCACGAAGCCGACGATCCCCGGAACAGACTGACAGACGACACCCGGGAAAACCGGCTGCAGCAGGTGCGGGGTCGTGCCT
>JAEEGF011870894.1_pt1 | contig 10067 bp, 6 predicted proteins | sample 9134171 | NCBI WGS metagenome assembly JAEEGF01 (sample SAMN16246542, study PRJNA631951) | gut metagenome | biome: gut microbiome; feature: rumen; material: AP-attached | host: Bos | place: Iran: Karaj | collected 2018-10 | reverse complement strand
CGAAGGCGTCTCCCTGAAGATGGAAAAGATCGACGCGGAGCTCGCGGAAGCAACCGCCGAGCGGGAGCAGCTGATGCGGCGCTGGAACGAAGAAAAGGAGATCCTGAGCGGCCTGCAGAACGCCCGCCAGCAGATCGACGACTATAAGATCGAGGCGCAGGCGGCCGAGCGCGCAGGCGACTACGGGAAGGTCGCGGAACTGCGTTACGGCAAGATCGCCGCGGCCCAGAAGACCATCGACGAACTCTCCGCCAAGGCTTCCGCCATCGAGCATCCGATCATTACGGAAGCGGTTACCCCCGAAGACATCGCCGAAGTCGTCGCGAAATGGACCGGAATCCCGGTGCGGCGCATGCTGGAAAGCGAGAAGGAAAAGCTCCTGCGGATGGAGACCGAGCTCCACAAGCGGGTCGTCGGCCAGGATACGGCCATCCGGGCCGTTTCGGACGCCGTACGACGCAACCGGGCAGGCCTTTCCAACGAGAAACGGCCGATCGGATCGTTCCTTTTCATGGGCACGACCGGCGTCGGCAAGACCGAACTGGCGAAGGCCTTGGCGGAATTCCTCTTCAACGACGAGAACATGATCACCCGGATCGATATGAGCGAATACCAGGAGCGGCATACCGTCTCCCGGCTCGTAGGCGCCCCTCCGGGATATGTGGGATATGACGAAGGCGGACAGCTCACCGAGGCCGTGCGGCGGAAACCGTATTCCGTCGTCCTCCTCGATGAAATCGAGAAGGCCCATCCGGACGTCTTCAACGTCCTCCTGCAGGTGCTCGACGACGGCCGTCTGACCGACAACAAGGGCCGGACCGTGGACTTCAAGAATACGATCCTGATCATGACCTCGAACGCAGGAGCGGACATCATCCAAAGCTATATGGAACGGCTTCCGGAAGTGACCGGGGTCGACCTCCAGGCCCTCGCCCGCCGGCGGGAACTCCTCGACGAGTGCCGCGACCGGGTCACGGACGTCCTCAAGCAGACCGTACGTCCGGAATTCCTCAACCGGATCGACGAGATCATCATGTTCGACCCGCTGACGAAGGCGGACATCCGCGACATCCTCCATATCCAGATGGAAGATCTGCAGAAGAAACTGTCCGACAACGGAATAACGGTCACCTTCACCCCTGCCTTCGAGGACCATATGGTCGAGCACGGGTATGATCCAGCCTACGGCGCGCGGCCGATCAAGCGGCTGATGCAGCGGGAGCTCGTCAACCGGCTCGCCAAGGCGATCCTGGACGGAAGCGTCCGCCGCGACTCGACCATCACGGTCGATGCAGCCGGCGGCGAAGTCCTGCTGAAAAACTGATCCTAACGCTCAAAACCGAATTTTTTCCGGAACTTACCGAGAGCCCCCCTGCCCTTCAGGACGAGGGGCTTTTCAATTGTCTGTGATTCGATTTCCCTCCTGCTGTCCTTGTGGATCACATCGAGACGGTCCGGATATTTGTACACCAGGCCGTCGGTCGGCCGGGCGTGATAGCGGCAGAGGATATGGCCCGGAACGATCCACACATTATCTTCCATGGTAATGGAGGCATACCAGGCATTGAACAGGCGCATGCCGCAGTTCTCTGTATTCTCGAAACGGTTGCCGCGGATCACGAAGCCGTCCGTCTTCGCCGTCGTGTCATAGAACATCAGGTGGGCCGCATTCGGATTCCAGCGCTGGAGATGCCCCCAGCCCTTCCCTGCATCCCGGCAGACGTTGTTCTCAAAAATCACATTCTCCGTTACGGCTCCGTCTCCCTGCTGCCAATACTCATAGGAGTATTCGCAATTCCATACTTCATTCCCCCGGAAGACGATATTCCGCTGGACGGCGCCGGGGACGCTGGACTGGTTCGTCAGGCCGGCGTCCCAGCACTCCCAGACCCGGCAATTCTCGACAAGCACGTCTTCCGCTCCGCCCCAGAACTCGATCCCGTTTCCATAGCGCACGCTGCGCCCTTCATTATCGATATAATTGGTGCTCCCTCCTATCCAGCAGATGTCGCAGTTCCGGACGGTGATGCCCCGGACATTGCCGCCGCCGATCCCGTGGGCGGCTCCGAACCGGAGCCATAGACCCTCATAGGTAACATTCCTGCATCCTCCCTCATCGATCACATGGCGCCTTTCGGCCAGTTCGACCGAGGAGAACCGGTCTCCGGGGTTCGCTTCGCTGACCATATAGACTGCCTTCTCATCCTTGACCCAGCAGAACTGAAGATCTTTTTTGAGCAGTTCCCTCCGGTCGACCTTCCGGGCACATCCGGCATTCCCGCCGTTGAAAATGATGTTGCCAGTTTCCGTCTCCGAAGGCAGGACGCATCGCCAGAGCTTTTTCCCGACTTTCTCCCAGCGGGAAGCGGCACCGGCGTCAACGGACGGCTGTATGACCGGCTTGACTCCTTCTCCGTAGCTGCCGTAACCGACCGGGGCGGAGATTTCCCCCGACGAGGGTCTCAATTGACCGCGGAAGACATCTCCGCAGCGGAAGAGGACCCGGTCTCCTGGCCTGAGAGCCGCTCCGTTCACCTTGGCCAGGCTCTTCCACGCCCTCTCCGGAGAAAGGCCGTCGTTCCGGTCATCCCCCGTACCGCTGACATAGTAAGTCCTTCCCGCGCCTGCCGCAAAGAGCGAGAGCGCGAGAAAGACGATTACGGCGAGGATCTTTCTCATCTTTCCTCGATGACCTTGCCGTGATCACGGGCGACGGTCGCTTTCCAGAGATCCGTGTAGCCCGGCCAGGCAATCTTGGAGGGGATTTTATCGGAATGCTCGGAATGCTTGAACGTTCCGTCCGCCTCCTGGTCCTTGACATTGCCGTCGATGTATTTGACGAGAAGGAGCTCCTCGAGGGAGGTCCAGGCCGCGAACTGGTCCTGGGCGGTCCGGACGGTATAGTCCGTCAGGAAACGGGTGACTTTCTTGAAGGGATCCTTTCCTCTCCTGAGGGCACGCTGGACCTTCTTCGGACGGGCCATGGCGGCATTGTACAGGGCCATCGCCTCTTCGTCCGCCTTCCGTGTGGCAACCTCCATCTGGTCGTTCTCGAAGGCGTCGATGGCGCTTCGGACGGTCGGAGCCATGATGTTGTACATCTTGTAGCAGGCGTTGGCGATGCGGTTGTTCATCCAGAACGATGCGGTCGGCGAGTAGTGCAGCAGGTCGCCGTTCCCTTCGCGGAAGCACTCCGGGACCTCGGTCGTCGAAGTATAGATGGGGGTCACGTAAGAAGTCGCCGCATCATCGGTTCCGAACCAGAAAATGCCTCCGATCTCGTCCGGAAAGGCACTCCGGGCCTGGCCGACAAACCAGAATCCGGTCTGCTGGGTCGCGATCGCGCGCTCGTTGATATACTTTTTCCCGTCCACCTCGAAACCCATCGGGCGCCAGCGGTACGGAAGGGCGTTCCCGCCCGCTCCGATGTCTTGGGTCATGTCCATGGGGGTGCCTTCATAATGGTCCCGCATCACGTCGGCGACGGCCTTCGGGGTCACCTTCTTCTTCGGGAAGATGAAAAGCGGCATGGACCCTTCGAGGTCATAGCCCATCGCGTAATCGAGATAGGCGGAAGCCGGTTCCGTATGGGATTTCCCCTCGTCGTCGACCCAGGTGAACTCCCCTTCGCCGAGGATGTTGAAAGCGCTCCAGGCGCGGGCGTCGCAGCCGCGGACCGTTCCGAAATCGGGCGGGCAGTAGGTGCGGGCGAAATTGAAGTCCTTGTCTTCTCCGTCGAACCACCCCATCTTACGGGCGACCGAAACCACGTCGGGAGCGTACAGGCAGTTCTCGGGATCATCGAGGGGGAAGGTACCGATGCGGGCCTGGTTGGCATGGGCGCAGATCGCCCCATCCGGGAGGCGCCGGGCGACCCAGACGATACCCTTGTCCTCCGGACCCTTTCCGACCAGGTCCATGACCCAGGCTTCGTTCTTGTCCGCGATGGAGAAGGTCTCCCCTTCGGAGGCATAGCCGTGCTCGTTGGCAAGGGCGACGATGGTCGCGATCGCCTCCCGGGCGGTCGAGGCCCGCTGCAGGGTGATGTAGATCAGGGACCCGTAGTCGATCCCGCCGTTCTTGTCTTCGAGCTCGGGCCGGCCGCCCCATGTCGTCTCCCCGATGATGAGCTGGCGCTCGTTCATGTTTCCGATTGTCCGGAAGGTATGGGCGACCTGGGGAATCTCGCCCAGATACCGGTTGGAATCCCAGTCATACACCTTCAGGAGGCTCCCCGGAGCCCAGTCTGCCGCGGGATGGAAATACAGTTCCCCGAAAAGGTAATGGGAATCGGCGGCGTACGAGACCATGACGGTCCCGTCGGCGCTGGCGCCTTTTGAAATGATTACGTTGGTACAGGCTTTGCTGTCAAGGGATGCGGCGAGGCCCAGAACAAGGGCCGCAGCGGCGGCGAGAAGGTTGTTTCTCATCGTTTTGAACATTGATATTATTTGACTATTTTTGTCCGGTTTTACGTTTTACAAATTTAACGATTTTTTGAAATGAAACGTTGGTTGACCATGATAACTTCCCTTCTCGTCGCGGTTTCCGCCTTCGCCCAGCAGCAGTCGCCGACTCCGGAAGAACTGGAAAAGCAACTGATGGAGTACGTCGACAAGGAGGTCCAGCGCCTCTCCGGCATGCTGAAGCTGGAGTACTGGCAGGAGTTCTACGTCGATTCGACCCTGGTCCACGACCTGCACGCCATGCAGGACGAGATGAAGGCCCTCCAGGAGAAGAAAGTGGCCAATGTGGATATGTACACCTCCGTCAGCGACAAGTGGCAGGAGCAGATCTACGATACCTACCACAAGTTCTTCACGGACGAGCAGTGGGAGCGCTATCTCAAGAGCGGCGCCGCCCGGGACAAGAAAGCCCGGGACAAACGGAAAGCCAAGTTGGAGAAAAAATAGTTATCTTTGCAGGATTAAAATTGGAACCTTATGAAAGAAACGATAGAGAAGATTCTCGCGGAACTCAATGAGCTCAAGTGCAGCACGCAGAAAGAAGTGGAAGAGGCGCGCGTCCGTTTCCTCGGAAAGAAAGGGGAAGTAACGGCGCTGTTCGAGGAGTTCAGGACCGTTCCCGCCGAGATGAAGCGCGAGTTCGGCAAGACGCTCAATGAACTGAAGAAGCAGGCGACGGCCAAGATCGAAGAACTGAAGAACACCATCACCGACACGCAGGCGGCCTCCGCGCCGAAACAGGACCTGTCCATGCCGGGCGATCCGATCGAAACCGGTTCCCGCCACCCCGTCTCCATCGTCCGCCAGCAGATCGTCGACATTTTCCGGAAGTTCGGCTACGATGTCGCCGAAGGTCCCGAGATCGAGGATGACTGGCATGTCTTCGAGGCTCTCAATTTCCCTCCGAACCACCCGGCCCGCGAGATGCAGGACACCTTCTTCGTATCCAACGGCCATCTGAACCCGCTCCTCCTCAGGACCCATACCTCTTCGGTCCAGGTCCGCACCATGGAGACCCAGTCCCTTCCGATCCGCGTGATCTGCCCCGGCCGCGTTTTCCGCAACGAGGCGATTTCCGCCCGCGCCCACTGCATCTTCCATCAGGTCGAGGGACTCTACATCGACAAGAACGTCAGCTTCGCCGACCTGAAGCAGGCGATCCTCCTGTTCGCCCGCGAAATGTTCGGCGCCGACACCGAGATCCGGATGCGCCCGTCCTATTTCCCGTTCACGGAGCCGTCGGCCGAGGTCGACGTCAGCTGCAACATCTGCAAGGGCAAGGGCTGCAACATCTGCAAGGGAACCGGCTGGCTCGAGATCATGGGCTGCGGCATGGTGGACCCGAACGTCCTCGAAGCCAGCGGCATCGATTCGAAACAATACAGCGGTTTCGCCTTCGGAATGGGTGTGGAACGCATCGCGATGCTCAAATGGCAGGTCAACGACCTCCGTCACTATTTCGAGAACGACCTCCGCTTCCTCGGCGAGTTCTCCACCGCTACGGAAGTCTAACCGGAAATGCGTTCCGGTCTACAAACGGATATGTCAAACCGGATCATAAAAACCATCGCTCCCTTATTCGGAGCGGTCATCTTTTTCATCGGGTCCTTCGTCGCCGCCGCGCAGACGCCCGGGATTTTTGAGGAAAACCGCTATCGCGCGGCCGGCTGCCATGCCCCCTATGAAGCACCCGCGTTCCATGACACACCGGCTCCGGAGGGCTACAAGCCTTTTTACGTGAGCCATTTCGGGCGTCATGGAAGCCGCTTTCAGACCGGGACCTCGGTATACGAGGCGGTCCTTCCCTTCCTGGATTCCATGGCTGTTTCCAAGAACCTCACGCCGGAGGGAGATTCCCTCCGAAAGGAACTGCACCTTATCCTGGAAGCCACCACGGGCTATGTGGGAATGCTCACCTCCCGGGGACACGAGGAACACCGCCAGATCGCGGAGCGCCTCTGCAGGAGGGTCCCGGACGTCTTCCGCCAGGAAGACCGCCCCGGGATACAAGCCGTCTCCACCATGGTGCCCCGCACTCTGGAGAGCATGACCTCGTTTGTCAACGAGATAAAGGGGTTCGCCCCTTCGCTTGACATCCGTACCCGGGGCGTCGGGTATATCTCCGTGAAAGTTCCGGGGGAAACACAGAAACGGCAGTCAGCGATCTACAGGCCCCTCCGCGACTCCCTCATACACAACACCCCGGCTGCCGGCAGCTTCCTTGCCAGGATACTCAAGAACCCCGGATCCGTTGAACCGTCGGACCGGGATCCCGCGTATCTCGCCTATCAGCTGTTCGCCGCTTCCTGCGGAGCGGGCTGTCTCGACATCCGGGTGGATCCGCTGCGCTTTTTCAGCACTTCCGAATGTGCGGAGTTTTTCCAGCCCTGGAATCTCTCCTTCTGCGCCCGCTACGGCACGATGGATTCAGGGGTGGAACGGACCTACACCGAGTCCGCTATGTTAGCCCGGCATATCATCCAGGAAGCCGACAAGGCGCTGGAGGGCAACGGTCGCTGTGCCGATCTCCGCTTCGGCCACGACGGCCAGGTGGGACCTTTCCTTCGCCTCCTGGGCGTAGAAGGCTATGACAGGGAAGTCGACCCGCGCGACGCCGCTTCCCTGTGGCCATCCTGGAAGTACATTCCGATGGGGTCCAACGTGCAGATGATTTTTTACCGCTCCGGAAAGGACGGGGATCTCGTGAAAGTGCTGCGCAACGAAAACGAAACCCTGATTCCCGGTCTCACTCCTGTAAGCGGGCCGTACTACCGGTGGAGCGATCTCCGTACCCACATCCTCAAGCGCCTGGGAATGTATGTTACCCTGCCCGGGTACTACGGAAAGTATTTGTCCGACGTGGCGGAAAAGATCCGGGAACTCCGCAAGGATGAAGCCGACGGCTTCTATTTCTGGACCGACTGCCATTATCCCGAAAACGCCGGAAACTCTCCCGCCATGCTCGAGTACCTTCTCGACCAAGCCGGGTCCGCGAAGGTGATTTTCGGCGGCGACGCAACCCTCAACGGCAATGCCCTGACTCCAGGGATCGACACCTTCTATGCGTCGCTCCTTCAGATGGGGAAATACGGTGGCCTGTATCCCGTGCGGGGCAACCATGATTTCACCTCCGACACCCATTCGGACAAGCCCGGTGAGATCCTGGGCACTTTCACGGTCGCGTCCTGTCTGTCCGGATTCCGGGGTGCCGGAGCGGTAGCTCCCGAGGGAGACCCTGCGGCCAATTACTATTATGTAGACAATGCCCGGGCCCATCTCAGATACATTTTCGTAGACTCCACCGAAGAGGTGTCGGACGGCCGGGTCGTCTATGGCATTTCAGACCGGCAGCACCGGTGGATTGCCTCCACGGCCCTGGGTTCCCTTCCCGACGGCTGGGATGCGGTTGTGCTTTCGCATGTTCCCCTCTCCTTGGAGAAGTACCCTTCCCTGAAGAGTGTCGGCACGGAAACAGCGGCCTCCGGGCGGGTGCTGTTCTTCCTGTCGGGACATCATCACCGTGATATGGAATCCACCATAGGCGATGTGTTCAAAGTCGTCACCGCGGCCGACCGCCTGTTCGGCTCCGGCGACAAGTCCAGGCCTTACGCCGCTCCGCTGCAGCCCAGGAAAACCGGAACGGTCTACGAGCAGACATTCGACTATGTGTCCATTTCAGCGAAACACGACGTCGTAACGATGGTGCGCGTCGGCCGGGGCGCCGACCGCATCTTCCATCTCGTCCCCATCGAACTCTCGAAGGGAGAAAGATACAAACTGTCGACCCGGGCAGGCAATAAATGGTTCGCCTGTGACGCGGAGGGCAATCCGGACTCCACGGTGGTGTCGGTTTCCTCCACGGGAGCGGTGAAAGCCCGCTCGGAGGGAAACGCTATCGTCGTCTGCCGCGACAAGTCCGGTGCATGTACCTTTTATATGATCGTGGTATCCTGACCGGAATCGTGACCAGCACAAAAAAGAGACTGACCTCAATCGGGGTCAGTCTCTTTTTTTACTTTCCGTTAGTTCCGCAGCGACTATTTGTCAACGACGCAGACGGAAACACGGTTCTCTTCCGGAGTCGGATACGGGTTGACGGTGTCACCGAAGTCTTCCGTGGAGATACGGTCAGCGGCGATGCCGGCGGCCTTGAGGGCCTTGGCGACGACGGCTGCACGGCCGACGGACAGTCTCTTGTTGATCTTGGCGTTACCGGTAGCCTTGTCAGCATAAGCCTTGATGGAGACCTTGGTGTCCGGGTTGGCGTTCAGGAAAGCGACGAGTTCGTCGATCTTGATCTGCTCGGAAGGACGGATTTCGGTCTTCGCACGCTCGAAGTAGACATACTTGGTGAGAGGCTCCCAGACGGGGGCGGCGACGACAGGCTCGGCTGCCTTCTCGACGACCGGTTCCGGTTTCGGTTCCGGCTTCGGTGCGGGCTTCGCAGGCTCGACCGGGACGACGGGGGCGACAACCGGAGCGGCCTTCTTGGCCTTGCGGCCGAAGCAGAAGGTAAGACCGGCGAGGGCGTTCAGCTGGAAGTCAGCCTTGGAGCCGACCTTGGAGTTGAACTGGTCCATCAGGAAGTTGGAGTTGCACTCGAGGTTGAGGGCGACAGCGTCAGAAAGCCTGAAGTTGAAGCCGAGACCGGCACGGGCGGCCGGGAGGATCTTGGAACCCTGCCAGAGATAGTTCTCCGGAGGGAAGTGCTCCTTGACCGCGTTGGCCTCGTCGTTGTTGAATGCGTAGTTCGCACCCAGACCGGCGAAGAGATACGGGCTGATGAAGCTGTCGCTGCAGCCGCCGAGGAGGAGGTCTACCGCACCTTCAACAAAGTTGAATTTGTAGACACCGCCGTTGGTCACATAACCCTTACCCTGCCAGCCGTTGACATTGAGGCGGGCGCCGAGGGCCGGAGAGAACTGGTAGCCGATGGAGGCCGCAGCTGCCGGGGAAAGGAGTTTCGCAAAGGATGTCTCGCCGATGGTGTGGGCGGCACCTCCCTGAAGCTGCATGAACCAATGAGGATTGAAGTCACTGGTCTGCGCCGTCATGACCGTTGCAGACAGCACAACAGCAGAGATGATACTGATGATCTTTTTCATAAGAAAAATAATTTGAGTATAAAGTTGAAAATTAATCTTCTTCCTGTTCCTGGGCGGCGTACTCGGCGAGGAGCTTCGTCTGGACATCGGCCGGGACCGGCTGATACTCGGAGAAGGTCATCGTGAAGGTGGCGCTGCCGCCGGTGAGGGAGCTGAGGACGGTCGAGTAGCGGTAGAGCTCTGCGAGCGGAACGCGGGCGTGGAGGACGGTGAAGCCTTTCTCCATATCCTGGTTCATGATCATGCCGCGACGGGTGTTGAGATCGGACATACAAGGACCGACATAGTCGTTCGGGGTGATGATGTCGACATTGTAGATCGGTTCGAGGATCTTCGGACCGGCATTGCGGAAAGCCTCCTTGAAGGCGTTGCGGCCGGCGATGATGAACGCGATTTCCTTGGAGTCGACCGGGTGCATCTTGCCGTCATATACATATACGCGTATGTCGCGCGCATAGGAGCCGGTGAGCGGGCCCTCGGTCATCTTGTCGTTGAT
>JAEEGF011776540.1_pt1 | contig 10067 bp, 11 predicted proteins | sample 9134171 | NCBI WGS metagenome assembly JAEEGF01 (sample SAMN16246542, study PRJNA631951) | gut metagenome | biome: gut microbiome; feature: rumen; material: AP-attached | host: Bos | place: Iran: Karaj | collected 2018-10 | reverse complement strand
TACATGCGACAAATGATAATTTTCTTTGAAAATGCACAATTCGCTTTTTCTCAGAACTTCTATATGCTTTAGCTAAAATAACATCATCAATACCAACCATGCTTAAATATAAATCTCTGCTTTTCATGATGCTAAGTACCCCTCCCTTACTAATCTTTTTTGCAATTTTACCCGTAATCTACTGAGTATTACAGTCACATTATTGTTTGTCATATTATATCTTCTTGCAATTGAGCTAATATCCTCAGTATAAAAATACCTACATGAAAAAATATAAGCCTCTCCCTCCGGAAGGTCATTTACGAAGTCACGAATGATATTTGTAAGCTCTGCCCCCAATATGGCGCTCTCTACGTCGTTAGTATCAGGAATACACTCTTCTAATTCTTCAAGAACTTCTTCTATAATTCCTCCACCTCGCTTTTTAGCATTTCTATTTTCGTATTTATTAAATGCAAGATTTCTGGTAATCTTTCCCAAGAATACTCGTAACACCTGCGGTCTTGTTGGAGGAATCCGCCTCCACGCTTTCATGTAAGTATCATCTATAGTTTCCTCAACATCTTCAACACTCTTTAGAATATTTCCTGCTATGGATGAAAGATAATTACCATATTTAATATCCGTTTCTCTAATTGCTTCCTCATTTCTTTCGAAGTATAGCTCAATAATCTCGTCGTCTCTCATCTTATCCCCCTACTTGAATTTGTTTTGTAAGCCTTACATCTATATAGACAGGAATTAGAACTGTATATTACATTAATTACAAATTATTCTTTAAAATATAACTCATAATTAAAGTATTGTCCATAATTGAATTTTAGGCATAAAAAAAGCCCTCCGAGGAAAATCCTCGAAGGGCATAATTTTATAATTTGGGTTGGGCTGTTCAATTAGTATTCTTAATTGATTTTTTCATTTTATCTCCTAAATATATAGAAGTATGGCGCTCGTTCGCTCGCAAATTCAGATTGCTTCGCAATCTTCATGTTCGCGTCTGTCGCCGCAAACATTTATGAAATAAAAAATGCTCAGCTCCAAGCAAGCTTGTGCTGAGCATTTTAATTATTTCATTAAGAATTTGCTTCTCGTCACTCGCGACTACTCGATGATTGTAGCAACACGACCAGAACCTACTGTTCTACCACCCTCACGGAATCTCCATCTAAAATTTCATGGTTGCTCGTGTGTGTTTTTATTGATTTTACGGCACTTTTATTTAGTTATTCCACCCATTATTTATATTTGCATAAATTCTTGGAGCCGATTTGGAGCCAGTAACGATAATAAAAAAACTAGAGCTGGCACTCTGAAGTACCTTTATTATTATATAACATATACTACATTTCTATGCTTGATTAAGCTTCAATTTTTAAATCATTGCTTTATGGGAAGATTCTTCCATTCCCCAACATTACTCTAATGATGCCTATCACAAATAAATGTGCTGGATAATACAAATAAAAGAACCATTTCATTCCTTTCCAATTTCCTCTTTCACCATTGTATTGTTTTAAAACTGGCAGTGATAATAATGTACACATCTGAAGAATTCCATACGGTTTATCAAGGAAAAAGAAATAGACTATGGCATACATCACAGTCCATACTAACATTGTTAATGACTGTTTCTTAAAATCCCCCCTGTGCAAGTACAAAAACACTGGACACATAGCTGCAATCGTTGACCAATCCGATGGAAACGTAATAAGACAAATCGCAATCATAAGTATTATCTTCACCCACTGTTGTAAGGACTTTGTTGTAAAAATCACCATTAAGACTACTGACCAGGCCAATGACCACATGACACTGGTCATATTAAAAATTCCGTTTGGTATAAAAGGTATTCCTCCAGCAAAATTGTATGCAAAATGAGATAATATCGCAAAGATAAAAAGTCTTAATATATACTTCTTAACATTTTTCGTATAATAAAATCCTTCTGCAATAAAAAACCACATAATTGGAGCTGTCAATCTTCCTATTACGTGTAATCCAATAACCCACCATATTTTTTGACAGCCTGGAAATAATAACCATGTTATATGGTCAATAGTCATTGCAATAATTGCAATAAATTTTATTTGAATTCAAACCACATTTATTTGGCGTATCCACTTTCGTCCCTCCATCAACATGAAAATCTGAAACTAATGATTCATTTCTAAGTTTCAACTTACAGCATAAACAATAAAACAATTATAGGTAGCGCTTTACAATAATCTCTATTTACAAAAAGATATGCTGTTCCAAATAAAAATCCTCCCATAGCTGACAAAATGCCTGTCGAAACACTTCCCTTAGAAACAATATGTCCCAATCCCCAGGTTAATCCCAGAATAATTCCGCCATATGGTATTTTATTGTTTTTAAACCATTTCTCACATGCTAATTGGCCAAATACAATAACCAATGAAATAAGAAATCCCTCTGCAATATAGTATAAGTATTGAAAACAAAACAGTAATGGACCACGCAATTTCCATTCTAATAAAACCTTGAACCCATTCCAGTCCAAATACTTAGCTACAATATTAACAATAAAACAGATGCAGATAGCTATATATTGCCACCCTCTCATCTTTTCTTTATGTTCAAATAAATCAAATCCTGTTGTTTTCTTTGCAATTTTAATAACCAACAAACCCGAGAGTGACCACAATACGATGGTTATAATCCAATGAATAATCATCTGCAAATTAGTAGCGTTATTCATATCAATTCCACATTTCTCCTCTATCGCCACAAGTAATAATTCAATTGCAAATGCAGCGCAAGCATACAAGGCACACCATAAATAATCAAATCCCGTTATCTTTTTATCTTTCATTTTAATTTTCCCATTATTTTATATATTTTTTAACTCAAAGATCAAAATAAGCGAAAAAATAATCTCCAAAACAACAAATGAAATTGCTAATATTGTACTAGAAGTTATATTTCCTATAATTAGTGCAATAATTGGTAATAGTATTGAAAATACTTTGTATGTATTTGATTTATATAACCATGAATATGGTAACAAATGAGCTCCAAAAACCATAGCATACACCATTACCATTTTTTCTGGAACTGCATTAAATACCCACATTACAATTAATAAATAAATCAACTGATTACAAGTAAACAAAAATCCTAATTGTCCTAACTGGTTTTCTTTTGAAAAAATATCAACTTTTATAATCTTTCCAATTATCCATGAAATAGGAAGTAATGGGCAAGAACAACAGAACACCAAAATATTTTTTGTTTCAATAGGCATATTAAGAGATGTCACAATTGCGATAAGTAACCAAATCAATACGGATGCACAAATAAACGGCAAGCCTTTTTTCTGTTTTAAAATTATATCATTACGTAATTCTTCAATATTCATTAACATTCCTCCGTTTCGAAAATAAAAAAATCTAGAGCTGGCACTCTGAGGTTCCTTTATTATTATATAACATATACTACATTTCTATGCTTGATTAAATTTCAATTTAGCTTTCTACATCATACCATATTTTGAATACCTCGCACAGAAAAAAAGGAATCGCTTTTATAAAAACGATCCCCCTTATCCTATCTGTGCATTCTAGGCCTTCGCTGTATCTGCTCCTGTACTCCTTTTTCAATCAGAGATATGCTTGGTATATTATCTCTAACATTTTCCTCTATACGCTTCCCTATACTATATTCTTCTGTAACCTCATCCACAGAAGAATTAATTGCACGCTGAAGTATCTTACGATCATTATCATTCAGTTTAAAACTGTGACCATACATCATTTCATCAATCGCTTTGTATAATGGTTCCACTAAATGACGTTTAATTGATCTAAAAATATAGGTTTCAACAAATCCCATAATATCGTGCATAATCTTTTGATATACGGTCTGAACGATTTCCTCCTTTGCATCATCGATAATCTTCTTTCCCTCATCTGTCTGGAGAAGCCTCGCCGGTTCTTCCATTAATTCCTTATGTCGCTTAACCAATTCATTGTATCCAAGAATATGTGTTCCGTCCGCCCTATCATATCCATCTACTAATTTGTCATACTTCTTTCCCCATTTATTATATTCTACCTTTAGCTGAGGCAGCGACATATTATCAACATCCGTTTCACCTGGTGTTCCTTCAAGGAAAAACTCTCTTTCTTGCTTCAGGGCTTCCATTGGCCAATCTTCATATGAAGTGTTAACTCCCCAAGCTAACCCTTTTCCATTTATAAGGGTATCCTTTTCATCCATAATATCATCGACCTCTTCTTCAGCCTCCCTAATAAGTTTCTTTGCTTTTTCTTCAGCATTTTCAATTATCTGTTTGCTACTACTTTTTGCCTTATCTGTTATTGAATCAGCTTCATGAAAAGCATCCAACAAAATAGCATCCTTTTCTTCCATAGTTTTCTTATACAACGCTACAGGCATATGATGTTTTTCACCGTCTTTATATTCTCTTACATACATATGTCTGCCTAAGATAGGCTCCATAATATTGTCCTTCATATCATCCTGCCACCTTGTCAACGAGAGGCGTTCTTTTCTTACATCAGAACGTTTAAACCCGTCACAAGCTAAAGCCTTGGTAAGTGATATTTGATGTGATAATCCTTGCTTATATCCCTCTCCAATGGGTTGGACAAGAATATGCATATGGGGAGTTCCTTTAGGCTCATCCATATGAACGGTTGCTAATACAATTTTCATATGAGGATAGAATTCCTGATAGTTGTCAATGAATTCCCTGAACATTTCAACCGTATCCTCATACAAATATTTATCTGCAATTACCTCATTTACATCCAGACTATTATGATCCCCAAATTGAATTACATATTCATATGCAAGCTGGCCAGCTGTGTAATTTTGTCTGGAAGTTTGCATATGATTCTGCTCCTCAGTATAATCCGATGCATAGTCATAAGATTTCTTTCTATCACTTCTTCTCTGTTTTTTATTGTATTCCTCAATATAAGGTTTCATATATTCATTTGTATATTCTGCGAGCGATTTACCTCCAAGTTCATTTATCAGCACCACATTATATTTGCTCATTGATGCATCAACGTTATTTGGAGTATGTTCTCGCAGATCATGTTCTATAGCAGTTTTTCCTCTGCTAACAGAAATTGTCTGCTTTATCTCTGGCATAATTTTACTCCTTTAACTGTGTATATTATTCTGTTCCATAACCGTCTCTGACGGGTATGGCTCAATACCAGACTTGACAACCTAAAGGTCATCAAGTCGTATTTCGCTCCTTTGCGGAGAGCACAAAGCTGCCGCCTTGACTGCATCTCAAAAGGCTTTGCCTTGCCGATGGCTTACCATTCTCATTGGGAGTTACACTCCCAGGCGAAGCCTTCCCTTGTAGCCTGCCATCTCCAATCAACCAACGCCTAAGCTTCTAAATGGTTGATTAGATCTGTCAGGACAAGTGAGTTCTGGTCCATTGGACTATAACTCATATTTCATAAATTATACTTTTCAAATCCTCTGTTTACAGTTTACGTTTACACGAATTTTGCAGTATCTCATTAACACAATCCCTTATATTTCATGGGTTTTCTATCGTTTTTTCTCTTGTAAACAAACTTTGTAAACAGAGATAAAAAAACTATTTTATTTGAAAGGTAATTCTGCATCGTCAGGAATCTTTAGAAATCCATCACCATGTTTTTCTTTTTTCCACGCTCTCTGTGTTCCATAGTTACCACCGAATCGATGAGATGCTACCATTTCCCATCCATCAAGCTCGTTCATGATTTTTCCAATTTCTCTAGAATCCCACTGTTTCATATCATCGTAAGGATGATTAAGGGCTTCCCTAAAGATCATGAGAGCACACACATATTCTTCGCCACAGTTTTCCAACCAACCTTCAATAATGCCTGCCTTAGTATCTTCTGGCATAAAAGACTTCTGCAGTTCTTTTACATACTCTTCCATTTCATTAGAGAATTTCAGTTTGAAATCACCTTCCCTATAGATTTCCATGGCTTCTGCCCAAGCCTGCTTGATATAATTTCTAGATGCCTCTTCATTTTCAAGGATATGATGTGCTACCTTCTCCATCTGAATCTGTACAGGTGCAAATCGTCTGTTTCCCGTACGATCAAGTGGAAGGAAATCCATATTGTTAGAAGTACCTACAAATACACACTGTCTCTGTCTGTCCTCTGGGTGTGTTTCATATGGAATTTTATAAGTATCCTTTGTCCTACTGATAAATGATTTAATATCCTCGATGCTTCTTGCATTGATTGTTGCCGACATTTCCGACATTTCAATAAACCAATGATTCTGCAATTTGCGATAAATATTCTCATCGTCAAGCTTTTTCAAATCATCTGAGAACCAGTCATCTTCCATTGCTAAGAATCGAAAAAAAGTAGATTTTCCTGCTCCTTGTCCCCCGACAAGACATACCATAATCTCAAATTTGCAGCCTGGATTATATACTCTGCTAATTGCTCCAAGCATAAGAAGTTTCATGACCGCTTCCGTATATTCTGATTCTTCGGATCCTAAAAACTTAGGCAAAAGATGTTTAATTCTCTCCGCTCCATCCCATACTAGGCTTTCAAGCTTATCCTTTATTGGATGATAAGTATTTTCGCTGGCAACAATGTTGATTGCCTTATTAATTGCTCTTTCGCTACGAATACCGTAAGTATTTTCCAAATATCTCTGTATCTGATAAACATCTGTATCTGTTATAGAGATGTTATCCCTCTTCCAGATTACGGGCGCTACAATATCTGTTTTACCACTTAATTCATTGCGCTTAATCTTATCACGAAGCACTGGATCATATTTCAAAATTGTAACTGCATTCTCAATTGTCTGAGCAACCATTCCTCTTTCATTAAGAGACAGCATCGCCTTAACGCTATCCACAGTAGGCATCTCCGTATCCAAGATTTCTCCAATCTGATGTAAGTAATCTCTCTTTGGCTCCTTTAATTCGTTCTGCAAGACGTTCTACCTCCTTTCTCTCTGCCAGGAAAAATTCCTGCTTTGTAATGTCATCCTCGATACACAAAGTATCAAGCCAATATTCAATTTTTGATTTAGAATGCATTAAAAATGCGAAATCATCATTAAAGCAATCCTCTACCGGCAGTCTTTTATAAGCCTGCTCTACATCATAAATATCCCAGCTAGCCTCATGCAGAAGATCAACTGCATTGTTGCACCACTTCTGAAAGCGCTCTTTGATATCCAACACTCTGTTTCTTTCCTGAATTCTCATATTCAATTTTTTCTTTTCCTCTGGATCAAAGCTTCGATTGATTGATAGATTAAAATCATCTGCAATCTTCAGAGCAGCTTCGTACTGTGAGATTTCATAAAGCTTTGCTGCATATGCAATTGCATCTCCTTTTTTGCCGCAACCAAAACAATAAAAGCCTTTATCTACTTTTAAACTAGGATGCTTATCATCATGAAATGGACAGCAGGCCATACCATTGCGCCCCACCGCAAGGCCATAGCCCTCTGCCACCTGACGAGCAGTTACCTGCTCCTTAATTTGATTAAATAGATTCACTTATTATCCTCCGTTTTTCTTATAATTTCTTATGTTTTTTGAAATTAGAGTCTACTCAACAGACCAAATACGTGATATACTGAATTTGCGAGATTCGAGTATATAATACTTAGGTCTGAAAAGTATGTACTCTATAGAGTTCTGACTATTGCCGTAGTTAGAACTCTTTTTTATTTCTGTCTTCATCTAATAAATTTGCCACCTGCTTCTGCTGATTTGGATATAAATGTCCATAAGTATTCAAAGTAATCTTGATATCCTTGTGACCAAGACGCTCCTTGATAATTAATGGTGCCACTCCTCTATTAATAAGATATGCAACATGCGAGTGTCTCAAGTCATGCACTCTAATCTCCTTTAATCCACATTTTGCAGCTCTATCCTTAAAAGTCTTCTGAACTGCTCTTGCAGTAACCGGAAATAATCTCTCATTATCTGGAAATTCAAATTTCTTATTAAGCCAATCCTTGATTTCATCCGCAAGAAACTGTGGAATCTCAATAACACGAATAGACTGAGGTGTCTTAGGTTCGGTAATTACATCCTGCTTATTAATTCTGTAATAGGTCTTATCAATATTCATTCTATTTAAATCGAAGTCAAAATCTGCTTTTGTAAGTGCAAGCATTTCACCTTCTCGAATACCTGTCCAGAATAGAATCTCATACATAATGTAATTTCTAGTTCCCTTAGGAACTGTTTTTATAAATTCCCCATATTCATCAATTGTCCAGAAATTAAGACTTCTAGCATCGTCCTTACCCATACGTCTGCATTTCTTACATGGATTAGATTTCAGGTCATAGATTTTACATGCATGAGTAAATAATGCTGTCAGCTGATTCTGAATCATTCTTAAATAGCTTTCTGATAACCCTAAGCTGTACATCTCATTCTGCCATTTTGTTATCTGCACAGATGTAATTTCATTCATTTTGAGATTACCAAAATAAGGAATCACATATTTGTTCATCATATAGCGTTTATTTCTAACTGTACGTTCTTTGAGTTCATTCTGCTTATCCTCAAAATACTGCTCCATGAATTCTGACATCGTCATATCCATGCTACCTGGTTCCTTTAACCCCATCTTCTGTTCATACTGCTTGGCTTCACGCATCGTCTTAAAGCCACGCTTTTTGTGACGTTTTTTATTACCATAAACGTCAATTTCATACCACTGAGCAATCCAAAGCCCAGTGTCTTTGTCCTTACTAGCCATATTGCTTCCTCCTTTCTATGATGCTTCTAAGCCGTAATACTTTTTCGCGAAAAATGCACTTGGCACTTTTCCTGTTTCAACTTCATAACCCATTTCAATCAACTCAGAATTTAATTTCTTAATGATCTTGTAGGCATGATCCTTGGAACACTCAAGAATTTCCATAACGTCAGTAACGTTATATAAATACTTTGTACGATTCATATTTCTACCTCCTTATGCATTTGTACGATATTCGTACATTCTGTATTTTGATTATAATGTACGAAAATCGTAATGTCAACTATTTTTCGTAAATATTTTTATTTTCTATGTACTTTTTTCGTACGCCGTGTTATAATCCTTATAGATTAAACATTTATCCTATGAAAAGGCAGGTAATAAATTATGGGTGATGGTCAAAAATTAAAAGAAATTCTTGATAAACAAGGAAAAAGTGTTCGTTGGGTAGCTAAGGAAACAACTATAAGTCCTACAACCCTATATTCAATCATCCAGAAGGACACATCTATCAGATTCGATTTTGCGCTTCGTATTGCCAATGTTCTTGGAATTGAAGTATCTGAAATATGTTCTGATGCTTCTCTTCAACAAGAAGACTGGTCTGACAAGGAACGTATTGTTCTTCCAGAGCTTCCTTCTGGCATGGATGGTGTGCTAGATGGAAATAGAGTAAAACGCTATTTGAAAAATACACTTTATCCTCTTATGCAAATGTTTGGAAAAAATGATATGCCTATACTTGATGAACATCTGACTAACTATTATCAGCTGACAGATGAAGGCAGACGTGACGTAGATCAATTTATTAGAATGCAGCTCTCAATTAAAAAAGATCCTGAACGAGCTGCCGACATAAAGAAAATTACTAAATGGTAATTACAGACCTCTTAAGAACATAAACTTAAGAGGTTTTCTTATGTCTAAAATACACGAACTTAATTTCTTGGAGCCGATTTGGAGCCAATGGCCTCAAATTTCATCTCCGAAATTATCTTTAGACGAAAAAAGCCTCCCGAGGAAATTCCTCGGAAGGCTTGATTTTACTAGGTTTATAGACAATCCCTCGAGATTACTCGATGATTGTTGCTACTCTACCAGAACCTACTGTTCTACCACCCTCACGGATAGCAAATGTAAGACCCTGCTCCATAGCGATTGGGTGGATGAGCTCGATTGTCATCTCTACGTTATCGCCAGGCATGCACATCTCTGTACCTGCTGGAAGCTCGCAAACACCTGTAACGTCTGTTGTTCTGAAGTAGAACTGTGGACGGTAGTTGTTGAAGAATGGAGTATGAC
>JAEEGF010459888.1_pt1 | contig 10067 bp, 7 predicted proteins | sample 9134171 | NCBI WGS metagenome assembly JAEEGF01 (sample SAMN16246542, study PRJNA631951) | gut metagenome | biome: gut microbiome; feature: rumen; material: AP-attached | host: Bos | place: Iran: Karaj | collected 2018-10 | reverse complement strand
ATTCAATCATTCCTCTTATTATTCCTGCCATTGCTTCACCTGTAACATATTTCTACTTAAAGCAGTACATGGAGAGTAACCTCCCTATGTCTCTGGTAGAGGCAGCAAGAATTGACGGATCAGGTGAGTTTCGTACATTCAACACAATTATCTTACCTCTTATAAAGCCGGCTATCAGCGTTCAGATGATATTCAGCTTTGTAGGAAGCTGGAACAACTACTTCACACCTGCTCTGATCCTTCACACAGACTCTAAGAAGACACTTCCTGTTATGATCGCGCAGTTGCGTGGTGCTGACTGGCTTAGATTCGATATGGGACAGATCTACATCATGATAGCAGCATCTATTTTCCCTGTTATTGTGGTTTATCTCGTTCTTTCCAAGTACATTGTAGGAGGAGTTTCAGCAGGAGCTGTAAAGGGCTAATAAAGGATTATTTCAGCTATTCGCTTTAAGCGAATGCAATTTTGAATGAAATAACAGAAACACGCATATACTGCGGGTTTCGTGAGAACATGATTCAGGAGTCAACCAAGCCCTATCGACGCAGTCGATTCAAATTGGCTTGGTTGATACATTCTTGAATCACGTTTAAGAATGTATAATTAGATAAACTTATCCCATATAAGTCTATCTTCTTATTTTACTCTTTCCTTTTATAAGCGTTAAGGAAGCCACGACATTCCCCGATGTCGTGGTTTTCTTATGCCCCAAAATAATTAATAAGTAAAAGTAAACAATTCTATTTAAAATGCCGGTGTTTTTTTATGTAAAATAATGATTGCCTTTGTGACTTTAATGTGCTAAACTCTTCACAGTGCATACAAATGTCCGTGGCACACAAACAAATCCAAGGGCATGTTTACTGGATAATACGTAGCGGGCGCACATGAGTCCGTATAGGAGATACACATTAATGGAACAGGATACCGGATATTACGTCATTAGAAAGCAGGCGGTTCCGGAAGTTTTGCTCAAGGTTGTTGAGGCCAAGAAGCTTCTGGAATCAGGCAAGGTCAAGACTGTCAATGAGGCAGCCACCAAGCTTGGAATCAGCCGCAGTTCTTTTTATAAATATAAGGAAGATATCTATGAATTTCATGACAGCCTTCAGGGAACAACACTTACCCTGACCTTCCAGATGAACGACGAAGTGGGACTGCTGTCATACGTTCTTAATCTGATCGCGGGATTTGGGGCTAATATCCTCACAATCCATCAGTCTATTCCCTTAAACGGTGTGGCATCTATTTCAATAACAATTCAGGTTTTGCCTAACACACGGGATATTATGGAAATGATTTCAATAATGGAGAATAAAGAAGGTGTACACAAGGTCCACATCACGGGCCGCAGTGCATCTCTTACATAAAATATTATTTTGGAGGGCAGCATGGCAAAGGTAGCAGTTTTGGGATATGGAACAGTAGGAAGCGGAGTAGTCGGCGTGTTTGACGAGAATGCAGCACAGGTTCAGGCAAGCTGTGGCGAAAACGTTGAAGTTAAATACATACTGGATCTCAGGGAATTCCCCGGGGACAAGCATGAGGCACAGGTGGTTCATGATATAAATATTATCCTTGAGGATACTGAGATAGAGGTTGTCTGCGAGACCATGGGAGGTATCGAACCTGCCTTTACTTTTGAGAAACAGGCTCTTTCGAAGGGGAAAAGTGTCTGCACATCAAATAAAGAGCTGGTTGCAGCTCATGGACCTGAGCTGGTGGAGCTGGCTAAGCAGAACAACGTAAGCTACCTCTTTGAGGCCAGCGTAGGCGGAGGAATTCCGCTTCTTCGCACCATGAATGACTCACTTAAGCATGAGAAGGTAGATGCCATCACTGGTATTCTTAACGGAACTACCAATTATATCCTCACCAAGATGGATAAAGAGGGCGTTGGCTTTAACACAGTTCTCAAGGCTGCTCAGGACAAGGGATACGCAGAGAGAAATCCCGAGGCTGACATTGAGGGATATGACGCCTGCAGAAAAATAGCTATCCTTGCAAGTCTTATGAGTGGTAAGCACGTAAATTACGAGGATATTTACACTGAAGGAATCACAAAGATCAGTATAGAGGACTTTGAGTATGCCAGAAGCATGAACATGGCCATAAAGCTCCTTGGAATGTGCAAAAAGAATGAGAACGGATTTTTTACCATGGTTGCACCTTTCCTTATTCCTTACGAGAACCCTCTTGCCAATGTCAACGGAGTATTCAATGCCATCGATATCCACGGCAACATGTTGGGAGATGTGATGCTCTACGGTAAGGGTGCCGGAAGAAATGCTACAGCAAGTGCAGTAGTGGCCGATGTCATGGACATTATTAAGCATAGAGGAAAACACATTGAAGTTAATATGAAGTCTGAGAAGGCAGTTCTTTCTTCTAAAGACAATGCAGTAAGAAGCTTTTTTGTAAGAGTCCCTGAGAATCTCAAAGACCAGGCTCTGGAAGTCTTCGGCCGCAAGATAGAGACCGTTGAGGGCGCAAACATCCACGGTGAATATGCCTTTGTTACAGATATGATTTCCGAGAAGGACTTCGAGGAAAGACTCTGGAAGCTTGACAGCGTTAAGGGATACATAAGATTATTCTAAAAATTATTGATAGAGAGGATAGCATATTATGAAGAAGGTAGTTAAATTCGGAGGCAGTTCACTTGCCAGTGCAGAGCAGTTCAAGAAGGTCGGAGAGATCATCAAGAGCGATCCCGACAGACATTATGTTGTTCCTTCTGCTCCCGGAAAAAGAAATTCCAAGGACACAAAGGTTACAGACATGCTCTACAAGACTTATGCTCTGGCTGAAGAGGGAAAAGACTTCAAGAAGCAGCTCTCAGACATAAAGGCTCGCTACGATGAGATCATTAAGGGACTTGGCCTGAAGCTCAGCCTTGCTGAAGAGTTTAAGACCATAGAGAAAATGTTCAAGGAAAAGGCCGGAAACGACTATGCAGCCAGCCGCGGAGAGTACCTCAACGGAATCATCATGGCAGCATACCTTGGATTTGAATTCATCGATTCTGCAACAGTTGTTGCTTTTGACAAGAATGGTGAGTTTGACAGCGAGAAGACCAACAAGCTTATGTCAAAGAAGCTCGAGAAGATCGAGAATGCTGTAATTCCCGGATTCTATGGCGCATATCCTGACGGAAGCGTTAAGACCTTCTCAAGAGGCGGCTCTGACATCACAGGCTCAATTGTTTCAAGAGCTATCAAGGCAGATGTATATGAGAACTGGACAGATGTATCAGGATTCCTGGTAGCTGACCCAAGAATCATCGACAGACCTCCACACATCGAGACAATCACTTATACAGAGCTTCGAGAGCTTGCATACATGGGCGCTTCAGTTCTTCATGAAGATGCTATATTCCCTGTTAGAAAAGAGGGAATTCCCATCAATATAAGAAATACAAATAAGCCTGAGGATCCGGGCACATGGATCGTTGAGTCCACAGCCAAGAAGTCTAAATATGTCATCACCGGTATCGCCGGCAAGAAGGGATTCTGCTGCGTGAACATTTCAAAGGATCAGATGAACTCCGAGGTTGGATTTGTTCGTAAGGTTCTGCAGGCCTTCGAGGATCAGAATATTTCCATCGAGCACGTTCCTTCAGGAATCGATACCATGACTGTATTTGTTCAGCAGGACGAGTTTATAGAAAAAGAGCAGGCAGTAGTATCAGAGATCCACAAACTTGCGCATCCTGATATGCTTGAAATCGAATCAGATCTTGCCCTTATCGCAGTTGTTGGACGCGGAATGAAGTCAACCCGCGGTACTGCCGGAAGAATCTTCTCAGCCCTTGCACACGCCAGCGTCAATGTCCGCATGATCGATCAGGGCTCATCAGAGCTTAACATTATCATTGGAGTGGAGACTCGCGATTTCGAGAAGGCTATAAATGCCATCTATGATATCTTTGTAACGACACAGATTTAAAATAGGGCCCAAACCATAAAAACGGGGCTGTCGCACTAAATGCGACAGCCCCTTTGAAGACCTATATCATTAGTATAGTAGCTTTTTATTGGAAACCCAATACCAAATATAAAGAAGAATAGCCCGGCCGATATTATCGGAGATCATACAGATCCAGGCGGCTTCGATTCCATAGCCAAGAACAGATACAAAGAGGAATACTCCACCCACACGAAGGAACCACTGGGTAAAAGCAGATACGAAAAGCGGGGGCTTTGTCTTTCCTATGCCATTAAATACATATTGCATAACGATTGATATTCCAAAGAACGGCTCATTTACAGCAACAATCCGCAGTAGCCTCGGTGCTATTTCAAGAGCTGAAGGATCTTTAGTAAATATCGAAATGAAGTCCTCAGCAAAAAGCATAATTATTCCAGTGGCCACCAGCATGATGCAGACTATCATGACACATACCAGATTGGTCTGACGATTTAATTTCTTAATGTCACCTTCTCCTCTGACATTTCCTGAAAGAGCTGCCACAGCACTGGCCATTCCAACTGCAGGAATATAAAATGCAGACTCAGCAGTAAATGCTATGGAATGGGCTGCATAAACCACTGTTCCCAAGGGTACTATCATGGAGGTAAAAATAACCCTTCCAAAGCTTGTGACAACCGAGGTCAGAAAGGCGGGAATTCCTACGGTAACATATTTATTTATGATATCAATATCAACTGTTTTCTTAAAGTCCCTGATATCAACAAGGTTTCCCCTGGCTGAAGTATCTGCAGATCTCTCATTTACCCAGAGCATTAATACTCCGCCAATTGCTACTGCTATAGCTGTTCCTGCCGCTGCTCCGGTAACTCCCATGTCTGCTCGGGACAAAACAATATCTCTTCCAAGTATCTTTAAATTCAGACTTGGATATATCAAAAACCAGTTAAATATTATATTCAAAACATTCACAAGACCGTTTACCACCAGAGGCGTCTTCATATCCTTGGCAGCTTTTCTGATACTTCCCGCCACCACATTAAAGGAGAAAAACACTCCTGCGGAGGAAGCCACTGCGAAATATATGGAAGCAGGTCTTTGGATTTCCTTGGCTGCCCCCAGAAATACCGGTAGAAAGGGACTTATAGCCAGAGGAATAACAGTGGTAAAGATTCCTATGATAAGAGCGAGTATGTATGCCTGCAGCGTGGCCCTCTTAAGACCTTTTCGCCTGCCTGCACCGATCTCTTTGGCAAAATATGCAAGAACTCCCACGCCAAGAGCATTGACTCCTGCCTTTACAAGGAAGGTCACTTCATTGGTGATGCCAATGGTGGCAGATGCTGCAATCCCCAGCTTTCCGACCATAATAAAGTCAGCATAATTTACCAGCGCCTGAAACGAATATTCAATTATAGCCGGTAATACGAGAGAGATGATATCCTTCATCAGTCTCATATCGCCGGCCATTTTATCAGGCTTACGCCCAGCCTGAGATAAACCAAATTCGGTCATATATCTTTTTTCCTTATTTCTATATGTGATACCCTGTAGTTCTAATATGAGAAAGACAGGCAATGATTTTGGGAAAAACATTTATGAAAATAAAACCGGAGGTCTTCGGCCTACCCAATGATAGTAAGCCAAAGCCTCCGGTTGTCCGGTCAGCTGTTATTTATTTGTAGTATTTAATATAAACGAAGGAGGGTTGTTGCACAATTACAGGGGCTTTATCTGTGGCGATAAAGGTAAGTTATCACACTGCTGAATAGGCTTCCAGCTTTTTGATATAGGCCTGGCCTATGTCGCTGAGGACATTGCCTTTGCGGACGATGTAGCCCAGAGTGAGGATATCCTCCTCTTTTAACTTGATAACATTGAAATCCGTGGTATTAAGAGAAGCGTCAGCCCGTTTTTACTGCATTATGAAATCCACAAACTTCGCTGCCAGCTCCGGGCGTGTGGTGTTGATCACGATTCCCACAAAAGCGGTGGTACCCCTATAGGCACCGGAGCTATCAAGCTCTTTGGATGAAGTAATCTTAACACCCACAGGAACAGGATTTTCCATGTTGGCGGGATCTGAATCCGGGAAAATAAAATCTTTGTTGTATCGGTCGGCCATGACAGCGTATTTATTGTCGTGGTCGAATTCGCCTGTACTAACGTAGGACTGATACTCGTCTGTATTCAGGTAATCAAGATAAGCCTGATCTACATAGAAGAAATTCTCACTGTATTTCTCAAGCTGTTCGGAAGAAAGAACAGTTCTTAAGTCAAGTAGTGTTTCCTGATTGGCATAAAGTGAAAAAATATCAGTGTCAGCCACGATCACATCAAGTTCCGCTGCAGAGATATTGGCCATGATCTTCTGGCTGGTGGCAATGGTCATCTCGTCGATGATCTGCATATTATAGGAAGGAGATGTATCGATGGTGCAGCTGACAGAAGTTGTATCAAGACCTGAGTACTCCACGAAGTCTTTTTCCAGGAGATCCTGCGCCATGGAAGCACTGCTGTTGATCATCATGGCGTAAAAGCCGTAGGGCTTATTGTTGGTGACATCGTGTATAAGTACGCTCAAAAGGACGATGACGCCTACAACCACCAGGAAATGAATCTTGTAATATTCCCAGAAATAATCCCAATGGGCTTTGAAGCCCTGACCTTTAAGCTTCTTTCGCTGTTCGCGAATCTCTCCGTATACTGAATTCTGATCTGACATAGTAGCTCCTTGATATTTCAATACTTTTTCAAATTAACAGAAAAATAATATTTTTTTGATGTTAAAACATATATAATAATACTAAGGGTCTCTTCGCCCTGACAACTTACAATAATATAAATTTTGTACTGCTGGTGTCAATGGATAAAATTATAAAGTTTATGTAAAAAACACCTTGAAAGATTGCGGAAAGTAATATAACATAGTCGGTAAAAATGGCACTTTAGATGCGTCCTGCATCGTGATATTCTTAGTGCCGGGACAATAGGAGGTAGTTGCTTAGCATGATGAGCGATAACAGCTATGTAGAATGTCTTGTAGCCAGTAAAGCGTCGCCTATGTTCGTTATTCTTAAGGGTGTAACACTTGCACTGACAATCGGTTTCTTTTTTTCCACGTTTATTTTAGGTATTTTTGGTATGATCTTTGCTATTGCATCAGGTGTGGCTTTTTACTTTGTCTCACTTAATGCCAGCATTGAGTTCGAGTACCAGTATTGCGACCGCGAGATCACAGTGGACAAGATCATGAACAAGAGCAGACGCAAGAATATCGGCAAGTATGAGGTTGAGAAGATCGAGGCCATGGCGCCTTCACGTTCTTATCATCTGGACTCGTACAAGAACAAGACCTACAAGGTATTGGACTTCTCTTCCAGAGAAAAAGATCCACAGCCTGATCCTACATATACCTTTTATTACGATGGTAAGGAAAAGGTTATTCTTGAACCCACACAGGAATTTGTGAATGCGGTTAAGAATGTAGCACCCAGGAAGGTCTTTACAGATTAATTAAATAGTTTTTTATTGGGGACGGTTTACAGACACTGATAACAAGATTTTTAGAATGGAGTACAAAATGGGACAGATTATTGGCGAAGGAATCACTTTTGACGATGTACTTTTAGTACCGGCTTATTCTCAGGTAATACCTAATCAAGTTGATGTAAGCACTTATTTAACCAAGAAGATCAGACTCAACATTCCTATGATGAGCGCAGGAATGGACACAGTTACAGAGCACAGAATGGCTATAGCCATGGCCAGACAGGGTGGAATCGGTATTATCCACAAAAACATGTCTATCGAGGCCCAGGCTGAGGAAGTTGACAAGGTTAAGAGATCAGAAAACGGCGTTATCACAGATCCTTTTTCTCTTTCTCCTGAGCACACCCTTGCAGATGCTGACTCATTGATGGCGAAGTTTAGAATTTCAGGTGTTCCCATTACGGAAGGCAGAAAGCTGGTGGGAATCATCACAAACCGCGACCTTAAATTTGAGAAGGATTTTTCACAGAAGATAAAAGAAGTAATGACCAGTGAGAACCTCATTACAGCTAAGGCAGGTATCACACTGGAGGAAGCTAAGAGCATCCTTGCCAAGTCCAAGAAGGAGAAGCTTCCTATCGTTGATGACGACTACAATCTCGTAGGTCTTATTACTATTAAAGATATAGAAAAGACAATCAAGTATCCATTGGCTGCCAAGGACGACCAGGGAAGACTTTTGTGCGGCGCAGGAGTAGGTATTTCTGCAAACTGTCTCGACAGAGTAGCAGCACTTGTAGATGCAAAGGTTGATGTTATTGTTCTTGATTCTGCACATGGACATTCCGAGAATGTACTTAAGTGCCTCAGAATGATCAAGGAGAAGTTCCCTGATCTTCAGGTTGTTGCAGGTAATGTTGCTACAGGAGCTGCAACAAGAGCACTTATTGAGGCCGGAGCAGATGCTGTAAAGGTTGGTATCGGACCCGGCTCAATCTGTACAACACGTGTAGTTGCAGGTATCGGTGTTCCTCAGGTTACAGCAGTAATGGACTGCTACGCAGTTGCCAAGGAGTACGGCATTCCGATCATCGCCGATGGCGGAATCAAGTATTCAGGAGATATCACAAAGGCAATTGCAGCCGGTGGCAACGTAGTTATGATGGGTTCAATGTTTGCCGGATGCGATGAAGCACCTGGTGAATTCGAATTATATCAGGGCAGAAAGTATAAGGTATATCGTGGAATGGGATCTATCTCTGCTATGGAGAATGGATCCAAGGACAGATATTTCCAGGAAGATGCCAAGAAGCTTGTGCCTGAAGGCGTAGAGGGACGTGTTGCCTATAAGGGAACTGTAGAAGATACAGTATTCCAGCTTATGGGTGGACTTCGTTCAGGAATGGGATATTGTGGCTGTGGTTCTATTGAAGAACTCAAAGAAAACGGCAGATTTATAAAGATGACATCTGCAGCCCTGCGTGAATCACATCCTCACGATATTCACATCACAAAGGAAGCGCCTAACTATAGTGTAGACGATCACTAAATCCACATTTTTCTTTAGGGGGGAAAATGCAGGAGAGAATTACCTCTGTGGAATTTGAAAATACCACTAATCAGGGCTCGCAGAATGAAATGGGAGTCCTTGGTAATTTTGCGCTTAAAAATGGCGATGAGATGCAGGCCTGGCAGGACAGATTCTGCGAAATGGCAGGCGTTTATGCCCTGTGCCTTGATGAGAGAGGGGCTCACTTAAGTGAGTTTTCCGGCAATCCTCATGAGATTGAGATTATCAAGAAATATGTAAATGAGATAAGAATTCATAACATCTTTAAGAGAGTATCAGATAGCGAGCTGGAGGACCAGGCTGTAGAGATTACAGAGGTACCTAATCTGCGGCTCGCTGCTGTTGCTGTCAAGAACGGCAGAAAGACTGCTGCTGTCTGGATTGTCTGCGGTATTATTACCGACGCCAAGTATGAGGAGGGATTCTTCCGTATACCTCCCATAGATTCTTTCCAATACAAGATCACCGAAGATAAATTTTATAGAACCATGGATCTTTTGAGGGAAACTCTTAAGGTTCTTCTTGATGTGGAAATGTCAAGAACCCAGGCTGTTGCCATCAGTCAGGAGAGCAGGCAGCAGGAACTGGAGATGACAACGTCATTCCATAGAGCTGAAACCATGACAGAGATAGTTTCCATGCTGGATAGCAATGACAGCATAGAAAGCATTATGGTTGAGGTTTTATCAAAACTCTGCACATATCTTCAGATCAGCAACGGCTTTACCTGCAGGATCCATCACAATACCCTCATGGATATTGTAGTCCAGTGGACTAATCCCGGCGGGAAAAAGATGTTTGTGGAGACCACTGATCAGGAAGTGTGCTGGTTCCTTGGCACCGAGAAGGCCATTGTGGTTTCAAGCGACACCCAGATGAATGCCGGAGAGCGCGAACAGCTGGATATGTATGGAATCAAGGCCCTGGTGGCCATTCCTATAGTTATAAATGATGCTCCGAGATTTTACGCGTGTCTCACAGAGAACAGAGAGTCCAGGATATGGTCCATTGATGATATTAAGTTCATCAATGACGCCATCAGGATTTTGCAGAGTATCATAACCAAGAGAA
>JAEEGF012335402.1_pt1 | contig 10068 bp, 9 predicted proteins | sample 9134171 | NCBI WGS metagenome assembly JAEEGF01 (sample SAMN16246542, study PRJNA631951) | gut metagenome | biome: gut microbiome; feature: rumen; material: AP-attached | host: Bos | place: Iran: Karaj | collected 2018-10 | reverse complement strand
TGGTCGCCCAAGATTCCCAATTGGCAATTTCGTCTCTACGAATTTTGCGGACATTCTGCACCACTGGATTTCGCACCAACGCAAAGAAATCCGGCCTCGAAAGCGTCCCCTTTTCGCGAATTTCAAAAAGAATCGAAAGCGCGTTCGAGGTCAGCGAATCGCGGGAAGCCGAATCGACAATGCTAAACGGGATATGGAAACCGTCGCGGGTCTGGTCAAACACCTGAAAAATCGCCGTACGGTAATCGTCTATATTCGGCGACACCACAAGGATATCCGCAATATTCGCTTTCGGATGGCCCAGTTCATCTTTTTCCGAAAGCAAACGGCAAACATGCGAATGCAAAGCCTCGACTTCGCGAATTTTCGACGGAGCAGTCGTCACGCTGAACGACTCGTCTTTTTCAAACGGAACTTTAGCGAGAATGTCCGTTTTTTCGTTGAAACAGTTCTTCCGGTTTGCAATCATCCACTGCACATTATGCAAAAGCGTGTCGCATGGCATTTCGCTATTCCGGTCAACAATCGAATCGCCATCAAAAACAAAGTTGTAATCCGTCGCAATGCTCCAGAGCTTGATGTTGTCGCGGCCCGCCTTGCCCCAGTAACGCAAAAGCTCATTTTCATCTTCGTCAATCAATTCACTTTCGTCCGTCGGTTCTGTAGCAAGTCCCGGAAGCGAAAGACGCATTTTGTCCAACGGTTTGCGCACGCCATTGCAATCCTCCCAAAACGCCATGCAAGGGTTTTGGATAAACGCATAGACTTCATGTTCCTTCGAGAATTCCTGCAAGATGACGCGGTAAAACTGGCCCATGCCCGAAAGCCCGAAAATAAAAACGGGAAGTTCGCTATCGTAATGAAAATTGACTTTGCCTTTTTTGTCCTTGCAGGCTTCGTACAGATAAGGGAGCGTCAAATAGGTAACACTTTCGCCATTTTTTTCTGCGGATTTTTCAAACACTTGCGATAGCAATGATTCACCGCCATTCGCATGGAACAACGCAGAATAAAGCTTGCGTTGCCATTCTTCGTTCGGAGACGGCGTTTTGTCTCGCGTCAAAAAGAAATCGCGTAACGCCCCCTGCTTCCAGCAATCGAGAATACCCTTTGCACTTTCGCCGGTCTCGGAATCTGCGATAAATCCGCTTGGGCGGCTCGTCTCGTACTCCAAGAAAAGCCCCGCCATCATATTTGCAAAGTCGAAAAGTCGGTTTTCGTCGATGGAGCCATCGCTTTCAAGGTAAGACTTGACGCTTTCGCCCAGCAGCTCATAGTTGAATTTTTCGTCCGTTTTCTGTTGCAAATACGAAATAATCACGTTCGCGAGCATATCCGAAGAAAGCTTTTTGAGCTGGTCGTTCTCGCCCACCAAAATTTCAAAAAGAAACCGGTCAATCATGCAGTTGTTCAAGTTCGCCAATACGCCTTTCTTTTGCACCCAGCGCAAGCGGAACCATTGTTCCAGCTTCGAGTCCGGGAAAATGACCAACGGACAATCAAAGGGATTTTTCCACTTTTCCGAAATTTTTTCAATCATCTCGTCGGCGAGATGCTCCAAGTTCAACGCGAATTTTAAATGCAACATACGGTTAAGCTCTCTAAAAAAACTATTCATATTCAACTCGACCAAACCTTGGCCAAGTCGTCCATGCAAATATACATCCTTCAACTGCCAAAATATGGCATTTAAAGAAATTAATTGCAGTTCTTAATCTCTATGTATTGTCGGAACGCTAGCCAGCAATTTTTTTGTATAGTCGTTCTGCGGACTCGTTAGAACCACATCTGCAGCCCCACGTTCGACAGCATGGCCAAAGTACATGACCATGACATCGTCACTCAACGCACGTACAACCTGCATGTCATGACTGATAAAGAGAATGGAAAGGCCCAGTTCACAACGCAAATCGTCGAGCAAATGCAAAATCTGCGCCTGCACAGAGACATCCAAAGCACTCGTCACTTCATCGCAAAGCAGCACCTTGGGACGGACCATCAAACTGCGAGCAATGCAGAGACGCTGGCGCTGTCCCCCCGAAAATTCATGCGGAAATTTGTCCATCGCCCCCGCCGGGAGCGAAACGCGGTCCAAAAGTTCCTTAGCGCGCTTGCAAGATTCATCATACGAAACACCACGAGCAACAACAGGCGCTGTCAAAATTTCAGAGACCGTTTGGCGCGGGTTCAAACTGCTGAAGGGATCCTGAAAAATCATCTGCACCAAATCCGAGACTCGAACAAAATCTTTGGCACTCCCCGCTTTCCCATTTTTCACAGGGAGTCCAAACAAATTAATTTTACCCTTAGCAACAGGTACAAGCCCCACCAGAGATTTCACTAGAGTCGATTTTCCGCAACCCGATTCGCCGACTATCGAAAGGATTTTCCCCTGCGGGAGCGTAAACGAGACATTGTCAACTGCTGTAAAATAATTCTGGACTTTACTAAAAACGCCCCCTCGAATCGGGAACTTCACCGTAAGCCCCTTCACTTCGATGGCAGGAACTGCTTTATCAAAATTTTCGATGTCCATCAGGCATCCAGCTCGGCAAGAGCTTCCTGTACATTCTTTTCAGTCGCTATCAGTATTTGACGGCATTTGCGCAAAAGTTGAGTCGCCTCTTGAACCTCCACAGCAAGTTCATCAATTTCCATCTCGGAATTGTCAATTTTTGAAAGAATTTCTTCCAAACGGTTCATAGCGTTTTTATATTCAAAATTTTGCGCACTCATGTCCAAGAATATAGTTAGATTTAAATCAAATGAATTTGTTCAATCGTTCCATTTTACCTTTTTTTATTGTCGCCTTCTTTTTGGGCGCTTTTCTAGTCGGTTGTCTTGACGCACCGGACTACCCAGAATCGTTTACACCCATTGATTCCATCCGTATTCAGGTCAAGCAAAAAAATGGCAGCTACTCGTCACAGCTCAAAGTTCACCCTTCCGATTCTGCAACGATCAAAGCGGCAGTCGTCCCCGAAAAATACCAGAACGACTTGAAATTCGAATGGTTTTTTTCCAATGTCAAAAAAGATAGTCTGCTTGGACGCGGAGCTGAGTTTTCTTTTTTTGCGACAAAAGGGTCAACAATAATTCCAAACAAGCTCACAATCACCGACAGCGAAGGGAACAAGGAATCGCAAATATTTACAGTGATTATCAACTCCACTCCTGTACTTTCAGATTCGACAATTCCCTCTAAAGGAGACACGCTTTTCGGTTCAAAGAATTCGGCGTTCTTATTTGCATGGAACAGCGTGGATATGGATCTGTACAGAGGCGATACATTATTCCACATACTCGATATAGACGGACAAGAATTCGATGTCGGAATTCTTTTGCAAGTCAAGCAATCAGGTTTAAAGCCAGGCAAGCACAAGTTCCGCATTATCGTACACGACCTTTACGGCGACTCGGATACACTCGCTTACAAGAGCTTTTTCGTAATAGACACGTTGGAGGCAAAATGAAGTTCTTTCAAACGCTTATCATTGCAGCCACAGTCTGGTTATTCCAATCTTGTTTTGATTCTAACGACCATATATTCGACGAAGACGACGCCATAAGCATAACCGTCGATGCTAGTCTTTCCAAAAACATCTACACACTTACACCAAGCGTTAAAGCGGACACGTTCTACATTCACGATACAATTTATTTTTCAGTTTCAATAAATCCCAATAAAATTTTTCATGTGCAAGATTACCACTGGCTCATGGACGGAGACTATTGTTCCTCAGATTATAATTTTAAAAAACAAATCAAAGAACCTGGTTATCATAAATTCAAATTTATCTTGAAAGACAATTTCGGTGACATGCACTACGATTCTTTAGATGTATGGATTGCCGACATTCCTATTCTAAACGACAGCGCATTCATTCCGGCTCAAGGCACGCAGGCCATTGACCCCCACGAGGCTATTTACTTTACATGGAGTGCAAAGACCAAAGGAATTCGATTATCCCACTATTTTCATTTTACTCTCAGCGAAGAAAGTTTCGACAATTCTGATCCAAATTCAAAAACAAACTTTAAAGCAATCGACACTATTTTAAACGAACCTTACTTTGAATACCACAACGAATTAAATCCGTTGAAAAAATACAACTGGAGCGTCCAAGCATTCAATGAATACAATCTCGCTTCTGCTGAAAAAATAGAAAGTTACTTTTACACCAAAGGAATACCAGGAGATGGTTCGTTGCAGGCAACCATCAGAACAAGTCTGCAACAAACGATTCCCATACAAATAGCCCTTCAAAATCAGGCAGATAAAAACAAAGTGTTCAACTATAATTTATCTCTTTCTCCATCAAAAACAGAAATATCGCTCGGAGCCATTCCCTCAGGAGCATATCGGCTAACAATCAACTCCGACTATTCCGATTTCGGAACTATTGAAAAGGATGTCAACATTAAAGACGGATTCATAGAAATTCTAGACAACATTAAATTGATAGATTCAACACCGCCATTAATAACATCTATTTCAAATCTCGACACTCTTGAATTTTCGGACACGTTGAGATTCGTAGTAAAGGACGGAAGTGGAGAAATCAACACAAAAAATACAGCCGTCTATCTTGAATCAGACCAAATCACAGACCGGTTCTACAAAGACAGCATTTTAAACGTTGTACTCAAGGAAACCGACAAGAGCTGGACTTATCACATTCTGACGATTTCGGTCACCGACGGAAGCAACAACACCGCAAAAAAAACGTTCTACATCAAGCAATCGCCAATCTGGTTCACCACAAACAGCGATACAACCATATCCAGCAACGAAAGTATTATATTGTACATCAAAGATAACAACCAATTTGGTTTCAAAGTCGAGACATTACAATTCTACAATGTCACTAAAAACGAGGTTATCGTTTCCATTTCAAACACAGAAAAATCTTCATTCACAGCAGAACTCGGAGCCAGTTTATTCGACGAAGAACAAACCATAGAATCAATAATCATTTATACAAACGGTCTCAAACAAAGCAAAAGTTGGAAACTTTACGTCAACAAATCCCAAACAAGGGAGGATTATCAATGAATTACAAATATTCCCCTCTTTCGATAATCTTTTTGATAGCCAACTTATTCTTGATGATTTCATGTTCCGATTCAGAAATTCGTCCTCACGATGTTCCCGAAATTTCTCAATCAATTTTCATCATTCCAGAAGCCTACACATGTGATTATTACAGCCAGTATGCCTCTGCAGAAAATTTTTATATAGACCTAAACAAAAAAGTTCGAATTTGCAGCATTTATTCCATTGACAGCGAATTTGTCCCCACCGATCAATCAAAGCTTTACTACAGTTCGCACCAATGGACTATAGACAACGAAAAAACGATCGAACCTTCATGGCTTTATTCATTTGACAAACCGGGAATCCATAAAATTTCATTGGAAACAATTGATTTTCTCGGAGACACGCTGATATCCCATGCAAACATCTATGTCAATACGCCCATAAACATTTCGCTACAATTTCCGCCGAATCACTATAACCAAGTCGATGGCAACAATCAGAACGGACTGGAACTTTCATGGAAAACTTATGGCATCGATCCGTGGGAATCCTCTGTTTGCATAGTTTATGCAAGTTATCACAAAGACAATGTCTGGGAGCGCCCTCTAGGCGAAACCGAATGCACCGAAAGCGTTGAATTAATGGGCAGGCTCAATTTAGACATCAATGAATTTGGAGACTCAATCGACCACAGCGTTGACAATTCTACCATTTACTGGGGAGTTCGAGCCGTCACGAAAAACAGCAAGGACAACATAGAACAAACCTTCAGCGAAATTTTCAATTTTTCGACAACACTGGAAAATAACAAAAACGCAATTATAGAAGTTCCCATAGCATGCAAGTACAGCCTGCACCCCGAAAAATCTCAGCTAAACGGAGCATTCATTTCAGCAACAGGCGATACGCTCGCCAACTTTTCCAAAATAGAAGCAAATACAACTATCCGTCAAACGTTACAGCCTCAATCAAATGTCAAAATAGTTGTCTGCGATAGCACGCGGACCGAGTACGGCTGCAACAGCATAGTGGTAAATCTGATGCCTAGTACAAAGACAACAACGGATACGATTTTTCTGCAAGATAAAATAAAGCCAAATATGATTCCCGCCACAACGGAGACCTCTACGACAGCTCCCATAAAGTTTTTTATCCTCGACAACGGCTCAGGAGTCAATGCATCAAAAATTACAACAATCATAAACGAAGATACGCTTCAAACCACTTTTGAAGATTATACGCTATCCATCCCCAACACATGCAAAAAGGAATGTAGTTTATTCATATACGCAGAAGATTATGCCAAAAACAAGGCCCCCGAAGTCTATTGGAGAATCAAAGTCAACAAAGCCATAACGACAATTGAAGGGCCTTATTCAACACCGGAGGAAAACTGATGTATTTCAAAAAAGCCTCCTTCATATTCATCCTCATATTAACGACAATACACGGATACGTCTTAGCACAACAACAAGCAAAGACACGTTATCTACATATTTCGACAAACCCATCTACCGTCGATCTCTATACCGATGCCAAGCTTGTCGATTTTGCAAATCAGCCCAATCACACATCACCAGCGTTCATTCCCGTTCCAGACGGGAAAAACGATATCACAGTTACCTTTTTCCATCCAGACTACGCCGACACGACAATCGACATAAAGCTTTCAACCAACGATACTTCTTATATCATCGTCGCGCTCCGCCAAACTTACGACGAAGAAATTCTACTTACGCACCAGGAGCAACTTAAGCACAGGAACAGGCGCAACTTAGGCCGTCACTTTCAATGGTTTTCTATAGCCCCCTTTACCATCGGCACAGTTTCTACGATAGTCACACTTTACAACATAAGCAAAGCTAAAGACCACAAAAAAGCCATGGAAAACACGCGATTCAAAAATGAAAATTACGACTCGCACATGCAAGATTTTGAGGATTACAGGAACAGTGCCAGAACAGGGAAAACGGTTTCCAAGATTTTTTTAGGAACAGGCTTACTGCTCCTTTCCGCAGGTTTTATTCTTTCATTCTAGGTAGAATATGAAAAAACTTTTCTTGTTAATATCAATCGCTTTTATCGCCGCCTTCGCCGAACCCGAAGGTAAATACGTCGATGTGGAGCTCTTGTCGGGAACGCACCAGCGGGCTAAATTTCTAGGCATCGAGAACGATACCGTAAGTCTCGGCGGGTACATTCAGAACAAGTTCACCGTCGTTAAAATTGCAAAGAAGCAATTCAAAAAAATTGTGGATGAGCAAGGGAACGACCTGCTGAACGGGGAAAACGCAAAAAATGCCCTTGTAAAAGACACCGTTGCAAGCACACAAGCAACAACCGCAAAAGATACATTCGCAAAAGAAAATACGAAAAAAGCAACGCAAAGTTCTAGTTCAAATATTTCCAATGAATCTAGTTCTAGTTCGGCAACAAAAAAAGAACCTCTTTCAAGTTCCATCGCCCCAAGATCTTCATCCGTTGCAAGTTCCTCTTCAGTTTCAAGTTCGTCGAGTGTAGCCCCTGCTGTGGAGCGTGAAATCAAGTCCGTCCTCGTCGCTTACGACGCCGAAGGAAACGTCGATAAGTCTTTTGCAGACCAGTTCACAGCGCTCACAGCACGCCTTCTATACGAATCTGGAGAAAAGCCGCAAATCATCCGCAAGGGAGACATCAACAACTGCAACGACAATGTTTGCATCCAAAGCGAACTTGCATCCATGGGCTTCAATTCCATCTATTTCGGCAACATTTCGCATGATACCAGAACAGACAGCCTACGATTAAATTTGACGCACGCCTTTTACGAAGATTCACTTCCGACGCTGCACCAGTCAACGCTTTCCGTTTCCGAAAAAACGGCACTCAGCGACGCCATCACAAACAACAAATTAAAAAATCAGCTTTTGGACGTACAAGGCAAAAAGATCATCGTAACAAAAAAGAACAGGAGCTACATTCACGTAGAAACGGATCCTGACGGTGCAACAATTTCCCGTTCCGAAGATGACGCCATCTGCAAATCCCCCTGCACGTTTGTCACGACCGATACATCCAAATTCACGCTTTACGCTTACTGGAACGTCGATAGGCACCTTTGGGGGTCAAGTACGAACATCGTTCCCCTCCCGGGCGACACCACGCATATTTCGCTCAAGCTCAAGCGCGTATCTCCCGAAATCCGCATCCAGACATTCCCTGAAGGCGCAAGCGTCTATAAAGCAAACGGACCCATCACCAAGCGCACAAAGGCTATCGCACAGACCCCCGAAAAAATCCACACATACGAAATGGGAACGGACAGCGTTATCATCCGCAAAGCAGGCTACCGCGACACGCTCATCAGCTTCTTCGTCGCCCCCGTTCCGCAAATCGACTTGAGCATAGACCTGCAAAAGCTCACGGATTTCGATGAAATCGAAAAGCAGAACAAGTGGCTTCATGAAAAGAAAATGCAGACCATCGGCGAAGCGTTCATCGGCGGTGCCGCAGGAACAGCACTCATCGGAGCGTTATTCATGTACCTCGCCCATCTGGATTACAACGATGCCGACGAAATCAAGAAAGAACTCAAGATTCCAGGATCGGCCAAGGGCGAAAATTACAAGAACAAAGTTTCAAAGAACCACAAGCTTGTAAACCAAGGCGACAACAAGGCCATCGCAGGCGGCATACTGCTAGGGACTGCAGCGGCCCTCCTCGGCGTCGGCATATACTTTGTATTCTAACATTTCTTGCAAATGGCATAATTCAAAAATATTTTTTCACCTCGGCCACTGAGCCGAGGTCTTTTTATGGGAATCTTCTGGCGACACGCCAAATATTCGGGACACTAGCTATTATCCGTGGTTAATAGAATAGAAAATAGATTCATAGACATATTTATGCTTGATAATAAGCGAGATAAAAGGTTGTATAATTTAAGGATAATGATATATCGTCGAGAGAATGAAAGCGTCGGCCAAGGATGGGGAGGGTGCAGGGAGGGGCCCGTGCGGCCTTCGCAAAAGTGTGCAAAATGAGTGTCGCGGGAGGCTGCTTGCAGACTCTCATGACCGAATGCAGCCACGGACGCGTAAGCGTCAACTCCGAGCTGGGGCCCCGCCCGCATGAAGTACTTTTTCAATTCAAAAAGAGCTTTTATGAAAGCAAGCCACAATTAAACACATTTTTTATATTTTCGGAAAATGTAAAAATGTCAAGAGGTCATCATGTTAACACCAGAAGATATCAAAGCAAAAAAATCCAAGCACGAAATGATTTCCATGATCACCGCCTACGACTTCGCTTTCGCAAACATTGCAGAAGCCGCCGGAATTGACCAGATTCTCGTAGGCGATAGCCTTGCAAACACAATGCTCGGTTACAAGAGCACGCGTGAAATCGGCATGACCGAAATGCTCATCTTCACAGCAGCCGTCTGCCGTGGCGCCCCAAACACTCACGTTGTCGCCGACATGCCCTACTTGAGCGACAAGGATCCGCAAACCGCTTACGACAACGCCCGCCGTCTCATGGATGTGGGAGCTTCCAGTGTGAAGATTGAAGGCACACCCGCCGGCGTTCTCGAGTTCCTGCACGAAAAAGGAATTCCCGTTTGCGGGCATCTTGGACTTTTACCGCAAACCGCGGAAAACTTCAAGCAGAAAGGCCGCACCGAAGAAGAAGCTCGCGCTATTGAAGAAGCCGCCAAGTTTGTTGACGGTCTTTGCTTCGAAACCGTTCTCGAGCACATCCCCGAAGAACTCGGCAAAAAAATCACCGACGAAATCAGCATCCCAACAATTGGAATCGGTGGAGGTAAGTTCACGGATGGTCATGTACTCGTGATGCACGACGCACTCGGCATGCACCAGCGCAAGATTCCGCCGTTCGCCACAAAATTCGTAGATATGTATTCCGTTGGTGTTCAAGGACTTAAGAAATACATCGAAAGCGTAAATGCAAGGGTATAAAACTAATTTACACAAAATCACATTTAATATAAGATAATCAAATTTAATTATTTGCGAAATCGATCTCTCTTA
>JAEEGF012069685.1_pt1 | contig 10068 bp, 4 predicted proteins | sample 9134171 | NCBI WGS metagenome assembly JAEEGF01 (sample SAMN16246542, study PRJNA631951) | gut metagenome | biome: gut microbiome; feature: rumen; material: AP-attached | host: Bos | place: Iran: Karaj | collected 2018-10 | reverse complement strand
TAAATTTAGGAAATGAGATTTTAGAGCATACCGACAGCGTATCCGATTATCCTGACTTAAAGAGGATGCATCCCGATGAAGCCTTTGAAGAGGCTGAGGACTGGTATGAATGGAATAACAGTGCCTGGGCAGTAGGCACGGACCTTATAAACACCATCCGTATGGAAAAGCAGAAGATTTACGATGAGTGTTACGAGGATTTGAATGACCTTATCTCAGTAATCTGTCCCATCGAGAATGAAAAAGATCCTGTTTGGGAAAAAGGTGCAAGATCCATTATTTTGGCGGTTTGTCTTGCCATGCTGGAAGACAGTTCCAATCCAAAGCTGGAGATGACCAAAGACAAGTTCTGTTTCTATAACGTAAACAAAGCCATCAGTAACTCAGAGAATGAATATCAGGCTCTTAAGGATTACTTCCAGGGCCGTGACAAGCTCTCCAAAGCTTCAGGCTTATCAAAACAGGTTTTGGGCGCAGCAGATCAGACACTTGCTTCCTATATGAGTATAGCTCTCGATAAGCTTTCAATGTTCAACGACGAGGGTCTGTGTGCACTTACCAGTGCGACAGATATCAGACCTACCACTTTTGCAGATCAGCCCACAGCGCTGTTCCTGAAGATTCCTGATGAAAAAGATACAAGGCATGCACTTGCTGCAGTATTCGTTCTTTGTATTTATAAGGCACTCATCAAGGTTGCATCCGCAAGAGAAGACCTGTCTCTTCCAAGAAACGTGTTCTTCATTCTTGATGAGTTTGGTAATATGCCGAAGATCGAGAAGTTCGACAAGATGATCACTGTAGGACGTTCACGTAAGATCTGGTTTGAAATGATCGTGCAGTCTTTTGCTCAGCTTAAGAATGTCTACGGCGAAACCGTTGCTGATATCGTAAAAGGTAACTGTGGTATCAAGCTTTTCATCGGTTCAAACGATATGCCCACCTGTGAAGAATTCTCCAAGATGTGCGGTAATATGACTGTTCGAACCACCAGCACATCCACAGGTCTTAAGGATAAGACTAACAACATCAATGTATCGACACAGACGCAGGTACGACCGCTTATCTATCCTTCAGATCTCACGAGGCTTAACAGTGCAAAGTCCACGGGAAATTCAATTGTAGTTACTTTCAACAATTTCCCGTTGAAGACCAAATATACTCCCAGTTACAAATGTCCGCTATATGAATTTGGACAGATGGATCTTACTGAGGTCAGAAGCAATTTCTTCTTTGGCGATGATATCTATTATGATCTGGACGAAAGAAACTACATCGTCCTGGATATGAAAGATGAAGATAAAGAAGACTCCGAAGATGAAGATATAGAAAATGAAAATCTCGAGGATGAATTCGAGAATGATGACATGGAGGCCTTTGATTCTGACGACGAGGATCAGGAAGACAGCGAAGACTCAGACAATTCAAGAACAAATGTTATGGAATTCCTGGAGGAATTTGAAGACGACGAGGAAGAATCAGAGTTTTCAGAGAATTCCGAAGATTCCGAGGATCCGGAAGATGATGAGGATGCTGATTTTGAAACCATGATGGCAAGCCTTACTTCCGATATAGATGCGTTGGAAGCAGAAACAGCAAATTCAGAGTCTAATGATTCAGAGTCGGACAACGAAGAAAAAGATGATTTTGACGAAGACGATGGCGATGATGATGATGACGACGATGATGAAGATGAAGACGATGATGACGACAAAGATATTCTGATAGATCTTTTTGGGGATGATCTTGATGAAGTACTTGAAAAATACGAAAAAGAAAAGGATGAAGAGGAAAGCAATTCATAAAAGGTATAGTCGATGAAATATGAAAACTTTCCGGGAGGACACAAAAGGGTATGAAACTGAGTAAGAAAGCAATCAGATTATTAGGAGCAACCATTGCATCAGCTATGCTGATACCGGGGACCATAGTTTATGCTACATCGGGGGATGGTCTGTACAACACTTTTTCATCAATATATGGAACAGCAGCTTCAAGTGCTACTGATGCTATTGGAAGCGCAATACAGAGCGTCATTCCGGATGTGGTAAGTTCAGGCGGCAGTAGTTCCGGCGGATCAAATGGTGGTAGCCAGATCAACGGAATTCCTGTAATTACATATTACCCAATAGGACACGAAGTCACAGAGACTACGCCCACTACAACTACAACCATTACCGGAAACTCGTCCACCAGTACGCAGGTCACTCAGGGATCAACCTCCAGCAGATTTGTGCAGGACATAGCCCCCCTTGAGTCCAACCCTATAGGACCATCTGTAAACGCAGTTTCTCTCAGTGAGTCTTATCATGAGAATTATCAGGTTTATGAAGAAAGACTCGATGATATTTATGCAATTTATACCAATATCGCAGCAGGTACCATCACCAACAGACCTGTTATCTTTGATGTACCAACCGGAGTCATTGTTCGTATGACAAGGGATGGAAAAGAAGTAGCATTTAAGAACAAAGAGAAGATTGAAAAAGAAGGAACCTATGTAACCTATTTCTATGTTGAAAAGGATAGCATCGAGCAGATGCCGGCCTGGGCTCAGACCGTAGACAGAGCAACCTTCTCCTTCCGTATTCAGTATACGGCCCTTGATGGAACCAAGCTTGATGCTCAGGAAGTATCTGAGCTGGAGTCCTTTGCTGATACAGTAAATGAAACTCAGCAGACAACCACCGTGGAAGAGCCTCGTACCACTGAGGAGCCTAAGGAAGAAGAAAAGCCTGAGGAAAAAGAAGAAGAAAAGAAATTTGAAGGAGTTGTAACCAACACCAACGCTCTTAACTGCGAGTACGATTCCTCTACAGGCTATTACAAGAATACTCTTTTAACCGGAGATTCCTTCTATTCAAATATACCTAACGGCATGATCACCAACAGATCTGTATTGTTCAACACAACAGATAAGATCAGATATGAGCTCTACAAAAATGGTGAGAGTATCGAATACAAAGCCGGAGATTATATAAAAGAGGACGGTGCTTATGTCCTTATTCCAGTAATCGATAACATCGAATATGAGGGATACTATAGAACAACAAGACCTATGGTCAGATTCAGAATATTGAATGGACCTACATCAGAAATGGCAACTATGTCAGCTCCATTTGGAATGAGCGTTAACGCTGTAAGATTTAATGGCGAAAACGTGACAGATGCAGCTCTGATTTCTCCTAACGTAATCAGCATGCCTGAAGACGGAAACTGGGAAGTAGACTTGTTCGACGGTGGCGGCTCAGTAACCACAAAGATTACAAGAGATACAAAAGCTCCTGTAGTTACCGTTGTTTCACAGCCTAATCTCGCTGAGATCACTTATGGCGATCAGGACGAAGTTTCCGAAGTAATACTTACAAGAGGAGAAGAAGTAGTATCAGAGGGTGTTCTTATTTCTAAGGTTACTAATGCCGGCAGGTATGTGCTGAAAGTAACTGACAGAGCAGGAAACACAAGCGTTAAAGAGTTCTCTGTCCAGTACAGAATCAATGCCTACGCGGTTTTGGCAATAATAATGGTGATAGCGATTGCTCTGGGAGTCATTATTCTGCTCCGAAGAGCGCAAACCAAAGTGAGGGTAAGATAATTTATGATACCTGTTTCTCTAAGTTTTTTATCAGTAATGGAAGATTTGCTTGCTGATATTTTCAACGAGTATTTACTGCCGGTTCTTATGATCGCATTTGACTTTTGCTGGGATCTGGTTGCAGGTCTTCTCATGGCATTTGTATATCACATTTTCTTTGACCTGTATGTGATACTCCTGAAGATTTTGCTTATCTTAGAGAGAATTTTTGATGTCTTTTCCTGTAACACCGGCGTATACGCCATGCAAAATGGCGAGATGGTGCCGACTTCGGGCTATGTTGACGTATCCCAGAACTACTCCCTTCTTGATGTACTTATGAAGAGTGAAGTAGTGGTCAATGCCGTTCTTGGAATGACGGCGGGGGCCTTTGTATTGTGCTTTATCGTCACTCTTTTCTCAGTGGTTAAATCCATGGGAGAAGGAATCGGCGAGATGAAAAGACCTGTGAGCCATGTGCTCAGGCAGACTTCAAAGGCATGCCTCACCTTTGCCCTTATACCTATAGTATGCATTCTGGTAGTAAGACTTTCAGGTATTGCCATAGCTTCCATAGCGGCATATATGCCCAACAACATTGAGGGCGGGTCGGACAGGATGGCTGCCCAAGTTGTCACCGAAGCTCTATCCAACAAAACAGGTAAACCTAAGCGAGGTTCCAAGCAGTCTCAGATAGAAAAAGCCATCGCTGCTTCCAAGACTGCTTCAGTAAATTCTGATACCAGAATCTGTGACCTTATCTTTTATCTGACGGTAAAAGATGCCCTGAGAAATAAAGATAATGCCAGCTACTACCTAAGTGGACAGCATTTCCAAAATACCAAGGCTACCCTGGAAGATGTGGATGTTGGCCAGATTGAATGGCTATATGCCTTCTTCGAAGTAGGTCTGGTAATGATCATCTTATTGAAACTGATAATAGAATGCATGACCAGAATTTTTATGATTCTTATTCTGTTTGTGGTGAGCCCGTACTTCGTCTCACTTATGCCCCTTGACGATGGAGCTAAGTTTAAGAGATGGAAAGAAATGTTCGTGGCCTTTACCATAGGCGTTTTCGGACCGATTCTGTCAATGCGTCTGTACCTGGTATTACTTCCTTATGTAGTAACATCTGACAGCCTTGATCTGGGGCTTGCTATTGAGAACTATGTAAAGTGGAGCAACGCCATAGACGAATTTGTGGGATTTAACGGAAACCGTGTAGGAATAGCTACGGAACTCTTCAGATTGTTCTTTATCGCTGCCGGTGGTTATGCTGTATATAAGAGCCAGAATCTTATGCTGGATCTCATCAATCCGGAGGTATCCAGATTCCTGGCTGCATCCTCTACTCCTGTTGACAGGATACTTGCAGGCACAGCAGGAAAAGTTCAGCGCGGTGCCGTTAAGGGATTGAAGGCCCTTGGATTAGTAGATAATAAGAACCAATCCGGTGGAGGAGGTGATCAGGGATGATGACTTTCGTACAACTTGGATGGATTCAGGATGCCATCAATTATGTTTTTGATAAGCTTTTAAATCCTATCTTTTCCTGGATTTCAGAATTTTTGTCAGGCGCTTTTGAATGGCTGTTTAACTCACCTCTTGGTGCGATTTTGGAAGCCTTTGCTGAAGTTGTTGTTGAAATAGCTGCCAAGTTAATAATGATAGCTTTGGGCAGATTATTCTACAGGATTGAGGTTTGTTTCCTTAATATCGTAGATATGCTTCAATGCATCTTTAATATTTTTTCAGGTACTCAGGCCATTACTGATAAAAACACAGGTACAACAGGGTCTCTTTTGTATGTTATCGCCAGAAAAGACTTTGTTTTGACTACCATGATGCTGGTAATGGCAGTGTCGGTGGTTCTTTGCGTGAGTTTCTCCATAGTAGCCACCATTAAATCCATTGGAGATATGGGTGGTCAGGGTTCAAGGTCTGTGGGACAGGTCCTTAGGAAAACCGCTCAGGCCATGCTGAGAATGATCATTGCTCCCGCTTTGGGACTATTTCTAATTCTCCTGGGGGATGCAGTAATGACAAGCATTTCCAGAGCCATGACCATGGACGACAACGTGACCATTGCAAGATCGATTTTTACTATTTCTACGTTGGATGCGGTAGATGAATTTTTGGGTGCCGTGGATAAAGACGGCATTAAGGTCAAAGATGACATACTGCTGGCATATAACTATAGTACAAGACCTGATTATCTGGCTAAACATCCCGGGGCAGCTTCTGACTACGGACTGACTGACAGATTCAGAGAACCTTTTTATACAGGAAAAAAAGATTACAGCAAAGCTGCTGATGTGGATCCCACCTTCGATTACACAAGAATTAACTATCTTGTGGGAATAGGTGCGTGCCTCCTATTCATATTTATTTTGGGAACAGCCATGTTTGTGCTGGTCAGCAGGATTTTTGACGTGCTGGTTCTTTTGATAATAGAGCCATTTTTCATAGCTACAATGCCCATTGATGACGGCGAACACTTCCAGAAATGGGAGGATATGTTTATAGCCAAGCTATTTTCGGGCTATGGAATGGTAGTTGCAATGTACCTCTACCTTCTTATTTCATCTCTTGTTTTTGGCGGAACATTCTCTTTTACGCCGAGAGACGGAATGGGAGATGTCATGATGGACATGCTCATGAAAATTATCCTTTTGGTAGGCGGAGCAGCTACAGTTATGACAGCAGGCCCGCTTGTTACATCTATTCTTAACAGTGCAGCGGCAGGCCAGGAGTCTGAAGCATCCGCAGCAGGCAGTGCTTTCACCGGAACTATGATGGATATCGCATCAAAGCCTCTTAGATATGCAGGTGGTAAAGCTGTAGATGCAGCTACTGACTATGTTTTAGACAAAATGATGAGTAAGTCAGATACAGATAGTGAAATGGCACAAAATTTTGTCAAAAATTCTAATTCGAGTGGAAATAAGTTTAACGGGACCAAGAAAGATAAATAATAAACATTAAAACATAAAGGAAATTCTTAAAATGAGAGTTATTCCAAAAAAGACCAATGTAAGACTTGAGCTATTTCCCGGGCTGGAAGTTGTTGATGTGGCAGTGGGCGCAATTGGTGCGGCGCTTACAGTCATGTTACTTATGGCCAATATTCCATGGCATTTTGCGCTGGCTTTTGTGGTGGCAGCCATCACCGCAGCGCTGATAATTCCGGTGGATGATGACAAAGGATATCTCATGCTCATTTATTTTCTGAGATATCTGGGAAGACCCAAGACCTTCAAAAAGAAAGGAAGTAATCCGGACGCCAAGAGCGGTCTGACTGTTGAAGATATCACCGCTTTTACCGGAATAAACGACAAGTTTATTGAATATGGTACAGAGTACAGTGCCACCGTCGTTTATGTTCCTTCGGTTGAATTCAGATTCTATACAGAGACACGCCAGAACAACATGATAGACAGAGTATTCGGTGGAATACTCAGAACTGCGGCAGAGGAAGAGCAGATACTGCTGGTTAAGCTGGATAGACCTCTTGTATACGATGAATGCATGGAAAACGAGGAAAAGAAGATTAAAGAGCTTGAAGAAGCTTACATGAATGGTCTTCTTTCAAATGATGAGTTGACTGTAAGGGTCGGAATTGTTCACGACAGAATTGAGCAGCTTCGCAACATGAACTACAAGGAAAAGGTTTATCAGCCCTTCCACTATGTAGTATTCGTTCACAAGGACAGAGAACTCATTCAGAGCCAGGCAGAAAACTGTGTTACCCAGTTTAATCAGAACAATATGGAAGCCAAGCAGTTAAAGGGAAAAGAGCTTGCTATCTTCCTGAAATATAACTATGGAATGACTTTCGATGAGAGAGAAGTTGATAATCTGAAGCCGGAACAGTACATGGATTGGATTCTTCCGGACAGGATCAAGTTTACCACCAGACAGGTCTGGTACGACGACCTCATCACTCATCAGTTCAGACTCAGGGATTATCCTGTAGCAGTAGGAAATGCCTGGGCTGCAAATATGTATAACGATGTTGGAACCAAAGTAGTCATGAGAATGACACCTGTTGAGAGAGCAAAGGCCATCAGGCAGATAGACAGGTCTCTGGAGGAACTTCGAAGTCAGCACAACGAAACAGGCCGAGCCTCCAAGATCATCGATCTGAATACTCAGATCACCGCCCTGGCCAGAGTGCTTCGTCTTTTACAGGGTGAAAACGAGATGCTGTTTAATGTAAATACCTATGTTCAGGTAAATGATTATAAGCTCTCGGAGGCCACCAGAAGCGGAGTAAAGACAAAAGCTTCTGACATAAATGTTCTTAAGAAAGAAGTAAGAAGGCAGCTTGCTGAGGAAGGCTTTAAAGTAACCGATATGTTCATGCAGCAGTTTGAAGGTTATGTATCAGCTTCCTTCGGCGGATACGATGCTTTTGAAAAATATGAGAGAGGAATACATTCAGGTTCCATTGCAGCGGCATTCCCCTTCGTATTTAAGAGTCTTAATGATAAAAACGGTATTTACATTGGAGAATCTGCAGGCGTTCCTGTATTTATTGACTTCTTCAAGAGAAATTCCGAACGAGTTAACTCCAATACAGTCATCATCGGTAAATCAGGTTCAGGTAAATCCTACGCCACCAAGTCAATTCTTGCGCAGCTTGCTGCAGAGAATTCCAAGATATTCATCCTTGATCCCGAGAATGAGTATACCAAGATGGCAAAGGGACTTAATGGTAAGGTTATTGATGTAGGAAGTGCTACTCAGGGAAGACTTAATCCCTTCCATATAATCACATCTCTTTCTGATGATGAGGAGAGTGGCAATGATACCTTCGGAAATGAGACTGCAGTCAGCTTTTCAACCCATCTGCAGTTCCTGGAAGAGTTCTACAGACAGATTTTACCGGGTATCAGCAATGACGCTCTGGAACAACTCAACAATGTCACAGTTCAGATGTATGAGAGCAAAGGAATTGATGAATACACGGATCTGTCCAAGCTAAAGCCGGAAGATTATCCTACCTTTGATGATCTTTATGACAAGATCCTGAACGATTATCAGATGACCAAGGGTGATTATTCCAAGAATAACCTGAGAATCCTTACCAATTACATCAGCAAATTTGCCACCGGTGGAAGAGATTCCCAGCTATGGAACGGCCCGGCATCGATTTCTACGGATGAAAACTTCGTAGTATTTGATTTCCAGTCTCTTTTAGCCAATAAAAACGGAACTGTAGCTAATGCTCAGATGCTTCTGGTTCTGAAGTGGCTTGATAACGAGATAATCAAGAACCGTGAGTACAATATGGCTTACGGTGCCAATAGAAAAATAGTGGTTGTTATTGATGAGGCCCACGTATTTATTGATGAAAAGTACCCGATAGCTCTGGATTTCATGTTCCAGCTGGCTAAGCGTATCCGAAAGTACAACGGTATGCAGATAGTCATCACTCAGAACGTCAAAGACTTTGTGGGAACTGAGGAACTTGCAAGAAAGTCAACAGCCATCATCAATGCCAGCCAGTACAGCTTTATTTTCCCGCTTGCTCCAAATGATATGACAGATCTGGTTAAGCTCTACGAAAATGCCGGTGCCATAAATGAAAGCGAGCAGGATGACATCGTCAATAATGGACGAGGTCGCGCTTTCGTAATTACATCTCCGTCCGAGAGAACCAATGTAAATATCATCGCCGGAGAAGGAATAGAAGAGCTCTTTACAATGTAAAAGATATATTTCAGGAGGATATGAAAAAGTGGAAAAAGTAAAAGAGATTTTGAGCAATCTCAAGCAAAGATTAAGCGATGCCTTCGGGGGAAGGATCTATATTCCAATAGCCATTGCAGTGGCTGTACTGATACTGATAGTTGTTGCCATAGCAGGACTGACCTCAGGGGGAGGCAAGAAATCTGCAGAGACAGTATCTCCGGGAATGCTGACTGTAGCTATAGTCAGTGCCGAAGACAGATACGCATATCATGACAAAAACGGCAATCTTCTCGGAATCGAGCCTTCATACGCAACTGCCCTGGCAGAGGCAGAAAACCTCACAGTAAAGATTGTAGAAGTAAAGGATGCACAGGAAGCAATCTCTCTTCTTGATACCAAAGCAGTAGATGTTGCTTTTGGCAGAATTGCTTCTTCCAGTCAGTTAAGTGGATACAGCATTTCCAACAACTATGGAAACAGTGGTCTGTTCATGATCACAGCTCTTCACGATTATACAGATTCTCTTAATCTTATGACGGGCTATTCGGTTGGAATCATGAATAATGTTAAGCCACTTTCCACTGCAATAAATAACATTGATTATGTTTCAGTTAAAGACTATGAGAACGCTTTGACACTTGGAGAAGATATTGCCGGCAGAGTTATAAGCCTTGGAGTCGCCAGCGAGAGAGACGCCATAGGGCTCATTAAAAATTTCCCCAACGCCCTTCAGACACAGGAAATCGCAGGCGGTCCAACAGAATACTATGTAGCAGTATTCCCCATAGGTGGAT
>JAEEGF011398052.1_pt1 | contig 10068 bp, 10 predicted proteins | sample 9134171 | NCBI WGS metagenome assembly JAEEGF01 (sample SAMN16246542, study PRJNA631951) | gut metagenome | biome: gut microbiome; feature: rumen; material: AP-attached | host: Bos | place: Iran: Karaj | collected 2018-10 | reverse complement strand
CTCGTTGGGACAATTCAAAGAAAAACGGCCTGCGCTCGGCTAGATTGGACACATTGGAAATGTTTGTTTGTCTATCCTCTTCATCAGGAAGGAATGATGCAAAAAAAAGGACTACGGACTACAAGGACGAAAAGGATTGTCCTTATAGTCCCCATAGTCCGTAGACCTTTCATCAGTAAGCGTCCGTGCTTATCCGTGACAGGATTAATGCATGACGACCTTGACGGCCTTTTCACCTATCTTCACGATGACAACAGTTCCAGGTGTGAGAGTTGTAGCGATGGTTGCCTTGCGGTCAACAGCTGTGGCCGAGCCAACCAGCATTCCGTCCGTGGTGTAGACCGACACCATTGTATTGTTGCCCACGCCTTCTACGGTAATCACCCCACCATGACTCTTGACAAGCACGGGAACGGCAGGAATCTCCATCATCTCCGTGGCTACTCCCTGAACCGGCTCGGAGTCTATCCAGCATAATATTGCTGTGGCGGTTTTCGAAGGAGTATATCCTTCCTTCGTGGCATAGACGGTTATATCGTAAGCAACACAAAGGTCGATTTCACTGGTATTATAATCGCCCATATCAGCAGAACTGATGTTCGACTTGAACTCCACATCCTCCGTATCACAGGCAAATACTACCTTACCCTCCACATAGCTGATGGTTGGGATTGCGCAGGGTACGGGAATGTCGCCCAGCATGTTCTTGAAGTTCTTCCAAGGTTCTGCGTTCTTGTAGGCATTGTAAGATGACGAGACTACATGAAGCGTGGCATTGCCGATATTCGAATTGTTGAAGGCATTCGAAGCAGTTGTCGGTACATCTAAAGGCAAACAATACATATCTATCAAGCCTGTGCAACCGCGGAAGGCGTAGGCTCCCACTTCGCTCACACCCTGCGGAATGGTAAATGTCGTTAGGGCCTTGCAGCCATAGAATGCATACGCACCAATGGAAGTAATGTTTTCCGGAAGTGACACCGATGCAAGATTACTACAACCCATAAAAGCATTGTCACCGATAGCTGTCAGCCCCGTAAAGTATTGCAGTTCATCAAAAGAGGTTATATCCGTATTGTCTGCGAATACCTCACCCAAATCCGTCACCGCCGCTGCTTCTACATAGCTCAACAAACCATTCCTGTCTGTATCCCAATTGACCATACAAAGTGCCTGTACGTCAGGATCTTCAAAAGAAATCGGGTGTTCTTCATTTCTAAGAGCAACAATATTTCTAAAACCACTCCATGGCGCAGAATTTCTATAATTATCAATGACTGATGCAGGCACATGAAGAGTGGCGTTGGAATTGTTATTGTCAAAAAAATTGCTGCTTGTTGTTGGAACAGCTTCTGCGAAGCAATAGAAATCCGTGATTTTTCTGCAACCTATGAAAGCCTCATCGCCGATGGATTTCACGCTGTTGGGGATAGTGACGGAGGTCAGGCCGCTGCAATAACGGAATGCCCAATCGTCGATGTATGTCACACTGTTAGGAATGATGACAGAGGTCAGGCTGTAGCAATCACAGAAAGCTGCAAAGTAGATGGATTTCACGCTGTTGGGGATGGTGACGGAGGTCAGGCTTTGACAAAAATAGAAAACCTCAGAACCGAGGTATATCACACTGTTGGGGATGGTGATGGAATTTAGATTGCTGCAATTAGAGAAAGTACCATTGCCGATGGATGTTACGCTCTCGGGAATGGTGACGGACGTCAGGCCATCGCAATCCCAGAAAGCTCCATTGCCAATGGAATTCACGCTCTCGGGGATGGTGACGAAGGTCAGGCCGAGGCAAGCTGAGAAAGAACCACTGCCGATTGAGGTCACACTCTCGGGGATGGTTGTGGTTTGACAGCCTTGTATAAGTGTGTTCGTCGCGGTTTCGATAATAGCGTTACAGTTATTTCTTGAATCATACACTGAATTTCCGCTTTCAACAGAGATGTTGGTTAGGCCATTGCAATATGGAAAAATCCCTCTGCCGATGGAGGTGACGCTGTTGGGGATAATGATAGAGGTCAGACCGCTGCAACCACCGAAAGCAGAAGAGCCGATGGATTTCACGCTGTTACCGAAGGTGGCTGAGGTTAAGCCGCTGCAACCAGAGAAAGCATAAGAGCCGATGGAGGTCACGCTGTTGGGGATGGTGACGGAGGTCAGGCCGCTACAACCATAGTATTTGCAACTCATTGTATTTCAATTGATTTTGTTCTAAACGGTAGAAAAGTGATGGCATTGATTCTGTAGATTCAAAAAAATCCCCAGATTTAACGTTTTTAACTTTTATAAACGAGTTGCGAAGAATCCGTTAATGTCATTATATGAAGAGTATTACATGACAGTTTGTCACTAATAATGCCGTCAAAACTGACAAAACATGTATGGAAAAGAGTTATGATGAATTGGTATGAGATTTGCAAAAGTATCTACATATAATAATGTATATGCATACAAAGAAATTCAAAATATTATGTATTGATGGTGGAGGCATAAAGGGGCTTTATTCCGCTCGACTTCTTGCGAAATTCGAAGAGGTTTTTGATTGTGTGATTTCAGATCGCTTTGATATGCTTTGTGGTACTTCTACTGGAGGTATCATAGCACTTGCTGCATCCCTAAAGATTCCCATGAGTGATGTGGTGAATTTTTATCAAGAGCATGGCCCTTCCATTTTCAATGAAAGAGCAAAACATAGATTGGACGGTAGTGCATTTCTGCGCTCTAAGCAGATTGTATGTGGCGGAAAATACTCTGCGAAACCTTTGCGTTCTGCTCTTGAGAGTGTTTTCGGAAATCGGACAATTGCAGAGAGTAATAATTTCCTGTGTATTCCAGCCTATAACACATTGACCGCAAATCCAAGAGTCTTCAAAAAAGACTATGACAATTTCACAGAGGATGATCGCAAAAGTTATGTTGATATAGCATTGGCTACTTCTGCTGCACCTACATACTTACCCGTTATGGAAATTGAAGGAGACCAATTTGTTGACGGAGGATTGTGGGCAAACAATCCTATTCTTGTGGCTTTAACAGAATACTTGTATAAGTTCGCGCAGGATAAGCGCTTTGACGGACTCGAAATCCTTTCAATAAGTAGTTGTCAGAAAACGAAAGGAGAGAAACATCATAAGTTGAATAGGGCCTTTATTGATTGGTCTGATACGCTTTTTGATGCATATTCTATCGGTCAGTCGAAATCAACAATGGTTTTGTTGTCCAAACTGAAAGGATTTTTGTCATTCCCATTCGATTTTCACCGAATTGAGAACATACCTTTATCTCCAGAACAGGATAAAATAATCGATATGGATAACGCAAGTGAAGCCTCTATGAAACTTCTAGTAAAAATAGCAGATAATACGGCTATGAACGAAAAAATGCATCCAGAGATTGCCCATTACTTCAAAACATATAAAACAATGAACCCAAAAGACTATTAATATGGCAAATAATCATGAACAGTTTAAGGCGTTTCACGATGCTATAAAGGCAACTTCAACGCGACGCAAAACTCTTAAAAAGAACCGAGATGCATTGAGAGACAAAATTAAAAAGTATTTCAAAGATAATCATAGCGATTATATTCAACCGACCTTTTATTGGCAGGGGTCATATGCTATGCACACGCTACTTAACCCAATTAAGGACGAAAATGGCTTAGGCGCATTTGACCTTGATGATGGAGTATATTTTGAAAGCGATGACATAAATGACCGCAAGTCAATTGACTGGTATCATCAGGAGGTATACGAAGCGGTAAAAGATCATACAGAGAATGGGGCTGATGATATCGATCCTTGTGTTAGAGTGCAATATGCCGATGGTCATCACATAGATCTCGCTATCTACTTTTTGCATACTACCGAGGATAAGACTATGCTTGCGCATAGGCTTGAGCCATGGCATGAATCCAATCCAGACGAAATGATTGCTTGGTTTAGTGACGAATGTAAAAGCAAGACAAAATTCAGAGAACTTGTACGTTTCATGAAGGCATGGTGCGAGTACAAGCGAAGCGAGGGAATTAAGATGCCAAGTGGTTGTATTATGTCAATGCTTACTTCTGAATATTATCAATGGAATGATGAGAACCGTTATGACATCGCCATGCGAGACATACTGAAGAATATGTATGACAATCTCAGTAAGGAGGGACATTTTCATTGCTGGCGACCAGTTGAACCTGGTGAAGACTTATTTGACAACTACACAAAAGGCAGAAAAGATACCTTTTTAAAAGAACTTAAATCATTTAAGGAGGATGCCGAGATGGCTATAGCCAGCAAGAATCAACATGACGGATGTGTTAGATGGCAAAAACATTTCGGAGACAGGTTCAGTTGTTCAACGGCCAAAGATGTTGACGAGGATGCCTCACAGCAGAGATTCTCAGGTACGATAAACAAAAACAGCCAGTATGCCTGATGTTGTAACTGTATTGGAAACCTGTTATATTGAACTTTCAAAAGAATACGATATAGAAAAGGTTAATAGCATTCCGAGACTGGAGCATTTACCCCAAGCAAGTATTTGGAAAGTTCAAATACCTGCGTTGGTGTCGGGTAAGGCCGAAGACATAGAGGCTTATATCCGATTTTCCAAAGACTTCCCATATTCAATGCCATGCGTGATTATACCAGATGACAGGTTCAGATACCTGCCCCATATATCTGTGAAAACACGCAAACTGTGTTTGTATGAGGATGGTGAGGTATATGATGCAGAGAATATTGAAGGAATAATACGTGACAATATCGACAGAACGAGAAGGTGGATTGAGAAGTATTACGGTCGAGACAACTCCGATGAATATGTTAAAGAAATTAGAAGTTACTGGAATGAAGAATATGATGGAGAAAATAATGTAGATGACCATTGGATTATGTTAGGCGATAGACCAACAGAAACCTGTGAAATGAAAGGTGTAGCTTATGTCGTAAAGAACCTAAATGATGGCAGTAAGTACGTAAAGAATGTTGTTGCATTTGATGAGGACGATAAGACATTAGCAAGTCTCAAGCTGCATCATAATACGAAAGACATTTCTGTTCTATATATTGCGTCTTTACAAATACCCGATGTGCCTCCATTTTGCATGACGGGCCAAGAAATGATAGATAGGATAAGTGATGATGAAGACCGAAAGACGTTCAAAAAATACCTCAACCACGTTAAGAATGTGAATGTACTCTTTCCAATAGGATTGAATTATGCCATAGGTGGCATCTGTATACACGACTTGAAAGTGAACAGAAACGGCTATCGGAAAGGAACACTGACCTCATTTAAGGTACTGACATCTTTTGAAAACAAAAATAAGAAACTTGACAGGCTATATGCTTCGGTATATTCTAGTCAACGTATTGCCGAACGGACTGCTGGAGAAATAATGATGGAGAAGCGTTTTATTGTAGCCGGGCTTGGCAGCATAGGCAGTAACCTATGCTACTTTCTTAACGGTTACAATAATGCTACATTTGCCCTGACAGACAGAGATTGGCTAACAGTTGATAATATTGGACGCCATCTACTCGGCTTTGAGTACATTGGCCAGTACAAGTCGCATGCCGTTGCACGCCACCTACAGCAATACAGACCAGATAGGAAAGTACAAGCATTACTAAAGAACCTACAGGAACTGAAGGAAGAAGAAATCAACAAAGCCAGTGCTATATTTGTTTGTACTGGCGATATTATGTCAGAGAAATGGCTGTTTAGCCAAATGGCTGAAGGAAATATAAGAAAACCAGCTTTTATACTTTGGCTGGAACCTTACGGAATATCTGGCATCATGATATATGTTAATCCAGAAGATGAAGAGTCTGTTAAGCGATTGAGAGAAAAAGCCAATGACAACTTTATGAGTTATTGCATGGTAAAGCGAGAAGAATATGAAGATGGAGAGAGACTTACGAAGCATGATGCTGGGTGCAACGGCAGTTATTCGCTGTATTCTGCCAATGATGTGTCCATGTTTCTCTCTTCAATGTTCCATATTATAGACAAATTATTAGAAAAGCCGTCAGAATCAAAATGTTACCGATGGGTAGGAAACACAAATATAGCAATGGAAAAAGGCGTAAACCTTGTGTCATCGTTGGGGGTGTCAAAAAACACTTTGCAAGAACTGCCAGTGTAAATGTTGACGATTATCACTTCGAAATAAAACAAGAAGTAGTCAATGAATTGAAAAGCAATGCTCAGTGTGAAGGCAATGAGCTTTGTGGAGTACTGATGGGGTCACAGGTTGGTCATAACTACTATAGAATAAGTAAGATTTCGCCACCATGTGTTAGAAGCCACACCCGTTGTGGCTGTGAGCGAGATGCTGCAATGGCGAATCAATTTATTGAAGAAGACTACAATCAGTCCGAGCATACGCGTTTCTATATTGGAGAGTGGCATACCCATCCTGAAGATAATCCCACACCATCGGCAATCGACTATAGCTCTATTAAAGACAATTATCAAACAGCGTCACTTGTGGTGCCATTTTTGCTTATGATTATAGTAGGAACAAAATCTTTCCATATAAGCATATATGATGGCGATAAGTTTGTAAACGTAGAACCAGAGGTGGTGTGACGAAACGAAATATTTTGACAAAACAATGAAAAATATAACACGGTTTTTACTTAAACCAACAATTGAAGCCATTTATGACATACTTCACATGGAGAACTGTAAGGTAAATGGCATCGCTGGTGTGCCAGATAGAAACAAGTTGAGTATAAGTCCTGGGCACATTGACTTAGAGTTCGATGAAACTTTTCGAGCAATGCATGCGAGTACATATATAGAATACTTACCGGAAATTATGATAGAAACGGCTAATGGCACATACAAAATACCGCAACATACAGCTCAGTTTGAAGGTAGTATTACGATGGGAGGTGAGGAGAAACAACATTTTGATATGCGGTTCAATAAGCTCATTCAATCGACTCTGGTTGAAGGGTGTCCTTATTTTTGGCGTTTTATTTATCCAATTAGTAACAATGAATGGTTCATGAAGATAAAAGCTTTGCCATACGCTGATGATTTTGGAACGCAACATTTCTTTAACTTAATAACAGCGGATTTGGAAGGTCATAAAATGAACCTTTATTCGAGTAATGTTGATAACAACCACTGGATGATTGTTGAATCCACAGAACCAATTACATATGAGGAGATGGATCATAGGGTGATGTCTATCATTATGGCACTTGGCTTCGTAATCGGCAAGAGGTACGGTGATTATTGTTTCCATGTGGCCAGTGTTGAACCGACTTTCTCAAAAATAGAAGGAATTGAAGCCTTGTCGTTAAAGGAAACGAGATTTTGTCCATTCAAGATACTACAGCCCAATAGTAATTTGATGGTGGAATGGTTGCGCCAATTTGATTATCAGCAATATGCTTTGGACGAGATTCAATGCACATCTGAAAATGGTACCAAATGGTTCTATGAAGAAGATGCTTCTGTTACAATAGAGGCATTTAGCAAACTTGCTCAACTATGTTATAAGACGAATGATATGCTATTGGCAACCAGTATGTTGATAGACGGTAGTTTGATGAACATAGAGTACCAAAAGCCGTTCTTCCATGTTGCTTTGGAAACTATAACATCTGCATTGATAAAAGAAGATGAGTTATTATTACCACCGACCATGCCTCAAGAATATTATATGCAAGAAGTTGTCCCAAGGTTGCTAGATGCGTTGAAGGGCATTATGAACCTACCGGAAGAGGCTTTTTGGATATTTTCGCGGCGCATAGAGCATAACCTAAATTCCGCGCCAAATGCGAATAAACTGGAAATTTGTTTTTCCAAATATGGATATATGCTTACAAGGGAGGACAAGTTGGCTATTAATAAGCGTAATTCTACTTTCCATGGTCATCTAACGAGTGAGAATATACCCCTATGGGAACAGCAAAGTGAATTGCTTGCCATGAGTTTGCGATTGCATAAGCTTTGTTCAATCCTCCTATTGAAAGAAGCAGGGTTTACTGGCAAAGTTCTTAATAATGAAGTTTTGTTTGGCATTAAAGATGCTTGTGAACGAAAGGAGCATATTTATCTTGACATATAAGATTACGGATATATTCAAAACTCCTGATTGTGTTGCTATTTGTCAAACAGCTCCTCCATCGTGATAGGTATCGGTGATATTTCTGAATACATATTCTCATGGAGTCCGTACGTTGTAACAAGGCTTACTTGAACACCACCTTTATGCCCTGTCTCCTTCTGGAAGGTTTCCATTCGACGGACAATGTTTCTATACTCTTTCTCATCAAGAGTATAATCGTCCTTGGAGTATTTCATTTCACAGATGGTCACGATACCGTCAGCACGATCTATAACCAGGTCAATCTGAACGGCAGGTTGGCTGTTCTGACTGCGCCATGCATAGTATTCATGTCTGATGGCATCAAGACGTAAACCATGTATAATCTGCCTTACATGCCATAGGCACACACGTTCAAAAGTCAGTCCATACCAATTGTTTTGCTCTGGAGTACCGAGTGTGTTGCGCCAAAAATGTTCATCTGTCACTCTGCGAGTACCAAACCGATAGTGGAATAAGGAAAAGAAATCGACAAGCTGATAGATGCCATTCTTCTGTAATGTGCCGTTATTATATCTGCGTACAAAGTCACAATGCTCCAGGTCATCCAACATGTCACTAAGATGACCATTATCTGGAATCTTCAATTCATTTGCTATTTCTGTTCGAGTGTATCCGTCACGATGTGTACTGAGCAAGCGTACAATTTCCATGTAAGACTCAGCATTCTTAAACAAAGAGTTGAAGAGCCTTTGATATTCATTTTCCAATTCTGGCTCAGCGGAAAAGAAAAGCGTATCTATGTTGTCTGGAACATTCTTCTTTGGGTCAAGCAAACTCAAATAATAAGGAACACCACCAAGGACCATGTACGCCTGCAACACTGCAATTCTTGGCCAGCGGAATTTTCTGCTTTTGAGATATTCTTCTGTTTGCCCAAGAGAGAATGGACGGAGATGCATGGTGTGAGTAGCACGTTTATGGAGTCCAGCTTTATTATTAACAATATTACGCATCATCCACGATGTTGCAGAGCCGCACACAACAAAGTATATATTGTCAATCCATGAAGCACGGCTATTCCAGAACAAGTCTAATGCTTGAAGAAATCCTGAGCGATGAGTATCAAAACATGGCAGTTCGTCAATGAACACGACCAATCGGCGTTTGCGATTCCTGTTCTTGCGTTCTAGCAATTCTGCAAGTTGAGTAAAAGCCTCAATCCACGAAGTTGCTTTACTTCCTTTGTGACCATATCGCACCAATGCATTATGGAAAGCTTCCATTTCCGTTTCTCGCGAACCATCGATGACGCCAGTTGCATAGAAGTCAAACTGATCTTTAAAGAAACTTCGAATCAGGAAGGTCTTACCAACACGGCGGCGACCATACAATGCTATAAATTCACTCTTACCCGATTCCATATAATCGGTGAGTTTACCAAATTCTGCTTCTCTGCCAATAATCTTTTCCATCAGCTTCTACTTAATTAATGTTCTGGCATGAATGATAAAAGAATCACGTGCCTTGTCTAATTTGCTGTTGCAAAGATACAAATAATAATTGAGACCAAAAATATTTCGGGCGGAAACTTGATTTTTTTTAATGTTTCCGCCCGAAATAGAAATCCAGAATCGCCATTTACATAGCATTTATCATTTTTGTGCCCTTGAAATTATGACGTTCTTTAAAGTGTCTGCGGTTCATTATTAGTTTGCAGAGAACTTATAGCCTAGGGCGTTAATCAAAGAATACGGGCGGGAACATGCAAATTATCGCAGTTTCCGCCTGAGTTATGTCACGACTTATGGGCAAATTTCTAATCTAAGTGTTTCCTTTTTTGTGCTCAATGCTCTTCAAGAGCGATTTTTTAATCAAAACTTCACTGGAGAAAAAGCCATCAATGGTTCCTGGCTTCAAACACTCTTATGCTTCTGCCAGTTCTTCTTCTGTCAAATCTTCGACGGTAAGCCCCCAGGGCTTTAGTTTTTTGTTTATTC
>JAEEGF011349263.1_pt1 | contig 10068 bp, 5 predicted proteins | sample 9134171 | NCBI WGS metagenome assembly JAEEGF01 (sample SAMN16246542, study PRJNA631951) | gut metagenome | biome: gut microbiome; feature: rumen; material: AP-attached | host: Bos | place: Iran: Karaj | collected 2018-10 | reverse complement strand
TCGATGCCCGCTGGGGACGTATCGCCGAGGGCAATGGTGAGGATCCGTTCTTGGACAGTCGCATTGCTGAGACGCTGGTGAAAGGCTATCAGGGCAACTACGGTCCTGAGAATATGATGGCCTGCGTGAAGCACTATGCCCTCTACGGTGGGGCAGAGGCCGGACGCGACTATAACACGGTGGATATGAGTCACATCAGGATGTACAACCAGTTCTTCCCGCCCTACGAGGCAGCCGCCAAGGCAGGAGCAGGTTCGGTGATGACCTCATTCAACATCGTGGACTACATTCCCGCTACGGCCAACAAATGGCTCATCGACGACGTGTTGCGCAAACAATGGGGATGGAACGGCTTCGTGGTGACTGACTACGGCTCCATCGCCGAGATTACCAAGCACGGACTGGGTGACTTGCAGCAGGCATCGGTGTTGGCCCTGAAAGCGGGCACAGATATGGATATGTGTGCCGAAGGTTATATCAAAACACTGGAGCAGTCGCTGAAAGAAGGCAAGGTGACGATGGCCGAGATTGATCAGGCCTGCCGTCGCGTGCTCGAGGCGAAGTATATATTAGGTCTGTTCGACAATCCCTACCGTTTCCTCGACCCCAAGCGTCACGGGAAAGACATCTACACCTTAGAGCACAGACAGGCTGCCCGCCAGTTGGCTGCGGAATCGTTCGTACTGTTGAAAAATGAAAAAATTAAAACATTAAATAATGAAAGGTTGCTGCCGCTGAAGAAACAGGGGAAGATTGCGCTCATCGGTCCGATGGCCGACAACCGTATCAATATGGCTGGCACCTGGGCACCGACTGCCGCCAACGAGCGCTACGCCACGCTGAAAGAGGCGATGGAGAAGGCGCTGGCAGGCAAGGCGACGGTCAGCTATGCCCAGGGCTGTAACTTCACCAGCGACTCCACCCTGCAAAAGGACGGCGGATTCTATCGTCAGACACCTTTCAAGGATGCCGAATTGTTGAAGCGCGAGGCATTGGATATCGCCCGTGATGCCGACGTCATTGTCTGTGCTATGGGAGAGTCGGCAGAGATGAGTGGCGAGTGCAGCAGCCGAGCTACGTTGGAGATGTTCGACACACAAAGGGAACTGCTGGAGGCCCTGCTCGCATTAGGCAAGCCGTTGGTGGTGCTGAACTTTGCTGGCCGTCCGACGGTGCTCACTTGGGAGAACGATAACGTGCCGGCCATCCTGCAGGTATGGTTTGGCGGCTGTGAGGCAGGCGATGCCATTTGTGATGTGCTCTTCGGCGACAAAGTGCCTTGCGGCAAGCTCACCACCTCTATGCCTCAGGCCACAGGACAGGAACCGCTCTACTATAACTATCTGCCGACGGGAAGGCCTGTGGGCGAAGACCTGAGCACGTTCTCGAAATTCGGCAGTAACTACTTTGACGTGCGCAACGACCCGCTGTTCCCCTTCGGATTCGGCCTGAGCTATACCACTTTCGACTATAGCGACATCCGGCTCAACGGACGGAAGGCTTCCGTGACTGTCACCAATACAGGCAACTATGACGGCGTTGAGATTGTACAGTTGTATATTCACGATGTCGTAGCCAGCATCACCCGTCCTGTGAAGGAACTGAAAGGTTTCCAGCGCATCCATCTGAAGAAGGGCGAGAGCCGGGAAGTGACATTTGAGATTACTGACGACTTGCTGAAGTTCTATAACAGCAGCCTCGACTACGTGTTGGAACCTGGCGACTTTGAAATCATGATTGGCCCTGACAGCAGTCTGAAGCATTTGAAGAAGGCCGTTCTGACCGTCGAGTAAGTTAAGCCGTTAAATTGTCTTAATTATTGAAGCATTGTTCGTCGTGTTCGGCGAATAATGCTTACTTTTGTGGCTGAATTTTTGTTCACTTTAGAAATAATAATTTATGAAAAAGCAATTCTTCAGCCTTTTTAAGGCATGTGTGTGTGGAGTGATGGTGCTCGCAGGGGCAGCGTCGTGTGAGAAAATGAATGTCGAGGATGCCGAAGAGGAATCCAAGGCAAATGTCGTGCTGCGCATTGGCAGCGTCGAGCAGGTGCCGTTTGAGATGGCGCGGACGAGAGGACGTGATGTCAATGGTGTCTGTTCGCGGTTGAATTTCTTGGTGTATCAGGATGGGGAAAGAATCAGGCAGATTAGTCAGACATCGGAAGATGCGGATTTTGGCGAGGCGCAGATCCAATTACCGGAGGGAAGATTTTTCTTGGTGGTTCTGGCACATAGCAGTAGCGGCAATCCGACATCAACAAATGCGAACAAAATTGGCTTTACCAATACGACGGGGTTCACGGATACATTCTTCTACGGCGACAGTCTGATTGTGGAAAATGAGGATGTGACGCGGACGTTGGAACTGAAGCGTATCACGGCGATGGTGCGGTTTATTCCATACGATGAGATCCCATCGCAGGCAGGACGCATCCGATTCTATTACACTGGTGGCTCAGGCACACTCGATGCTGGCGACGACGGCTGGGGCGTGGTGAACTCGAAGCAGTCGCAGTGGTTCGACCTCACCCACAACGAGGAGAAATTTGAAATCTACACGATCCCTCACGGCAACAATGACGAACTGACGGTAACGGCTACGACCTATAAGGGGCAGTCAGAGACTATCGCTACGGAACGGAAGATTGAGAGCATCCCTGTCTTGCGCAACCATATCACCATTTGTCGCGGTTATCTCTTCTCACCAGTCTATCAGATGGACTACGAAATCACCATCGATGACCGATGGGCGGCGGATTCCCTCTACTTCGACTTTTGAAGAAAATTTCCAATATATTTGGTGGTTTGCGCGAATTGCATTAATTTTGCAACCGATATGGATAAGAAAGGTACTAACGACGTGCTGCGCAGGAATGTGGCGCTGCTGTCGAAAATCGGTGAGAAAGAGGCGGGTATGATGCCCGCCATAGAGGCGCCGCTGCCCTCTGTGGAGCAGGTGAAGCAGATTGTGACGCTTGTCAAGAACATTATCTTCCCAGACTATTTCAACAAGCGGCAGCCCGACGAGGCCATCCGCTCGTATTATATCGGTGTACACATGGAGGAGCTGATAACGCTACTCACCAAGCAGATTGCCCACGGACTCCAGTTCTGCGAGGACTGTGAGCAGATACGCACGAAGGCTCAGGTGTATGATGAAGCGGGACGGTTGGCCAGCGAGTTCATCGACACACTGCCCGAGATCAAACGGCTGCTCTATACCGACGTCGAGGCGATGTTCGATGCCGATCCTGCCGCCAGGAACTACGGTGAGGTGATCTTCTGCTATCCTGTGATGAATACGATGACGCACTACCGCATCGCCCATCGACTGCATGAGTTGAAAGTGCCTGTCATCCCGCGTATCATCACGGAGTTGGCCCATTCTAAGACAGGTATCGATATCCATCCGGGTGCTCAGATCGGTGAGTATTTCGCCATCGACCACGGTACGGGCGTCGTCATCGGCGAGACATCGATCATCGGTAATCATGTGACGCTCTATCAGGGTGTGACATTGGGTGCGAAGAGTTTCAAGTACGACGAGCAGGGGAATATGCTGAATATCCCGCGTCACCCGATCATTGAGGATTATGTCACCGTTTATTCCAATGCCTCGATCTTAGGGCGCATCACCATCGGACACCACTCTGTGATTGGTGGTAATATCTGGCTGACGCACTCCGTTCCGCCATATTCGCGCATCCAGCAGTCGAAGGCTATCGATGCAGGATTCCAAGACGGCGCAGGGATATAAGAAATGGCTTCCGGTTTGGAAGCCATTTCTTATTGGATTTTATTTTCCTCTGATGTAGCGGATGGGCTTTTCGACTGCTGTGGAGTCGGAAGCGCCTTCACCACGAGTGCGGGAATAGTAGGTGCCGAACCAGGAGTCGTAACCCCAATAGTTGTACCTGCCCCAGTTGGGCGATGAGGTATGAACGAGATCGAAATCGACATAATTGCCGTTGTCATAGAGCGTGCCTACGAAACGATCGTCGTTCAAACGATAGTCGGAAATCCTGAATGATGTGCCATCTTCGTAGAAGTGGATATAGATGACGCGATTATCTACAGACCAGCTGATATGGTTGGCGACGTAGTCCCAAGGGGCGTTGCTATAGTAGTCAACCCAATATCCGGTGCCGCTCGAGAAAGAGTAGGGGTCTCCATCGAAAGTGATCTCTGTATAGGTGGCGTCGTAGGTACGGCCATCATAAGAGGTTGAGATATACATGTTCCCTTTCCATGTGCCTTCGAGGGTGGAAGCGATCTGAGCGTCTTCGCAGGAAGAGAACGAGACGGCTGCTATGGCTATGACGGCCATCGTCAGGATGTTGTAAAATAACTTCTTCATAATCGTAACGTTTTAAATGTTTGATGGTGCAAAGGTAGCATCATTTGAGCCATTACGCAAGTGAATTATCCTAATCGTCGGTAGGGATTTCCCTATTCCTATTTCTGCTTCTTGCCGAACTCAGGGTCAATCTTGAGGGTGGCGGTGACGATGTAGGTAAGTGAGCAGGCCGCTATGACGATGAGAAAGAACATGGGGTAGCCGACGGCTTCCTGCAGGGCACCGGCAAAGAGTCCGGGTATCATCATCGACAGGGCCATGAAAGCGGTACAGAGGGCATAGTGGGCAGTTTTGTGCTCACCCTGACTATAATATATAAGGTATAGCATGTAGGCCGAAAAGCCGAAACCGTAGCCGAACTGCTCGATGAAGACGCAGACGTTGATGATAAACAGACTCTCAGGCAGAACATAGGAGAGGTAGACGTAGACGAGGTCTGGCAGGGTGATAGCCATCACCATCGGCCAAAGCCAGTGCTTCAGTCCGTCGCGACTGGCGACGATACCTCCGAGAATGCCTCCCAGTGTGAGGCCGATGACGCCGACGGTGCCCTGTACCAGTCCGTATTCGGCTGGCGAGAGGCCGAGTCCGCCCTTTGCAGTCGCATCGATGAGGAAGAGGGCACTAACCTTGGCGAGCAGTCCCTCAGGCATGCGGTAGAAAAGCATGAAGCAGATGCCTGCCCACACTTGAGGTTTCTGGAAGAAGGTCTTCAGCGTGTGCCAGAACTCCTGCATTATCTGTCGGCCGTGCATCTTCTCGATGCCTTTGTCTTCAGTCGGACGCGGCAGGATATAGTGGTGCCACAGCCAGAAGGCGATGAAGAGGCCCGCCATGCCGTAGAACATCAGGCTCCATGAGTATTTTATGTTGCGGGTGACAACCTCGAGGTTGCCTGCCAGCATCACTAAAAGCCCCTGGCCGACGATGGTGGCGATGCGGTAGAATGTGCTGCGGATGCCCACGAAGTAAGCCTGGGCGTGCTGTTCGAGACCGAGCATATAGAAGCCGTCGGCAGCAATGTCGTGGGTGGCACTGGCAAAGGCCATCAGCCAGAAGAACGCCAGTGATCCTTGCAGCCAATAAGGGGCTGGGATGGTGAACGCGACACCGCCGAGGGCTGCACCGATGAGCAGCTGCATGACGACAATCCACCAGCGTTTAGTCTTGATGATGTCGATGAACGGACTCCATAGGGGCTTGATGACCCACGGAAGATAGAGCCATGATGTATAGAGGGTGATGTCGGTGTTTGACAAACCGAGACGTTTATACATGATGAGTGAGATGGTCATCACGGCCACGTAGGGCAGGCCTTCTGCGAAGTAAAGGGTGGGCACCCAGGCCCAGGGAGACTTTTTATTCATTGAATTGATAGTTGTTAATTGACAATTGGAAATGATGATTATTCATAGAGTTTGCTGATTTCGGCGTGGCGGTAGTAGAAGAGCAGGATATCATCGTAGGTCTTGCCGGCCTCGCCCATGACGGCAGCACCAATCTGACAGAGACCGACACCGTGTCCCCAACCCTTGCCGTGGAGCGTGAATATTCGCTCGTTTTGGCCGTCGTTCAGACCCTTCCCGGCCTCCCCTGACTCAGGGGAGGAGATGGTTACCTCGAAGGCAGAGGAAAGCAGATGGGTCTCGCTGAGGGCGCGACGGATTTCGAGCTCCTTGCCGATGGTGAGTGTCTTCTTTGAGCCAACAATCTTCAGTTTCCAGATACGGCCGCTCTTGCCTCGCTCCAAAGGGATGAGATCCTCGATGGTACCGAAGTCGTCTTTCAACTTGCGGTTGACAAGCTCGGAGAGTTGTTCCTGCGTGTATTCCACCGTCCAGCGGTAGAAGTCGGGTGTCTCCTGGTCGTACTCCTTCATGACCTGCGAGAGAATATGCTTATCGCTGGTGTTGCACCAGGGGTCGTGGATGCTCTCGAGGTAGGGCTTAGGCGTGTCTTCCCAACAATATTGGAATTCTTCCGTCTCGCCGCCACAACACTTTGAGAAACGCGCATCGCAGATTTCACCGTTGTAAGAGAGCACCTGTCCGCGAGTCTCGCTGACAGCCTGTTCTGCTTTCACACGATTACCGCCGCCGATGCCTTGATAGCGCTGGCAGTGGTCGTCGGCACAGACGTCGAATATGGTATGGTCTTCACGGTCATACCAACGGATAATCTCGTCGTCTTTCTTGATGAACGAGAAGAAATTGTCTGCTCCGCTGTCGAGGCGGCGACGCTTCTCCATCTGTGCCAGGAGCCAAGAACGGGAGATAACCGCATGGGCCTTGAGAAACTCAATGGAGGCGGTGGGAGACATCTCACTGGCAATGACACTCGTCAAGTAACGCTCTACCGGCAGTTCGTTGATAGCAACGATCTTGTCGGCCTCGACGACGATGCGCAGCGTACCTTCAAACTCTTGTGTCTCCTTGCGCTCCCAATGGAAGTCGACGCCGATGGTGACATCGCTGAGTGAGAATGTGGCGTCTAGTGCCTGCGGCGTAAAGGTGAGTTCACGGTACTGCGTGCCTCGCCACAGGATACCACCCTCAGAGAACTCGACGGTCTGCGGACCAGTAATCACTTCACCCTTAGCGACATAGGCCTGATTGAGTTGGAAGTCAATCTTCTCAGCCGTGACGATGCCGACGGTGACGGTAGGTTCCTTTGAATTTTGAGTTTTGAAGTTTGAAGTTTGTGATTTGTCCTGAAGGCGAGCAATGACCTGCTGCAGCTGTTCCTTCGAGAGTGACACCTCGTTGAGGATGCTGAGGGCCAACTCTGGCGTGAGACGCTCGAAGTCCTCCTGTCGGGGGGTGATGATAAGACCTGCCATATCAAGGGCTCCCGGCGAGATGATATACTGGTCTTTGCCTTGGGCATAGTAGCAGTCAGGACGGTGTTTACCGCGTGGGAAGACCACCGACAGATATTCGTCGTCGCGCCGCCAGCTGACGATGTTCATCATCGGCTCTGTGTCGTCTTCCTGCATCGGCAGGGCTTCGTAGAGGCGCAGGAACAATTGTTCGCCGCTGTATTGCGAATGGCTGCGGATAAGCAGGGCAGGGCAGGGGTATTCCTCGATAAGAGAAATATCCTCGCCTTCGTTGAGGCTGATGATGGTAGTGAGGTTGCGGCTCAGGCGCTGCCAGGAGAGCTGCAAGGGCAGCCGCCCGCTGGTGCCAGCCTGGAAGTGAGCATGGTCAGGGGCAGATGCGCCGCACTTGGGACCATTATAGAACACCATCATCTCAGGGTACTCTTCGAGCAGCTTGTGTATCTCGCCGTAGTTCTCACGGATGCGCTGAGGCTCGTGCTTGACGCTGGGGATGGTGAAGTGTACCGGCAGGATGGGGTAGGGGTTGACAAGCAGGTCAAAGTGGCTATCGACAGATTTCTTCGTCTGCTCCTTCGGGCGGTTTGCCTCGCAGAGGAAACACGGCCGATCGGCAATCACCTTTTTGTCGATGCTGGCACCTGTCGACACCATACGGGCGGGGTTCCACTGTACTTTTATCGATGAGGCTCCCACCGTCAGATCGCGTGTCTTCACATTCCTCAAATCCTGATAGCGGCGACTGGCATCCTCCCACTTCTCCAACTGGCGGTTGAAGAACCGTTGCAGCGCCGAGTCGTTCATCAGTTCCTGTTTGCCTTGCAGCATCTGCTGACGGGCAAGGATTTCCAATGTGCGCAGGCGATCCTTATAAAGATTGTTCGCATTAATGCGGTCGATACTGAGGGCGGCGTCGCTGTTGCCTCCCCATCGGCGACAGAGATAAAGTTCTGTGAAGATGCGCCCGATGCGATAGTGGCGCGAGAAGATAAGCCCCAGTGCGTAGTCCTCACCATAAGAGGTGTTGGGGAAGCCTATCTGCCGCAGCAGCGGCGTGAAGAAGGCACGAGGAGCCCCTAAGCCGTTGATACGCAGGGCGTTGTTGGGACCGTTCTCGTCTGTCCACTCTGCGTGGTCTATCAATCCCGGCGGCAGGGTATTCAATTCGAAGTCACACATGCGATACGAGCCGATCACCATCGCTGCATTCTGCTTATAGAATGCCTCGACAACCTGTTGCAGCGTCTTCGGCGAGGAATAGAGATCGTCAGAGTCGAGCTGTACCGCAAAGCGTCCGCAGCGGTCATCATTGATGGCCTGGTTCCAACAGCCGCCGATGCCGAGATCCGTGCGCTCTGGGATGATATGCACGAGCCGCTCATCGTGGATGGCCTGCAGCAACTCTGTTGTCTTGTCCGTGGAGTGATTGTCGACCACGATGACATTATACTTGAAGCTTGTCTTCTGCGAGAGGGCTGAGTTCACGGCATCGCAGATGGTCTTCTCACGGTTGTAGACGGGAATCACGACGGATGCCTCGACATCAAACTCCTGCTCGTTGAAGTCTGGCCTCCGATAATACGAGGGGTCTATCTTCGCCCCGATTTCCGCCAGATGGGCGGTGGCAGCATGTTCCATCTCTATCTGCACCTCGCGGTTACGAGGGTTCACGTAGTCGAACTGCTTTACGCCAGAGGCCCGGGTGTCCAGTTCCTCTTCCGTATAGAGCTTCTCGTCGATATGGAACAGTTGCCCGTTTCGGCTCAGGAAGAGGCGCAGGGCGTAGAGGCCTGCATGATGGTAATCGGCTTCACCAGCCTGCATCGCAAAGGTATGCATCAGGGCGGTCTTCACCAGCAGCAGCGATCCGAAATCGAAATCGTCGCGGATGCTGCCCGTCTGATAATCGATGACGGGGTGGGGGGTGTGCTTGCCGTCGATGAGGTCGTAGTGGTCTGCATAGACCATCGAGGCGTCAGAGTCGGATGCCACGCGGAGAATGCGTTCCAAGGCTCCCTCGCCCAGTTCCAGCCTTGTCGGCTTCGTCTGCAGCAGCACATAGTCGGCTTTCGCATTCTCTGCAATGGTCATCAGGGTGTTGCTGCCCGTGAGGTTGTCGACAGCCAACTGCTGACAGCCTTTCAGCGTTTCGTCGCCTTCGATGGGCTGTGGGTCGGAGGTGAGCAAAAAGATGTGCTGCACCGTCTTGCTGGCCTTGAGTTGTGCTACTGTCCTGGCGACGGCATTCACATCGTCGCAGGGCAGAAAACAGTCTATTTTTTCTCTCATGAGAGTCTTTTTGTAAATTATTGATGGGCAAATTTCGTAATATTTTTCGAGAATACCAAATATTTGAAGATTTTTTTCTAACTTTGCACACGAAAATGGAGATAAACGAGGAAAAGAAGGTGCTACTTGGACTCTCGCCAGACGAATTGAAGGCGATTGTCCGTGACTTGGGGATGCCTGCATTTACGGCAGGGCAGATTCTCAAGTGGCTCTATCAGCAGCATGTGTCGACCATCGATGAGATGACCAATCTCTCGAAGGTGAACCGCGAGCGGCTGAAGGAGCAGTATGTTGTGGGTGCGATGGCACCTATCGACTGCCAGCGTTCGAAAGACGGCACCGTCAAGTATCTCTTTCCCGTGAGGCGTTCGGAGTATTCAGGGTCTTCTGATGACTCCGAGAGATTCGTTGAGACCGTCTTCATTCCTGATGGCGAGCGGGCCACGCTCTGTGTGTCCTGCCAGGTGGGTTGCAAGATGAACTGCCTTTTCTGCCAGACGGGCAAGCAAGGCTTTGAGGGCAATCTCTCCGCTGCCGACATTCTCAATCAGATTTACGCCTTGCCTGAGCGCGAGCGCCTG
>JAEEGF010859792.1_pt1 | contig 10068 bp, 6 predicted proteins | sample 9134171 | NCBI WGS metagenome assembly JAEEGF01 (sample SAMN16246542, study PRJNA631951) | gut metagenome | biome: gut microbiome; feature: rumen; material: AP-attached | host: Bos | place: Iran: Karaj | collected 2018-10 | reverse complement strand
TCATCGACTATTCCAAGACCAAAGTCGGCTACGAAATCCCCTTCACCCGCACCTTCTACGAATACAAGCCCGTCGAACCCGCCGACGCCATCGCCGCTCGTATCCAGGCCCACGAAAAGGCCCTCGCGGAGAAGCTTGCCGCGCTGTTCGGGAAGGGAAAGCCGTCATGACGGGATACGTTGCCATATTCGTTCCGCTCGCATTGTCCCTGCCGGGAGGGCGGCCGTCCCCGGCCGCCGCGGCGCCTCTGGCAACGCGACAGATCCGCCTTGGTTGGGAGGGCGGCCGTCCTCGGCAGCCGTGCGGCGCGCGGGGATGCGCGCCCTCCCTGCCGATGCCATCGCTGTTCACATCCAAGCCCATGAAAGGGCACTTACAGAAAAGATTTGCTTTCAATTTTACATTCTTCTGACAAATGACAACGGAATCCAATTCAAGCAGGCGCTATCATGTGAAAGAAGGGTTGCTTTTCCTTTCTTCCATTGCCTTGTTCCTTTCACCCTACATCAATCTCAGAAATCCGCTTACGATCAAAATCAAGGAACTCTTGGAGATCCCAGTCGAGATTTCGGATTCGCTTCCGGCCATTGCCCTGTTTTATTTCACCACGATAGCCCTTGCCTTCTATGTTTTTGTGGAATGGTGTCGTCTGGACAAGGCGGAAAGAAAATCTCTCCAAAGATGGACCGTCTATGCCTTCGAGGGGTTTGCCATCTTTGTCCTCTATTGGCGTTATGCGGACTTGTTCAAGAATTCCGCGTATGGACGGTTTTCACCGTTGTGGTTCTTTCCTTTCATCGTTTTGGGGTATCTCTCCGGTCTGGCACTTGCCATGTTTCGTTTTGCGTTTTCGTTGCGACGGACCCGCGACGAAGCCAAAAGGAAACATTTGCCCCGAACACCGCGCCAGGCAAAGGAAATGATTACAGGAAACATTCGAATCGTTCTTTTTGTTGTGGTCCCGGGTTTGATTGCCTCCTTCTATTTCTATCCAGGGCCCACACGGTGGGTTCCAGCGGTTCTCTACCTGCTTTCAATCATTCCCAGGCTTTCTGCTTATAGTGGTCTTTTTGTGAAACGACCGGACGGGACTCGTCCATTGGATCGGTTGAAGATGATCACTGATTGGGCAGACCAGAACGATACTTTGGCCAGATGTGCAAAGAATAATCCATCCCAACAATGTCATGAAGAGTTGCTAAGGCAACATCTGCCCGCCAAAAATCTTCAACGAATTGCCTCGAAGCGGGTCAAAGAGGTCGAACAATTGAACTATTCGAAAGTATCCCCCCGATTCCTTGGCGAAATTCCAGATTCTGAACCGGAAATGTATGTTTTTGAATTGCAGGATTCAAAAGGAAAACACTTGGTCCAGGTTGAGAAATCGATTGCGGAAAAGTGGCGTGTCGAATATGTCCGGTTGCAAAAGGAATCTGGCAAAAATATCAATGAAAAAGAGCTGGATGGTTTGTCTGCCAAGTGGGCAAGTTATGCTGTTGATGACATGGTGCTTCGGGCATGCGGTTCGTCACTGCTTATGAATCACTTGCAGCTAAAAATCGAAGAAGATCTTGAACTGATTATTTCCGTTGATCCGGATCTGAATGAACAGTTTGGTGGATATACTCCACTGCTCCAAGCGGTGGCCGACGGGTTCCTTCCTGGTGTCAAACTGTTGCTCAAGCATGGTGCCGATATGGAAATCGCCAACAACTTGGGTGCAACGCCGTTTCTTTTTGCTGCGCGTTACGACAATGCCGATCTGTTGTGTTTGCTGAAAAATGCCGGGGCAAACATCCACGCCACGGATGCAAACGGAGAGGACGCTTTGATGAAGGCTGCGCAAATGAATTGCAAGTCCGTTGCCCCACTGTTGATACAGTGGGGACTTGATGTCCGGCGCAAAAACCTCGGGGGATGCAATGCACTCCAAATGGCTACTTTGACAAAGTCAGGAGAAATCGCAATATTGATTCGCCGGAAGATGAGGGGTCTTTCGGTGGGTGTGGTCAAAAGAAAAGGGCGAAAGAAACGGAAGCATTGAGCCGTGGCGGGCGTGGTATTCTCATGACAAATCTTTCCATGGAAGATGTTAATGGTCAAACCACGGATTGTCTCACCATGAAATCTTCTGGTACTTCTTGGCTTGGCGATATCCCGGGAAACTGGGACTTTCCACGAATCCATTCGTTGTTCTACGAGGTAAACGACAGGTATTCGCCGCACGAAGACAAGGAATGGCCCCTTTTGTCTGTCTCGGAATACTATGGGGTGGCTCCTCGTGCCGAAAAGATTGACGAAGACGCCATCCTCGTGAGGGCAGAAACACTCGACGGCTACAAAAAATGCCAGCCGGGTGACATTGTTGTCAACATCATGCTCGCATGGAAAAACGCTTTGGGTGTTGTTCCTTGTGCAGGCATTGTCAGTCCAGCCTATTGCGTTTACCGGGCTCGCAAGGGAATTGAGCCGCGGTATTATCACCATTTGTTCCGGACAAAACGATACGGCGATGTGTTCAGGATGGCCTCGACGGGCATCATCGATTCTCGCTTGCGTTTGTATACGGACAAGTTCTTTTCCATTCATGCCCCTCTCCCGCCCCTCCCCGAGCAGCGCGCCATCGCCGATTTTCTCGACGAGAAATGCGCAACCATCGACGCGATTGTGGAGGAGGCGAAAGCCGGCATCGCGGAATACGCGGAATGGAAGCGGTCCATCATCTTCCACGCCGTCACGAAAGGCATTCCGGAGGATGGGAGGGCGGCCGTCCCCGGCCGCCGTGCGGCGCGCGGGGACGCGCGCCCTCCCAGGGACAGCGGCGGCAAGTGGATTGGACAAATACCGGCCCATTGGTCCGTGTTGCCTCTGAAAACACATGCGGACATGTTGACGCCGATGCGCGACAGGCCCGAACACCTTGACGGTCCGATTCCTTGGGTTCGGATTGAAGATTTTGACGGCAAATACATTTCCGCCTCCAAAGATGGGCTTGGAGTTTCGGAATCGACTGTCCAAGAAATGAATCTCAAGGTCTATCCCGTCGGAACCGTTCTTTGCACTTCCAGTTGCGACTTGGGAAAATGCGCCATTGTTGCGACGCCACTCGTTTCCAATCAGCGGTTCATCGGCATCATTCCAAAACCGGGTTTGTTGGCGGATTTCCTGTATTATCTGATGCTCTCCAATGCAGAGCGCCTGAACATGCTTTCCACGGGCACCATCCAAGCAAATCTGTCCCGAGTGGAATTCGAGCGCCTCCGGGTACAAATTCCCCCTCTCCCCGAACAACATGCCATCGCTGCCTGGCTCGACGAAAAATGCGCAGCCATCGACGCGCTGGTGGAGGAGAAAAAGAAGCTGATCGAAGACTTGGGAGCCTACAAGAAGTCGCTGATTTACGAGACCGTAACGGGAAAGAGGAGAATTCCAAAATGAACAAGTCATCTACGACCACTGAGAAGAATGCAAAGCCCCCCAAAAATGGGACAAAAAGCGAATCCGAAAAACCTTTGACAAACATCCCAGTCGATTCCATGCGTTTTAGCTTTGAACTTCGTCCTGTTGCACGCATCGTTCGCAAGAAAAAACAAGCAGAAACAAAAGAAAAGAACACGTCTCAGGAAACGATCGCCAGGATTCGTTATGCATATAAGGATTGCATGACTGCTTTTTCCTCACTTATGTGTTATCTCCTAGAATATATGAAACAGGTCGGAAACGATTCGACAAAATCTGTTCAAACCAATTATGCCCAAATGTTTCATGTCTTGATCGACATGCTTTTCGAGGCACGCCAAAGCAAGAAAAAAGCTGATACGGAAGTGGTTCTTCACTTTGCGGATAAAAACAATCCAGAACAACTCGATGTCGTTTTTCCTGTTGTAGACGATGACAAACTCCGTTCGATATTGCAGTATCATGATGCCGCTGTCGCCGCGCCAAAGATTCTTGCCGAGACTATGATACAACAAATAGTGAACGCTTGGGAACATCATCTTGGAACATTGCTTGAGACTAAGACTGATGTCAATATTTTAAAAAACAATACAAAAACTCATCTTTCTTTTTCTGATATTGAGCGGTGCAAAGATATCTTCGAAGTAAAAAAACTATTTGTTGAGCGAATCCTGCGCAAGTTCCTCGGGAAAAACATTGATGAACAGTTGTCTATGTTGAATTCGGATTACAAGATTGATTTTTCTTCTGCCTTTGGGGGAGAACATCTGTCAGATCTCAAGGGAATCATTGCCTTACGACACGCAATCGTGCATTGCAACTCCATTGCGACGCCCGAATATTGTGAAAAGATCAGAAAGATTGGCAAAAAAAGTCCGAATATTGGTTCGTCTTTGTTCCCGCTCCCGTGGGATCTCTTTCATGTTTGGGATGTGTTTTTTGCTGCAGGGATGATTGTTTCTCACATGTTTCAAGTGAATCATGCACGACAACTGAAGTCTTCTAAAATGGAAGATGACGCATTTGTTGACTTTGTCACAGAATCTCATACCGCATTGGAACAAAACAGAAATGAAGCCGCACTCATTATGCTTCGCTATGCTAGCAAACTGTCGATTCGTGCCGAATGGCCTCGGTTGGCGACGAAAATCAATCTTGCGTTGACATACAAGCGGATGGGACGTCTCCAAGAATGCAACCGAGTTTTGGACGAATGTGATTGGGATACCTGTGGCGATCAATTCAAAGCGGCGGTGGCAGCTCTCCGTGGAAACAATAAAAATGCCATAAAGGTAATTTTGAAATTGTGTCGGGCTGATATTGATTTTGTGAATGCAGCACACAGATGGGTCGTTTTCGAGGATGTTCGGCGTGACAGTGCTTTTGGGACAGCAATGCAAAAACTTTTGTCTCCAAAGGGAAAACAAATGATACAGCTCCCTGCACCTGCTATCCATTTTTCGCAAGAAACAGATGAAAAAGCCATGAGGCAGAAATTGTACGAGGTAGCATTGAAATTTCAGAGTGGACAACTGTGAGATGACGACTTGTATCGAACAACAGGCACGTGGCAATGCCTGTCTTTTCCTGCCTGTGCGGCGGCATCCCTCGCACAATTCCGTCCACGAGCCGCTGGGGAACCGGGCGATTCTGCTTTTCGTCACGGTGGTTGTGGAAGGGCGGAGGCCGTTGTTCCAGAACCCGACGGCAATCGAGGCGGTGATGAGGGCTTGGGAGGAGGCGCAGAACTGGCACGTGGGGCGGTATGTGTTCATGCCGGACCACATCCATTTCTTTTGTGCGCCCGGGTTGTGGCCCACGCCGGATTTCCACCAGTGGATGCGGTATTGGAAACGGCTTGCCACGCAGTTCATGGGGGCGGGAGGGCGGCCGTCCCCGGCCGCCGCGGCGCGCGGGGACGCGCGCCCTCCCAAAGGGGCGATGCCAGGAGCGGACGCGCGTCCTCCCAAGGTGTGGCAGGACGGGTGCTGGGACACGCAGTTGCGGAAGGGCGAGAATTACGGCGAGAAATGGGCATACGTGCGGAACAATCCCGTGCGCAAGGTGTTGGTGAAGTCGCCGGAGGATTGGCCCTGGCAAGGGGAAATCCATGTTTTGGAGTGGCATGATTGAGGAACGCACAGTTGGGAGGGCGGCCGTCCCCGGCCGCCGCGGCGGCGCGCGGGGACGCGCGTCCTCCCGGGAAAGGGATTGAGGACATGAACACGGACACGGAAAAGCAATTCGAGAGCGACATCGCCGCCTGGCTGACATCGCCGGCGGGCGGGTGGACGGCGGCGACGGACGCGGGATATCGCGAGGGGAATGCGGCGGGGCGGGCGCTGGATTTGGGGACGCTGGTTTCGTTCGTGAAGGCGACGCAGCCGGTGGCGTGGCAACGGCTGGAACGGCAGGGGGCGTCGGATGCGGCGGAGCGGTTCTACAAGGCGTTCGAGAACGCGGTGGAGGAGGACGGGCTGGTGTCGGTTCTCCGCCACGGGTTCAAGCACCGGGGCATCGGGTTCAAGGTGTGCCATTTCGCGCCGGAGACGGATTTGAACGCGGCCGACGCGGAGCGCTACGCCAAGAACGTCTGCCACTGCATCCGGCAATGGCATTATTCGAACGCGAACGGCAAGAGCGTGGATTTGATGCTGGCGGTGAACGGCATTCCGCTCGTGGCCGTCGAGCTGAAGAACGAGCTGCGCGGCCAGAGCGTGGACGACGGCATGTTGCAATGGATGGAGGACCGCGACCCGCGGGAGCCGTGTTTTGCGTTCAACCGGCGCGTGCTGGTGTTTTTCGCGGTGGACCTCTTCCACGCGCGGATGACGACGCGGCTGGAGCGCGACCGGACGCGCTTCCTGCCGTTCGACCAGGGAAGCGCCGGGCCGGGCATGGACGGCGGGCAGGGGAATCCGCCGGCGCCGGACGACGCGACCTACGTGACGCATTATCTCTGGGAAGAGGTCTGGCAGAAGGACAAGCTGCTCGACATCTTCCGGAAGTTCGTCGATTTGCAGGTGCGGAAGGAGAAGAAGCGCCAGCCCGACGGCACGGAGAAAAGCGTGACGGCCAAGCAGGTCATTTTCCCCCGCTACCACCAGCTGGACGTGGTGCGGAAGCTCGTCGCGGACGTGCGGGCGCGCGGGCCGGGGCGGAACTACCTCGTGCAGCACAGCGCCGGGTCGGGCAAGAGCAATTCGATTGCGTGGCTCGCCTACCGGCTGGGCAGTTTGCACGACGCGGAAAACCGGCCGGTCTTTTCGTCGGTCGTGATCGTGACGGACCGGACGGTGCTCGACGCGCAGTTGCAGGAAACGGTGGCCAGTTTCGACCACACGCTCGGTCAGGTCGTGAACATCGACGACCGGAAAACGTCGAAGGACCTGCGCGACGCGCTCAACGACGGCAAGCGGATCGTCGTGACGACGCTCCAGAAGTTCCCGGTCATCTACGAGGAAATCGACAAGGTGCGCGGGCGCGCCTACGCGGTCATCGTGGACGAGGCCCACAGCAGCCAGACCGGCCGCAGCGCGGCGAAGTTGCGCGAGGGGTTGGCCGACCTTTCCGAAGCTCTGGCCGAAATGGCCGAAATCGAGGGCAAATCGGAAGAGGAGCTGCTCGACGCCGAGGGCCTTCTCGCGCAGGAGCTCGCCGCGCACGGGCGGCACCGCAACCTGAGTTTCTTCGCGTTCACCGCCACCCCCAAGCGCGAGACGCTCGAGCAGTTCGGCGACGCGTGGCCCGACGGTTCCTTCCACCCGTTCCACGTCTATTCCATGCGGCAGGCCATCGAAGAGGGGTTCATCCGGGACGTGCTGGAACATTACACGACCTATCGGACGTGCTACCGCATCGCGAAGAACACCGAGGACAACCCGACGGTCCCGACCAGCCGCGCGTTGCAGCTCATCCGGCGCTTCGAGGTGCTCCATCCCTACAACATCCAGCAGAAATCCCGGATCATCGTCGAAACGTTCCGCGACATCACGAGCAAGGCCATCGGCGGGGCGGGGAAGATGATGGTCGTCACGTCGTCGCGGCTCGCCGCAGTGCGCTACTTCCACGAAATCAAGGAGTATCTGCGGAGGATGCGTTACGACAACATCCAGATTCTCGCCGCTTTTTCCGGAGAAGTCGAAGACCCCGTGACGGGACAGGCGTGGAGCGAACCGGCCCTCAACTCGGACCGGGCCGGGCGGCGGGTCGCCGAAAGCCAGACCAAAGCCGTTTTCCACGACGAAGGCAACATCCTCGTCGTGGCCGAAAAATACCAGACCGGGTTCGACGAGCCGCTGCTGCACACGATGATCGTCGACAAAAAGTTGCGCGGCGTCAAGGCGGTCCAGACGCTCAGCCGCCTCAACCGCACCTGCCCCGGGAAAACCGACACGTTCGTCCTCGATTTCGTGAACTCCGCCGAAGACATCCGCGACGCTTTCCAGGAATATTACCAGGAAACCAGTTTGTCCGAAGAGGTCAACATCGACCAGATTTACCGCACGCAAAAGGAATTGCGCGCGTTCGGGGTCTATGGCGACGGGGACGTGGAGAGGATCGCGGACATCTATTTCGGCGGGGGCGACGACGGGAGGGCGGCCGTCCCCGGCCGCCGCGGCGCGCGGGGACGCACTCCCTCCCAAGGCGGCGCTCCCGCTTTGCAGGCGCGGATTTCTTCCGCGCTGCTGCCTGCCGCGAACGCGTATTCGGCGCTCGGGCAGGAAGAGCGGTACCAATTCCGGCGGACGTTGCGGAACTTCGTCAAATGGTATGGTTACATCGCGCAAATCGTGCGGACTTTCGACAAGGACTTGCACCGGGAATACGTGCTTTGCTCCTATCTCCTGCCGCTGTTGCCCGAGGACCCGAAAGCGCCGTTCGTCCTCGGCGACCGGGTGAAGCTCGAATACTGGAAACTCGAGGAGACTTGGCGCGGGAGCATCGCCCTGACTTCCAAGCCCACCAGTTTGCCTCCCGCTAAGCCGCGCAAGCCCGGCTCTGGGACCGACCGCGAGAGTCTCCTTGAAGAGGTCATCGAAATGGCCAACGCCGAATACACGGGGACGTTCACCGAGGGCGACCGGGTGATGCTGGACACCCTGCTGGGAAAACTCGGCGGCAATCCCCGGCTCCGCCAGTCCGCACGGCACGACGGCGAACGGATTTTCCGCAACAACGTCCTGCCCCGGGAGTTCGAGGCCACCGCCATGCAGGCCTACCACGAAAACCGCGAAGCCTACGAAGCGCTCTTCCGGGACCGGAACCGCTGGAACGCCATCTTGGCGGCCGTCGGCGCCGCGCTTTACGCACGGATGAAGGGGGAGGATGGGGGCGAAGGCGAAGAAGGAAACGCATCGGAACCGATGTGATAGGGTTCTGTTGAAAGCGAAAATGAATCACGAAAACCACCACACAGAATCCAAGAAGGAAACAAAGGGAAATAAAGTGCTAGGTTATTCGTCTGGCTGACAGGAGGCCACGAGGGGCAGAGGGGGGCGCGTTGAGGGGCAGGGGAATCGGGAATCTTCTCACGGGCTTGCGCAAAAAGGGCCGCATCCGAAATGTTGGTAGCGATACCCGTCCCAAATGGGAGCTCATTGATACCGTCCCATGAATGGCAGTGTCAAAGAGGCGAAAAGCAAAGAGATGATTGTCCATGCGGGAAAATGCCGAATGCCGGAGGAAATGCCCGCACGCAACGGAAGGTCCCGCAAGTCCAAGACGAGGTGTTAAGAGCCATTAAGAGCTATTAAGAGCCGTTAAGAGCCATTTTGGTGTCGTCAAATGGCACGAATGTCGCAAATGTCGCCAAAAAGTTGGAAAAAGTCCTTAAGAGCGGTTAAGAGCCATTAAGAGCCTTTAAGCACCGTTAACCGCCAGAAAACGCAATAAAACGGCAAAAATGACATGAAATGTCGAAAAAAGGCCTAAGTGGCCTTACGTGGGATGCCAATGAGCCACTCGTCTGACAAATCGGACATTTCTTTCTCTTCTTTTGGGGACTCGTCGTTGCTTTCGCTTTCCGGCGCGACGGCGTTTCTTTCATCGCGTCGCGGGTCGGCGAAGGCGGCGCTGTCCTGTCTGGAATGGGCGGAGAAGCGCAGGACGGAACTGCGGCCGGTCATCGGCGGATTCCATTCCGATTTGGAGCGGGACGTCCTGAAAATCCTGCTACGCGGCAGGTGCCCCGTCGTTCTGGTTTTGGCGCGGACGCTTTGGAAAAGCGTGCCGGATGGGCTCCGGGGTCCAATCGGCGAGGGGCGGCTGCTTGTCGTTGCTCCGGTTCCGGTTCCGGCCCGGCGGGTATCGGCGGCGACGGCTCTTCTGCGCAACCGCTTTGTCTTGGAGCATTGCGCGGAGATTGTGATTGGCACGCTTGATCCGGGAGGCGGACTGGCGTCCCTCTTGTCGGACTTTCCCGGCAAGCCCGTTTGCATATTCCATGAACTCCCGCCGAAAAAGTGTTCCGGGAGATGAGAGTTGACCGGAAGCAAGGGGGCGGCTGGCCGACGGCCAGCCGTCAGGAGGGGGGGAGGAGGGCGGAGAGGTATTCGGAGGGGGAGAAGGGGACGAGGTCGGCGGCGGATTCGCCGAGTCCGGCGTAGA